>WUUC01038181.1_pt1 | contig 11000 bp, 13 predicted proteins | sample 6278441 | NCBI WGS metagenome assembly WUUC01 (sample SAMN13675441, study PRJNA597444) | soil metagenome | isolation source: soil | place: USA: Washington | collected 2017-10 | reverse complement strand
AGGCCGACCGGCTGGCCGAGCGGCTGGCGGTGATCGACCACGGCAAGGTCATCGCCGAGGGCACCAGCCGGGAGCTCAAGGCGCTGGTCGGCTCCAACGCACTACACGTGCGGCTGGCGAGCGCCGATCAGCGCGATGCCGCACAGGAGCTGGTCCACCGCATCCTGGGTGACGGGCTCCTGCCGGTGACCGACCCAACGGAGCTGGCCGCTCGGCTGGAGAGCCCGTCGCAGGCGGCCGACGTGCTGGCGGCGCTCACCCGGGCGAACGTGGACGTAGCCGAGTTCTCGGTGGGGAATCCCAGCCTCGACGAGGTGTTCCTGGCGCTCACCGGGCGGACCTCGGAGCATCCGGTGCCGGAAGAAGCGAAATCATGACCACCGACGTCCTGCTTCCTTCGGGCGAGCGCACCCACCAGCTGCTCGGCATCCGGGCTCGGCCCAAGCCGGCGTCGGCTTTGTCCGCCGTGGCGACGCTGGCCTGGCGGGCCATGCTCAAGATCAAGCACGTGCCGTTCCAGCTGTTTGACGTGACCGTGATGCCCATCATGTTCACCCTGCTCTTCACCTACATCTTCGGCGGAGCGCTGGCGGGGACACCGCGGCAGTACATCCAGTACCTGTTGCCCGGGGTGCTGGTGCAGACCGTCATCTTTATCACGGTGTACACCGGCATGGGGCTCAACACCGACATTCACAAGGGGCTGTTCGACCGCTTCCGCTCGCTTCCGATGTGGCAGCCGGCTCCCCTGCTCGGCGCCCTCGGGGGAGACCTGTTCCGCTACTCGGTCGCGTCCACGATCATCCTGATCATCGGTTTTATCATCGGGTTCCGGCCCCAGGGCGGCGTGGTGGGCGTGTTGCTGGCGGTGGCCCTGGTGCTGGTATTCGCCTTTGCCTTGAGCTGGCTCTGGATCATCGTGGGAATGCTGGTGCGAACGCCGGAGTCGGTCATGACCACCAGCTTCGTCTTCCTCATGCCGCTCACCTTCGCCAGCGACATCTTCGTACGGCTCGACACCATGCCGAGCTGGCTTCAGGAGGTGGTGGGCCGGAATCCGGTGACCCAGCTGGCGAACGCGTCGCGGGCCCTGATGCACGGGCAACCAGTGGGGAGTGCCGTGCTCTGGGTGCTGGTAGCGTCTGCGGTCATCGTGCTCGTGGCGTCGCCTATAGCGATGCGGATGTATCGCAGGGAGCGTTGACCGTAATCAGACCCCAGGTCATCACCTAAGAGGAGACGTAGCGTGGCAAGGTTGCGCTTCAGAATCGCGATATCGCTCGACGGAGAGGACCTGGTGGAACGGCAGGGCGAGGAGTTGGAGCGCCGGAGCGCGTAAGTAACTGAGGAGATCCCGCCAATGAGCTTGCAGTCGACTGTCGTCATCGGTTCGCTCCTGACCGTGCTTTCCTGCCTCAACAGAGTCGCCGCTCAGACCCGTGCCCTGCCTGACACGGTCGACCGGTTCATCCGGGCCGAGCTGGCCCGGCAGCGGATTCCCGGGATGTCGGTCGCGGTTCTTCGGGGCGACAGCGTGCTCCTGGCCCGCGGGTACGGCTTCGCCAACCTGGAGCAGCGGATCCTGGCGACCGACACTACGGTCTTTTCCGTGGGGTCTCTCACCAAGCCGTTCACCGCCGCGGCCACCGTCCTCTTGTCTCAGCAGGGACGTCTGCGGCTCGATGATCCGATCACTCTATATCTGCCCGAAGGCACAGCGGTGTGGTCGGGAGTGACCATTCGACATCTCCTCACCCACACCTCGGGCATTCCCCAGGACACGACCCTCGACACCCGCCGCGATTATTCCGAGAGCGAGCTGGTGCGCTCCGCGGCTCGACTGCTCGAATTCGAGCCCGGAGAGCTCGAGAGCTACAGCAGCACCGGTTACGCGTTGCTCGGTGTCATCATTCACCGGGTGACCGGCATCTTCTGGGGCGACTTCGTGCGGGACCATGTCTTCCGACCCCTCGGCATGCGTACGGCCCGGCTCAACTCCGATACCAGCGGGGCGGCGAACCGAGCCGCCGGATATTATCGGGTGAACGACACCCTGCAGCGGCCGGAGCCGGTGTCACCTTCCCTCAATTCTGCCGCGGACTGCTGCCTCAGTTTCAGCGCGCGTGACCTCACCCAGTGGGCCAAAGGTCTCAACCATGGCAAGGTGCTGGGCCGAGCTGGACTGGAGCTGAGCTGGACCCCGGTCCGGCTCAACCAGGCCGGCACCTATCCCTATGGCCTAGGCTGGAACCTCTTCGAGCAACGCGGCTACCGGCGGATCGGCCACAGCGGGGCCGGGCAGGGCTCTCACGCCACTCTTCAGCGCTATCCCGACTTCGACCTCACCGTGATCGTGCTATTAAACCTGGGCCAGGCCAACTCCGAGGGCATCGCCGTGGGCATCGCGGGCCTGGTCGAGCCGGCCTTGTTGGCCCCTCATCTTCCGCCCGGGGGACTCAAGGGTGCGACTCCGCCGACGTCGATCGAGCAGTTGCTGCGAGCCATCGCCTCTGGCACCGAGGCTCGGCTGGTGACACCCGAGTTCAAGGACACGTTTCCCGAACCCAGGCGGCAGCTGCTCGCCGGTTTGCTCGCCGGAATCCACTCGTGGACCCCGCTGGGCTGTGACGATGTGCGCGATCGTGGCATAGTCCGACTCCGTTCCCGGATCGAGCACATCTGCTATGCCAAAGGAACCGCACAACAGGATAGCTTGCTCTTGACCGTGCTTTACGGAAGTGGCTGGCGTGCGGCAGGCCTCGATAACTTCTTCGGCATTTAAGGACGCACCGAGGACAGGAAACAGCGTGATCCAGCCGAGGTCTACTCTACTGATCATTGCGGCTATCGCCCTGATGGGATCGCCGCCGCTCTCGAGGCTCGAGGCGCAGGAGCTGCCCCGCTCTTTCGCCAGTCTCCGCTACGCTCCGGCCGAAGCCGGCGCGACTCCTCGCATGATTCCCACCGAGCTCGGCGACTCTACCCTTCCCCGAACTTATTGGCTCGAGGGCGCCCTTATCGCTGGTATTCCTCTCGCTCTACTGGGAGTTGCCTTCGCCGAATGGGGCTGCTCCGACTCGGATAGCGGAGGTGGTAGTGGTGACGGTCCCTGTTGGGACAACCAGCTGCTGGGTGCCGTCATCGGCTTCGGCACCGGTGCTTCGCTCGGGGCGCTCATTGGAGGACAGTTGAAGAAGAAGGATCGACAAAGAGCGAATCAGGTAACCGGACCGGCGGGGCGGGACAGCAGCGAGTCAGTTCCCTAATCATCCGGAGGAGTCATGCTCGGAGGCCGGCCCTGGAGCGAATGGATCACCCAGTATTCCCACAGCCATCAGCACCCGGTGAACCGCTTCTGCCACACGCTGGGCATTCCGCTGATCGCGCTCTCGATCCCGCTGGCGCTGGTGGCCATTTTCGTGGATGGACTCTGGCCCCTTCCACTCGCCATGTTCGTCCTCGGCTGGGTGTTCCAGTTCGTGGGGCACGCATTCGAGGGGAAGCCACCCGAGTTCTTCCACGACTGGCGCTTCCTCTTCGTCGGGCTGCGCTGGTGGGTGGCGAAGATCCGGGGTCGAGCCTGACGCTATAATTGTTCGTAATGACCACCGCATTCGCCTGCGACATGACCGCCATTCCACCGGCCCTCCGGCCGGTGCACCACCAGTTGATCCGGCGTCTGATGGACGAGGTGGTGGGGAACATCACCGAGCTGCCCGACGGATTCGCCTTCCGCTTCCCCGCCGGTGAGTACGACGCCGTGACCGAGTTCGTCGGCCGGGAGCGGCTCTGCTGTCCGTTCCTGACATTTACGCTGGACCTGATGCCGGATCGCGGGCCCCTGCTGCTGCGGCTCACCGGGGCGGAAGGCGTCAAAGACTTCATCCGCGCCGAGCTACGCTTCCAAGTGCCAAGCCTGAAAGGAGGGTAGAACCTTGCAGCTGACCCTTTCCCCCGATGAGGCGGTGGTGCTCCGGGACCTGCTGGCCGACTACCTGCCGGCACTGCGGCGCGAGGTCGCCCGCACCGAGCAGCACGATCTCCGGCATCTCATGGTCCAACGAGAGGATCTGGTGGAACGGCTGGTGGCGGAACTGGCTGAGCTGACTGCCGCCCGGAATTAGGCCGGCGGCAGACTCCGCCTTTCCGCCCCTCCGTCCGATACTCGGAGGCATGACCTCGAGCATCGACCGGGCCGAGTGGCACTATGGCGGTGACTTCCCGAAGGAGCTTCCCCCCGAGGCCGGGGGGACCCATATCGGGCTGTACCTCGCCTGGATCATCCAGCGCGACCTGGGTAGCGCGACCCTGCGGAAGTACACCCGGGATTCCCTGCCGCTCCTCCGCCAGCGGAAGATCACCGGCCGAGAGCTGTTGTTCACCGAATTGGACGAGAAGCTCTTCGGAACCCTGCTCAGCAAGGTGGGCAGGAAGTTCACCCGGGATTACTACGAGACCGGCTGTTACATCGATGACTATGACGAGGTCCTGGGCGGCACCCTACCCACGATCTACCACGTCGAAGATTCCTGGGACAACTACGACAAGCTCGCCCCGGTTATGGATGGCCGATTCGCTCGCTGGCAGCAGGGTGTAGCTCCACCTCCCGGGGCGCCGCAGGTGCACTTGAGACAGCTCGAGGAGGAGTACCTCGACATCATTCTGTCCGTCGCCGGGAAGCTCCCCGCCGATCCGCACGGTGCGCTCGCCGTCTTCCGGGAGTATCTCGCCCGCGAGCCCCTGCCGGCCTACCGCACCAGGGCCATCCTGGAAATCGAACGGCTGCGACTGAAATACGGGCTCGACGCTTGAGGTCAACCTGCTGAATGGCACTGTGATGTCCGTCAGCGCGAGGCCGCCCGCCGCCTCGTATGATGGGTCGCAGGAACCCCAATTCAGCTAGGAGCGATCATGCGGAACAAGTTCGATAGTCCGAGCGGCCGGCGATCTCCCGCCCGAGCCCTGACCAGCGGGGTAACCGGAGCGCTGGTACTCACCGGGCTGCATGAGGTGGCTCGCCGGCTGCTGCCGCACGCCCCCCGGATGGACGTGATTGGTGAGCGGGCGCTGAGCCGGTCGCTCGGCGCGCTGGGCTACCGCCCGCCCCGCGGGCCCCGCCTCTATCGCGCCACCCTCGCGGGTGAGCTGCTGAGCAATGCGCTCTATTACAGTGTGGTCGGCGCAGCCCGGCGCTCGCGCTCGCTTCGCACCGGCCTGCTGGCCGGATTCGCCGCGGGACTGGGAGCAGTCCTCCTGCCCCCGAAGCTCGGCCTCGGCAACCCGCCTGGAATGAAGGCGCCGGTCACGCCGCTCCTCACCGTGGCCTGGTACACGGCGGGCGGACTCGCCGCCGCCGTGGTAGCGCGTTATCTGGACGGCTCCGACTTCATCTGATGCGATGACTGCCACCGCAACCCTCCCTCGGGCCGGCGCCGCCCTGCGCAGGTCGGCGCTGGCCTATCCCGAGGCGCGGGAGGAGATGCCCTGGGGCCATCACGCCATCAAGGTCAAGGGGAAGACGTTCCTCTTCCTCGGCGTCGACAGCGATACCTTCTCCCTCTCGGCCAAGCTTCCTTCGTCGGGCGGGGTCGCGCTGAACCTGTCGTTTGCCGAACCGACTCACTATGGATTGGGGAAGAGCGCTGGGTTACGGCGACCTTTCCCCGTAAGACCGCTGTGCCGGTCGAGCTGCTGAAGCTCTGGATCGACGAGAGCTATCGCGCCATTGCCCCCAAGCGGCTGGTCGCCGAGCTCGACGCCGGAGCTGTAACGCGGCAGTAACCGCCTTCCCCCGCGCCCTCTCCGATCCATATCTTCCCAGCAATGGGCCAAACATTCGATGATCCCTTCGTGGGCCTCAAAGCCGCCCTCGCGGACCGCTACGTTCTCGAACGCGAGCTGGGCTCCGGCGGCATGGCCACGGTGTTTCTGGCCCACGACCCGCGGCACAACCGCAAGGTGGCGATCAAGGTCATGCACCCCGATCTCGCGCTCCTGATCGGTCCCCACCGCTTCCTCAAGGAGATCGAAACCACCGCCAACCTCCAGCACCCGCACATCCTGCCCCTGTTCGACTCCGGCCGAGTCGAGAACACCGTCTTCTACGTCATGCCCTACGTCCAGGGCGAGTCGCTCCGGGCTCGGCTCACCCGCGAGCACCAGTTGCCGGTGGACGACGCGATCCGGATCGCCAGCGAGATCGCCGCCGGCCTCGACTACGCCCATCGCCACAGCGTAGTCCACCGCGACATCAAGCCGGACAACGTGTTGTTTCACGACGGACGCGCGCTGATCGCCGACTTCGGCATCGCGCTGGCCTGGAGCGGCGACGACGGCAACGTCCGCCTCACCAAGTCCGGCGTGAGCCTCGGCACCCCGCAGTACATGAGTCCGGAGCAGGCCTCAGGGTCTCCCCACCTCGACCACCGGAGCGACATCTACTCCCTCGGCGTGGTGCTGTACGAGATGCTGGCGGGCGAGCCGCCGTTCACCGGCCGCACGGTGCAGGCGATCGTCGCCTCGGTCATCGCCGACGAGCCCAAGCCGCTCGCCTCCAGACGGAGAGCCGTCCCTCCCCACGTCGATGCCGCCGTTGCCTGCGCGCTGGAGAAGCTGCCGGCGGACCGCGCACAGACTGCCGCGGAGTTCGCCGAGGCATTGGCCGGGAGCCGCAAGTCACGAGTTGCGAGTCGCCGCACCATCCGGGCCTTGTCGGCCCTGCCCTGGATTGCCGCTACGGTTTTGCTGGGAGCACTCGCCTGGGTCGGGTTCCGCGATCGCCCGGCCGCCATGCCGTCGGAGGGTCCGGTTCGCTTCAGCATCGAGCTCGACCCCGGCGCCCTGCCCACGTTCACTCCAATCGTGCGTCTCAGCCGCGACGGCCGGCAGCTGTTCGTTACGGCGATGGTGAACCGCAAGGAGGAGGTGCTGCGCCGCCGTCTGGATCAGCCGCGCCTGGAGGTGATCGCCGGTGCGGGTCAGGGTGACCAGGGTACCGGCAACAGCCGCCCCTTCATCTCACCCGATGGCCGGTGGGTCGCATCCTTTAAGCAGGGGAAGCTGCGCAAGGTCCCGGTGGAGGGCGGACCCCCGATCGACCTGGCCAACACCGACTGGGCCGGTGGGAGCTGGGGCCGGAACGGCAAGCTGGTCTATGGACGGTCCTACAACACCGGTATCTGGATGGTGAGCGAAGGCGGCGGCGATGAGCGCATGCTCACCCAGCCCGACACGGCTAAAGGCGAGCTGGGCCACTGGTGGCCCCAGATCCTGCCCGATGGGGACCACGTCATCTTCACCGCGTACCGCACGCCGTTCGAGCGGGCCACCATCGAGGTGCTCTCGATCAAGACCGGCCAGCGCAAGGTGCTCTTCACCGGCGGAGTGTTCGGCTTCTACGTCCCGTCGGGTCACCTGCTCTACGCCGCGGGCGAGACGATCCGGGCGGTTCCCTTCGACCTCGAGCGGCTGGAGGTGACCGGCCCCGCGGTTTCCGTGGTGGACAGCGTGGCGCTGAATGCCACCGACGGTGCGGCCGCCTTCGATGTCTCCGATAACGGCACCCTCGCCTACCTGCCGGTCAGCTCGTATGTCACCGAGAACGAGCTGGTCTTCGTGGATCGGCAGGGGAAGGCGACCCCGGCTCTTCCGGCAACCGACCGATACGACCATCCCCGCCTCTCGCCCGACGGAAGTCACATTTCGGTCGACATCCGCTCTCCCAACTCAGCGGGCGACATCTGGGTATTTCCGGTGGGACACGCGGGCGGCACCAGAGTGACGGCCGAAGGGGGCCGCGACTTTGGCGCGGAGTGGACGCCCGATGGACGAGAGCTGATCTACAGCAGCGAGCACCCGACCTACGACCTCTATCGCCGCGCGGCCGACGCGAGCCGGCCGGCCGAGCCACTCCTCACCGGCGGCTACGACCGTTATACCGGCGGCTCCTCGCCGGACGGCCGGGTATTTGCCTTCGTGTTCAGCGCGCCCAACGCCGGATCCGAGCTCTGGACCGTGCCGCTCCAAGGACGTGCGACGGCGGCCCGCTACCTGGCCAACGGCTTCAACCTGGCGCACCCCACGATCTCGCCCAACGGCCGCTGGATGGCCTTCGACTCCGACGAGTCGGGCCGGGTCGAGGTGTACGTGCAGTCGTTCCCCGACCCGAGTCGGAAACGCTGGAAGATCTCGCCGAGTTACGGCTCCGAGCCCTTATGGACCCGGGGAGGCAAAGAGCTGGTGTATCGCAGGGGGGACAGCGTGATGGCGGTCAGCCTCGACCTGGAGAACGGCCGGATCGGCCAGCCCGTCGCGCTCTTCGCTGGGCCCTATCAGGACAACCCCGGCTGGACTCGGCCCCGGAGCTACGACGTGTCGCGCGACGGGGAGCGCTTCCTGCTGACCAGGGAGCCGGCTAACCGGCCGCCGCCCCGGATCGCGGTGGTGCTGAACTGGTTCGACGAGCTGCGGGCGAAGGTCCCGCGGTAGGGTGAGCCTGTCATTCCGAGCGTAGCGAAGAATCGGGTCGATTCCTCACTTCGTTCGGAATGACGCGGGCTTGCCTACTCACCCGCCTACCCACTTACCTCCCCGCTCGTGCGGGCTCCCGGCCCTCGTAGGCCCGTTGCAGAGCGGGAACGTCGAGCTTCTTCATCTTGAGCATCGCCTCCATGGCCCGGTTGGCCTTCTCCCGGTCGGGACTGGTGATCATCTCGAGCAGCGGGATCGGCACAACCTGCCAGGACAGGCCGAACTTGTCCTTCAGCCATCCGCACTGCTGAGCATTGGGGTCGCCGCCCTGGGACAGCTTGTTCCAGTAGTAGTCCACCTCCTCCTGGTTCTGGCACATCACCTGGAAGGAGATTGCCTCATTGAACTTGAAGTGCGGGCCTCCGTTCAGCGCGGTGAAGGTCGTGCCGTTGAGCTCGAACTCCACAGTCATTACCGATCCCGGCTTTCCTCCGGTCACTTCCTGGCCTGCCTCGGGGTAGCGGGCGATGGTCCCGAGCTTCGAATTCTTGAAGATCCCGGTATAGTATCGAGCCGCCTCTTCGGCCTGGTTGTCGAACCAGAGACAGGGGATGATTGCGTTTGCGGTAACCATGGGTGGTCTCCTTCGGTTGCAGTTAGATAGTCGTCCCGAGCGCCGCGAGGGATGACGTGCTTAGCGCCTACCTGCCGGTGTCGCGCCCCCGCGAAATGCCGGGGTCCGCTCCGGGCTCGCCTCCGCCAGTGCTCTCCTTACGCCTTCAGCGTCCAAATCGGTTCCGTACACTGAAGTCCCCGGCTGCTGCCGCCAGGACTCGTCGAGACTGCCGGCATCCACTCCATCGAAGCCCAGCTGGTCCAGCAGCCGGATGACGACCTCCTTGGCTCGTCGGTCGTCACCCGCCACCGGCAGGGCGATACGGCCCGCCGAGCCTTTCGGCTTGCCCCGCTCCAGCAGATGCTTCGCGTAGATGTTGTTGAACGCCTTCACCACCGGGCGGCCCAGCTGGTTCGACACCCACCGGCTCTCTGTGGTGCCGTCCTCGATCTCGTCGATCCGGCCGTCGCGCTGCTGCGGATAATAGTTCCCGGTGTCCACCACGACTACTTCCGTGGGCACCCCGTCGAACACCCGGGCGAGCTTCGGAATGTTCTTCATGGGGATGGTGACGATGACGATCTCTCCGGCCCGGGCGGCCTGCTCGACGGTGACGGGCTTCGCGCCGGTCTCCTTCGCCAGGGCGGCCAGAGACTCGGGTCCCCGCGAATTCGCGATCGACACCTCGTGTCCCAGCTTGGTGAGGCGCCGCGCCAGCGTTCCGCCGATTTGACCCGCGCCAATGATACCGATTCTCATGGTTCCTCCTCCATTGATGTCGCAGTCCCGGCCAAGCGTCGGGACAATGTCGAAGTCTAACTACCCGTCCGTTCCCCCTTCGACCTCTCGACCTCCGGTTGACGTCCGGCGCCCTCTCGGATTCATTCTACGCATCCCTGGCTTCTCCTCTCTTTCAGGTGACTCATGCCCAGCTGGCAAACCGGCTACTGACGAGTGTGACTTCCTTGAGCCCGAATCAGAGAGCGGTGGAGAAGTACATCGATGGCTTCAACAAGAGCGATCACGCGCAGATCCTCTCCTGTCTGACCGACGATGTGGAGTGGCTCATGCCCGGCACGTTTCATCTGACCGGGAAGGACGCGTTCGATCGGGAGATCGAGAATGACGCGTTCACCGGACGGCCCGTCGTGACGATCACTCGAATGGTCGAGCAGAACGACGTCGTCATTGCCGAAGGCACCGTTCGCGCCGCCTGGAAGAAAGGTGGCCTCCTCAACGCGGTCTACTGCGACGTCTTCGAGATGGAGAACGCCAGGATCAAGCGTCTGATCAGCTATCTGGTCGCCCTGCCCGACCCGGACCCCGCAGCTGGTTCCGGGGCCCAGTTCCAGGCATCCGGCGCTTAGTCCCGGGCACCGCAGGTGACGAGAAAGCCCGCATTCCTGCTGGCTCTTGGTGCGATGGCATCCGCCTGCGGCGGCGACGAGCCCAGTGATCCCTGCATCGGGTTGACACCGATGGTCACGACTGTGTCATCCCTGCCGCTGTTCGAGTGGAGCCTTGAGTGCCCGGCCAATGCGCTGGATGTTTCCCCCTCGGACAACACGCAAACGTTCGTCTGGGTGGTCCTGGCGACTCCGGGCGACAATGTCATTCTGGGCCCGGTGACCTATGGTATCGCCCCTGCTGGCACCGCGGTCACGGTAACGGCCACTCCACTGGTCTCCGGCCAGGAGTACCAGCTGCACCTCAGGCGCGCCGCTGATCCGTTCGGGGTCGAACTGGAGCTCATGGGCTCTGTCGTCTTTACTGCTCCCAGAAGTTAGGAAAATGAACGAGGACCTCGCGCCCTTGCTTCCACCAAGCCTTCGCTGCAGAATACGACCACGGGCGGTGATCCACGCCCAACCTCTTCGATCCTGCCCCAGCCAGGGTCTTCGTGAGGCAAAGGGGG
>WUUC01130881.1_pt1 | contig 11001 bp, 8 predicted proteins | sample 6278441 | NCBI WGS metagenome assembly WUUC01 (sample SAMN13675441, study PRJNA597444) | soil metagenome | isolation source: soil | place: USA: Washington | collected 2017-10 | reverse complement strand
CCTGGTCCCAGGGCACGTTGCGCATCTTGATGGTCACCGTACCGGTGACGTTGTCGGCCGTGACGACGTTGACCTGGCCCACGTCCGCGAGCAGGCGCAGCACGTTGTGTACGTCGGCTTCTTTCAGGTCGAGGTCGATGCGACGGCCCGTGTAGCCGTTGGTCTGCCCGAGCATGTTGCCGCCGAAGCCTGCTGCCTCTTCGACCTGGGAGGAGCTCGAGCTCGGCCCCTGAAGCGCCTCCGCGCCGGCCTCGACGGTCGGGATGCCCCGGCTGAAGGACTCGTCGACGTGCAGCGTCCGGGACTTGCGCGCTATGCCCCCGTCCGAGCCGACACCGGTGACCGACGAGGACACGGCGCTCGGTTCGAAAAACGACCAGGAGAGCCGGCCTTCCTGCTCCGACACCAGGCTGCGCACCGAAGCCGACGCACCGTCGACCTCGACCACCACCGCGTGACGCGCCTCGTCGAACGAGGTGCTCACGGTCTTCACGTTGCCGCCGAAGGCCCGCACGTCGAGCGTGTCGGGGAGGCCTTCGGCGAGCTTCGCACCAAAAATGACGAGCCGGGATTGGCCAGAGGCCAGTGTCTCCAGCTCGTAAGACGCATAGTCGGAGACCCGGATCGTCACCCATTCCGAGGTGTCGCGCCGCTCGAAGTCGATCTTCGAGACCACGGCGCTTCCGACGGCGGCCGCTTTCGCGGCGCCCTTCGCGGGCGGAGAGCCCGCCTTGGGGGACCCCGCCTGCGGCGCGGCGGGGGCAGCGGCGCCCGGGCCCTGTGCCGCCATGGGGGCCTTCGGAGCGGCCTCCGGGGTCGTGCCGGGCAACTCGACCGGCTTGCCGTCGACCACGGCGACGGGCGCCGGCTCCTCGACGCTAGCCGGCTCGAGCCGGATCACGAGGTTCTTGTCCTGAACGCTGATCGCAGCCTGTCCAGGTTGCCCGAGCGCGATCAAGAAACGAGTGGTCTTGTCACCCGCGGCTCCGAACGCCTGGGTGAGCACGCTCTTGACCAGGCCGGTCTCGCGCGAAAAGGTGTCTTTCACGCCGCGCACGTCCGCGTCAATCACGTCGACGATCAGGCGGCGCTTCTCGTCGCTGAAGCGGGCGACGTACGCCGGCGGCTGCGTGAATGCGATTTCGACGACGGTGGCTCGTTGCTCGGGGTGATCGACGACGGTCATGCGCGTGGCGTAACGCTCGGGCGACTGGGCCACGGCCACTGTCCCGAACGTGGCCAGCGCCAGCGCCAGCATCGACCCGACCATCCGGGATCGAAGCGGTTGCTCGCGCCCCCACCGCCTTGCGCGCCGCCGATCATCCGACGGCACCGAATCGAGCGACGACCTCAACCTCATATTTCTGGCTCCCAAGCGTCGCGGGGTTATCTGATCCCGCCCAGGCTACTGATACGCCCGAGAACGACGGTAGCCCGCATGTTCCTAAGCGAACAACTTTGTGGCATCCCGGAACGATAGGGAAAAATGCGGTCAAACCCGATATAGGCAACCGGCGCTACCCAAGCTCGCACATGTAGGCTCGCACGCGACCTCGACGCACCGAGCACCCCGCCCCGCGCATCGTGATGCGCGCGCGAGAAACACCCGATCCGCCTCTGCTCAGCGCGCCGCGGCGGCTGCGCGCCGCGGCAAAACGAGCTGGGAGAGCGGCAGGGAGATCACGGCTTCCGTACCGCCCTCGGCGCAGCGATCGAGCGCCAGAGTTCCGCCGTGTTTCTTGACGATCGTCGAGGCGATCGAGAGCCCGAGCCCGGTGCCCTTGCCCGCAGGTTTGGTCGTGAAAAACGGATCGAAGATGCGCTGCCGCAGATCGATAGGCACACCAACGCCGCTGTCCCGCACACGGATGACGTATCGGTCCGCCTCTGCACCAGCAACGATCGCGAGCTTGCCTTCGCCCTCGATCGCGTCGATCGCGTTCACGACCAGGTTCATGACGCACTGGTTTATCAGGGCCGGGTCACACTGGATGACCTCCGGCTCACGCAGCTCCGTCGTCAAATGGATGCGGTCATCCATGCGATGTTCGACGATGGCGAGGATGGTGCCGATGGCTTCGGCGACACGAACCGGGTGCCGCTGGCCGTCATCCATCCGCGAGAAGGTCTGCAGCTTGACCACGAGGCCCTTGATGCGATTCAGACCCAGAATGACCCCGCGCAGGCGCTCCTCGAGCCGCACGCGCTCCTCGCCGGGCTCTACAGCGCTCTGCCCGAGGCGGGCAAAACAGCGGCTCACGCCGCTCTGGATGGTGCCGAGGTGGCTCAGCGAGAAAGCCAGGGGACCGTTAATTTCGTGGGCGACCTCCGCCACGAGCTCTCCGAGCAGCGCGAGCTTGGAGGCCTGCACGAGCTGAGCCTGCGATGTCTCGAGCTCGGCCTGAAAAGCGCGTGCCTGCTCTGCAAAAGCGGCGCTCGAGGCCCGAGCCTCGAGCAGCTCGCCCCGCGCCTGCTCGGCACGGGCCGCGTAGCGCGCGGCGCTCGTGCGCGCTCGATGTAACTCGAGCAGCAGGGCGAGCTCGCTCTCGAGCGAGGCGGACGACCCGAATGACAGGCGCAGCACCACGGGCGCAGCGCTCAGAGCCGGAGCGACCTCGCGGCTGCCCGCCGCAACCTCCCCGACCTCGGAGCAGGCCCCCGGCGCTACATCGAGTGTATCAGCTGGAGGTTTTGGACCACTCGGTACCAGAATTGGCAAATTCTGATGCAGGGGCGAGCGGCGCACGAGCTCCACCACACGCGACATTTCGGACTCCGGCGGCTCGGGCCCGAGCAGAACCCCCAGCAGCTCGGGAACCTGCTCCTCCGCGCGGCTCGCATCGCGAGCGAGGCGAGCGAGGAGCTCAGGGTCTCCGCGAGCTGGCACGAGCCGCACGCCGAAGCGTTCGAGGGCCACGGAGAGGCCGGGCAACTCGCTCGCGCCGCCCAGCGCGAGTAGCTCGATGCCTGCGCCAATGCCCGACGCCTCGAGCTCCACGGCTGCCTCGAGCTCCGCGGGCGCAGCGCCCGACGTGCACCGCGGCATTTGCCCCAGCTGACGGATCAGGGACGACAGTACTGCCCTCTGACTCACTTCGATCTCCCCCCGAGTTACTCTGGCGAAGCGTGCCGCGTTCGTCAAAGCCCGAAGCGCTGGAGGGGAATTTTAACAGGCTGACGTGGGAAATGCGGCTTTGCTGGGCATGCGACGAAATGGCGTGCTGCGTAGCGTTCATGTTCAGCGCCGTGCGTTTTGCAACGTCTCGCTGCGGAAGTAGGCGAGCGCCGCGCTCTTCCTCGGCGCATTTGGCGCGCATTCATCGAGTATCGAACGTTTGCATCGCGCCAGGCGTTCACACCCCTCATCGTGGCTTCGTGTTCGCCTAGAACACGAAGCCACGACGTGCGAGCGGCGCGGGTGGAGGGCTCCAGGCTCAAAACCAGCGCTCCGCCGGGAAGGCTACCCCTTCCACCCGCGTGCGACTTTAGTACACACAGGGCCGGGGCGGCCGGCAGCACCCCGAGGCGCCCTGCCATGGCTGGTCCAGAACTTGCTCCTGTGGCCGCATGGCGCGTGTCGACATCGTGGTGGTGGGAGGGGCCAACGTGGACTACCTCGTGCGCGCCGCTCGCCTGCCTAGCCCCGGCGAAACGGTCCAGGGGGAGCAGCTCCACGAGGGCCCGGGAGGCAAGGGGGCCAACCAGGCCGTGGGCGCCGCCCGGCTGGGTGCGCAGGTGGCGCTCTTGGCTCGGCTCGGCACCGACCCGAGAGGGGACATGCTGCAGGCGGCGCTGGCCGACGCCCGCGTGGACGTGCGGCACGTTTCGCGCGACCCAAACCTACCCACCGGCGTTGCATTGATCTCGGTGGACCACGGAGGCGAAAAACACATCATCACCGCGCCGGGCGCCAACCTCTCGCTCTCCGAGTCCGACGTGGAAGCGGCCGCGGAGAGCATCGCTCTCGCGAAGGTCGTGGTCGTGGGGCTCGAGGTGCCCCTGCCTGCGGTCGCCGCGGCGTTGCGGCTGGGCAAAGCCGCGGGGGCGAAGACGCTGCTCGATCCTGCGCCCGCGGCGCCGCTCTCGGAAGAGCTCTTGCGCCTGTGCGACGTGATCCGTCCGAACGCCGCAGAAGCCGAAGCGCTGACCGGCGTAAAGATACGAGATGGGCGCTCCGCCGCGCAGTGCGCGCGTATCCTGCTCACGCGGGGAGTCGGCGCCGCCATCCTGGACGCCGGTGCAGGCGGGACCCTGGTGGTCACGCCTGAGGAGCAGCATCTGCTTGCGCACCACTCGGTCGCCAGCGTGGATGCTACCGGCGCAGGCGACGCCTTCGTAGCAGCTCTCGCGGCCGCCCTGGCCGAAGGCCGCTCCCTGGTCGATGCGGCCCATTTTGGCAGTGTGGCGGCGGCATTCTCGACAACGCGGCTCGGGGCTCAGGCGGGGCTGCCACGGCGCGAGGACTTGGCCTCTTTGCTGGGGGAACGGCGGATAACGCTTTGAAACGATCCCTGTACGCCACGGCTCGGGTTGGGTCGATGTTACGAAACGGCAACTCGGACGAGACGGCCGTCGTGATGTTCAGCGACAACGGAGCCGAAGCTCTCGTTTCGGAGGGGGCCCGTACCCGCACATCGGCGGCGCATGGCCCCGTAACGTTCAGCCGTCGGTTGCTCTTACCCGTGCGCGAACCGATGGTCGGATCGTGGATGGATGACGGCGTGGGCGCCCGCCCAGCTCGTGTAGCGAGAATGACGTGGCGCTCTCGCGCGCTTGGCAAAGCCGCCACATGTCCCCCTATTAATACCGCTTTACCGCTTGCCGGACCGTGGCGACAATACCCAGGCGGGCAGCGGCAAACCACCCCTGAACACGCCCTCCGCCGGCGTTTGGCGTTCTAAAATCGAAAGGCGTTTGCGATGCAGACACGGATACTGGTGATCGATGACGATCGGGATATGTGCGAGTTGCTGGAGGAGAGCCTCGGGCGCGCTGGCTACGAGGTAAAGTGGCGAACGCGCGGGGAGGAAGGGCTCGACCTGCTGCGAGATCGCGACTTCGACGTCATCATCACGGACTTGAACCTCGACGGTGCGAGCGGCATCGACCTCTGCAAGCGCTTCACCGAAAACCGCCCGGACACACCGGTGATCGTGATCACTGCGTTCGGCGACATGAGCGCGGCTGTCGACGCGATTCGCGCTGGCGCGCATGATTTCATCAACAAGCCGATCGACATGACCGTGCTCGAGCGCGCCATCCAGCGAGCCACACAGCACCGTCACCTGCGCGAAGAAGTCAAACGCCTCCGAAGCGCAAACACTGCCGCGGCTCCCGAGGAGGGCGTGCTCGCATCGTTGATCGGCTCGAGTCGAGCGATGCTGGGTGTTTCAGACCTGGTGCGCCGCGTCGCTCCTGCAGACACCACCGTGTTATTGAGTGGCGAGAGTGGCACCGGCAAGGAGTTGGTCGCGCGTGCCTTGCACGAGCAAAGCGAGCGCCGGGAAGGCCGCTTCGTCGCCATCAACTGCGCCGCAGTTCCCGCTGACTTGCTCGAGAGCGAGCTGTTCGGGCATGTGAAGGGCGCCTTCACGGACGCGAAGAACTCGCGCCAGGGATTGTTCGAGCAGGCGCAAGGCGGAACCCTCTTGCTCGACGAAGTGGGAGAGATGCCGCTCGAGATGCAGCCAAAGCTGCTCCGGGTACTACAGGAGCGCCAGGTGCGCCCCGTGGGTGGGAACACCTCGGTGCCCGTCACCGCACGGATCATCGCGGCCAGCAATCGAGACCTGGAGGCGGAGGTCGAGCAAAAGCGTTTCCGCGAGGACCTGTTCTATCGCTTGAACGTGGTTCAGATCGAGATCCCGCCGCTCCGGGCACGCGGCAACGACGTGCTCCTCTTGGCAGAGCACTTCGTGCGCAAGTTCAGCGAGCGCAGCGGCAAACCCGTGCATGGCATCTCGGTCGAAGCGCAGACCAAGCTGGTCGCGTATGACTGGCCCGGCAACGTGCGCCAGCTCGAGAACACCATCGAGCGCGCGGTGGCGTTGACTCGCGGCGAGCAGATCTTGCTCGAGGACCTGCCCGAGCGTGTGACGCGTTTTGACGGCAGCACTGGCGTGCTCAGCGACGTGGATCTGGAGCACGTGCGCACGTTGGAGCAGGTCGAGCGGCGCCACATCGAACAGGCCGTAAAACACGCACACGGCAACAAAACACGTGCGGCGAAAGCCCTCGGCATCGACCGCCGTACGCTCTACCGCAAGCTCGAGCGTTACGCGGGTGGTCGTCCGTCGGCGGCTCCGCCACCCCCCACCAACGAAACGCCCAGCAGCAACTCGACCGCGGCGTGAGGGCAGGCAGGCTAGGCCTCCGGCGGAGCCAGCTCAGAACCACTCGGCGTCTAAAGTCGGCGCCGCCGCAGCGCCGCCAGGCCCAACAACAGAGAACACGCCAGCGCCGCGCCCAGAGTCCTGCGCATCGGCGCCGGGGCCGTGTGCCGGTTCCAGGCGACGCCACAGGATGAGTCATCACTCGCCGGTGGCGCCGGTGCTGCCGGCTCGTCCCCTCCTCCCGGCACGAGGTCGGCGCCGATGCGACTGGCGATGTCGAGCCAGGCGCCCTCGCAGACGGCGCCCACACTGCTGGCACTGGCGCACTCGAGGGGAACTAGATCCTGCACGTGCCAGCGTGGTGCAAAGCTCTGCCCGGAGTCAGTGGAGAGACCGACGGTCCAGCCGTCCAGGCTCTCCTGAGCGCAAGCGAACAGGCCACGCTCGGCCCAGGTCAAACAACGCAGGCTCGCCACGTTTGCGGCGCGCTGGAAGACCAGATCGGTAGTGTTAGCCACGAAGAGCGCGTCCTCGGGTCCCCCCGCCGCCACCTGGCTCCCGTCCGGCGATAGCGCAAAACCCAGCATGTCGCTGTTGATCGTGAGCACGGTGAGGAAGCTCTGGCCGGCGTCGCGGCTGACCAGCAGATGGTCCGAGGAGCCGTCGTCCACGCGCACGTAGAGCACGTCGGGGTTCACGGGGTCGATGGCGCTCAGGTACATCGGCCGCGTCGCGTACGGCGTTATCGGACGCGCCGCCCAGGTCTGTCCGCGATCGTCCGAGACCATCAGGGTGGACATGAAGCTGCCATCGAACCCGACGACATACACACGCTGCGGGCGCGAGCGTGACACCTCCACCGTGCTGGGCACGAATTCATCGGCCACGACCAGCGGAGCGCCCACGCTGGCTCCGACGAGGAGCAGGCTTGCCTGGCGACGCCCTTGCAAACCAGACGCGAGCACCCAGGCTCCGGAGGGGTCGACCGGATCGAGCGTGACGTCGATGAACGAGCGCCCGTCCGCGTTCAGTGGTAGCGGCCCGTAGGAACACTCCCCCTCGCCCGAGACGACGATGTTACCGAGGAAGCCGTGCAGCAACTTGCCGCTGGAGAGCACGGTCAGTGCCGGGTCCATGTCGACGTAACCGATGGCCTGCTCGCAGACCCAACGCCAGCTCGCCCCCGCGTCGCTGCTCACGAGCGTGCCGAAAGTGGCACGCAAGACCAGGTGATCCGGGTTGACCGGATCGACGACCAGCATATCCGCGTTGGGGTAGCGGCCGTTGGCGAACGCAGGCCCGCCCGCGAGCCCGAGGCAAAGCGCCCATAGTCCGGTCCATCTGACGCGCACGGCGGTGCAGCCTATCCGAGCTCAGGGCACGTCGATGTAGAAGGCGGCATGACCGTGGGGGGAGTCCTCCACCACATCGCTGCAGCTCTCGAAGTAGTGGAAACGAATGACCCAGCGCCCAGGCGCGTCAAAGACGATCGGGCCGATATCGTAGGTGCCGTCTCGCCCCTCGTTGGCCGTGATGTCGTTGCTCGGCGAGATGTGCGTCGGGTCGTTTTCCAGGAAGACCTCCGGGAAGGCGGGGTTCGTCCCGGCACCAGGCTGGCCGTCGAACTTGCGCGTCAACGAGAGCGTGAACGACACCGGCTGGTTCACGGCCACACACGTGTTCGTGAAGCTGACGCGGTACTTGCAGTCGTCGTCATCCGCCGCGCTACCGAAGTTGGGCTCGTGTTCTTCCTCGTCGTGCTCGTGCGTTTCGCCCGCATCGGCCGCGCCCTCTTCGTGCTCGTGTTCTTCTTCAGCCTCGCCTCCGGAGACGCAGGCACCGATGACCTGGACGATCGCACTACCGCCCTCTGCCACGCAGTGCGTGCTCTCGGGCCCGGCAACCAGGCCGCTCGCGGCCGCATCCAGACAGACCGCTGGTTTTGCCGGTTCGTCATCCTCGGAGCACGCGGCGCCGAGCGCAACTACCGCACCGAACGCTCCCATGAGCAGGCGCGCTCTGCGATAACCAACCCAGCGCTTCGATTCACCGCGTGGAACAATCAACATTCAAAAGCATCCTTGTGAAGCCGCCCGCCCCTCGAGCCTATGCCAATCATGTCCGGGCGGGATGCGGCAAATTACCGCACGGACGGGCCATGAGCCAGCCCCATGGGCCCTCGTCGGTCAGTTGTCGGGAGCGCCGCAAACGAACCACTGGAGCAGGGTCTGCCGCTCGTCAGGCAGCAGGGGCGGCGCGCCCGCCGGGGGCATCACACAAGCATAGATGCGGGTGAGCACCGTCTGCCGCTGCCCGAAGAGGTCCGCATGTTCCTCGAAGACGTCCCCGGACTGTGTATTGCCCGGAAAATGACAGCCTCTGCAGCGCTGCTCGATGATCGGGCCGACCTCGAGCTGATAACTCGGCACGTTGGCGTCGCAGTCGGCGCTGCGCGGAAGGTCGCTCGGGCAATCTCTGCCGCTGGAGCTGCCACCATTTGACATGTCCGGCGGGTCGGGCTGAGAGCCGCCGCAACCGGCCAGCACCGAAGCCAGCAAGTAAACCAGCCCGCCAGGCCCGTGACGGCGCGCCCTGGCCTCTTTCGCAACGCTCGTTCGGCCTCGGACGATCATGGGGCTAGTGCTCTGTCTCCGGCAAAGCGCTCGAATTTCCCCCCATTGGAGAGAGCCGAGCCGAGTGCTTCCAGGTTCATAGGGCGCGACGATTCAGGGCACGGCGCGCTAGATTGGCGCCGAAGCTCGCGTGAAGCAAGCTCCGGCGGCGGTGGCGACCGGGCGGCAACGGCATTATGCTCCGCCCATGCTCCTGCGCTTCGCCGCGATCGCGTTCATGCTCCATTTGGCGGGCTGCGGAGGCGAAGATGCGACAAACGACGACGAAGGCGCCACCGTCTCGTGCACGGCAGACCCGCGCCTCGATAGTTACACGGGAGAGCTCTCCAAGTCGGGAGAGCTCGGTGTGTTGTCCTTTCGTTTTTCCGATCTCGACCCGGCGCCCCCGGCCAGAGGCAACAATACGTTTTACGTTCAGGTGAACGACGCCGCGGGGCAGACCATGCAGGGAGCGCTCGAGGTCAACCCACGCATGCCGGACCACGGCCACGGCACGTCGGTCGAGCCCGTCGCGACGTTCGATCCAGCGCTCGGCCGCTACGAGGTACGCCCGTTGTACCTGTTCATGCCCGGCGTCTGGCGCATCGAGTTCGACGTCTATGCCGCCAGCGCCAGCGGCGCAGCGGTCCTGGACCGGGTGGCGCTGCACTTCTGCATCGAAGGCTGAGCCGTGCTCAGGCCGAGGCTCGAGGTTCACGGCGGCGCGGGTGATGGCCCGCAGCGCTGGTGGTCAACTCGAGGCACCTTGTCCGCGTTGCCGAGCAGGTTGGTGCGGCTGATACACGCCACGGGCAACCCACCCTCGACGTAGTTCTCCGTAGCCGTATCCCGAGTCCACACGAGCTCCTCTCCGACCGCCAGTGGCGCGAGTTTTTCGCGCAGATCGAGCACGCGGAACGCGGGGCCGTCCGCCAGGTCGCCGCTCGCGACCAGATCATCAAAGACATCGAGCCCGAACGGCTGAATAAAGACGCGCATCGTCACGCGGTCCGGGTAGGTGGTGAGCTGCCCGGTCCGCGGATAACTCTGAAACACGTGGCTCTGATAAAACCGGGGGTCGCTCGGATCGAAGGTGAGCTGCACCGGCAGCAGGTTCGACTCGTATTCGGCGGCCTCCCAGAACATGTGCGACTCCTCGCCGCGGTCGTCGAACAGGCAGTCCCGAATCAACCACAGATCGGGGTCCTCTAGCTCCGTCACGGAGGTGCCCCGAGGCACGACACCACTCGCGTAGATCAGCGCGTCCCCCGCGTACGCCTTCAGCTCGACCCAGGCCCGCCGATCCTGCGCCGACCCGCTGGGCCAGCGGTGCCCGGCAGCAACGTTGTCCACCACGACCTGCATCTGCGCGACGCCCTCCGCTCCACGAACACACAGGGCCGTCTGCAGGCTGGTATCCAGAAATGCCTGCGTGGCCGTGCGCAGCTCAGCTTCGCCGGGCAAAGGCGTGAGCGGCAGATCGACACCCGGAAAACGGTGATCGTGCAGACGCCGCGGCGTGACCCCTGCGACCGCGGCGACGGGCACGGGCACCGTACTCTGGTCCATATGGCACTGGCCACAGGTCGTGCCGACGAACGGCTGCGCGAATACCGAACCCTGCCACTCTGCATACGTGCGCTCGAGGTGCGTGCCGCGATCGTTGACGATATCGTGACAGGTGCCGCACAGATCGGCCGAGGCCAGCTGGTCCCGATCCTGCAAAACGGAATATGCAGAAGCATGCGCGGGGTTCGGCGCCGCGTCGTCGAACGGGCCGCGCATGAGCAGGTCGTCCGCGAGCCGCAGCGGGTTATTGTGGGTGCCCTCGACTCCGTCGACGGAGTGACAGAAATAGCAAGTGACGCCCTTGAGGGAGCGAGGCAAAGTCTCGAGGTTCAGACCGTCGGTGGTGGCGCCGGTGCGCACGGCCATGGGCGCGTGGCACTGGACGCAAAAATCGCCGATCAAACCCTCGCGTTGCCCGCGCGCGTTCATGGCCAGAAACAGCGGGTCGTCCGAGGCATAGGCGTGCATGCTGGAGGACCACTGCTCGT
>WUUC01189582.1_pt1 | contig 11002 bp, 8 predicted proteins | sample 6278441 | NCBI WGS metagenome assembly WUUC01 (sample SAMN13675441, study PRJNA597444) | soil metagenome | isolation source: soil | place: USA: Washington | collected 2017-10 | reverse complement strand
GATATGATACATTAACGCTGTCGTTGTCGTTTTTCCATTACTGCCGGTAATTGCAATGATCTTACTGTCGTCTTTAAAGCGGTAAGCCAACTCGATTTCGCTGATGATGGGAATTCCTTTGGCCCTGATCTTTTTCACCATTTCATTCTTTTCAGGTATACCGGGGCTTTTCATCACTTCATCCGCACTTAGAATTTTTGCTTCATCGTGCTGGCCTTCTTCAAAGCTGATCTTTGCATTCTGCAAGTCGCTACGATAATTTTCTTTCAAAGAACTTTCATCGGAAACGAATACATCATATCCTTTCTGCTTTGCAAGAATGGCGGCTCCTACACCGCTCTCTCCTCCTCCTAATATGACAATTCGCTTACCCATTTATACCACCCTTTCGCTACGTTCGGGGTGCCGCCTCCATAATTTTGTTTCCCGCATTTCATTTTGCAGGAGAACTTGTTCAATATTCGTTTCTCTTTGGTTCGGAAAAAAATTGGTTCTTCACAAGTATCAACTTCGAAAAAAACTCACAATAACTTTACATCAGAGTACAATTTTCAAGTGGGGTCCGGTAGCAGTTGGCGGTTTTTCAAAAAAGCCTTTCTCTAATTATATCCTTTCTATCTTAATTTCAGTGTTACTATACTCAATACCACGCACAACACCGTCACAATCCAAAACCTCGTTACGATCTTTGCTTCATGGTATCCTTTCTTCTGGTAGTGATGATGCAACGGGCTCATCAAAAAGATCCTTCTCCCTATTCCATATTTCTTTTTCGTGTATTTGAAATAGCTCACCTGCAGTATCACACTTACATTCTCCACCAGGAATACTCCGCAAAAAATTGGTATCAGCAATTCTTTATGAACAATAATAGCCAGTGCTGCAATGATGCCACCCAATGTTAAACTTCCTGTATCACCCATAAATACCTGTGCCGGGTAAGAATTATACCACAGAAATCCGATACAAGCTCCTACCATCGCCGCAATAAAAATGGACAATTCACCGAGCCCTGGTATGTACATGATATTGAGGTAATCGGCAAAAAAGAAGTTACCACTCGCATATGCGAAAATTCCAAGTAGTACACCTATCAATGCCGACGTACCTGTTGCCAGCCCATCCAACCCATCGGTGATGTTAGATCCATTGGATACTGCAGTAATGATGAATATGACCACCAGGATGTACAACACCCACGAATACTCTCTTATCGATTCCGGCAATAATTTGGTGTAATTGAATTCGTGATTCTTTATTAGTGGAATAGTAGTGATAGGCTCTTTGGTCTCCACAAAATGTTTCACCCGGTTATTTACTGTTATTGTTTTTATCGTAGTATCTCCTGCAGGAGGTGTACCCAGGTATTCTCTCCATATTTTCACATCACTATTAAAATAAAGAACTGCACCTACTGTAATTCCTAAACCCACCTGGCCTAATATCTTGAACCATCCCGCCAATCCGTCTTTATCACTTTTCTTGTAAGTACCGCCCTGTTGCTGGGCTACTTTTTTTGCTCTTAGTTTTAAATAATCATCTATAAATCCAATGATTCCCAGCCAAACTGTGGCTACCATCATCAGGATGATGTAAACCGTATCAAGCTTCGCGAGTAATAAAGTAGGTATCAAAATTCCAAGAATGATGATAACACCGCCCATTGTTGGCGTTCCTTTTTTGGTTTGCTCGCCCGCCAGTCCAAGGTCACGTACACTTTCACCAACCTGTTTATGCTGCAAAAAACGAATCAGCTTTTTTCCATACACCAGGGTAATGAATAACGATAATAGTATGGCCAGCAACACCCTGAATGTGATGAACCTGTAGAGTTCACTTCCGGGGAAGTTCATATCCTGCTTATCAAACCAATCAAATAAATGATACAGCATATTCGTTACTCGTTTCTCGTTTATTCGTTTCTCGTAGCTTGCTCCTTTTTATTTATCCAACACCTCAAATACCTCTCTTACCACTTCTTTGTCATCAAAATGATTTTTCACTCCCTTTATTTCCTGGTATTTCTCATGTCCTTTACCAGCAATCAGTATGATGTCTTCAGGCTTAGCTAAACTGATCGCCGTCTTTATCGCTTCTCTTCTGTCTACTATCGAGATATATTTTCTTCTCGCAGCCGCAGGCAATCCTTCCTCCATGTCTTTAATGATCTGCGCCGGATCCTCACTTCTCGGGTTATCGCTGGTGAATATCACTTTGTCACTATGCTCACAAGCCGCTTCCGCCATAACAGGTCTTTTGGTTTTATCCCTATCGCCCCCACATCCCACTACCGTTATCACTTGCTCAAATCCCTTTTTCAATTTTTTAATGGTAGCCAGCACATTCAGCAAGGCGTCGGGTGTATGTGCATAATCCACAATCGCTATCATTTTATCTTTTGGCGATACCATATAATCAAACCGCCCTTCGGCACCCGTCAATACGCTCAGACAACGCAACACTTCATGCCTATCTTCTCCCATGCAAACACCAACAGCATATGCAGCTAACAAATTGTATGCATTGAATTCACCGATCAGCCTGAAATGAACTTCCTGGTCATTGATCAGCATCACCAACCCTGATAAACTATTTTCAATGATCTTTCCTTTAAAGTCAGCTACCGTTTTCAAACTGTACAGATATTTTCCGGCGCTCGTATTCTGCAACATCACGATTCCTCTTTTATCATCAGCATTGCTGATAGCAAACGCCTCGGAAGGCAGCGAATCGAAAAAGGCTTTCTTTACCCGGATATATTCATCAAATGTTTGATGATAATCCAGGTGCTCATGCGTAATATTGCTGAAAACACCGCCTCCAAACCGCAACCCCGCTATCCTATGCTGGTGTACGGCATGCGAACTTACCTCCATGAACACATGCGTACATTCTTCGTCGGCCATCGTTCTTAGCAATTCGTTCAGGCTGATAACATCCGGCGTCGTATGTGTAGCCGGTACGATCCTGCTGCCAATATGATTTTCAACCGTACTTAACAATCCACACTTATATCCCAATGCTGTAAAGAGCTTATATAATAAAGTTGCTATTGTTGTTTTACCATTCGTTCCTGTTATACCAACCAGTTTCATTTTTTCGGATGGCTGTCGAAAAAAATTATGCGCTATCCATCCCGCAGCAACCGGGCTATTTTCTACCTGCACATATACTATCCGTTCTTTTAAAATCACAGGAACTGTTTCACACACCACTGCGATCGCCCCTGCTGCTATTGCTTTTTCAATGAACTGGTGGCCATCCACCGCTACTCCATTTATCGCTATAAACAAACTCCCGGGTTTCACGTTCCGGGAATCGATATGTATATCCCTTATCTCCACTTCGGTGCTTCCGGTCAATGACCTCATCGCTACTTTATATAGTATATCTCTTAATAACACGATAGCTATATTTTCTTTAAACTTTTTTAATTCAACTCAATTCAAGTATCACTTTCATTTCTTTTGATAATGTACTGCCGGGTTCTATCGATTGATTGGCCACTTTTCCTTTTCCCTTTACAGACACTTTTACTCCCATGCTTTCCAATAAGTACAATGCGTCTTTCAATCCCATGCCTTTTACGTTCGGCATCACCTGCCTTCTTATGGAATTGTTTTTTATTACCGGCAGGTAATCGGCAGCAAACACATTACTCCATTCTCCTTTTACCGACGAATCCTTATAGGTCACATTCAATGTGGTCAATACATTCTTTATATCCGTGGTAGTACCCGTATAGAAATAAGCCGAACTATCTTTCTTTGCCATATACAGGTTGGGAGACTTTGGATTTACGTACATGGCATACAGCTTTGTTGCCACTTCTTTAAAAACCGGTCCTGCCAACGATCCACCATAGTGTATGGCGGCATGAGGCTTAGTCCTTATTACGACAATACATGAATACTGCGGATCGTTAGCGGGAAAATACCCTGCGAATGATGCCTGGTAAACGCCGGCGCTGTATTTTATATTACCATCCGCAACATGGGCCGTTCCGGTTTTCCCTGCTATTGCGAACGGCATATCTTTAAAGGCAATTCTACCTGTGCCCTCTGTGACCACCGCTTCCATACTTTCCTGCGCCGCTTTTATCACCTCCGGCCTGGCGATGTTTTCATCCATTATAACCGGCTCATATTGTTTTATCATGATTCCATCCTGCTGAATGCTGTTCACCAGGTAAGGCTTCATCATTTTGCCATTATTCGCAATTGCATTATATAATGTAAGCGTATGCAAAGGGCTTACTTGCGCAGCATAACCAAAACTCATCGTGATCATATTCATCACGCCGCCTTTGTTTTTATCCAGGGGGGCAAGTTGCGGTTTAGGAATATTGGAAAGATCCACCGGCGAACGAACATCCATATGATAGCGATGCAGATACTCCCGGAACTCTTTTGGATTTTGTGCAAATGCCTTATAAGCCAGCTTACTCATGCCCACGTTTGAACTGTGAGCAAAACATTCTTTAACCGTTAATACAGCTTTAGGAGACCGCTCTGCATCATTTACATTCCTGGGACCAACAACCATTTGTCCCGTGTTTCCTACTTCTACGAGATCATTCAACTTTGAAGTTCCTTTTTCAAGCACCGCCAACAGCGTAACGAGCTTTATTGTTGACCCTGGCTCTGTGACACGCAGGGCATAATTATCATCTTCCCAATAACTGCCATCAGGCCTGCGACCCAGGTTAGCAATTGCTTTGATCTTACCGGTTTTTGTTTCCATTATGATACAGGTGCCGTATAAAGACCCGCTTGTTTCCATCATTTTCAACAATGAATTCTCCGCTATGTCCTGTATGTTTACGTCGAGTGTAGTAAAAATGTCCTTGCCATTCTCCGGTTCTACCTGGTAACCTTCTATAGGGATCGCCCCACCGGCTGCGTATCTTACAAGACGCTGTCCCTTCTGCCCAGTTAACAACGTATCATAACTTTTTTCAAGCCCCACGTTTTGCTTTTTTACTTTCCCATTGCTGGCAATATGCTCACGTGAAAGGCCGATCGTTCGGTTGGCCAGCAGCCCGAAAGGCGATAAACGTTTGCTGCTTTCTTCCACTATCACGCCGCTTTTGTTTCTACCGAGCCTTACCAGCGGGAACTGCCTGAAATTTTTATACTGCTCAAACGATAATTTCTTTTTTAGAGAATAATAACGCCCTTTCTTTTTATAACCGTCCTGCAATTCCTTTTTGTACTGGCCGGAACTTTTATCTTTAAAATAGCTGGCCATGGCAATAGCAAATGAATCCACATTCTCCCTGAATATTTTCCCATCCTTATCTCTTAAACCATCGGCCCGGAAATCGATGTAGATATCAAACTCAGGTAATGACGTACTCAGCATTTGTCCATCTTCACTGTAGATAGTTCCCCTGTCTGCATCCAGCTCGACGATCCGCTGGTGCATACTGTCATTCATATTACGCCAGTGATCGCCCTGGAAGCGCTGGATATAAAAGGCTTTACCCAATATCAGCATGCACAGCAGTACCATGCCGATAAAGCATACATAAACTCTCCATAATATGTCGCGTCTTATTTCCATTTACCCTAATAAACCTTAAATCCCTAAAGGGACTGAGTCTGTATTTTGTTTTTTAACCACGGTTTCGAAATTTTTTTGAGCCCATCTGTATAACTACTATCATCGTCTGTTGCGTCGCACTCCCGATAGCTATCGGGATCATCGTTCTGTTCGCTACCGGCACTTTCGAAAAACCTAATAATTATCAGAATTTCCGAAAAGCGAGGACTGTGTACCAGCAAGCCCCCTTTACGGGGTTTGGGGATTCAATACGATTGGCGATTCTACCAATTCTTTTAACCCCAACGGCTCAACTGCTTTTACCAATTCGCTTTGTTTGCTTCGAAACATCACTTCACTCTTCACCGTTTTATATTCATGTTGCAGCTCTCTCACTTCTTTTGTTGTACGTCCAATATTTCTGACTGTCTTATCAGCCATATGACCGTTATAGATATAAACCACAGCCAGCGCTGTCAGGAACAAAAAGAAAGGCACCTGTTTTACTACTGATTGGTAATTCAGCCATTTTTTCCAATTCCTCTTTGGTGCTTTTACTTTATTTGTTGTTTGTTCATCCATCACGTAATCGTCTCAGGTTGGTTTTCATTTCTTAAATGAGCACATGGCCAATTCAAAGGATATAGACTTTCACTCTTTATATTTAAATAATAATGCGCACCTTCTTGCCGTTACCACTTGCTATTTTCTGCGCTTCCTCTCCTCCTCCCGACTTACCTCTTCACACCATCATTACCTTCTCCGCTATTCTTAGTCTTGCACTTCTTGACCGGGGATTCTCTTTCATTTCTTTCTCCGATGGCTGTATTGATTTTTTTGTAATTATTTTCAATTCGTTCACACTTTCCTCGTTGATAAAAGGATTCCTTTCCGGCTCATCAAATGAACCGCGGCGAAAAAAATTTTTAACCAGCCTGTCTTCTAAAGAATGGAAGGTGATGATGGCGACCCGTGCACCGGGCTTCAGCAGTTTTGGGATTTGCAGCAGCATTTCTTTCAATGCACCTAGCTCATCGTTCACTTCAATGCGCAACGCCTGGAAAACCTGGGCAAAATATTTATTGGGATTTCCTTTTACCACCTCACGGAGAGCATTTTTAAAAGCGTCAATGGTTTTCAGTGATGCATGATTGCGAACGTCAACAATTTTTTTGGCTAATGTTTTCGAATTGGTCACTTCGCCATACTGCTCAAACAGCTTGTGCAACTGTCCTTCACTGTAAGTAGCTACCGCATCGAACGCTGTCATTTTCTGGCGTTGGTCCATCCGCATATCCAAACTAGCATCAAAGCGGGTTGAAAATCCACGGCCCGCTTCATCAAACTGGTGGCTGCTTACGCCAAGGTCGGCCATAATGCCATCGACCGCATTGATTTGGTGCAAACGCAGGAACCGCTCAAGATGACGAAAATTATGCGGCACGAAAACCAGTCGCTCATCATCAGGTAAATTACTTTTTGCATCTTCATCCTGGTCAAATGCGATCAGTTTTCCTTTCGGCCCCAATTGCGCTAATAGCGCTTTAGAATGACCCCCGCCACCAAAGGTGCAGTCTACATAAACGCCCCCGGGTTGAATAGCTAACCCAGCTATTGTTTCCTGGAGAAGAACAGGTGTGTGATAAAGGCTGGTTGATACGTTGATAAGTTGGTCAGTTGATGCGTGTTCTTCTTTTTTTAGTTTTTTCTTCATTTCAACTAATTACTTATAAACTTGTCAACTTATCGAACCATTCCCGCCACCTAATACTTTATGCACCATTTTGCTTAACGTTTCCGGTGAGATTGAATCAAAGAGCTGTTTGTACTTATTACTATCCCAGATTTCAAGTTTATCGTCCGCCCAATGCATCACCAGGTCTTTTTGCAAACCAGCATGCTCTTTCAAATGTGGCGGCACCAGTAAACGGCCTGCACTGTCCGGCTCTACATAAGCGGCGCCATTTAAAAAAAATCGCCGCACCGGTCTTTCCTCCTCATTAAAATCATTCAAAGTCCTGATCTTCGCCGAAAATGCTTCCCAATTCTTTAATGTGAATAACGTAACGCAATTGTCAAGTCCCCTGTTAAAAACGAAGCGGGTACCGTCATCCTCCGAAAGCTGCTTTTTGAAAGCAGCCGGTAGAAGAAAGCGACCTTTTGAGTCTAAAGTCGCCTGGTATTCGCCGAGGATATCTATCATTATCAAGGTCTTGAGCCAATTTTGTACTTATTAACACAAAATAACACTTTTTCCCACTCTCAATCCAAATTTTGTTCTTTTTATTTTGTCCACAGTTTTTTATTTCCTGAAACCTTGTAGGGCATAGCGTTTCAGCCTAAAGTTGCCAGTGATATACCATCGACCATGTGGATTTCGCAGGTATCACAGTTGATAACACGTTAATAATGCATGCTAAATTGTGGATTATTCGAAAGCATGTTTGCAGAGCCATGGAATATGCATTGCTTTTGGTAACGGCTCCAGCCGGATTTCCCCATGCCCCCTAGTTACAAAACTGCAATTGCTATTTGAGGTCGGGGTGTAAAAAAGTGCAAAGTATGGGACACACGTTTCGAAAATGTGTTCTGAAAACGAACTAGAATTTAAAGGCCTGCGCTGTAAACAATATTTTGAGCGCTGTAACTCGAATTCCTGCAAATAGAGCGAACACTTTAGCAGCTATATCAGATAACAAGGATATTTGCCGTTCATTAAACTACAGCAGTTAGCTGTAAAAAATATGCATCCAAAAAATCTTGCGATCTCGGACTATATGTATTCACTTCCGGAAAACAGGATCGCTCATTATCCCCTCGCCGAAAGACATGATTCCAAACTGCTTGTATATAAGCAGGGTCATATCCTGGACGACACGTATAAAAATATCGATTCGCATATTCCCGGCGACGCGTTACTTCTGTTTAATAACACCAAAGTAGTAGAAGCCAGGTTGCATTTTCAAAAGCCAACTGGTGGCGTCATTGAAATTTTCTGTCTTGAACCGCATGAACAATACACTGACATTACAACTGCGATGTTGCAACAGGAAAAAGTATTATGGCATTGCCTGGTGGGCGGCGCGTCAAAATGGAAACATGGACAGATGTTGAAAAAAGTAGTGTATGCGTTTAATAAAGAAATAATATTGCAGGCTGTCTATACCGAAAAAAGAGCCGGCAGTTTTGTTATTGAACTCTCATGGTCTGAAAAAGAAATGAGCTTTGCGGAACTCCTGCATCATGCCGGCGCTATTCCTTTACCTCCTTACATCAAACGAAAAGCGGAAACAAGTGACAGCGATCGCTACCAAACGATCTATGCGCATTTCGACGGCTCGGTAGCTGCACCAACTGCTGGTCTTCATTTCACAGATGCTATTTTTAAAACGTTTAAAGAAAAAAAAATTCAGGCTGATTTTGTAACGCTTCATGTAGGCGCTGGCACATTTAAACCGGTGAAAAGCGAAAAGATGGAACAACATGAAATGCATGCGGAATTCATTGATGTTACCAAAGATGCAATCGAAAATATTGTCCGGAACGTCGATAAAACAATCATCCCTGTGGGTACAACCTCTATGCGAACCATTGAAAGTTTATATTGGCTGGGAGTAAAAGAAATAATTAAAGAGAGGAGACCGGAACCCGGAAATCGTCAATTGTCAGAACTTAATCAATGGGAACCCTATGATTTACGTGAGCAAAACATTTCTGCGAAAGATGCATTACATTCTTTGCTAAACGCAATGGAGAAAAATAAAACAAACAGGTTAGTAACAAAAACACGGATCATTATTGCCCCGGGTTATAAATTCAGGATCGCAAAAGCATTGGTCACTAATTTTCACCAGCCTCAATCTACATTACTTTTACTGGTTGCAGCACTTATCGGCGATGACTGGAGAAAAATATACAACTATGCATTGAAGAATGATTTCCGGTTTCTGAGCTATGGAGATGGTTGCCTGTTGTGGTCCACATCTGGATAAATAGTTCTAAATTTCCCAGCACCCCGGTAGTTACAGAATCATCATCAAACTTTTTTCAATGGCAGATCAATCATAAATGTACTTCCTCTTCCAAGCACACTGTCTACTTTGATTTCTCCGTCATGAGCCTCTACAACAGTTTTAACATAGCTCAAACCCAGGCCAAAGCCCTTTACGTTATGCAGATTTCCAGTATGAGCTCTATAAAATCTTTCGAAAACTCTTTTTGCTGTTTCTTTGTTCATGCCAATACCATTATCCTCAACCCGCATGCTCATTGTCTTGCCATTTGACTGAGTCGTGATCTTTATTAACAATGGTGTGTTTTCTTTCGAGTATTTCACCGCATTATCGACCAGGTTATTAACCATGTTAGAAAAATGAACTTCATCGGCCACGATAAGATCATTTGCTGCATTCAACACTAATTCTGCCTTGCCACCTTTTTGTTGTAACTGCAATGCAAAATTGCCTATTACATCTTTAATCACTTCGTGTACATGCAACGGCAGTATATTCAACTCAAGCTCCTGCCTTTCTAATTGGGAAGCTTTAAGAATGGTTTCTACCTGCCGGTTCATGCGCTGGTTTTCCTCTTTGATGATGGCGTTGAAATAACTCATTTTACTCCTGTCCTGCAATACCTTTTCATTTTTCATTGCATCCACTGCCAAAGAAATCGTAGCAATAGGCGTTTTGAATTCATGCGTCATATTATTGATGAAATCGTTTTTGATCTCTCCCAATTTTTTTTGGCGAAGCATGGTACGGACAGTAAGATAGAAAGCAGTAATAATTATAATTGTAAACAGGATAGAAGTGACTATGCGTAGCTGCAGTTCTTTAACGGCGGCCTCCTTCCAGTCAAGCGCTACCACTACCAGGCTCTCGTCTACGGCAAGATTTTCCGCTGCAGAGCCACTAGGCGCATATAATTGGTAACCGCGGGAAAAATTATTTACACTGTCATCATATTCAGAAAGAAAATTTCTTGAACGCAACTCTATGTTGCCGATCGCACCGGTACGTGAACTTATGGTTGCCAGCATAAATTCAAAATCCAACTTGTCCAATTCAAGCGACTTGAATGCTTTTTTTACTTTATCATGTAATTCTGTAGCCGTGAATCGCTTCCCTATCGTTACGGGGCGCAAAAACTCCATGGTGAACTCGTCCTGGAATATCGTGTTGGCCGAACCTATTTTGCTGCTTAAATAACTCCCTTTGTATTGCGCCAGTTCCTCTCCCACGATCATTACCGCCCGTTCCACTTTTCCTTTGATCTGTTCCTGCTTCAGTAATATCATGTTCTTCAGCCATGATATCTGGATAAAGATGATCCCTATCAAAGAAACAGTAATAAGTAAAGTGATGATAGTAAAGGTTCGCTTCACGGAAAAAGAAATTGTTTAAACTGAAAGATAAAAGGTTTTTATCAACATTGTCAATCCGGCAAAAATACTGCT
>WUUC01100395.1_pt1 | contig 11004 bp, 11 predicted proteins | sample 6278441 | NCBI WGS metagenome assembly WUUC01 (sample SAMN13675441, study PRJNA597444) | soil metagenome | isolation source: soil | place: USA: Washington | collected 2017-10 | reverse complement strand
TCGACCGGTTCGCGGGCGCGGGCGAGGCCGAGCTGATGGGCCAGTACGCGTCGCGGATCCCGTTGCGCGCGACCGCGATGATCTGCGGGGTGCCCGAGTCGGAGGCGCGGGTGCTGGTCGACGACGTGATGGGCGCGATGGAGTCGTCGACGGCGGGCCAGATGTCGGTGTACACGCGGTTGCAGGAGAAGGTGCAGCGCCTCGTCGACCGCAAGCGCGCCGCGCCGGGCTCGGACGTGCCGTCGCACCTGCTGGCCAACCCCGCGAACCTCGCGGACGAGGAGATCCTGTCGGACCTGCTCGTGGTGCTGTTGCAGGCCCACCAGCAGACGACGAACTGGATCGGCAACACGATCGGCCTGATGCTGACCGACGCGCGGTTCGCGATCACGCTGTCCGGCGGCCGGGCCAGCGTCGGCGACGCGCTCAACGAGGTGCTGTGGCACGACACGCCGACGCAGAACTACCTGGGCCGCGTCGCCACCCGCGACACCCGCCTCGGCGGGCAGCGGATCCGCGCGGGCGACCTGCTGGTGCTCGGCCTGGCGGCCGCCAACGCCGACCCGCAGGTCCGGCCCGCCGAGGGCGCCGCGGGCAACCGGGCGATGATGTCGTTCGGCCACGGCGAGCACGGGTGTCCCTACCCGGCTCCGGAGATCGCCGAGATCATCGCGAAGACGAGCGTCGAGGTGCTGATCGACCGGATGCCGGACCTGGTGCTGGCCGAGCCCCTCGAGTGGCGGCCGTCGGTGTGGACCCGCGGCCTGACCCGGCTCCCGGTCACGTTCACCCCGACGTACGTGCCCTGAGGCACGGGGATTCCGCGCCTGAACCGGACCGGGAGGCCGGTCGCTGAACCGTCCCGGCCGGTCGCACGTGTTGTGTCGACGGCGAAGGACAACGGCACCCCGCGGGTGCGGAGGACGCTGGTGGAATCGATGTGGTGGCCCGTGCTGGGGGCGCTCATCGGGGCGGCTCTCGGCGTGGTCACCGGGTGGATCGAGAAACCCCGGTGGGCGAAGGAGCGTCCCGGGGCGCTGATCGCCCTGGTCGTCGGGCTCGCCGTGGTCGGCGCCCTGATCGGTGTCGGCGCCGACCGGTCGACGGGCAACGGCGACGAGCCGGACGACCCGGGTGGCGGCGGTGGCGGCTCGACGTGGGCGCAGGCGTGGACCGGCGGTGTCACGGTGCCGAACAACCGCTTCCTCGAACTCGACTCCATCCCGCCGCATTCCGTCCAGGGTGAAGGGAGCGGCACCGAACTGCTCTACGGCAACATGGCGGCCAAGGGCATGGAGCTCTACCCCGCGACGGATTTCAGCGAGGTGTCCGGGCAGGACGTGTCCGACCCCGTGACGTGCGACGAGTCGGTCTCGACCGCGCCGGCCGGCGGCGCCGTGCCTCCGGAGGAGGGGCAGGTCTTCTGCCTGCACACCTCACAGGACCGGCTGGCGATGCTCACGGTCACGTCCAGCGCGTACGACGCCGTCGCCTTCCAGGTGATCGTGTGGCGCCGCGGCTGAGGCGGCCGGCTACGCACCGAGGGTGTTGATCCGCGCCAGCGTGTTCTCCGGCGGGTGGCCGCCGGAGAGGTCGATGTCCTCGACGACCGCGCCGTCGCGCAGCCGGATCACGCGGTCGCAGCGGGCCGCCACCTGCCGGTCGTGGGTGGCCACGATGATCGTCATGCCGTGGACCTCGCGGAGCCGGAACAGCAGGTCGAGGATCTCCGCGCCGGTGTGCGAGTCGAGGTTGCCGGTCGGCTCGTCGGCCAGGAGCAGCGACGGCCGCCCCACCAGTGCCCGGGCGATGGCCACCCGCTGCTGCTCGCCGCCGGAGAGCCGGGCGGGCAGCGCCCGCGCCCGGTCCTCGAGCCCGACCGCGGCCAGCAGCTCGCGAGCCCGCGCCGACCGGTCGAAGTCCACCTTGTACGGGAGCAGTGGTGCCACCACGTTGTCCGCCGCGGTGAGCGCAGGCAGCAGGTGGTAGCGCTGGAAGACGAACCCGACCGTGCGCCGGTACGCGACGAGGCGGCCGCGCCGCAGCTCGTCGACGCGGGTGCCGCCGACCTCGACGGTGCCCCGGTCCGGTGTCTCGATCGCGCCGGTCAGGTGCAGCAGCGTGGACTTCCCGGACCCGCTCGGCCCGGTCAGCGCGACCACGCCGCCCGCGGGGATCGCCACGCTCACCCCGTCCACCGCGACGATCTGCGCGTCGCCGGTGCCGAACGTCTTGGTCAGGTCGCGCAGCACGACCGCCGCACCGTGACCGCTCATGGCCTTCACTCCTCCGCCAGCAGGGTGGACAGGGGGAACCTCCGCAGCAGGAACGCGGGCACCAGGGCGACGAGCCCGGCCACCGCCACCGCGGCCGCGGCGATGCCGGCCGCGAGCCAGAGCACGCCCTGGTCCAGCCGCCCGGCATACCACCCGATGCCGAGGAGCCCCGCCCCGGCGCCGACGACCGCGCCGAGCAGCCCGATGCCCAGCCCCTCGTAGCCCGCCAGCCGCAGCAGGGCGCTGTTCGACCAGCCGGACGCCCACAGCGCCGCCAGCTCCGCCGAGCGCTCGCGCAGGTTGATGTAGAGCACGTCGGCCACCACGAGCACGCCCAGCCCGACGGCGGCCGCGGCGGCGAGCACGTCCACCGTCCGGACCCGCGCCGCGATCTCGTCCCCGAGCAGCGTGCCGATCACGTCGTCCTGGAACGCCGTCGACAACGCGACGAGCACTGTCAGGGCGCCGACGCCGACCGCGAGGGCCACGACGCCCAGCGCGGTGCGGCCGGGCACCCGCCACAGGTTGGCCATCGCCAGCCCGAGCACGGTGCGCCGGGGCCGGCTCCGGCGGACCCCCAGAACCGCCGGGTGCACGGCGGCGCCCGGCCGGGCGCGCGCGGCCGACAGCGCGGGCGGGACGGCGGCGAGCAGCGCCACCCCGAGCCCGACCGGCAGCGCCAGCAGCGCGTGCCGGCCGGACACCGGCACCCCGGCCACCCCTGACAAGGGCAGGGCCACCCCCGCGGCCAGCCCCCCGGCCACCAGCCCGACCAGCGCCACCTCGCCGAGGATCACGCCGGCCAGCCGCCGCGCGGGCCAGCCGAGGCAGGCCAGCACCGCGAGCTCCCGGCGCCGGTCCCGCACCGCCGCCGCGACCGCGTTGCCGAGGAACAGCGCGCACACCAGCAGGATCAGCCCGAACAGCGCCAGGCTCTTGCGGTCCGCGGCCTCGACGATGACCACCGCGGCCCCCTTGCGCGACCACCCCTCGGTCAGCCGCAGCTCCGGCCGGCCCGCCTCCCCCGCGGGCAGCACCACGGTCTGCGGCGCCGGCGATGCCCCGATCGTGATGTCCACGTCGAGACCGGTCCGGTCGGCGATGCGCAGCGCCACCGACCGCACGCGGTCCAGGCTGTCCTGGTTGAACCCGGTCACCCCCGCCACCCGCACCCGGATCGCGCTGAGCGGCGCGTCCTGCCGCACGGGCAACGTCCCGACGGCCGCCAGCGTGGTCAGGATCAACGGCGGCGTGGCCAGGTACCCGGCGGGATTGCTGTTGGGCTGCAACGGTTTCCCGCCCAGCGCGCGCCGCGAGGCGGCGTCGGCCCCCGAGGCCTCCGGCGCCCGGTAGGTCTCCAGCGGCAGCCGGGACAGCGGCGAGAAGCCGCGCAGCCTGCCGGGATCGAACGTGCCGACCGGCTCGATGACCGTGAAGCCGCCCGCGCCCGTCGCGTTGCCGCCCGCCCGGGTCACCGGCCGGAAGCCGGTGTCGAACGCGAACGGGGGCGGTGGGTCCGCGAAGGTCTGCCCCGAGCCCGCGGTCGGGATCTGCCAGACGTCCGGCTCGAGCGGGACCTCGCGCGGGCGGAGCACCCCGCCCGCGCCCGCGGTGTAGCCGGTCGGCCCGGACTGGTAGAGCAGGTCGAGCGACGCCTCGAACGACGACGTGCCGTCCACGTCGAGCCGCGGCGAGCCGGAGGACCGGAACGGCGGCCCGCTCGGCGTTCCACCCGCCGCGGCGAGCGACGGCGCCCACTCGGTCTGGGGCGTGTCGGCGACGCTCGACGCCGCGGCCGCGTCCAGCCGGTCCACGGACACCCGGACCTGCTCGTCCACGTACGGCCGGTCGGCCGCCAGCACCGGGACGCCGGTGTGGCTGTCGTCCAGCTCCGGCAGGGGGTTCGAGTCCGGCCGCGGCGCGGGGCGGTCGGACTCGCGCAGGTAGCGGCCCGCGACGGTGGCGTCGTCCAGGCCGACCAGGCTCGCCTCGGCGGCCGGGTCGACGGCGGCGGCCAGCACCATGACGCTCCAGGAGACCTGGACCACCAGCCGGTCGGTTTCCCGGTCCCCGAACGGATCCGGCTCGGCGAACCGGCCGTCGGGCAGGATCCGGCGCACGACCATGTGGGTGCGCTCGGTGGCCGTGGTGCCCGAGCCGCCGCCCATCCGCCCGGACCGCAGGCAGAGCTCCACCTTGGACCCGTCCTCGCGCACCTCGAGGTTGGTCAGGCAGTCCGTCATGCGGTGCGGCATCACCGTGCCGTCCGCGTAGAGCCGCCCGGCGGGCTGCACGCCGACCACGAACTTCTCCGGGTGGACGGGGTTGCGGGTGACGTAGACGTACTTCGGCGCGTCGTCGATCAGGGTCAGCCCGCGGTCGGCGATCCACGTCGGCGCGAGCCGGAAGAGCTGGGTCCTGGCCGCCGGATCGACCCGGTCGGTGAGGTCGACGGTCTGGACGACCTGGACCTTGGTGTAGCCGAGCATGGCGATCGGCGCGGCAAGCTCCACGTGCCCGGTGGCGCGCACGTCGTCCAGCTGCGCCGTGGTGATCCCGCCGAACAGGCCGGAGAGGTAGTTGGGCCGCACCACGCCGCGCTCGTCCTCCAGCGCGGTCCGGCTCCCCCGGGGGCGGACCAGGATGTCGTAGGCGGGCCGGAAGTTGGCCTCGATCGCGCCGTCCACCCGCACCTGCTGGACCGTGGCGGCGGCGCTGAGCAACGTGAAACCCGTCGTGGCCACCAGCACGCCGGCGAGCAGGGCGAGGGTGCGCCGCGGCCGGCCACGGAGTTGAGCCCAGATGAACCGCAGCACGTGCTCACCCTGATGGCTACATTGTGACAATGCAAGGGGTGGTCGGCGGCCGAGACGGAGCCGTAATGTTCAGCGCATGCCCATCCAGCACGCGGTGCTCGCGCTCCTGGCCAACGGCCCGTCCCACGGGTACGAGCTCAAGGGCGCGTTCGAGACCGCGGTGGGGCCGCAGTGGGGCCCGCTGAACATCGGCCACCTCTACCAGGTCCTCGACCGGCTGTCCCGCGACGACCTGGTGACCTCGCACCGGGTGGCCCAGTCGGTCAAACCCGACCGGGTCGTCTACGAGATCACCGACGCGGGCCGGGCGGAGCTGAGGTCGTGGCTCGCCACGCCCACCCCGCGCACGGCGGGTTTCCGGGACGACTTCTTCCTCAAGGTGATGGCCGCCGCCCGCGGCCGCGACCCGGACACGGTCCGCGCCGTGATCACCGGCCAGCGCGCGTTCCTGTTGCGTGAGCTGAGGAACCTCCAGGCGCTGCGGCGGCGGCCGGACGTCGACCGGGTGGCCGGGCTGCTGATCGCCGCGGCCACCCAGCACGTCAACGCCGACCTGGCGTTCCTCGACCTCGCCGAGGAGGACCTGCTCGGCGACGACGGCGCGGCGCTGGCCGAGCTGGCCGGGCCCGCCATCCCCCGGTCCGAAGGCGGGACGGCCTCGGCGGCCGGCTGAGGACACCACCCGCCGGCACCGGCGGAGTCTGCCCGCGACGGTGCCTGTTGGGGCACGATCCGCGCCCGCGTCCCTGGTTGTGTTCGGGGCGAAGCGACGGAAGGGGTTGCCGCCACCATGTTCACCTGCGTCATCTGCGCCTCGGACGAGGACGACAACAAGAAGAACACCACGCCGTGCTGTCAGCAGGACGTGTGCGCGGACTGCGTCACCGCGAGCACCGAGGCGCTGGTGCGCTACCAGGGCGACCGGTACGTGTGCAGCCTGTGCCAGGCGGAGGTGACGAACCCCCACGACTACGACGCCATGCTGCCCCAGGACACCGTGAACGCCATGGCGTCGGCGCTGGCCGCGCTCGTGCCGGTCGGCGCGGCGGTGACCGTCGACGACGGCACGCTGCGCTCGAACGCCTGGCAGTTCGGCGCGTACACGCACTCGCCCGGCTGCGGCAGCGCGGTGTCGATCATCGACGGCTGCGACACCCTGAAGTGCCCGACCTGCGGGGCGCAGATCAACATCGCGGGCGGCCAGCCCGGCTCCCACACCTTCACCGTCGAGGCCTTCTTCCGGGACGTGCAGAAGTTCGGCGGCCACACCTCCGTGAACCAGCTGGGACTCCTGCAGAGCACCTACCCCGACGTGTGGGACTCCCGGTTCCTGACCGAGCTCGTGGACGGCATCCGGGCGGGCACGCTGGTCGCGTGGATCGACTCGATGGCCGACTACGTGTGGGGCGGCTTCCTCGACTTCCTGCGGCAGCGCGTCGCTCCGCAGGCGCAGGGCCCGGACGAGTCCTCGCTGTTCGCGCTGATCCAGTCCGTCGACGCGAACTCCCCGGACGGTCAGCTGCTGACCACGCACTACCACGACGTGGAGGCCGCGGGGACCACGAACGAGCTGGCGGCGGTGCAGGCACGCCGCCGGCTCGCGGGCTCGCTCACGGACACGGCGGTCGCCGACATCCTGCGCAAGAAGTTCAAGAACAACCCGTGGTGGCACCAGTGACCACCCGCCCGCGCACCCACGGGTGAGGTCGGCGGCGCCACCACGCCGGGCTCACCCCCGCCCGCGGCCGGACGCGGTGGGCGCGGCCTGCCGGTCGCCGTCGTCGGGGGTTCGTGCGATCGCCGCGGCCGCGGCCGCGAAACCCACGGCCTGCAGGCCCCAGGCGGCCAGGTCGAGGGGGTGGTTGACCACCACGACCGCGGCGACGACGTGCAGCGGTTGCGAGACGGCGGTCAGGACGGCCGCCCAGCGCGGTACGCGGCCGCTGACCCACATCGCGGTGCCCAGCAGGACGGTGCCGAGGACGTGGCCGACGACGAAGACGCCCTCCGCGAGGGCCACCGTCGGGTGGGCGGACTCGCTGAGCACGGCCAGCGCCGCCACGTCGAGGCCGGCCCGGGCGCCGGTCCACACGAGCAGGTCCGTCGAGGTCAGCACCGCGAGTGCGAGGTAGCCGGGCACCAGCAGCAGCAACGCGGCGGCGGTCAGGCGGGGCGCGCGGGCACGGGTGAGACCGCCCACCCACCACGCGCCGGGCACCAGGGTCAGGCAGGCGAGGAAGCCGAGCCACAGGAGCAGCGACTGCGCACCCGGATCGGCGACGACCTTCGTGGCCATGGCCGTGGCGTCGTCGGTGGTGTCGTAGGGCATCACGAGGCAGGACCGCCACCGCGGCGGGGCCGGCGGGCAGCACGAGCGCGGCGAGCCAGCGGGCAGGCAGGCTCGGGTCCGCGCTCGTGCGCCGGACAGCGGCGGGCGCGGTCACCGGGTCACCGCCCGCGCCGGGGTGAGCACCAGGGCGGTACCGACCAGCGTCAGCGCGACGACCACGGCGGCGGACACCGGCGCGGCGGCGGGCGCTCCCGTGGCGAAGAACGCCGGTACCGCGGCCGCGGCCGAGAGCAGTCGCAGCACCACCAGGGCGGTGACCGCGCGCCGCGCCCACGGCCGCTCGTCGCGCCAGGCGAGCACGACCAGCGCGAGGCTCGCGAGGCCGAGGGCGGCCACCAGCAGCGCGACCGGCATCGGGGGGTGCTCGCCGTCGGCGCCTACGCGTGGCCGTGGTCGATCAGCCTGTTCCTGCCCCTGGTGCTGCTGCTGTTCCCCGGCGGGCGCCCGCTGTCCCCGCGCTGGCGCCCGGTGATCGTCGCGCTGGTGGCGACGGCTCCCCTGTTCGTCGTGTACATGGGGGCCTCCCCGGTCGGGCTGGACGAGACGGTGCCGATGGGCGGCTACCTGACCATCCAGGACCATTGACGCGCTCGGACCACTGTGGACGCTCGCCGAGCTGCGGACGGTGCTGCTGCTGGGAGTCGCGGTCGGTGCGCTCGTGCTGCGCTACCGCCGCGCCGACGACGGCGGGCGCAGGCAGCTGCTGTGGTTGCTGCTGGCGACCTGCGCGGTGCTGGTCATCATCGTGCCGTGGGGGTTCGTGGCGGGCACCCCGGTGGCGGCGCTGTTCGCGATCCCGCTGATCCCGATCGCGGTGACCGTCGCGGTCGTGCGGCACCAGCTGCTCGACATCCGGCTGGTGATCTCCCGCGCGGTGGCGTGGCTGCTCGCCTCGGTCGTCGTGGTCGCGGGCTACGTGGCCCTGGTCGTGGTGCTGGACGAGGTCGTGACGGCGCAGGTCGGGCGTTCGGCCGCCGCCACGGTCGTGGTGGCGCTGGCGGTGGCACCGCTGCTGCCGCGGCTCCAGCGGCGGGTGGACCGGGCGATGTACGGCGACCGCGGTGACCCCGCGTCCGTGGTGTCCCGCATCGGCGCGGAGCTGCTGGCCGACCCGGCGGGCGGGCTCGGCGGTGTGGTGAGCGCGGTCCGCGACGGCCTGCGCGTCCCCTACGCCGCGGTGTCCACGTCGGAACCGGCCGCCGACGGCGAGCACGGCCCGGACGGGTGGACCGCGGTCGGTGACCGGCCCGGCCGTACCGGTTCGGTGCCGCTCGAGCACGCGGGGACACGGGTCGGGGAGCTGGTCGTCGGTCTGCGGCCCGGTGAGCGGTCGCTCTCCGACAGCGACCGCACGACACTGGCCCTGGTCGCGGTCCCCCTCGCCGCCGCGGTGTACGCGCTGCGCCTGTCCGGTGAGCTGCAGGCCTCCAGGGAGCGCATCGTCACCGCGCGCGAGGAGGAACGGCGGCGGCTGCGCCGGGACCTGCACGACGGACTGGGCCCCACCCTCACCGGCATCGCCCTGATCGCCACGCCGCGGCCAACCACCTCGACAACGACCCCGCCCGCACCCGCGACCTGCTCACGACGCTGCGGTCCAACTCCCGCACCGTCATCACCGAGGTGCGGCGCATCGTGGAGAACCTGCGGCCGCCCGCCCTCGACGAGCTCGGGCTGCTCGGTGCCCTGCGGGAACGTGCCCAGCAGGTGCGCTGGCGAGCGGACGGGGAGACCCTCCAGGTCCGCCTCGACCTGCCCGACACGGCACCCGCGCTGCCCGCCGCCGTCGAGGCCGCCGGCTACCACATCGCCACCGAGGCGCTGAACAACATCGTCCGGCACTCCAGTGCCACCACCGCCACGCTGCGCATCAGCTGCGGTCACACGCTCGACGTGGAGATCACCGACAACAGCCCCTTCCCCGCGCCCTGGCGCCCGGGCGTCGGGCTCTCCGCCATGCGCGAACGGGCCGCGGAGCTCGGCGGACGCATCGAGACCGGTCCCTCCCCCACCGGTGGCCGGGTGTTCCTGTCCCTGCCCCTCGAACCGGCACCGGCATGAACTCCGACGGCGAGGTCCGGGTGGTCGTCGCCGACGACCACCCCATCGTCCGCGAGGGGCTGACCGCCCTGCTGGACTCCGTCCCCGGCATCACCGTCGTGGGCGTGGCCGCCAACGGCCGGGAAGCGGTCCGCGAGGTGACGCTGACCAGACCCGACGTCGCGGTGCTCGACCTGCGGATGCCCGACCTGGACGGCTTCGGCGCCATCCGGCAGATCGCGCGCGTCGCTCCCGAGGTGGCGGTGCTGGTGCTGACCATGTTCGAGGACGACGACTCGGTGTTCGCGGCCATGCGCGCCGGCGCGAGCGGGTACCTCGTCAAGGGCGCCGAGCAGGACCGGATAGTCCGCGCCATCCGCACCGTCGCCGCGGGCGAGGCCGTCTTCGGCACCGGTGTGGCGCAACGGATGCTGGGCTACTTCCGCACCGCACCGGCAGCCGACCCGTTCCCCGACCTGACCAGCCGGGAACGGCAGATCCTCGGTCTCCTCGCCGCGGGCCTGACGAACGCCGCCATCGCCCAGCGCCTCGGCGTCGCACCGAAAACCGTGGCCAACAACATTTCCGCCATCTTCACGAAGCTGCGGGTGGCCGATCGCAAACAGGCCATCATCCGCGCCCGCGACGCCGGACTGGGCCGGTAGGCCGGTCGGTGCGGAAAAGCCGGGTGCGGGCTCCCCGACAGCGAGGAGCCCGCACCCGGTGGAATCGCGGTGACTCAGTGGCAGTTGGCCAGGTTCTGGTCCGGCACCCAGCCCGACCGCACCCAGTCGCTGCCGTGCCCGTACCACCACCACAGCCCGTCGGCGTAGGCCGGCGTCGCCCCGTCGATGCGGAAACCGCCGCCCGCCGGGATGGTGCCGATGACGCCGGAGAACCCGGGCAGGATCCGGACCCAGGTGTTCTGGTTGACGTTGCACAGCGTGGCCACGGCCTCGGTGGACGCCGAGGCCGTCCCGGCGGAGACGACCGTGGCGGTCGTGGCCAGCGCGAGTCCTGCCAGGACGGTGGCGGTCACACGGCGCACCAACCTCATCGGAGGCATGGGGGTTCCTTTCAACGAATTCTTCGGATCGACAGAGCGGCGTGCGTTGTTGCCGCCGGAGCGGAATTCCCCTTCGGCCCACACCGCGCTACAGCACGCACAGTAGAGCAGCCGCGGGTCGCGGTCGTCCGTCGTTTCCAGGAATTGCCGTGTGACGCTTTTCATGATTGATTGCCGGAATTGTCGAGGTGTGCACGCCTGTGTTCCGGCCATGCAATTGCCCTTGCGGGGCAGGGGGATCAGCCGCGGCGGACGACCCTCATGCGGCGCTGTCCGCCGTGATGCGTCCCGCGGTGCGCACGCCCGACCACCGGGCCAGTTCGGCGTCGAGGTCGAGGGGTTCCACCACGCCCGCGTCGGCGTACCCGCCCCACTCGGCTCGCGGGAGCATCCACATGATCTCGAACTCGTTGCCGTCCGGGTCGGCGCCGTAGACGCTCTTGGTGGCGCCGTGGC
>WUUC01018054.1_pt1 | contig 11005 bp, 9 predicted proteins | sample 6278441 | NCBI WGS metagenome assembly WUUC01 (sample SAMN13675441, study PRJNA597444) | soil metagenome | isolation source: soil | place: USA: Washington | collected 2017-10 | reverse complement strand
GCCCGCGACGTATGCTCCCCGAAGGGGCGCCGGTTTCCAGAGTCCGCTGGGTCGTGAACGAAAACATGTTGCCGTCTGTGCAGGCGTACATCGTCATCGATGCGTCGGCACGTCAGGTCAGGGTTGGCGACGAGTTCACGATCTTCGAGCCGCGGCGCAAAGGCGCCGAGGGCGATCCGACGTTGCCAGAAACAACCATTGGCACTGCGCAGGTCGTTCGCGCGACACCGCATGGCGCGACGGCGATCGTCATCAAGCATCAGCAGCCCGCGATTCGCGCGGGCGCCCACGCACGACTCAGCGCGAAGACGCCGTAGGCGGACGCGGCACCGACAACTTTGGCGGTCCCCCTCGGTCCGGGCTTCCGCTTAGATTGTCGGCGATGCCACCAAGATACGAGCACAACAGGAACCGCTGAGTGGCGAACGTCTTAGTCACCGGCGGCGCAGGCTTCATCGGCTCGCACGTCGCGGACCGGTTCCTCACCGCTGGCTACCGAGTCGTCGTCGTCGACAACCTGACCTCGGGCAAGCGCGAGAACATTCCGCGCGGCGCGGAGTTCCAGGAGCTCGACATCGGGTCTCCCGAAGCAGCTCGCCTCGTTCGCGACGGCTCGTTCGACGTGGTCGCCCACCTCGCGGCGCAGATCGACGTCCGCCGCAGCGTCGAGGATCCGATGTTCGACGCCCGAGTGAACGTTCTCGGCACGCTCAACCTCGTCGAGGCGGTTCGATCGTCTCCACGCGGGCAACGAACTCGCTTCATCTTCGCGTCGACCGGCGGGGCGCTCTACGGCGACTTCGTGATCCCGCCGAGTCCGGAGCGATCGCCCAAGGACCCCGACTCGCCGTACGGAATCTCGAAGTTGAGCGTCGAACACTACCTCGCCTACTACGGCCGCATCCACGCCCTCGACACGGTGGTCCTGCGTTTCGGCAACGTGTACGGCCCGCGCCAGGACCCGCACGGCGAGGCTGGTGTGGTCGCGATCTTCTGCCGTCGGCTCCTCGATGGCCGTCCGCTGACTGTCTATGGCGACGGCACGCAGACGCGCGACTACATCTACGTCGCTGACGTTGCCAACGCGTTCATCACCGCAGCCGGAGCGACGCTGCCCGCCCCGGAACGCCTCGACGCTCGCGCTTTCAACGTCGGCACCGGCGTCGAGACATCGGTCATCGATCTCGCCGGTGCGCTCCAGCGTGCGGCGGCAAGCAGTACCCCGATCGAGTTCGCGCCGAAGCGAGCGGGCGAGCTCGCCCGCTCGGTTCTCGCCCCGGAGAAGGCGGCAGAGCAGCTCGGCTGGCGCGCCGCCATGCCGCTCGAGCGAGGAGTGGCCGAGACGTACGCTTGGTTCGCGAGTCGGCGGACCACGCCGCAGACAGCCTGAAATGCACGCTGGCCTTCTGCAGATCGGTGGCGCCGTGCCATCCTCACCGGCCGAGCTCATTCGCCATGCGAGCCCGCTGACGCAGGGTGTCCTCATTCTGCTCGCGCTGTTGTCACTCATCAGTTGGGCGGTGATGTTCGGTGCGTGGCGTGAGATCGCGCGCACGCTGAAGGCCGGTCGAGCGCTGCTTCGCGAGACGGAGAAGATGACGCGGCTCGAGCAAGTGAGCACGCTCATCCGACACGCACCGGCGAGCGCGTTCACCCGGCTTTACATGATCGCGATTCAGTTCGTCTCCGACACGCGCGCCGTCAATCAGCAAGCGCGCGAGCGCGACCTCGACGAGCCGGTGATCGCCCCGCCGGCGGTCTCGCTCACGGGCTCACAAGTCGAGACGCTGCATCTCATCCTCGACACCGAGGGGACCTCGGAACGCGATCGCCTCGGACGCTACCTGCCGTGGCTCGCGACGATTGCGTCGGTCAGTCCGCTGATCGGCCTTCTCGGCACGGTACTGGGAGTCATCGATGCATTCGTCGGAATCGCTCGCAGCGGCTCGGGCAACCTTTCCGCGGTAGCGCCGGGCGTCGCCGAGGCCCTCATCGCGACGGCCGCCGCTCTCGCGGTGGCGATCCCAGCAACGTTCGCGTACAACATCTTCGCCAGTCGACTCAACCGTATCGAGGGCCTTTTCGAGACCTTCGGCACGACGCTCATCGCACTCCTCGTGCGCGAAGGGCACATCTGAGGTGGCACGGCGGCGTCGCGATCGGCTCGCGCTCAACGCCGAGATCAACGTCGTCAACCTGATCGACGTGATGCTGTTGCTGCTGGTGATCTTCATGATCACCGCGCCGATGATGCAAGGAGGCGTCGACATTCAGCTCCCACGCGCCGAAGCGCGGCCGCTCGACCCAAAAAGTGGGCTCGTCGTTACGGTCGACCGCGCCGGGACGATTCGCGTCGACGAAGCTCCGATGTCGTACGCGGAGTTCCGGGCAGCATTCAAGGCGCTGGCGTCGCGCCGCGCGAGCCAGGGCATTTACCTGCGTGCCGACCGCGGGGTGCCGTACGGCACGGTTGTGCGGGTGCTTGCGGTCATGCGTGCCGCGGGCGTTGGAGACATTGGCCTCGTCACCGAGCCTGAGGACATTCCGTGACCGCCGCGTCGGCGCGCGAACGAAGAGGACTCGCGGCGCCGGTGACTGTGTCAGCCGCGCTGCACGCACTCGTCCTCACCGCGTTCATCGTGATGGGCCCTGCAACCCGGCCGCCGTCGCCGCCGGTCTACCGCGTGAACCTCGTTGCTGCCCCACCCGGCGAACGCGCGATCGGCGTCGTTCCCCCGCAGCCGCAGCCCGCGGCCGAAACAAAGGCTCCGACACCCTCGCGCCCAGTGACGAGCGCGCCGGATGCGGCACCCGCACCGACGCCGGCACGCCGACAGCCACCACCGCGACGCACGCCGGCGCAGGCTACGCCGACGCCCGAGCCGACGAAGACGGCGCCACGCGCTCCTGAAACGCCGGCACCAACGGCCGGCGGCGGTCCTGTCGGAGGTCGCGGCGCCGACGTCGCCACCGTTCGAACGGAAGGGATCGAGTTCCCGTACCCTGGGTACCTTCAGAACATCGTTCGCCAGATCGCCCTGCGCTTCAAGCCGCCGCGCAGCACGAATCGCCGCGCGGAAGTGATGTTCCTCATTCACCGCGATGGTACGATCTCTAACCTGAACTTTCGCGTTCGCTCCGGGCAGTACGCGTTCGACACGGAAGCGCAGGGCGCGATCGAATCGGCTGCTCAGGCCGGCGCATTTGGCCCGCTACCGCGCGGCTTCCCGGACGATGTGTTGCCGGTCATCTTCAGCTTCGATCCCCGCCTAATTCGCTGATGATTCGCCTGCCGACCTCGACTTTCGCGCTCTCCCTCCTTGTCGCCATCGCCGCTCGGGTGGTGGCGCAAGACCCGGCGCGCGGCGTCCGCATCGGCATCTCCTACACGACCGACCGACCAGGGGTCGTCGTGCTTCCCATCGCCGGCTCGATGGGCGACTCGATCCGCGCGATCATCCAGCGGGATCTCGACTTCGGCGACCGCATCGCCGTAGTCGGCCAGGACGCGCTGCCGGCGGACGCCGGGGCGAGCGCGGGTCCGCTTAACTATGCCTTGCTTGCCCGGCTCGGCGCCGCCGCCGCAGTCCAGGCCACCGTGACCGGCGCCGGCGTACGAGTCGTCGTGCACGATGTCGGCGCGAAGCGCGTTGCCGACACGGAGGACTTCGCGCTTCCGGGGACGCCGGCGTCGCGCGAATGGCGTCATGCGGTGCACGGTGTCTCGGACGTGTTGGAGGAATGGATCAGCGGCGTGCGCGGCGTCGCGCAAACCCGGATTGCGTACGTGCGCGGCGGAGAGCTTCGTGTCGTCGATAGCGACGGCGCAATGGACCTGAGGCTCCCGGTCACCAGTCGGGTGCTGTCGCCGGCGTGGCATCCATCGGGCGAGCAGCTCGCCTACAACACGTTTGGTCTTCGCTCCGAGGTCATCCTGTATGATCCAAGCACCGGACGCCCGCGACTGTTGTCGCCAACGCGGGGTGGCGTGAATCAGACGCCGGCCTTTTCGCCCGACGGCCGGACACTTGTTTACGCGCACGCATACGAGAGTGGCGAAGGGTCGGACTTGTTCGTCGTCGGATTGGACGGTTCGCCGGCTCGGCGAATCACGGTTGCTCGCGGTACGATCAATGTATCCCCGACGTTCAGCCCGGACGGCCGGCGACTGGCGTTCACATCCAGCCGATCTGGCCACCCGGAGGTGTACGTCATGGACGCCGACGGAACGAATGCAGAATTGTTGACCCCGTACGTCTTTGGTGAGCAGTCGTATCAATCGAACCCTGACTGGTCACCGGACGGACGGATGGTTGCTTATCAGTCACAGATCGCCGGTCGCTTCCAGGTGAAGACGATCAATCTTCGCGACCGCACGACGAGACAGTTGACGAGCGAGGGGCAAAACGAAGATCCCTCGTGGGCGCCGGACGGCCGCCATCTCGTCTTCGCCTCGTCGCGCACCGGAGTTCGTGAATTGTGGGTGATCGACGTTGAGACAGGACGCGCGCGCCAGTTGACGCGGGGCGCCGGCGCGCGTCTGCCTGCGTGGTCGCGGCGGCTGCGGAACGCGCAGTCGCCTTGAGACGCAGCCGATGTCGGCTGCGTCGCACACCGGGTCGCTATGACCCTTTGCCCGCCCCTCCGCCAGGAGATGCCTATGACTTCTCGCTTCCGCCTCGCGTCAGTCGCCGCGGTTCTCGCGTGCGCGATCTCGCTTGATGCCTGCAGCCGTCGACAGGTCGAAACACCCGGTCCGCGCACCTCGTCGTCCGTCGACACGTCGTTCCGTCAAGGCTCGACGCGTGATTCGATTGCCGAGCGGATCCGCCAGCAGGCGATCGAGGACAGCATTCGCAATGCTCGTGCGATGAACGCGCGTGATGCCGACGCGCTTCGCAACACCTTGCGCGAGGTCATTCACTTCGACTTCGATGAATCGGATCTGCGTGGCGACGCCAGGTCGCGGCTCGAAGCCAAGCTTCCAATCATGCTCGCCAACCCCGGTCTCGCGATCCGTATCTCCGGACACGCCGACGAGCGTGGCTCGGACGAGTACAACCTCGCGCTCGGCCAGCGTCGCGCGGCGGCGGCGAAGCGGTACCTCACCGAGCGTGGCGTGAGCGATGGACGAGTCGAGACGGCAAGCTTCGGTGAAGAGCAACCGGTGGCTGCCGGCGGGGACGAGTCGGCGTACGCCGCGAACCGACGCGCGGAATTCGAGATCACGGCAGGCGGCGATCGGCTGGCGAGGCCGCGATCGTGACCGCGCCCGCACGGCGCCGAGCACTGAGCCTGCTGGTCCTCGCCGGACCATCGCTCGGCGCCTGCGTGGCGACACGGGGCGACGTTCGCCTGCTTCAGGACGAGATGCGCTCGCTTCGAAGCTCGGTCGCTGCCGCCGATACGGCACGTCGGGCGCAAGCAGACTCGATTCTCTTCACCCTTGCTCGCGCCAATGACTCCCTGCGCGCTCTCAACGCTCGAGTGACCCGGGTGCAAGCAGTGCAGGCGGATGCGACGGGCACGCTTTACGAGCTTGGCCGTCAGCTCATCACGATTCAGGAACTGAGTGGGCAGAGCCAGCGACGCCTTCAGGAGCTGCGGGCCTCGCTGGAGAATCGCGCGCAAGACGCGGCGACGGTCGTACAGGACACGTCCGCCGGGGCCGGGCCTGCGTTGCCCGGCCCGAACTCGCTGTTCGAGCTCGCGCGAGAGCAGCTCGCGCGCGGGAGTCCACGGGCAGCCCGCGAGGCCCTCGACACCCTAATGGTTCGCTACCCGACGGCGGACGTGGTGCCGGCAGCGCTCTTCTTCGTCGCCGAGGCGTATGCCCAGGAAGGGAACCGACAGGCGGCCGACTCGGTCTATAACGCCGTCGCGACCCGGTATCCGCGTTCCGACCGGGCGCCGACCGCGCTCTACAAGCTGGCGCTTGCACGGCGTGACGCCGGTCAGCGCGCGGCAGCTCAAACGTTGCTCGAGCGGATCGTCCGCGACTATCCACGCACCGACGAAGCGGTCTTTGCCCGCGAGCAGCTTCGCGTGATGCGCACCCTCAATCGGTAGCACCTGAGGCGCGGCGGGATGGCGAAGGAGGAGAAAGGGCCCGCCGAGATGCCGTTCCTCGACCACCTCGAGGAGCTGCGATGGCGCTTGATCTGGTCGCTCCTCGCACTGCTCGTCGGGATGGCGATCGGCTTCACGCTCGTGCTGCGCTTCGACTTGCTCGACGCGCTTCAGGCGCCGATCGCGCCCTACCTCAAGGGATCGCAGCTCGTTTTCACGCACCCGGGGGACCCCTTCTCGATCGTCCTGACGACCTCCTTCATCGTCGGAACTGTCATCGCGCTACCGGTTATCATCTACCAGGTGTGGGGGTTTCTCTCGCCTGCGCTCTACAGGCACGAGAAGCGCGTCGTCATCCCACTCCTCGTCGGAGCCGTTGCTCTCTTCGCCGGCGGGGCGGCAATGGCCTATTTCGTGATTCTGCCGGTGACGCTCAGGTTTCTCCTGACCTTTCAGGCAGGCTCGCTGACGCCGATGATCACGGCGGCCGACTACTTCGGATTCGCGACCACGATGGCCCTCGCCCTCGGCGCGCTGTTCGAGCTTCCGATTCTCATTGTCGGGCTCACCGCCCTCGGCTTCGTGCGCCCGTGGATGCTCGCGCGTTGGCGAAAGCACGCGTTCGTCTTGTGCTGGGTGATTGCGGCGGTCATTTCGCCGGGCGATTTCATCGGAACCACCGTGCTGATGGCGGGGCCGTTGTACGTTCTCTACGAGATCAGCATTGGGCTCTCCGCCCTCGTCTACCGACGCCAAATGCGCCGGCAGGCCTCGATTGCGAGCGACATCGGCGCCCCAGCGTGATTCGCGTCTTTACCACCGTCGCCGTCTGCGCGGTTCTGTCACTGCCGCTGGATGCCCTGGACGCGCAGGCGCGGCCAGATACGGGTCGGGCGCGGCGGCCGGCGCCGTCTCGCCCTGCTCCAGCGGCTCGGCGTGACACCTCCCGCGTTCGTTCCGACTCGGCGGCGTCGGACACGACGAAGTTGCGGGTCGTCTGGGCCGAGCCGGACTCGATCATGGAGGAGTTGCTGCGCCGCGAGGGGTACAACGTCACGCGGTACCAAGCCGACACCGTCACCTTCAACGCGCAGACGCGCACGCTGAGCCTCGACGGGCGCGCGAGCCGCGTCGCGGCGGTTCAGCGCGACTCGCAACTCGTCGTCGCGGACACCGGGATCATTTACAGCGAACGAACCGGGGAAGCCGTCGCGCGCGGCAACCTCGTCTTTCGTGATCCGAACCGTAGCGCGGCGGACGTGATCGCGCGCGGCCCGGCGACCTACAATCTCCGCGAGGGCTCGGCGAGAGTGTACGGCGGCCGCACGTCAGTCGAGAGTGGGGAAACGTGGTTCGTGTCGGCTGACATTTTCGCGTTCCTCCAGGCCAGAGATTCGGCGAACGGAGACGCCGCGACCTTCTACGGTTTGCGCGGTCGACTCACCAGCTGCAGCGACACGCTGCACAACGTTCGCTTTCGTGATGGAACGCCGGTCCCTCACTATCATTTTCACTTCCGCGAGATCAAGAAACGCGGAAGCTTCATGGTCGCGCGGCCCGGCATCCTATACATCGCCGACGTGCCGGTCTTTTGGTTGCCGTTCATCTTCCAGGACATGCGGAGTGGGCGGCGTAGCGGCGTCCTCACGCCACGCTTTGGCGTCAGCGACATCGTCCGTAACAGCCCTAGTTACCGGCGCAACATCGAAAATGTCGGCTATTACTGGGCGATCAGCGACTACATGGACGCCGAGCTCTCGTTCGACTGGCGCAGCGGCACGGGCGGTCGGGCCGACGACATCGACCCCGGATGGATGCGGTTCAACGGTCAGTGGCAGTACAACTGGCTCGCCCGGTTCCTGCGCGGCTCGATCGCGTCGAGCTATACGACCCAGAACGACGGCAACAAGAACCTGGCGGTGACCTGGGGCCACCAGCAGTCGTTCACGCGCGACCGCAACATCAACGCCAACCTCAATTACGTCAGCAGCACACGCCTTCAACGGCAGAACACGTTCAACCCGTATACGGCGCTCGCGACGATCAGATCGCAGCTCAACTTCGCCGACAAGATCGGACCGGCTTCGATCCAGCTCGGTGGGACGCGAACGCAATATCCCGGACGGGAGCAGGTCGATCAGACACTGCCGACGCTCAGCATTACGACTGGGGCGATCAATCTCGCGCCGTGGCTGGTCTGGACCCCGGGCCTCCAATTCAACGAGCAGCGTAGCCTCCACATCGATCAGCCGGGCATCTTCGCGACACGTTTCCAAGTCAACGAGCAGGGCGACACGCTCAGCCGCGACTCGGTCCGCAAGGATACGCGCGCGACGTCGCTGACATTCGACACGCCGCTCCAGATCTTCGGCTTCGACCTTCGTAACTCCTTCCGCTACTCGGACGACCTCCAGGATTTCCCGGACATCGTCAGGCTCGTGCAAGTCGACTCACCGTACACCGTGACCGAGCGCATCTTCGCGCGCCGCTTCACGACGTCGCTCGATTGGACGCCGAGCTTCTCGCTCCCTGGGGTCTCGCGCGGTCGGTGGAACATCAACCCCAATGTCTCACTGCAGAACGTTTCTGCAAGCGATCCGTTCATGGTGCGGACGTTCCGGTCGAACGGGCGCTGGGTTCGCCAGACAAAACGGCCGACGTTCGGTCTTGGCGTATCGCCGACGTTTTTCGGCCTCATTCCCGGCTTCTTCGGCTATAGTCGCTTCCGGCACGCGATCCAGCCAACGATTTCGTACACGTTCGCGCCGAAGGCGGACGTCAACGATGAGTTCCTGGCGGCCGTCGGCATCTCTCGACAGGGTTACTTAGGGGCACTCGCGCAAAACTCGGTGAGCCTGGGGCTGACGCAGAACATCGAAGGGAAGCGGCGGTCGCCACGCGACACGAATCCCGAGGCAGCCCAGAAGATCAAGCTGCTGACCCTGAATTTCTCGTCGCTGAATTACGACTTCGAGCGCGCCCGCAAGACCGGCGACCCGATGCGTGGCCTGACGACGACGACCTTCAACTATTCGGCACGGTCCGATCTGCTGCCGAACGTGGACGTATCGGCGGACTACTCGCTGTTCGAGGGAAATCCCGAGTCCGATACAGCCCGGTTCAGTCCGTATCGAACGAGGATTTCGGCCAACTTCTCGATCAATCGCCGCAGCAACCCGTTCGCGATCCTCACGCGCATCTTCGGGCGCGCCGTACCGGCGAACACGATCCCTGCCGCTGAGATGGCCGACCCGGACACGACCCGCCACGACGAAACGCGCCGTCTCGCCGTGCAGCCGGTCGCCGGCGCCCGGGCGCGCGCCGCGCAGTTCGTCGTGCCGGCGCGCGAAGGCTGGGAGGCGTCGTTCTCCTTCAGCTCGACGCGCGATCGCCCGCCGCGCGGTAATTTCCGCGTCGTCGACTACGATCCGGAGATCCGCTGTGCCCCATTTCTCAACGTCGATCCATTCGCCTTTGATGAATGCGTACGGATCCAACGCTCCAACCCGTCGATCGACGCGCCGTTCACACCGAGCCGCGGAGGGACGACCTACCGCTCGCCGCCCGTCACGTCGCTCAATGCCGACATCAACTTCCATTTGACGCCGAAGTGGGCCGCCGCCTGGCAGACGAGCTACGATTTCGTCGCGGGGGACTTCGCGAGTCACGTCGTCTCGTTGCAGCGTGACCTGCACGACTGGCGCGCGGTTTTCGCGTTCACGCAATCGACCAACGGCAACTTCGCGTTCAACTTCTTCATCGCGCTGAAGGCTCAGCCCGACCTCAAGTTCGACTACAACCGCGCGACCTACCGATAGCAGTTGAGACTACCGGACCCGAACGCGCATCTGGCAGGGTACACGGCGCGTCTCTAGACTTCCGCCGATGGCAGCATCGGTAGTCATCGACGGAAATTCGCTGACGATCGACGACGTGTTCGCCGTGGCGCATGGGGCGACCGTTGCCCTCGCGCCGGCAGCGGTCGGTCGAATGCACGCGACGCGCGGAATCGTCGAGTCGCTCGTCGAGCGCAACGAGGTCGCATATGGGGTGACGACCGGGTTCGGAAAGCTCTCGGAGGTCACGATTCCTCGCGACCGGCTCGCCGAGCTTCAGGTCAACCTCGTGCGAAGTCACGCCGCCGGCGTCGGCCCCGTGCTGCCCGAACGCGAGGTGCGGGCGCTGATGCTTCTGCGTGCCAACGTGCTTGCGAAAGGATATTCCGGCGCTCGGCCGGAGCTCGCCGATCTGCTCGTCGGCATGCTCAATGGGTCTTTGCACCCACAGGTTCCGGAGCAAGGAAGCGTCGGGGCAAGCGGTGATCTCGCGCCGCTCGCCCATCTTGCGCTGACGATGATCGGCGAGGGCGCGCTCTCGTGTAACGGGAGCTCGGGTCCCGCCGCGGCAATGCTCCGCCGCGCCGGGTTGGCGCCGGTAGCCCTTGCAGCGAAGGAGGGCTTGACGCTCATCAACGGGACGCAGGCGCATACCGCCATCGCTGCACTGGCGATCGTCGACGCACACCGCCTGTGGCACGCGGCGCACATCGCCGGCGCTATGTCACTCGAGGCACTCCTCGGCACGCCCGTCGCCTTCGACGAGCGCATTCAGAATGTCCGCGGCCAACTTGGACAGGCGGCGTCGGCCGCGTTGCTGCGCCAGCTGCTCGCCGATAGCGAGATCCGCGAATCACACCGCCACGGGGACCCGCGCGTTCAAGATGCGTATTCGCTTCGTTGCATGCCGCAGGTCCATGGTCCGGTCCTCGACGCCATGGACTTCGCGGCCGGGCTCGTTGGTCGCGAGCTGAACGCGGCGACAGACAATCCGCTCGTCTTCGAGACCGGTGAGTTGTTGAGTGGCGGTAACTTTCACGGTCAGACGGTCGCGCTGGCGCTCGATGTGCTGGCTATCGCGATGACGAATCTCGCGACGA
>WUUC01125154.1_pt1 | contig 11006 bp, 9 predicted proteins | sample 6278441 | NCBI WGS metagenome assembly WUUC01 (sample SAMN13675441, study PRJNA597444) | soil metagenome | isolation source: soil | place: USA: Washington | collected 2017-10 | reverse complement strand
GCTCGAGCGGCGCTGGACGATGGCGACGATCTACGCCTGCTCGTCCGGCGCCGCCCGCTTCAACGAGTTCCGCCAGTCGCTCCCCGGCGTCTCCCCGACCACGCTCTCCGAGCGGCTGGAGCAGCTGGAGGCGGCGGGGATCGTCGAGCGGCGGATGGTCGCCGGCCGTCCCCCCCACACCGAGTACGAGCTGACCGACCGCGGCCGGCGGGTCGCGGCGGCCGTGGCGGGCCTTCTGGCGCACTGAGGTCAGTCGATCTGTACAAGCTGTGCGCCGTACGGCACGTTTGGTCTCGAAGGAAGGCTGGGGTCCCCGCCGCTCAGAGCAGGCCCCAGCTCTCAAGCAGAGCTCTCCAAGCCGAAGTCGTCGCAGTCGCGACTTCGAGGCCATTGCGCACAGTGCCGCAGTGGCGGATCGGCAACTCCAGCCTCCAGCCATTCCTGCCCGAGCCAGCTCGGACGCCGCTCGCCTCCTCGATCACGGGAACACTGCCACTCCGCGGCCGACGGTCGAGCCGCAGGTGCTTGTCAAGATTCGCTAGGTCCGCAAGCAGAGCCAGGTCAGCGTCTGCGGTGATCGCTCCCTCAATTGTTTTGCGGGAAAGGCCGAGTGGGCTCGCTTCTAAGCAGAGCGCATCTTTGATGTGGTAGCTCCGGACGAAAAAGGAGAGAAGTTCGGCACGCGCGGCATGGATCGCAAAGCCTGAAAGCTCTTCTTCCCGCGGCGCGAGTAGGCGGGGCAACTGCTCCTCGACATCGGCCCAGCGACGTCGCCAAACCTGGGTCTGGCCTCCCGGTCTCATGGCCACGCTGACCGACTCAGCGATATTGGTCTTCTCGGAGATACCGATGCCAATCGCAATCCCTTGCTGGCCGCAAGCCGAGCAAGGCGGCCGCGGAACAGTGCTCGCCAGTGCGGCCGGGCGGCTGGCGCCACAGTTCGGGCAACTAACTCTCGGAGGTTCTACGGACACCGGCCCAGCTTAGGCCGGTCGCTCTTTGGGCTAGGAACGGCCAAAGAACAGCCGCCGGCCTGCATAGCGTTTGTCGAATGCAAACCGGAGTGGTGAGAACGGAAGTCGAGTACGCATGGCCACGGCTAGTAGATCCAATGCCACGCTTCCCAGTCGTCTACCTGGACCTCAACCACTGGATCATGCTCGCGAAAGCGGCTGTCGGTCATCCAGACGGCAAAGGGAGCAAGCAGGCACTGGACGCACTGCGCGAGCTCCGGGCGTCCGGTGGTGTTTGCTTGCCCCTGGGCTCAACTCACTACATGGAGATGACGCAGATAGGCAGCGCCCGCCAGCGCTTCGATGTGGCCGCAGTGATGGAGGAGCTTTCGGACTTCGCGTGTCTAATGAATCGCTCGGTCCTCGTGAAACTCGAACTGGATGCGGCGATTCGCAACACGCTTGGCGACGGACCCTGGATCTATCCACCCGTTCCCCTAATCGGCAGGGGCGGGATGCAGGCAATGGGAATGCAGGGCGACCTACGCATTCGCGACCAAGAGGGGAATGACGCCACCGACGTCGCCAGGGAGAAATGGCCCGATGGACCTGTTGCGTTCGACGAGTGGCGCCGAGACGCCGAAGATCGGCTTAGTCGGTCCTTCCTGCGAGGGCCAAGCGATGAGGAGGAGCCGGAACTGCGAAGTGAAGGATGGAGCCCTGAGAAAGCGACTGAGGTCGGCTACCGTCGAGCCGAACAGGAGGCGGAGCAGGCCCAGCGCCTCGCTGCCGAGCCACGGTGGCGACGAGGAAGGCTTCGAGATGTTGTCGCAGCCCGGTACCTCGCGCTGGAGATATTTGACGCTCTAGAGGAGGCCCTCGAACAGCTCGAGATCGACCTGTCGGTCCTCTGCTCAGATCCCGAGTCAGCAAGACGATTCTCGGATTCGATGCCAGGCGCCGATGTCTGGATAACGCTCCTCACCGCGATGCATCGCAACCCACAAACCCAGTGGACCGTAAACGACATCCACGACGTGGATGCCCTTTGCGTCGCGGTTCCCTACTGCGACGTAGTCGCGACCGAGCGCCACGCGTCCCATCTGCTCCACGCCAGGGGCCTCCCGGAGCGGATTGGAACGAATGTGGTCACGAATCTGGATGACGCAGTGGAGGCGATCATCGCGCTCTCGGGCTGAGCTTCGATAATCCCCGTCGTGCTGTCTGTGCCCAGCGCCGATCAGAATTCGATGAGCTCGTCCTCGAAGTCCTCGAGGTCTTGCCGCCGCGGCACTTTGACCGGTTTGACCTGATCGTCGAGGGCATCGAAATTGTTCCTGTAGAGGTTGCGCGGTCCTTTGAGGCGACGGTTGGTTCGCGGGTTCCGATGGATTCGTCGCCGCTTAATGAGTTTGTCGTCGACGAGGCTGTCGATGCCGCGTTCCAAGGTCGGTACGGAGAAGCCGATCCGCACCCGGTCCGGGGGTCCGTAGAGACCTTCAGCATCGGCGAACCATGCAAGCGGCCGAAACCACTCCCCCGTTCCCGGCTCGATCCGCCGGCCTTCTGAGTTCTCGCTTCGCTCCGCCGCCATGGCAGCCAGGTAGGCGGACAGCTCTGACGCTCCCCACGAGGAGAGGGCGCGCGAGGCGATTACGCTGCCCCGGATCGTGATGTAGGTGTTCTCGGGGGTGCCATCGGGATCGTCGAATGGCTCCCCGCTGCCATCGTCCTTCAGAACGAAAAGACGAGGGCGGTTCCCCGGCCGAAGCTCTCGACGGACGAGCTTCATTTGTTCTAGGCGCGCTAGCTGACTCCCGACCCACTTGCGTTTCAGCTTCACCACCTTCGGCGTGGCGTCGATGCCTGGGCCGACATCGCCCAAGCCGCCGCCGCCCTTGGCCAAATCATGGAGCAGCTCCCACGAGCAGCGGGGGAGAACGAACCCCGGCTGACGTTTCCCGGTGTGCTGGGGGGAGAGGGCAATGCAGCGGAGGACGAGATCGAGCTTTGCGGTTGCCGCGGCGCGACCCGAGATCAAGGGCACGAGGTGCTCAGCGACGTGACGCTCTCGAATTCGGAAGAGGTGCTTGCCGACGACATCGAAATCGAGGCGCAGCCGATCGTCTTTCTCAGTCGGATTTGGAGGCGGTACCATGATTGGAACCCCAGAACGCAGTTGCGAAGCCAAAAATCACGTCTACTTCAGAAAATATGCACCTTCAGTATGGCACCAGCTTCGATGTAACGCTAACCCGCTTTCAGAGGTACCGCTAACACTGGGCCAGATGCTTCCCGCTAAGAGACTCAATAGCCAAGAAACTCACTAGGCCAACAGACTGCGCAGGGACCGTCCAAGCCAGGGTCAGATTAGGGGATCGAGCTTGCATCGAGGGAGGAGGGCCGTATTCTTCTCTTGCCGGTGGCGGCCTGCGCAGACCGCCCGGGGCCCGGAGTCGGCGAGCTTCCCTGTCTAGGATGGGGTCGGCACCGGGTCCCAGCCGGCATCAACCCCAGGCCCAATCAGAGCTGGCGACGCTAGGCGGATGGCAGGCTCTCCGTACCGAGCCAGACAGACCAAGCGCCACGAGTCTGCTCTAGGTGGCGCTATAGACCACCAAATGCAGACTCGTGGGATCTAGCGCACGGTCTCGCAGCGGCGGGTGACGTCGACGGGGTCGGCGAAGACCACATCATCGCCGGCACTGCAGCCGATGATGTCAGCGGCGCCGTCGCGGGCATCGATCACGTCGTCTCCCGGAGAAGCGAAGACGCGATCCCGACCGGGGCCGGGCTCGATGCAGTCGCGGCCGTCGTCAGCGTAGATCCAGTCGGCGCCTGCGCCGGTGCGGATACGGTCGCCGCCAACCGTGCCGATGACCTTGTTGGTGCCGGTGTCGCCGTCGAGCTGGGTCGCGCAGCGCGCCTCGGCGCCGCCGCTCAGCGTCCAGCGGTAGTCGATCCCGGTCGAGGCGCCGGCGAAGTAGTCGTCGAGGGTGGCCGAGCCACCCGGCAGAGACGCGGTGAACTCGTAGCGCCGCTTCTCCCCCGGCGCCAGCGCCCCGGCGCGGAGCGTGCGCAGGCCGGCGAACGGCCCCGAGTAGACGATCGCGTCGGCGCGGGAGGTGACGTCGCGGACCGTCAGCTTCAAGGTCGTCGAGAGCAGGCCGCCGCCCGGCCCGGCGACATCGTGCAGGCCCAGCGCCGAGAGCGTGAGCGCGGCCGAGTCCTCACTGGCGTTGCGAATTTCGGCTGCGCCGTGGACCTGGTCGCCAGGGGCGAGGTTCGCGGCGCGGAGGATCGCCCGGTTGCCGTCGGAGCCGGCGATCCGCAGGGCGCCGCTGGCGGCCGAGCTCAGGGCCGGGGTCGCCGCCCGGCCGAGGCCGGAGAAGGCGAGTGCCAGGGCGACCGCCCCGAGCGCCAGCAGCGCCCAGCCGCCCAACATCCGCTTCGCCGCGGGCGCCATCAGAAGTCTTTGTCTGCCGAGCCGGACTCGGTTTTGGCCGTGGTCGCGGTGGCGTTGCCGGCGAGGTCGGTAGCGGTCGCCGAGGGCGTCCAGACCATCGACCCGGTCGCGGCCGCGGTGGTCGCCGCCGCCGACTGCGTGCCGAGCGTGATGAAGACCTGGTTGCCGCTCAGCACCATCGTCGAGGTGGTTCCTGTGAGGCCGAAGCTGAGGTTGGCGGTGGTGTAGTCGGTGCGGCCGAGGTTGATCGTGCCGAGCGGCAACAGCGTCGCATTGGTCGCGTTGTAGATCGTCACCGTGTCGGCGGCGGCGACGTGGTTGAGGCGGGCGACGACTTTGGTCGAGGCGCCGTTCCAGCCGGCCAGGATCGAGTTCTGCTCCGGTTCCTCGCTGTAGGTGAGGGTGATTTTGTCGCCGGCGTCGGCGCGGCCGGCGATCGCCCCCCCGTTCGTGGTCTGGACGTCGGCCGCGGTCGGGACGGTGGCGTCGACGTCGACGGTGAAGCCGCTTTCGGTTCGCGAGTTGCCGGCGACGTCGGTCATCGTCAGCGAGTAGCCGAAGATCCCGGCGAGGATCGTCGAGGCGGCGGTGAGGGAGCCGCTGCGGCGGTTGTAGGAGACGCCCTCGACGACGAAGGTGCCGGCGCTCAGGGTCACCGCAGTCTGGCCGGAGGTGATCAGGCCGACGTTGGCTTTGGCGGTGGAGACGCCGGAGGCGGGGCTGCCGGCGTCGGTGACGTTGGCGTAGACGTAGTAGGTGCCGCTTTTCTTGATCAAGCCGCCGTGGCCGCCGCTGGTCTTGGCGATCACGGTGGCGGTCGCGAGCGGGGCGCGGAAGTCGGCGGCGGCGGTGATCGTGCTGGAGCCGGTGACCGCGGCTTTGGAGCTGAAGGCGCCCCAGACCGGTCCGGCCGCGAGGGCCGAGACGACTACGACGGCGAGCGCCGCGACGGCGACCGCGAGTGCGCCCGCGCCTCTAGTCACGGCCGACCTCGGGCTCCGGAGCGCTGCGCCAGATCCGCGCCAGCCCGGTCGCGCAGAGCAGCAGCGCCGGGATCACGATCAGGGCGATCCGGGCCGGGACGGTGCCGGTCCAGACCAGCGCGTAGCCGATCTTCGGCACCGTGTAGACAACCCTGCCGACGCTGCCGTCGGCGGGCACGGTCCAGTGCTCGGTGGCGGTGTTGGCGTCGCCGCGGGTGACGAAGGCGACGAGGCCGGCGGCCGGGCGCACCGACTGCACGCGGTGGGAGAAGAGCTTGCCGCTGCCTTCGGGGTCGCGGAAGGTGACGATGTCGCCGACCCGCGCCCCCTGCGGGGCGATCGGTTCGGTGACGACGACGTCGCCGGTGTCGATCGAGGGCGACATCGAGCCCGATCGCATCGTGAACGAGCGGTCGCCGATCGCCAGCGGCGCCGCGGCGGCGAGCAGCGCCGTGAAGAGGATGCCGAGCCCGAGCCAGAGGACGAAGATCCAGAGCCGCCGCGGAAGCGAGGTTTCGGGCGCGAGGGTCATCTGCCCTTCCCGTAGTCCGGGACCAGCTCGACGGCGACGTCGCTCGCCTCGTAGCCGCTCTCGGTCTCGGCCGCGATCGAGGCGCTGACGTCGATCCGCGCCGCCGCTCCAGGCTCGAGCCGAACCCTGCCCTCACTGCCCTGCCGCAGCCCCTGCAGCGTGGTCTCGGCGAGCAGCTTCTCGCCGGCCCGGATCCGCACCATGACGATCCCGTCGAGCGCGGTCGAGGACGGCTCGGCGCGCAGACCGACCCGCAGCCGCTCCCCCGTCTGGTTGCGCAGGACGAGGTGGCCGTCGGCGCCGCTGCCAGGCCGCAGCGAGGCGTCCAGCAGAGCCTTCGGCGCCGCCGGGGTGAGCGCCAGGGCGCCGTCCTGGGCGGCGGTGACGCGCAGCGAAGCCGCGATCACGCCGCCCTGCCCGCCTTCGGGAAGAGAGACGGCGATCAGCGCCACCACCAGGCAGGCGCCGATCGCCGCCGCAACGATGCGGGTGTACCTGTCTCTCAGCTCCGAATGGGTCACGAGCGTCGCTCCACACGACCTCCTGGCTAGAGGCTGCGAGCCTCCCAGGTGAACGTGTGCGCGCCCGTGGTCAGGCCCTGCGCCGCGTCGGGGGCGCTGGCCGAGAGGGTGGCGGTGATCTGGTAGACGACGGAGTCGTTGCTGACCCATTTCGTCGCCACCGTGCCGGGGTCGTCGTTGATCCCCGTGGCCCAGCTGTTTTTGCCGGTCCCGAAGGCGCCCAGGGTGCCGCTGTAGATGGCGCCGCCGGAGTCGGCGACGAAGCCGGTGCAGTTGGGGAAGCTGGGGCTGGACTGGGTGCCCGGGGTGATCGTCAGGTCGACGTAGGGGCCGAGCGTGCCGATCGTGCTGGGCGTGTAGACGTGGACGTCGGCGTCAAGGCTGCCGGTGTAGGTGACTTTGATGCATTTGCTGACGCTGTCCCCGGGTTTCGCTCCGGTCACCGAGTAGAGCGCCGCGCCGGCGTCGTTGTCGCCGATGACGACGGTGCCGGCGGCGATCTGGTTGCCGGCGCTGGTCGTGGTGGCGCTGAAGGCGCCGAAGACGCCGAACGCCGCGAGGCTGCCGAGGGCGCCCACGCAGAGCACGGTCATGAGGAGCTTGGTACGGGTGTTCACTGCCTACCTCCTGTGGAGAGTTCGCTCGATTCGCGCGGCATTCGGAGCCGCGCGTATCGATCGGACCGCCCCGCAGGAGGCGCGTCTGCGAAGTGCCTGAGAAATGCATGAATGGGCGGATGGCCGCGAAATTGGCCATCCGTACTAGTCCAAAACGAGGGCTATGGGCGCAGAATTGCGGGCTGGAAGCGGTAACCGAAGCCGCGCACGGTCTCGATCGGGTCCACCCCGCCGGCCTCGCGCAGCTTGCGCCGCAGGTAGCTGACGTAGAGCCGCACCTGCTTCGGGTCGCCGCCGGCGTTTCCCCAGACCTGCTCCAGCAGCTGCTCCTGGGTGAGGACCTGGTCGCGGTTTCGCATCAGCGTCGCCAGCAGCTTGAACTCGGTCGGCGTCAGGGCGATCTCGGCGTCGCCCGCCCGCACCCGGCGCCGGCCCTCGTCGAGGGTGATGACGTCGTCGCTCAGCACCTCGTGCTCGCCGCCGCCGGGCTCGGTCCGGCGCAGCAGCGCCTTGCACCTGGCGATCAGCTCGTCGGGGTCGAACGGCTTGGTCACGTAGTCGTCGGCGCCGCCGTCGAGGCCGCGCACCTTCTGGGTGCTGGCGTCGGTCGCGGTCAGAACCAGGATCGGCACCTCGCTGAGCTCGCGGATCCGCTCCAGCACCTGCCAGCCGTCGAGTTCGGGCAGCCCGAGGTCGAGCACGACCAGCTGCGGCCGGCGCTCGAAGAAGAGCCGGATCCCCGCCCGCCCGTCGGCTGCTTCGACCGGGTCCATCCCGGCCCGCAGCGCGAGCGTGGCGACCAGGCCGCGAATATCGGAGTCGTCCTCGATGACGAGGACCGTCTGTACGTCCACGCCCTGATGGATACTCGATCGGGAGGTCGGAACGCGCGGGTTCGGACGCGCGTCCAGCGACCCGTCCCTGAGCCCGACGACCGACGATGACCCCTTCCAACTACGCCCCGGGCATCGCCCCCGACGAGCTTCGCGACCTCTGGTCGCTGAGCTTCGAGAAGACCACCCGCGGGATCGCGATCATCGACCCGGACAGCCGCGACGTGGTCGCCGTCAACCCCGCCTACGCGGCGATGCACGGCGGCCAGCCCAGCGACTTCGTCGGCAAGCCGATCGACGGCTCGCTCACAGCGGATGGCGTGGCGCTGCTGCCGCGGCTGGCCGAGAAACTGGACGAGACCGGTTTCCTCGCGCTCGAGGGCGACCACGTCCGCCTCGACGGCAGCGTCTTCCGCGCCGGCACCGAGGTGATGGCGGCCACCGACGAGGACGACAACCTCCTGTACCGGATCTGCTGGTTCACCGACCTGACCGAGAAGCGGGCGCTGGAGCGGCAGACGCGGGCCGCCGAGCGGCGCTTCGAGACCGCCTTCAGCAAAACCGCGGTGGGGATGGCGCTATGCGGGCTCGACGGTCGCTGGCAGCGGGCCAACCCGGCCTTCTGCGAGATGCTCGGCTACGAGGAGGACGAGCTGCGAGCGCTCACCTTCACCGAGGTCACCCACCCCGACGACCTCGTCGCCAACTTCGAGGGCGACGAGCGGCTGCTGGCCGGCGAAGCCGACGACTACCAGCTCGAGAAGCGCTACCTGCACCGCGACGGCAGCGCCGTCTGGGTGCTGCTCTCGGTCACGCTCGACCGCGAAGAGGACGGCGCCCCGAGCCACTACATCGTCCACGCCAGCGACATCTCGCTGCGCAAGCAGATGGAGTCCGACCTCGCCCACGGCAGTGCCGGCGCCGAGCTCAGCCGCGAGCTGATCGCCGCGGTCGGCGACGACTTCCGGCTCGGCGGCCTGGTCGGCCGCTGGACCGAGGTGCTCGGCTGGAGCGAGGAGGAGCTGCGCTCGCGGCCGCTGGCGGAGCTGCTGCATCCCGACGACCGCGCCGCCGCCCAGGAAGCGCTGGCGCGGGTGAAGGTGAGCGGGCCGGCCAGCTTCCGCGCCCGCCTGCGGGCCCGCGGCGGCAGCTCCTGCTGGCTGCTCTGGTCGGTCACCGGGGTCGACGCCGAGGGCAGGCTGCTCTGCGCCCTGCGCGAGGCCGACGAGCGGGTGGCGATCGAGTCCGCCTTCGAGCTCCGCGGCGAGGTGATCGCCAACATGAGCGATGGCGTCTCCCTCGTCACCACCACCGACATGCGGATCGTCTACGCCAACCCCAGCCTCGAGCAGATGCTCGGGTACCTGCCGGGCGAGCTCGACGGCGGCGAGGCCCTGGCGCTGATGCGGCCGCCCGACCTCAGCGAGGCCGAGAAGGCCGAACGCAAAGCGGCGGCGGCGGCACTGCGCGAGCATGGCGAAGCCAGCTACGAAGGGCGGCGGCTGCGCAAGGACGGGAGCGAGATCTGGTGCCGGACGACGACCACCACCTTCGACCACCCCCGCTTCGGCGAGGTCTGGGTGGCGGTCCAGCGCGACGTCACCGAGCAACGGCGGGCGAGCCAGGCGGCAGCCGAGCTGGAGCGGGCGAAGAGCGAATTCCTCGGCTCGGTCTCACACGAGCTGCGCACGCCGCTGACCTCGATCCTCGGCTACTCGGCGCTGATGCGAGCCGAGGCCAGCGACCGCCAGCGCGACCAGTTCGAGGTGATCGAGCGCAACGCGAGGCGGCAGCTGCGGCTGGTCGACGACCTGCTCAGCATCGCCCGCATCGAGGCCGGCGAGTTCGAGCTGAGCCGGACGCCGCTCGACCTCGCCGAGCTGGTCGTCGCCGAGACCGAGGCGATGCGCCCCGACGCGGAGGCGGCCGGGCTGGAGCTGACGACCGCGGTCGCGGGCGGGGCGCTGCCCGTGGTCGCCGACGCCGACCGGATCGCCCAGGTGATCACCAACCTGCTCGCCAACGCGATCAAGTTCACGCCCCGCGGCGGCCGGATCGAGGTGCGCCTGGGCGCCCGCGCGGGCAAGGCCTGGCTGACCGTTGACGACAGCGGCCCCGGGATCGACCCCGAGGAGGCGCCGCACCTGTTCGAGCACCTCTACCGCGGCGAGGACGCGAAATCGCGCCAGGTCCCCGGCTTCGGGCTCGGGCTGGCGATCTCCCGCTCGATCGTCTCCGCCCACGGCGGCCACATCGAGGCCCGCGCCGGCCGGCTCGGCGGCGCCTGCCTCGAGGTTGCCCTCCCCGTGCTCTAGACGGGATTAGCGCAACCCCGGCCGGTCGGGAACCCGACCGCCGAAGACCTCTAGAGCTAGGTCCGAGCAAGTCGTGGTTCCTTTTTTACCTCACAGGCGACAAAGGAACCACGACTTTCCGCCGAGGCCCATCGCCGCGGGTGACTCCTACGCGCTTCCGATATTTACCCCACCCTGGTCGGTTCAATGTCGGAAGCGGCTCGCGGTGGCTGCATCCGAGGATCGTTGGCTGCCCCCGCGAGTTTCGCTAGCCCTCCTAAGCCCTAGCTGCCGGTCGCCGCGCCCGGCTCCGGCCAGGCGCCGTGGTCGCGGACCCAGTCGCGCCGGCCCTCGAACGGGGTCTCGGCGTAGCTGCGCAGGGCATCCATCGCCTCGTCGGTGACGATCGTTTTCAGCCACTCCTCGGCCTCCACCCGCAGGCCCTCCTGCATCGGCAGGTTGGCGCCGCGGACGACCGAGCGCTTGGCCGCGGTGAGGGCGACGGCGGAGTTGGTCTTGAGCCGTTCGGCGACCTCCAGCGCCCGCGCTTTGGCGTCGTCGGCGAGCTCGTTGACGATGCCCAGCTCCAGCGCCCCCTCGGGGCTGACGTAGCGGCTGCGGAGGAGGAAGTCGAGGGCGCGGCTGCGGCCGATCGCCCGCTCCAGCAGCTGCGAGCCGGTGCCGGTGAGGATGCCGAGGCTGGCCTCGGGGAAGCCGAGCAGGTAGTCGCCGCGCTCCATGATCCGGATGTCGCAGTTGAGCGAGAGCTCGAGCCCGCCGCCGCCGGTGTCGCCGGTCATCGCCGCG
>WUUC01051780.1_pt1 | contig 11006 bp, 10 predicted proteins | sample 6278441 | NCBI WGS metagenome assembly WUUC01 (sample SAMN13675441, study PRJNA597444) | soil metagenome | isolation source: soil | place: USA: Washington | collected 2017-10 | reverse complement strand
TGACGCTGACCGCGACGCCGATCCCGCGCACGCTCGAGATGGCGATGTCGGGCATCCGCGACGTCTCGATCGTCGACACGCCCCCGGAGGACCGCCATCCGGTGATGACGTACGTCGGCGAGTTCGACGAGCCGATGATCGGCTCCGCGATCCGGCGCGAGCTGTTGCGCGACGGCCAGGTCTTCTACGTCCACCACCGCGTCGACACGATCGACCACGCCGCGCGGCGCATCCAGGAGCTCGTGCCCGACGCGCGGGTGAGCGTAGCGCACGGGCAGATGGACGAGCGCAGGCTCGAGCAGGCGATGCTCGACTTCGGCGACGCGAAGACGAACGTGCTCGTGTGTACGACGATCGTCGAGTCCGGCCTCGACATCCCGACGTGCAACACGCTGGTAGTCGAGCGCGCCGACCTCCTCGGGCTGTCGCAGATGTACCAGCTACGGGGACGCGTGGGCCGGGCCCACGAGCGCGCCTACGCGTACCTCTTCTGGCCCCTCGACCGTTCGATCACCGAGGGTGCGCACGAGCGGCTGAAGACGATCTCGGAGCACACCGGTCTCGGCTCCGGCTTCCGCATCGCGATGAGGGACCTCGAGATCCGCGGCGCAGGGAACATGCTCGGAGCGGAGCAGCACGGGCACATCGCGGAGATCGGCTTCGACCTCTACGTGAAGCTGATGTCGGCGGCGGTCGACGAGGCCAAGGGCCTGCCGTGGCACGAGGACGGCGAGGTCCGCATCGACCTGCCGCTGAACGCGTTCATCCCTAAGAGCTACATCGCCGACGAGAACCTGCGGCTCGAGTCGTACCGGAGGATCGCGTCGGCGACCGGCGCGGAGGAGCTCGAAGAGGCGAAGAGCGAGCTGCTCGACCGCTACGGCAGCCCGCTCCCCGAACCCGTCGAGGCTCTCTTCGAGGTAGCCGCGCTGCGCCGTCTGATGACCGGGGCCGGGATCACCGAGGCGGCGACGGTGGCGAAGATGCTGCGCATCAAGCCGATAGAGCTGGAGGACTCCCGCCAGATAAGGCTCCAACGGTTGTTGCCGGAGGCCGAGTGGCGCCCCGCGACGCAGACGCTTCTGATCCCCGACCGCGTCGTCCCGAAGACGGGCGTCGTCGCGTGGGTGACCGATCTGCTGCAGCAGTTAACCTCGAAAGCATGAGAAGAGGCTTCCTCGTCGCGCTCGTGACGTTGCTCGCCGCGCCCGCGTGCGGGGACCTTCTCGATCCGGCGGCGGCCGTCGTCTACGGCGACAAGATCCCGATCGAGGACGTCCAGCGCAAGCTCGACGCGTACGTGGAGAGCGCCGGTTTCGAGCAGCTCGCGGCCCAGGGCGACGCCGGCGCGCTGAAGCGCGAGTTCGAGCAGGGGCGCCTGTCGGACCTCATCATGCGCGCGGTCCTGACTCCCGCTGCGGAGGAGCGCGGGATCGAGATCACCGACGAGATCGTGCGGGAGCGGATCGACGAGCTCGTCGACGCGGAGTTCGGCGGGATCGTCGCCGACTACGAGGAGGCGCTGAAGGAGCAGGGTCTCACGAAGGCGCAGTTCGAGGAGATCATGTACGACCGTCTGCTGAGCGACTCGCTGCGTGCCGACGTGGTCGCGGACGCGGAGCCGGACGAGGACGACCTGCGCGCGTACTACGACGAGCACGAAGCTGACTTCCGGACGACGCGCGCGCAGCACATCCTCGTCGAGGACCAGGACCTGGCGACGCAGCTCGCGGCCCGGCTGCAGACCGCCTCCGAGGAACGCGTCGAGGCCCTCTTCGCCAAGCTGGCGCGCGAGCACTCGACGGACCCCTCGGCGAAGCGCACAGGCGGTGACCTCGGGTTCCAGCCGCCGGGGACGTTCGTGGAGCCGTTCGAGAACGCGCTCGTGCAGCTCGACGAGGGCGAGGTGTCGGAGCCGGTCCAGAGCGAGTTCGGCTGGCACGTCATCCGCGTGAGCGCGCGGCGGACCGCTTCGTTCGAAGAGGTTCGCGCGCAGATCCAATCGCAGCTCACCGGAAGCGCGCAAGACGACGCGTGGAACGAGTTCCTCGACGGCTTGTTCGAGGAAGCGGACGTCGAGGTGAACCCGCGCTACGGCGTGTTCGACGAGGAGCTGGGCCGGGTCGTCGATCCCGACGCCGGCGACATCCCCGGAGCAGAGGAGGCTGAGCCCTCGCCGGAGCAGTCGGTGCCGGCCATCCCCGTTCCGCCGCCGCCCCCTCCGGGTTAGCTGCCGCCGTGGTCGCGCGGCACGCCCTCGTGGTCGTCCCCCTCGCGGCGGGGGAGACGGAATGGCTCACGCTGCACGAGTGGGACCTCCTCACGTCGTCCGAGCGCGTGGTCTTCGAGGACCCTGCGCATCCGTTGATCGAGAGGCTCACCGCAGCAGGCGTCCCCGCCGGCCCGTTCGACGACGAGCCCGATGCGGCCCGCGGCGGATGCGCTCTCGTCGCGGACCCCGCGTCCCCGCGCGTGCTCGAGCTCGCGCGGGCCGGCGCCGTCGTCACGTCGGGCTCGTCGCCGGTCCCCGATCCGCTCACCGCCGCGCACGGCGCGCTCGTAGGCCGCCGGGCCGCGAGCGCTCTCGGGGCGCTCGCGCTCGTCATGGCGCGGCTCCGCGGTCCCGACGGCTGTCCCTGGGACGCGGAGCAGACCCACGAATCGCTGCGCGTCCACCTCCTCGAAGAGGCCCACGAGGTCCTCGAGGCGATCGACGCCGGGGCGACCGGCGAGCACCTCGAGGAAGAGCTGGGGGACCTGTTGCTGCAGGTCGTCTTCCACGCGCAGCTCGCGGCCGACGAGGGCCGGTTCGACGTCGCCGGAGTCGGCGAGCGGATCGTCGCGAAGCTGCTGCACCGCCACCCCCACGTCTTCGGGGACGTCGTGGTCTCGGGCGCGCCGGACGTCGTCGCGAACTGGGAGGCCATCAAGGCGGGGGAAAAGGAGAGAGCGGGGCCGTTCGACGGCATCCCCGCGACGCTCCCGGGGCTCCTCGCCGCCTACAAGACCCAGAAGCGCGCGGCCGGGCTCGGCTTCCAGGCGGACGCGGCGACCGCACGAAAGAAGGTCGATGGAGCGCTGGCCGCGCCCCCCACACGGGAGACCATCGGAGAGGCCCTGTTCTGGCTCGTAGCCGTCGCGCGCTCCGCCGGGGTCGATCCCGAGGGAGCCCTGGCCCGGGCGACGCTGAGGTTCCGGCAGTCCCTGTAGCTCCTGCGCTAAGTTGTTACGGCTGTGAAAGGAGTCAACCACTGTGAGTGAGATCGTCCTCGTCCGCGCCCGGGAGGTCCTCGATTCGCGCGGCAACCCGACCGTCGAGGTGGAGGTGGCGCTCGACTCCGGCGCCTCCGGTCGGGCGATCGTGCCGTCCGGCGCTTCCACCGGGGCCGGGGAGGCGCTCGAGCTGAGAGACGGCGGCGCCCGCTACGGGGGCAAGGGCGTCCAGGACGCGGTCGCGAACGTCCACGGACGGATCGCGCCGACGCTCCTCGGCAGCGACGCCCTCGACCAGCGCCTGATCGACACGATGATGCGCGACCTCGACGGAACCGACGACAAGTCGAGCCTGGGGGCGAACGCGATGCTCGGGGCGTCGCTTGCGGTGGCCCATGCGGCGGCGGACGAGCTCGGCGTCGCGCTCTTCCGGTACCTAGGGGGGCCGGACGCGCACATCCTTCCGGTCCCGATGATGAACGTGCTGAACGGCGGGGCCCACGCGGACAACTCCGTCGACCTCCAGGAGTTCATGCTCGCCCCGATCGGCGCGGGCACGTTCGCAGAGGCGGTGGAGTGGGGGAGCCGCACGTACCACGCTCTGAAGAAGATCCTCGACTCGAAGGGCCTGTCGACCGGCGTCGGCGACGAGGGCGGCTTCGCGCCGGACCTGGGTGCGAACTCGGAGGCGGCCGACCTCCTGCTGGAAGCGATCGAGGGTGCGGGGTTCCGTCCGGGCGAGGACATCGCGCTCGCGCTCGACCCCGCGACCTCGGAGATCCGAGACGGTGACTCGTACGTGCTCGCGTCCGAGGACCGCAGGCTGTCGAGCGACGAGATGGTCGAGTTCTGGGTGGAATGGCTCGACCGTTATCCGATCGTCTCCATCGAGGACGGGATGGCGGAGGACGACTGGGACGGGTGGGTCGCGCTCACCGAGCGCGTCGGCGACAGGGTCCAGCTTGTCGGCGACGACCTGTTCGTGACGAACCCGGAGGTCCTGCAACGGGGGATCGACGCGGGGGCCGCGAACGCGGTCTTGATCAAGCCGAACCAGATCGGGACGCTGACCGAGACGCTGGAGTGCGTGCGCATCGCGCACCGTGCCGGTTACGCGACGATGATCTCGCACCGCTCCGGCGAGACGGAGGACGCGACGATCGCGGACGTCGCGGTCGCGACCAACGCCGGCCAGATCAAAGCCGGCGCGCCCGCGCGCGGTGAGCGGACCGCGAAGTACAACCAACTGCTGAGGATCGAGGACGCGCTCGGAGATGCGGCGCGCTACGGGGACCGGCGGGCGTTCAGGAGATCCCCCCCGGCACCGGTCGCCTCGGCGAGCGGTCCAAGGGAATCATGAGCGAGTCGCGCCTCGAGAGGCTCCCGTTCCTCGGGCCCGGTCTCGTGGTGTTCCTGCTGGTCCTCGGGCTCCTCGCGGCGATGGCGATCGAGCCGACCGTCGAGCTCATGCAGCAGAACGAGAGGATCGCGCGCATGACCGCGGAGCTGCGCGAGATCGAGACGACGAACGAGAGGCTCGAGCGCCGCATCCAGCGTCTCGACGACCCGGACTTCCTCGAGCAGAAGGCGCGCGAGCAGATCGGACTCGTGCGCCCCGGCGAGACCGCGTATCTGGTGGTGCCCCCGGGACGCGAACGCGGCGCCGACGCCAAGAAGGAAAAGGAGAAATCCCCACCGCCGCCGCCCGAGCCGGGCTTCGTGGAGCGACTGCTCGAATTCGTAGGATTGCCTTAAAGCCTAGCTTTGGCCAGACGCACCGGGGGGTGCATACCGCCGCCCTACATCGGCCAAAGCTAGGCTTTAAAGGGGTACGCTATAGGGCATGGCAGTCGAGGTTGGGGCAATCGTCGAAGGCACGATCCAGAAGGTCATGGACTACGGCGCCTTCGTCGAGCTCGACTCCGGCGAGAGCGGGATGGTCCACATCTCGCAGGTCGACAAGAACTACGTCCGCGACATCCGCGAGCACATCCGTGAAGGCGACCGCGTGACGGTAAAGGTCGTCGGCCAGAAGGAAGACGGCAAGATCGACCTCTCGATCAAGCAGGCGGAGCCGGGTTACGAGGAGCGCCCGACGAGGAAGAGCGGCCGCGATCCGGAGTTCGAGCAGAAGCTCAAGAAGTTCATGCACCAGAGCCAGGAGCGTCTGGTGGACCTCAAGCGCCACAAGGAAGGCGGCAAGAGGTAGCTTCGCTGCGCCATTCCCCCGAGGACCGCGCGCTCGTCGAGGCTCAGCTGGAACGTCCGGTGCGCGGATCGTGGGGCGTCGCCGCCCGGTGCCACCTCGGCGTCCCGATGGTCGTCGAGAGCCATCCGTTGATGGAGGACGGCACTCCGTTTCCCACGACGTTCTGGTTGACGTGTCCGATCCTCGTAAAGCGCGCGAGCCGTCTCGAAGCGACGGGGACGATGGCCGAGATGACGGAGACCCTCGGCCGCGACGATCGTTTGCGCAGTCGTCTGGCCGGCGCGATCGACAGGTACCGCGCGCGACGCGACGCTCATCTCGTGATCAAGGAGTCGGGTGGACCTCCCGGTGGCGGACCGGACCGCGTCAAGTGCCTGCACGCGCATCTCGCGCACGAGCTCGCCGACCCACCGAACCCGATCGGGGCGCGCACGCTCGCGGCAACGGGGTGGCCCGATTGCGTCTTGCCGTGTGTGGCCGTGGGGCAATCTGCGCGCGCGGCGGGCTCGGCCGGCGCGCAGAACACCGCGGCGGGCTCGGCCGGCGCGCAGAGCACCGCGGCGGGCTCGGCCGGCGCGCAGAGCAGATGAGGGTTGCCGCTATCGACGTCGGGACGAACTCCACGCGTCTGCTCGTTGCCGAGGAGCTCGCGGACGGGTTCCGGGCGCTCGAGCGCCGGCTGACGATCACGCGGCTCGGCCAGGGCGTGGACCGAAGGCGCGCGCTCGCGCCGGAGGCCCTCGAACGGACGCTCAGGACGATCGCCGACTACGCCGCGGTCTGCGGGGAGTACGAGGTGACGAAGCTGCGTGTGACCGGGACCTCTGCGGTCCGGGACGCACACAACCGCGAGGAGTTCTTCCTCGGCGTCCGCCGCCTGACCGGCTCCGAGCCGGAGCTGCTGAGCGGAGAGGCGGAAGCACGGGCGACGTTCCTCGGCGCGCTGTCGGACCTTCCGCGCGGCGATCCGGTGCTGGTGGTCGACGTCGGAGGGGGCTCGACCGAGCTGATCGTGGGGACGGAGGAGCCGGAGCGGCTCGTGTCGCTGGACGTCGGGTGCGTCCGGATGCTCGAGAAGCACCTCCACTCGGACCCGCCGGCGCCCGGCGAGCTCGCCGCGCTCCACGACGAGGTGGCGGCGGCGCTCGGCGAAGTCGAGGCGGACCTGGCGGTGCCACCCGGGGCGCGCATGGTCGGCGTCGCCGGGACCGTCACGCAGCTCGCCGCGTTGAAGTCCGGCGCGCTCGTCTACGACCCGGACCTCACCCACCATTCGGTGCTCTCACACGGCGACGTCCGGCGGCTCGCGCGCCGTCTCGGGTCGCTGCCCTACGAGAAGCGCAAGAGGGTGCGGGGGCTCGAGCCCGGCCGCGTCGACGTCATCGTCCCGGGGGCCGAGATCCTGCTGACCATCATGGAGGCCTTCGACGCGGCCGAGGTCCTCGTGTCGGAAAAGGACATCCTGGATGGGCTCGTGCTCCAGCTTCTCGAAGCCTGATGAGCCTTGACTGACTTCTCCCGTTCCTAGATGGTGGCCGGTGGTGACCTGTTCTATCGAAAGGGGCTCTGCATTGGGCATTAAGAAACTGACGGCTGCACTCGGCGGAAGTGCCATACCTGAACTCCTTGGTCGTCTTCTGGCGTGATCGAGAAAGCTCTGAGATCCGGACGGACCTCACCCGCGACGAGCCCTCATTCGCCGAAACAGAGCGCTACCGGCATCGAGGACCTCGCCAAGACGGAGACGCGACGGGGATCGACGGTTCCTCAGGGGACGCACGTCGTGCCCCTGCCACGTCTCGTGAAACGGCCGGGCAGGGAGGGGCACGAGTGCGGGCGCGCCGCGTCGGCATCAATAGCCCAATCGCCTGGGGTGCCCGCACCTTTCTACCCCGCTTTTCCACAAGCAATAGGAAAGAGTCTCGCCGCAACGAGAATCCTAGAAGCGGTGCTCGGATTGGTCAAGAGACGGACCCGGCCTTGTTCCAGGCCGGGTTCAGGTGTAGCTTCGCCTTCGCGGAGGACGGTCTGGAAGCTCCGGACCGTGGAGGGCGACGATGACTGCACGGGTAGCGCTTTCGCCGCGGAGGTAGCCATGCGAACGTTCCGCGGTGTCTTTCTCGCCATCGTGATCGCGACCGCGACCGTCGCTCCGGCCGTGCCGGCCGCAGCCGTCTTCCACCTGTCGATGATCCGCGAGGTCTTCGCAGGCTCGGCCGACCAACCGAACGCGCACTTCATCGAGATCCAGATGTACTCCGGGAACCAGAACTTCGTGGTGGGAGAAAGGGTCACGGTCTTCGACTCCGCCGGAACCGAGGTGGGAAGCTTCGTCTTCACGTCCAATATGGAGAACGGAGCCGATCAGTCGTACATCCTCGTGGCGACGCCGGATGCGGAAGCGCTGTTCGACGTAGAGGCCGATCTCGAGATGACGCCGGTGATCGCCCGCGGTGGGGGCAGGGTCTGCTTCGGGAGCTCCAACCCGCCCGTGGACTGTGCGTCCTGGGGGGGCTATTCGGGTGACGACTCGGAGACCGGGACGCCGTTCAACGCACCCGTCGGCCTGGTGCCGGGACAAGCGATGACCCGGGTGATCAGCGGCGGTACGGACGGCGAGAGGCTCGACGAGGAAGACGACACCGACGACAGCGCCGCCGATTTCGAGATGACGGCTCCGACACCGACGAACAACATGGGGACTGGTAGCGGTGCCACGGAGCACTCGCGCGCCGTGTCACTCGCGCTCAAACGGGCGCTCGTCGCTCGGGGCAGGGTCTCGGTCGACGATGGTTTCGAGAGCTGCGCGGAGCGCGTACGGGTAGTGGTCCAACGACGGCGAGAAGGCCGTTGGACGAGGGTGAAACGGACGACCACGAACGCCGCGGGGAAGTACCGGGCCAAGGTTCCGGATCGTCCCGGCACGTATCGTGCAGTCGCGCCGGAGTTCGCAGCGTCCGAAGAGGACGAATGCCTCCAGGCGGTGTCCCGCTCCCGGTCTCACCGGTAGCGCGCGGTCAGCACTTCATGTCGGCGGTCGCGGCCACGGAATGTCGCGTGCCGCGCTCGTCGAGCAGCAGCGCGATCAACGGCTCTGCCTCCTGCGACATCGTCACGTAGGTGCCGCGCGTGTCGATCCCGAGCAAGGCGGTCGTCAACTTCACCTGTTTGAGCTGACCCTTGGTGAGCTGGTAACCACAAGGCGGGGGATCCTGAACCTGGTCTTCCGCTGGTTCGGAGTTATCGGCGCCTCCGAAGTACACGGGTTCGCTGCGCAGCCGGCCTTCTTCGACCGCGCGCCGGCGCGCCACGTCGGTTACCCGCACCACCCGGTCCCCTCGCTCGCGCATGAAGCGGAGAGTTGCATCGATCGCGACCGTGTGCGCGGCGACGCGCCGCAGCCTGACCGCGGGGTCCTCGAGCTCCTGTGGACCGTTACGGAGATCACTGTCGACGCGCGTCTCGACGAGGATCCCGAGCGAGTGCCGTAACCCCATCGCGTTGCGCGCGATGCCCTCGTCACCGTCGCCGGCCGACTGGTGGATGTCCTGGTCGGCGACCTCGTACATCCCGTACTCGTCGGTCGAGTAGCCGGCCTCCTCTTCGTCCTTGGTGATGAAGTCGAGAGCGAGCTCCTTTGCCTGGGCGTGGACGTCTTCGTCGACGTTGAGGTTGCGCGGCCACAGCACGAGCACCTCGTCGTCGTAGAGGGCCGGGATCGACGGCCCGTATTCGTGAAGGTCGACGACTGCTTCCGGTTGCCAGGCGCGCACGACCTCCGCCATCGCGCGGCCCTCGGGAGTCTCGAGGTTCAGGTGGTCGCGGTTGATGTCCGTGCCGTCGGAGTTGCCCCGACCATCCGCCTCGCGCCCGTCGGGATTCGCGGTAGGCACGAACAGGATCGTCTGCTCCCCGAGTTGAGCGAGGAGCTTGGCGTCCTTGGTGAACGCGAGATCACGGAGGTGCTGGAGACACGCCTCTCGGCCGGCCGGCTCGTTGCCGTGCTGGGTGCACACGAACAACGTCGTCGGACGACGCAGGGCGGTCGCGCGCGGCACGGGAGTGGGGTAGCCAAGACGCACGAGCTGAAGGGGACGGCCCTGCTTCGTCGTGCCGATGGTCTCGATCTCGACCCGGTCGGACGCCCTGTCGACCTCGGCCAGGAACGAGAGCTCGCCGGCATGAGAGGTCCACTCCGCGCCTTCGCTCTCTTCGAACTCGGTACGAGGCGGTTCGGAGCGGCCGGCGACGGCGGGTACGACCCCGCCTGTCAGGAGCGCACCTGCAAGTCCGCCGACGAGCATCCGTCTGAGATCCATAGCCCCTCCTCCAGTGACGGGTTCAGTAGGAGAGCGATATCGCGCGCACTCCGACCTGGGCGACCCAGTGCGAGTAGCAGAGGTAGTCGGGGTTTCCGAGATACATCTCGCCCATGTAGAGGTCCGGCCGCCCCACGTGGTACCGGATCAACTCGACGTAGTTGTCCCGGTAGTCGGTGTTCCCCGTCGATAGGAACAACTGGTAGAGCGCGAACGCCCGGGTGAAGTTCAGCCCGCCGGCGTGGCAGCCCGCGGGATCGGTGACCGGCGGGACGTACAGATCCTTGGGGAGGCGTTTCGCGATCCAGGCCCGCTTCTGATCGCCCCAGATGTGGGCTATCGCCGCGAGTCGCATGAGACACGCCGGCTGGAAACCTCGAGCCTCCGGCGCTTGATCCTTGTCGGCCGGGCACGACCCGTCGAGCCCGAGGTCGAGCAGTGGCTTACCGGCCGCGCGCACCGCGTCCAGGATCGCTTTGTCGTTCGTGTATCTGGCCCACACGTCGAGGTTGATCAGCGACCAGCTGTAGTTCGGATGAGCGGTATTCAATATGTAGCCGGCGGCGTCGTCGTTGGCGAGCCGCGTCTCGAACCAGGCCATCATCTGGTCCGCCGCGAAGTCCGCCATGGGCCGGAAGTCCTTCTTCTGCGTCGATTCCTCTCTCTCCTTGGCCAGGACGAGGAACCATCCGAAGCCGTAGGGGTTCTCGCTCAAGGCGTAGTTGGGGGCCTTCGCTTGCTGATAGGCCTGCTCGGCAGGGATCAGCGAAATCCCCTGGGGCGCGATCTGAGCGTCGACCAGGTCGAGATACCGCTCGTCCCCGCTACGGCGATAGAGGACGTGATGCGAGTAGGCGGCGTGCACCGCGGAGTGCCAGTCGATGCAGCCATGGAAGATCGGGCTCAGCGGATCGACCGCCGAGTCCCGTCGTTGGAAGCAGCTCACGAAGGCGGGGGCCAGGGTCTCGTACAGCTTCACCCGGTCGGCCACGAAGCTCTTCCAGACGGAGCCCGTGCCAGGCGATTCCTTGGCGGCCGCGGGATGCAACAGCGCCTGGGCGACGACGGCGCATAGCATTGCGACCATCACGAACCCGCGCAGGCGGCCAGTAGAGCGCATTAGCTTGCTCCTCGATCGGATCGGCACTTCCCTGACTGATTCATCGCCCGACCAGGGACTCCTGCCAGGCAGGCGGAGCGCAGGCGGGCGAGATGGCCGGCTTCTCTGGCGTCACCTACTCGCAATCAACGATGGGCCGTCGGGG
>WUUC01029329.1_pt1 | contig 11006 bp, 13 predicted proteins | sample 6278441 | NCBI WGS metagenome assembly WUUC01 (sample SAMN13675441, study PRJNA597444) | soil metagenome | isolation source: soil | place: USA: Washington | collected 2017-10 | reverse complement strand
GCCGGCTCCGAGGTCCCGCCAGCTCACAGCTTCTGCACCGCCTCGGCCAGCGAGGGGAACTCCTCGTCCTGCTCACCGGCGCGCCGAACCGTCGTTCCGTCCGCGCGCACGATCACCGTCGTGCCGGCGCCGAGCCGGCCGGCCTGCGTGAGCTGGCCCTTCAGGGAACGGCCTGCGTAGTCCGTGTCGGCGGCGCGACCCGCTCGGCGCAACGCGGCCATAGCCGCGAGGGCCTCGGGACGTGCACCGTCGTCCTCCACCGCGAAGAAGACCTCGATGTCGGGCTGCTCGGCCTCGACACCCTGCTCGTGCAGCGAAAGGACGAGGCGGTCGATGCCGCTCGCAATCCCCACCGCAGGCGTCGGCGGGCCGCCGATCTCCTCGATCAGGTAGTCGTAGCGACCGCCGCCGGCCAGCGAGAGTTGCGCGCCCAGCGCCTCTGCCATGAACTCGAAGGTCGTCCGCGTGTAGTAATCGAGCCCGCGCACGAGCGTGGGAACGAGGCGGTATTCGACGCCGTACGCGTCCAGGTAGCGGCGGACCGCGTCGAAGTGCGCCTGGCACTCGGCGCACAGCGACTCGCCGATCTTGGGAGCTCCCGCGAGGGCTCGCTGGACCGGCTCCGGCTTCTGGGGCAGGTTGTCGAACACACGCAGTGGGCTCGTCTTGCGTTTGGCAAGCGTGTCCTCGTCGAGCTCGCCGGCGTGCTCCTCGAGCCAGGCGTTCAGCCGCTCCAGGTACGCGGGTCTGCAGTTGCGGTCGCCGATCGAGTTCAGCTCGAGCCAGGCGCCGCGGATCACGAGCCGCCTCAGGAGCTCGTCGAACAGCTGGATCACCTCGGCATCGACGGCCGGGTCGTCGGAGCCCATCGCCTCGACGTTGAGTTGCCAGAACTCGCGGTACTTCCCACGCTGTGGCGCCGAGTAGCGATAGATCGGGCCGACGAAGAAGGTCTTCACGGGCTGAGGCTCGCGATGGAGCCCATGCTCGATGTACGCGCGCGCGACGGGCGCAGTCGCTTCCGGCCGGAGGGTCAGCGACCGGTCACCGCGGTCGGTGAACGTGTACATCTCCTTCTGGACGATGTCCGAGCCCTCGCCGGACGTGCGCGTGAACAGCTCGGTGTCCTCGAAGAGCGGCGTCGTGATCCGCCGATAGCCGTAGGCAGCGCACACGAGCTCCGCCTCGCGGGTAACCCGCTCCCACAGCGGCTGCTGGGCGGGAAGGATGTCCTGTGTGCCTCTCGGAGCCTCGAACTTGGGCATCGCGCGAGTCTAACCGCGGCCTTTGCGCGCTCCGGAGGCCGGATAGGATCGCTTCGTGCGCAGCTGGCGGCTGCCCGAGATCGAGACACCGGACGGGAGCCGGTCGCCCGTCGTCCTGCACTCGGCCGCAGAGGGTCGTGCCGTACTCATCGGCCTCAACCCCGGTCAGCGGCTCGGCGACCATCAGGTCAAGGAGCACACGTTCATCGTCGTCGTCGACGGAACCGCACGGATCGAGACGGGCGGCGAGACGCTCGAGGCCGACGCGGGCACGCTCGTCGCGTTCGATCCCGACGAGCGCCGGGTCGTCGCGAGTGACGCAGGAGCGAAGATCCTCCTCCTACTTGCCCCCTGGCCCGGCGAGGGCCACTACCGCGGCGGCGAGCAGCCTCCGGGTTAGCTCTTCCCAGCGCGGTCGAGCCGCCGCTGGTACGAGCGGTAAAGCACTGCGTCCATCACGTAGCTGAACGGCAGGAAGATCAGCAGCAGGAAGGCCGTGCGGCCGGCGCTCGCCACGATCGGCTCGTTTTGCTCGAGGAGCCTGATCGTGATGAACATGAGCGGCGCAAAGATGAGCGCGCGTCTGGCGACGCGCTTCCAGGACGCGGGCTCGATGGTGCGTCTGGGCCTGCTCGCCGGCGCCGGTCGCTTGTCCTTTCGCGCCGGAGCCTTTTCGTCTTCGGGCTCGACTTCGACCTCGCGGCCTTCCTCGTCGACGTAGACGTACTCGTACTCGTGGCGGCGCTCCTTCGCGCGCCTCCGGCGCTGCTTGCGACTAGGCACGGGATTTACCCTAGCGCCGCCAGGCGAGCCGGCCGGACTGCACGACGGCGCTCACGATCTCCCCGCCGATGTGGTACGCGAGGTGCCTCCAGTCGGGCGCGTCGACAAGGACGAGGTCCGCGTCGTAGCCCGGCGCGAGCCGTCCGACGTGGTCCGCGCGGCGAAGCACATGCGCCGCGTTGACCGTGACCGCGCCGAGGACCTCACCCGGCGAAAGCCCGAGCTGCGTGCAGGCCAGCGAGCACACGAGCGGGAGCGACTCGCAGAACGCGCTGCCCGGATTGAAGTCGGTGGCGAGCGCGATCGCGGCTCCGGTGTCGACGAGCTCCCTGGCGCGCGGCATCGGACGCCCCAGCACGAGTGCGGCCACCGGGAGCACGACGCCGACGACGTCACTCGCCGCAAGCTGCCGGATCCCCTCGTCGCCCGTCGCCTCTAGGTGGTCGATGGAGCGGGCGCCGAGCTCGATCGCGAGCGGGATCGCGCCCTGCTCGGAGAACTGGTCACCGTGCAGGCGAAGCTCGAGACCGGCTTTGCGGCAGGCGTCGAGGTAGCGGCGAGCCTGATCGGCGTCGAAGGCCCCCCGCTCGACGAAGACGTCAGCCGCCTCGGCCATCCGCGCAGCGTCGGGCAGGACTTCGCGGAGCGCGAAATCGAGGTAGGAGTCGGCGTCCCCATGCTCCGGTGGAACGGCGTGCGCTCCGAGCCAAGTGGGAATGCCGCCTTCAGCTGCGATCGCGCCCAGAGAAGCGAGCTCGGTATCACGATCGAGCCCGTAGCCCGACTTCCCCTCGAATGTCGTCGTGCCGGCCTGGAGCATCCATTGACGATGCCTGCGAACGGCGGCCCGGAGACCGTCCTCGCCCGCCGCCCGAGTCGCCTCGACGGTCGCGAGGATCCCGCCCCCCGCGGCGTGCAGCTCCTCGTAGCTCGCCCCACGCGCGCGGAGCTCGAACTCGCCCACGCGGTCCCCCGCGAAGCAGAGGTGCGTGTGGCAGTCCACGAGACCTGGCACTGCGCAGAGACCGCGGCCGTCGAGCTCCTCGACGTCTCCGTCGAGTCCCTTGAGGTCCCGCATGCGCCCGACCTCGACCATGCGCGCGCCGTCGCAGAGGACGAACGCGTCTTCGAGGACGTCGACCTCGCCCAGGGCGTGCCCACGCAGCGGCGCCTCGGACCCCGCTGAGCTGACGACCTGCGCGAGATCGCGGACGAGCAACCGCGATGGCTCGCCCTTCGAGCTCACTCGGAGTCGGCAGGCGGCATCGGCGGCTCGAGCCCGCCCTGCGCAGCCGCCTCGACGGCGTCCCCGTAGCCCGCGTCGAGGTGCCGGAGCACGCCGGTCGCGGGATCGGTCGTGAGCACCCGCTCGAGGCGCTGCGCCATCTCGTCGGTGCCGTCGGCGACAACGACCATTCCTGCGTGGATCGAGTTGCCGATCCCGACTCCGCCTCCGTGATGGACGCTCACCCAGGTCGCGCCCGCGGCGACGTTCACGAGGGCATTCAGGATCGGCCAGTCCGCGATCGCATCGGAGCCGTCCCGCATCGCTTCGGTCTCCCGGTACGGCGAGGCGACGGAGCCCGAGTCGAGGTGGTCGCGGCCGATGACCACCGGCGCCTTCACCTTCCTCGTGCGGACGAGGTCGTTGATCGCAAGGCCCGCCCGCGCCCGGTCGCCGAGCCCGAGCCAGCAGATCCGGGCGGGCAGGCCCTGGAACTGCACTCGCTCGGGAGCGAGCTCCAACCAGCGCTGAAGGAGCACGTCGTCCGGAAACAGGTCCTTCAGGACTGTGTCGATCGCAGCGATGTCACTTTCGTAACCGGAGAGGGCTGCCCAGCGGAACGGCCCGATCCCCCGGCAGAAGAGCGGTCGGATATACGCCGGGACGAATCCCGGATATGTGAACGCCTCCCCTACGCCGGCTTCATAGGCCTCCCCACGAAGATTGTTGCCATAATCGAAAACATAGCTGCCGGCTCGGACGTACTCGAGCAGTCCTTCGACATGCCGTCCGATCGATTCCCGGGCCCGGCGGAGGTACTCCTCAGGGTCGCGCGATCGCAGCTCCGCCGCCTCTTCCACCGAGAGCCCGGCGGGCACATAGCCCTCGAGCGGATCGTGTGCGGCGGTCTGGTCGGTGACGAGGTCGAAGCGCGCGCCTCGCCGGGCGAGCTCGGGCACCACGTCGGCGGCGTTGCCGAGCAGGCCCACGGAAAGCGGGCGTCGTTCGTCCGCCGCTTCGCGGATCAGCTGGAGCGCTTCGTCGAGCGATTCGGCCGCGCGGTCGAGGTACCTCGTCTCGAGCCGCCGCTGGATTCGCCCGGGGTCGACCTCGACGCAGAGGATCGCCGCGCCGGCCATCGTCGCCGCGAGCGGCTGTGCACCGCCCATCCCTCCGAGCCCCGCCGTCAGGATCGTGCGCCCGCTGAGATCGGCCGTCCCGAAATGCCGCTCCCCGGCGGCCGCGAACGTCTGGTACGTCCCCTGCAGGATCCCCTGCGTCCCGATGTAGATCCAGCTGCCCGCCGTCATCTGGCCGAACATCGTCAGGCCCTCGGCCTCGAGGCGGCGAAACTCGTCCCAGGTCGCCCAGCGCGGCACGAGGAGCGCATTCGCGATCAGGACCCGCGGCGCGCCCGGGTGGGTGCGCAACACGCCGACCGGCTTGCCGCTCTGAACGAGAAGGGTCTCGTCCTCGGCCAAAGTGAGCAGGGAGCGGACGATCGCGCGGAGCGCCTCGTGATTGCGCGCCGCCTTCCCGGAGCCGCCGTAGACGACGAGATCCTGGGGCCGCTCGGCGACGTCTGCGTCGAGGTTGTTGAGCAGCATGCGGAGTGGGGCCTCTGTCGACCACGAGCGGGCGTTGAGATCGGTCCCGCGCGGCGCGCGGATGTTCGAAAGGTCCCCGCAGAGCGCTTCGACCGTCTGCTCGAGCGTGTCGACTGCGGTCATGTCTCGCTCTGCTTCTCTTCCTCGATCCGCTTCTGGAAGCGCCACCAGCTGTACGCGGTCGCGATGAGGAAGAAGAGGATCGCGATCAGCAGCCCACCGGGCGCGCGTTGTTCGTCGTCCCACCGCGGGAGCAGCGCCCCGCCCGTGGCCCAGACGATGAGGACGAACAAGACGGAAAGCACGCCGTAGAAGATCGCGCTGTCCCGGAACGGGCGTTTCGGAAGCGGCCGCCGGGCGCCTCTCATGCGAGCTCCCCTGCTTCGGCTTCGATCGCTGCCACCGCTGAGCCGTCACGTATCGCCGCCGCAAGCGCCTCGATGTCGTCCGCGAGCGCACGGTCGTCGCCCAGACGCGGCGAGATCGACCGAACGAGCTTGCGGGCGGCTCGCGGCCCGGCGCCCGGCTCGAGCGGTGCGTGGAACTCGACCGCCTGCGCCCCCGCGAGGAGCTCGATCGCGAGGACACGCTCGGCATTGGCGAGCACCTGCCACGCTTTGAGCCCCGACGCGTTGCCCATCGAGACGTGATCCTCCTGTCCCGCACTCGTCGGAATCGAGTCGACGCTCGCTGGATGACAGAGCGCCTTGTTCTCGCTGACGAGGGAGGCGGCGACGTACTGGGGAATCATGAATCCGGAGTTGAGGCCGCCGTCGCTCGCGAGGAATGCGGGCAGGCCGTCGGAGAGCGCGGGGTTCACGAGCCGCTCCGTCCGTCGCTCGGAGATGTTCGCCAGCTCGCTGACCGCCATCGCGAGTGCGTCGAGCGCGAATGCGACGGGCTGGCCGTGGAAGTTGCCATTCGTGAGCATCGCCCCGTCTTCTGCGAACACGAGAGGGTTGTCGGTCGCCGCGTTCAGCTCAGCCGTGGCGGTGCGCTCGACGTACTCGAGCAGGTCCCGGGACGCGCCGTGTACCTGGGCGGCGCAGCGCATCGAATACGCGTCCTGGACGCGGTCGCACCAGCGATGCGCCTCGACGATCGCCGAGCCGTCGAGCAGCCGCAGGATGTTCGCGGCCGATGCCGCCTGCCCCGGCAGCGCGCGCAACGCGTGGATGCTCGGCAGGTAGCTCTCTCGCGATCCTTGAAGAGCGTCGACGGAGAGGGCGCACGCGGCGTCCGCGGTCTTGGCGAGCCTGGTCGCCCGCACGAGCCCGAGCGCGGCGAAGGCGCCCATGAACTGCGTCCCATTCACGAGCGACAGTCCTTCCTTCGCCTGCAGCCTCAGGGGCTTCAGCCCGGCCCGAGCGAGCGCATCCGCTCCGGAGAGCAGTTCGCCCTGGACCTGCGCCCGGCCTTCGCCGACGAGCGGAAGCGCGAGGTGAGCCAACGGCGCAAGGTCACCGCTCGCGCCGACGGATCCCCGGCTCGGCACCTCGGGGATCACGTCGCGGTCGAGGCACTCGAGTAGAAGCTCGGCCACGTCGACACGGGTGCCCGAGTACCCCTTGGCGAGCGCGTTGGCGCGCATGAGCATCGCCGCGCGGACGATCTCCGCGGGGTACGGCTCGCCCACGCCGCACGCGTGACTCCGCAACAGGCGGAGCTGGAGTTCCTCGGCCAGCTCGCTGGGCACCCGCGTCGACACGAACCGGCCGAAGCCGGTCGTGACCCCGTAGGTGGGCTCGTCCGCGCCCAGTGCCTCTTCCACCACCGCCCGCGCCGCGGCCATCTTTTCGCGCGCCGATTCGTCGAGCTCGACGGCCGAGTGCCCAACCGCCACCTCCCAGACGTCGACGACGGTGAGGTCCTCACCCGTCAGACGGACCGCGGTCGTCCGGGCCATGGCGGCGAGTCTAGCCTCCACTCTCGAGATGGCAGAACCGGTGACGACCGAGCTCGCGACTGCTCGGGCAGAAGCGGCGCCTCGACCCGAGACTGCGCTCTCCCTTCTCCGAAGGCGGGACTTCCGGCGCGCGTACGGCGCAGTTGCGATCAGCGAGCTCGGCGACGCGTTCCAGTACATCGCCCTCATGTGGTTCGCCCTTGTCGCCGGTGGGCCGCTCGGCGTCATCGCCGTTCGCCTCGCCGACAGCATTCCGGCGATCGTCTTCGGGCTCCACGGCGGTGTCGTCGCGGATCGCTGGGACCGGCGACGCGTGATGATCGGCGCGGACCTCGCCCGTGGCTTCGTGCTCGTCCCGATCGCGATCGCAGGGCTCACGGGCCACCTGCCGCTCGCCGCGCTCGTCGCCGCCGCATTCGTGATCACGGCTGCGACGAGCTACTTCGACCCGGCCTAGGGCGGCCTCCTGCCGCGACTCGTCGACCGGCGGAACGTACAGCAGGCGAATGGGCTCGTCCGCGCGACGGCGGATGCGCTCTCGGTGGGCGGGTGGGCTCTTGCCGGGCTACTCCTGACGGTGCTCCCGATCACCGCGTTCTTCGCGCTGAACGCGGCGTCATTCTTCGTGTCGGCACTCTTGCTCGCCGGCGTGCGCGCGAGAGGGCGGTCCGCCGCGGCCGAGGATGGGGATCCGCCGCGGATCCGCGAGGGCTTCGCCGTCCTGCGACCGCGGCCGGCACTCGCCGCGTCGGTCGTCGTCCTCGGCGTGGCTGTGACCATCTCGTCGGGTACCTGGATCGTCGGCGTGCCGGAGCTCGTTCGCTCGACGCTGGATCGCGGTGCCGGGAGCTTCTCGCTCGTCGCGGCGTCATACGCCCTGGGCTCGATCTGCGCAGGCGCCACGCTCGCGCGGTTTCCGGTGCGACGCAAGGCGCTCGCGAGCATGCTGGCCTGGACGCTCTACCTCCCCGCGTACGGCCTGTTCGCGATCGCGGGCTCGCTCGAGGTCGCGTTGGCCGCCGGGCTCGGGGCGGGAATTGCGCAGGGCTCATCGTGGGTCTTGATCAACTCTGCAGCGCAGGAGGATGTGCCCGACCGCTACCTCGGCCGGGTCACCGGCCTCATCGCGCTCGTCCATCGCGGCGCGCACGCAACGGGCCTGCTGCTCGTCGCGCCGCTCTTCGCCGTGACCGCGCCGGCGGGGGTCTTCGCGGCTGCGGCGGTCGTGATTCCGCTGACCGGGATCGCCGGCCTCCTCGTCAGCCGAGCAGTCGAAGCTCGAGCACCCGCGACGAGTCGAAGCCGTCGATCTTGAGCATCGCCCCCGCGGCCGCCGCCGCCGCGCCCGCCGGCATCAGGCCGACGAGCTCCGAGCCGACGACCTCGGCATCTTGCGCTCGTGCTTCCGCTTCGACTCGGGCCACGATCTCGTGTAGCGCCGCCGCCTCCCAGTCCTCGACGTTCATGCTCACCTGCACGAGACCGGCGCTCGGAAGATCGAGACCGAGTGCGCGCACCCCGGGAAAGCCACCGCCGCTCTCCCGAACTCCTGCGGCGATCTCCTTCGCCGCGTCGAGGCCGCCGCGCAGGTTCACGTTGAAGGCGATCAGCGGGCGACGGGCACCGACGAGCACGGCGCCGGCCGATTCGTGCAGCCGCGCCGGCCCGAAGTCAGGAGCGAGCTCACCTGCGTCGATCCGTCGCTGTAGCTCCTGCGGGCCGCCGCTGCGGAAGTAAGCCGGCCCGCGTCCCGCGGCGAGCTCGCCGTAGAGGAACACCGGTAGACCGAGTTCGTCGCCGACGCGGCCGGCGAGCTCGGTTGCCGTCGCGCGAGCCCTCGGCATGTCGTCCGGGCGGATCGGCACGAGTGGGACGACGTCGGCCGCCCCGATCCTGGGGTGCGCGCCCTCGTGGCGCCGGAGGTCGATCCGCTCGCGCGCGCGGGCGATCCCGGCGAGGAGCGCCGAAACGAGCTGGCTGTCCTCGCCGACGAGCGTGAAGACCGAGCGGTTGTGGTCGACGTCGGCGTGAATGTCGAGGAGATCCGCGTGCTCGCCGAGCGCGGAGCCCAGCGCGTCGATCGTCGCGGAATCGCGCCCTTCGGAGAAGTTCGGGACCGATTCGAGCGGCAGCCTCACGCGCGTACTCTTAAGGCCTCGTCGGTAGAAACTCCCGGTAGAAAGAACGGCTCCATGCGGAGACGGCAGCGCTAGCGAACAGGCGGCGCGGGCTGGAAAAGGGGCTGGCCCACCGCCGCAGCGGAGACCTTCTTGATGCCGCATGGGCCCTGCCTGAAGACCTCGTGGATGGTCGAGCCTTTCAGCGCACCGGACTTGATCCTAGAAGTCCTGACCAATCGTGCGCTCGACCGGTCCACGAAGTCCTTGGGCAGCCGTCCGGGGAAAAGCTTGACGAGCGTGACGGCCTTTTGTCGCGCTTGCGTGCAGGTCTGTTGAGCCATGACGAGCTTGGCGGCCTCGAGCTGGAACGTCTCCGTCGCTGCCCGCCGCTGCGTGGCGTCGTCATGTCGGAAGCCGAGAAAGACCGTGAGCGCCGAGACGAGAATCGCGAGCGGCGTCAAGAACGTCCGGATGGTGTCGTTGCGAACGAGGCGCTGATCGGACTCAGCCATGCATTCGAGCGTACGCCTCTCGGGTGTTTAGATCCAGTCCTCGACCGTGGCGCAGGGGTCCTATGCGATCGTGAAGAACGGCACTAGGGACTCAGCCACTCGGCTCGTTGCCTCTGTCCTCCCCGAACTCCCGTCAGCGTCCTCCTGGCAATACATGAAAGCCTCTTCTCGCCCTCGGGTCCTACCGTTCATGAAGTACAGCCAGAGCCTCGATCTACTCTAGGAGCGTGAAGGCCTACTACGACCAGCGCGCTCCCGAGTACGACGACTGGGTGTACGGACTGGGGCTCTTCGCCGAGCGGGATCGACCCGGCTGGCACGCCGAGCGGCAGCGTCTCCAGGAGGCGCTCGCCGCCCTGCCGCCCGCGCGGACGCTCGACGTCGCCTGCGGGACGGGCTGGATGACGCAGCATCTTCCCGGCGAGATCGTCGGCCTCGACGCGAGTGAGTCCATGCTCGAAATCGCGCGCGAGCGAGTGCCGCACGGCGATTTCATTGTCGGCGATGCGTTGTCGCTTCCGTTCGAGGATCACACGTTCGACCGCCTCGTCACCGGCCACTTCTACGGCCACCTCGAGGAGCCAGAGCGGTTGCGCTTCCTGGGCGAGACCCGTCGCGTTGCGCGCGAGCTCCTCGTCGTCGACTCTGCGCTTCACGACGGCGTCGAGCCCGAGGAGTGGCAGGAGCGGGTGCTCAGCGATGGCTCTCGCTGGGACGTCTTCAAGCGCTACTTCACGGGTGAGGGGCTCGCTGCCGAGCTCGGCGGCGGCGAGGTCTCCTTCGCCGGGAACTGGTTCGTCGCGGTGCGCTCGGCGGCTTGACCAGGCGGCGCTCGTCGTACCGGTCGCTCGGCTCGCTGCAGCGAGACAATCGCCGCTGCCGCGCCTGTGCCGAGGCCGGTTTTCCGATCGAGTCGCTGCCGGTGCTCGAGGGGCACGAGGGCCAGAAGGCGTACATGCTCGGCCAGGCGCCTGGCGTCGTCGAGGGCGAGGAGGGGCGGCCGTGGCGCGGCCGTGCCGGCCAAACACTGCGTCGCTGGCTCCGGATGGACGAAGACGCCTTCTACGCGACGTTCTACTGCGCTTCCGTGACGCGGTGTTATCCGGGCCGGCCGCCGGGAGGCGGCGGTGACCGGACACCCACGGCCCGCGAGCAGGAGCTCTGCTCGTTCTGGCGCGAGTGGGAGCTGCGGTTGCTCCGGCCGAAGTTGATCGTGCCGGTGGGCGGGCTCGCGATTCGCAGGTTGCTCGGCGTGACGAGCCTCGACGCTGCGATCGGTGAACGCTTCGAGCACGGCGACGCGGTCGCGGTGCCTCTGCCCCATCCATCAGGAGTCAGCCGTTGGGTGAATGCCCCGGAGAACCGCGCGCGGCTCGACCGCGCAGTCGAGCTTGTCCATCTCGAGCTCGACGCGCTCGACGGCTCTTAATATCGGTACCGCCGACCTCCTCCCCACTGCGATCGTAGTGACGAAAACGTCACGCGTGGGTGACGGGATCAGGCCGAAAGTGTGACTTCTACTTTCGGCCGACGACGGTCATCCGGCGGCCTTCGTGGTCTGGCGTCAAAGGCTGGGCGTCGTCACCGT
>WUUC01091043.1_pt1 | contig 11007 bp, 8 predicted proteins | sample 6278441 | NCBI WGS metagenome assembly WUUC01 (sample SAMN13675441, study PRJNA597444) | soil metagenome | isolation source: soil | place: USA: Washington | collected 2017-10 | reverse complement strand
TGGCACGATAAGCGATCACGTGGAGTCCTTCGGGCGAAGATCGTCTTTGGCGAGCGTTCTTCTACCAGGGGCTCCACACCCCTCTGCACCTGATCCCCAAACCACCCAAGCAGATCAGGCCGGTCCGTACATATCAACCTGATCTTGGTGAGATCACTTCACTGTGTCCTGCACAGGTCGGCAAATCAATCTTGAGACGCGAATCTTCTGCTACGAGACGCACGAAACTTCATCATCGAGATGACCGCACAGGTGCGGCAACATCGAAATGCTTTCGCACACACCCTCACGGGGGTCATATTGGGATCCACCGACTGCAACACATGGGAATCCATGGAGAAGATTCTTTTACGGTGGCCAAAATCGCAATCGCACTTGAGAATCTGCAAGGTCAGTGACGCTTTTCCGTCCAACCGCAACATCGAGACCGTGCGGTACGACTTTGATGACCGGGCGCAGACGATGACACACTGATCTCGGAAACGTACTTCGCCGGCAGCGCCGTCGGTTAGAGCGGGGCTTCGCGACTGGACGAGCCACGACAGCTGTTGTCACCCCACGTTGGGTAGCGGGTTACACGGATGGGTCCGATGTGGTGGGCCGTTGGGGTCACATACCAGCAGCTCCCGAAGGTAGCTGCCTGCTGCGGTCAGCCAAGTGGTCGCAGGAACTGGCGGCAGTGGAAGAATCGACCGCGCTCGTGCTTGGCCGACACAGATAGTAGCATCGCAGCTACACAAAGTTACTCCACGGAAGTCTCGATATTCGGTCCTCGGTTACGAAGTGAGTGGATGAATCGCGGCTGGCGTCGGACTGCCGCTGGCACCGCTGTCGGTACCAGCTCCTACACCGTCGCTGTACTACACCGTGACGCCCATCGATACACGCGGTCGGCTTGCCGTTCCTTCCCCGTAGTGCACCATGCCGAGGTTGAGATCCCGGCCGTTGAACGTGTCGATCACGGTCCCGTTTCCGCCAACGTTGATGATCTTGCTTCGTGGTTTGCTTCCCTCGAAAACCGCGAGCGGCGTCGACCATCCGGGCACGCGGGTCCATGCCGGGGGCCCGCCACAGTCACCGCGCGGTAGGCCGCCGGCTCGACAAACCGGCCGCCCAGCGCGGCAACGGTCCGATAGTGGTCGGAGACGATGACCACTACGCTGGCGTCCTGGGCCGCTCGGGCCAGTTTCCTCGCCACGTTTGACCTGCTTAGTGTTCGCGCCAGCTCGGTGTCCGTTCCGGAGTGGATTCCGATCCCGATCCATGGACCTTTCCAGCCCCGCACGAAGTTGCGCGATCCAGACGCCGAGGATCGTCATCTTGGAGACCTCCGCGCGTATCACGATCAGCAGTTCCTCCTGATCGCGGTCTTCCATCCGGTACTGGTTCGCGGTCACATCGACTTCCACGAACGCCTTTGAGACGGCGCTGTGAACGGCGGTTATGTCGCCGCGGAAGTGGATGCTGACGACGAGGTCGTCGGTGACATCCCCGACCGCGCAATCCAGCACCGCAGCGATCAGCCGGGGCAGGTCGGCGTCCGCGCTTCGGTAATGCAGGCGCAGGTACTGATTTCTGGCCAGGCGCTTGAGGTCGTCCGGCAGGTCGCGGCGGACCCAGTCTCCCTCCTCGTTGATCCGGTTTCGGCCGGTAGCGTCGGTAAGCCATTGTGGACCGATGATGGCGACCAGCACGTCACATTCCGCGAGTCTTGTCACGATCTCGGTGTGAAAGTCCGCGCCGACGGGAATGGATCTGCTCGCCCGGAAGACGTTCTGATCTCCGATTCGGCGAGACAGCTCACCATCAATCAGGATGGCGTATGCCTCGCTGTCGCCTACTCGATAGCTGACAAACACTCCTGCCATTAGCACCACTCAGCCGCTCGATTGGATAACATGCGGTAACCGGTTGGCCAGCGCTCCGCTACTCGAACCGTCTTTTGTCCGGTTTGCTAAAATGGGGACAGGTGGGCAAATTGTGGGCATGGATTCGATCCTTAATTTGGAAAACAGGAAACCCGTACGGTGTGGCGCTGGCCGGGAACACGGCAGTGCCATGACGGACGTATTCGGGATCGAATTGCGTCGCTACGGACCGAGGCGGGTATCCCGCTGGCCGAGTTCGCCAGCCGAGTGAATTACAGCAAAGGTTATCCCAGCAAGATCGAGACCGAGCGAGGCCCCCCGTCGGAGGAGATCGGGAGCGATGACCGCATGCATCGTTAGGTCGACCTGAGCGTCGCGTTCAATTGTTGCATTCAACGCAGACTACCTCGACCGCGATGAGCTATGCGTACTCATCCGCCGATTCACCCTAGGAAGTCTTGCTATCGGCACCGGCGGTCTCGATGGATCTAAGCGGGTGAGACCACCCGGAGTTGCAGCATCGCCGCGAACCGGGCGTCCGGGTCGGACAGGTCGATGCCGCCGATCTCCGCCACGCGCCGTAGTCGATAGCGGAAGGTGTTCGGGTGGACGTACATCGTCGCAGCGGCCGCGATCACGTCGCCGAACGCGTCAAGCCAGGCGCGGAGGGTCTCGACCAGATTGGTGTTGTGCCGCTTGTCGTAGGCGGCCAGCCGGGCGACCGGCCCGGTAGGACGGTCGCCGCGGGCGGCGACCAGGTCGCGCAGTTCGAGCACGAGCGCCTCGACGTGCACGTCGGCTAGGCGGGCCACCTGTATGTGGCGTGCGCCGCTACCCGTGCGCAGGACCCGCAGTGCGCGGTCGGCGCTGGCCCTGGCATCGGCAAGGCCGGCCACGTCGTGCGCCACCGGCCCGACCCCGATCACGGCGCGGACCCGATGGCCGACTCGCTCCAGGAAGTCCGCGGCGGTCCGCAGCGCCTGGCCTTCACCGTCGCCGTCGCGCGCGACCGGCACCAGGCCGTAGCTCACGTCACCGACCAGCGCGGTCGCGGACCGCGGATGGACCGCGCTCAGATGCATCGCCAGGCCGTCGGTCAGCCGCTGCCGCTCGGTCACCGTGGTGGCGTCGTCGGAAGGCCCATGCTCGTCCGCCACGATCGCGAGGGCGATCACCACAACCGACCGGCTGGCCAGGCCCAGCCGGTTGAGCGCCTCCCGGGCGCCCGCACCGCCCTCGAGCGCCGTGCTCAGCAGGTCGGTGCGCAGCCGGCGCTCGACATCCGCCCCCGCCCGCACCCGCAGCATGTGCAGCGCGACCAGCTTGGCCGCATCGCACAACGCCCGCGCCCGGTCCGCACTGAGCCGCTCGTGCACCGCCGCCCAGATCGAGCCGAGCACCTCGTCCCCAGCCCGCACGGTGACGGCGACCCGCGGCACCGAGAACTCGGTCAGCGTCGCGGCAGACGGCTCGATGTACACCGGCGCGTCGCTGCGGTAGAGCTCGCGGAACACGCCGCGTTCGGCCAGCATGCGGGCGAACCGCTCGGGCACCTGGCGCCCGAGGATCGTCTCCACTCTGGACGGATCGGCCTCGTCCTGCCGGCCGGAGAAGGCCAGCACCCGCGAGCCGCGGTCCTCGATGGTCACCGGGGCGTCGATGAGCGCCGCGATCGCGTTGGCGAGGGCGAACAGGTCGCCGGACGGGATCCCGCCGAGGGTCTCCGGACCGGCGTCGCCCACGTCACCCTCGGCAAGCAGTGAACGCAGGATCGCGGCGAGCTGGGCCCAGGACGCCCCTCGGGTCAGCCCGAGCAGCGCCACGCCGGACTCGCGCGCGGCCGCCGCCAGCTCGTCGGACCGCGCGACCGGGGCCCGTATCACGAGCGCACACGCCTCGTGCCGGCCGAGGTCGGCCAGGAGCCGGGCGACCTCCTCCGGCCGACGCAGGCCAACGCCGAGCACGAGGGCGTGCCGCGGCAGCTCCGGCTCCTCGAGCGGGTCGTGGATGGCGACGCCCCCGATGTCCCCTGGCTGGTCCGGATCGCCGTACACCAGCTCGAGCAGGGTGGCACCGAGGTCGTCGAGCACACGGCCGAGGCTGGCGTGCGGCTGCCGGTTCTTCGACACGAGCACCGTCCGAAACTAAGGGCGAAGTGGCCCAGTCTAGATCGTCGGTGCGGACGAAATCAGGCTCCGAACTTGTGTGGTCCTACAACGGCAGCCACTCGGTCGAGGTGGTCACCGCGTCCAGCGCGGCGGGCACCGGGTCGACACCGATGCCAGGCCCGGTCGGCACCGCCAGGTGCCCGCCGTCGAGGACGAACGGCGGGGTGATGTCGGTGCGGTAGTAGCGGTCCGACGCGGAGGTGTCGCCGGGCAGCGTGAAGTTGGGCAGTGCGGCGAGCGCGACGTTCGCGGCCCGGCCGAGTCCGGTCTCCAGCATCCCGCCGGCCCACACCGGGACGCCGTGTGCCGCGCACACGTCGTGGACGCGGCGGGCCTCCAGGTAACCGCCGACCCTGCCGGGCTTGATGTTGACGACCGAGCACGCGCCAAGCGTGATCGCCGCCGCCGCGGCACGGGCCGAGGTGATCGACTCGTCCAGGCACACCGGGGTCCGGATGCTCCTGGCGAGTTGGGCATGCCCGAGCAGGTCGTCCTCGTCGAGCGGCTGCTCGATCAGCAGCAGGTCGAACGAGTCGAGGCGGGTCAAGTGGCGGGCGTCGGCGAGGGTGTACGCGGCGTTGGCGTCGACCTGCAACAACATGTCGTCGCCGAACCGCTCGCGCACCGCGCGCACCGGTTCGACGTCCCAGCCCGGTTCGATCTTCAGCTTGATCCGGAGGTAGCCCGCGTCCAGGTAGCCGCCGACGGCGTCGAGCAGCTCCCCGACCGAGCCCATGATGCCGACCGACACGCCACACGGAACGCGATCGCGCACGGCGCCGAGCGCACGCCCGAGTGAGCGGCCCTCGGACCGCAGCTCGGCATCGAGCACGGCCAGCTCGAGCGCGGCCTTGGCCATCCGGTGCCCGGCGAATGGGGCGAGCGTCGGCGCGACGGTGCTCGCGTCGAGCTGCCGCCGCTCGGCGAGCGCGGGAACGAGGAACCGGCGCAGCACGTCGGCGGCGGCGTCGACGTACTCCGAGGAGTACCGCGGCTCGGCCATGGCCGCGCACTCGCCCCACCCCTCCGCGTCGGCCGTGACCACCCGCAGCAGCAACACCTCCCGGCAGGTCTCGGTGCCGAAGGAGGTGCGGAACGGCGCCACCAGCGGCATCCGGATCCGGCGCAGCTCCACCCCGGTCAGCTTCATCGGGCGTCCCCTCTGGTCACCACGTACCACCCCGCGCGGTCGAACCCGACGACCCTGGCCCCGCCGGTCATCAGCGTCCCGAGCACGTCGCGCACCGCGGTCCGCCACTGCCTGGCCCGGTCCGGGTCCGCCGGGCGCAGCCGCTCGATGTCCCGCGGCGTGGCCACCAGCACGGTCGGGCCGTCGAGCGGGCCGGCGATCGGCAGGTCGTGCTCCGACCGGGCGAGGGCGACCACCGCGCCGCGGGCCAGCTCGGTCCCCGCGTGGCGTGCGGCGGGTGCTCCGGCGCAGGCCGCGGTCACCTCGGCGGCGCGGAGGTCCCAGCGCACGAGCAGCCGGTCGGAGTCGTCGCCGCCGTTGATGTCGTCGTGCATGCCGCCGTAGAAGTTCGGCAGGTACTCCGCGGCCGTCGCGGCGAGCTTGACCAGGTTGAAGTAGGCGTTGCGGCACACCAGCGGGTCGAACGTCCAGGTGATCGTCGACACGCCGCGGCGCAGTGCCCAGGCACGCTGGTGCAGCTTGAGCGCGAAGCCGACACCCCGGCCGGCGGCTCCCGCGGCCACGCCGGTGATGTGGCTGTGCAGCTCGTTGTTCAGCGGTGAGCCGAAGAACCCGACGCAGGCGCCCACCACTTGGTCGCCGGCATAGGCGCCGGCCACGTAGTTGCCGGCCTTGGCCATGGCGCGCAGCAGCGTCGGGGTCACCGGCGGGTCCTGCGGGTCCGGCCGCCAGATGCCGTGGAAGACCGCATGGACGGCGCCGAGCTCGTCCGGCTCGATGAGCTCGCGGATCCGCACCCCGGCCGACGCCGCTGCCGCGTCGGCGAGGCGCCCGGCGGTGTCCGGGTCCGTGGCGGTCACGGCTGTTCCGCCTCTCCGGGATTAACTGCTGCCGTTGCGTTCCAGCGGATCGTGCGGTTGCCGGATTGATTGTGGCCGGCTTGCGTCACGTTCCCCTGAGGTGCGGTTGGCAGGCCCGCGGCCTGATCTGACCTTGAGGTTGACACATGGAGGAGGGTCATGACCTTCGCTCCTGGGCGAGCAGATCGGCGATGAGTGCCCGGATCAGGGCGAGCCGGCCGGGCAGCTCGGTGATCAGCACGTGCTCGTCGTCGGCGTGGGCGCCGCCGCCGACCGCGCCGAGCCCGTCGAGCGTCGGCGTGCCGACGCCGGCGGTGAAGTTGCCGTCCGACCCGCCGCCGACCGCCGCCCGGGTCAGCGCGGGCAGCCCCAGGTCGGCGGCCAGGGCCTGGGCCCGGGTGAACAGCCATTCGGACGACTCCGCGGGCAGCGGCGGGCGGTTCGGCCCGCCGAGCACCGCCAGCCGCGCGCCGGGCGACACCGGGCGCAGGGCGCGCATCGCGGCGTCGATCCGCTGCTGCTCGGCGGCGTCGCGGGCGCGCACGTCGACGGCGAACTCCCCGCCGGCCGGAACGGTGTTCGTCGAGTCGCCGGCTGCGAGCAGGGTCGGGGTGACCGTCGTGCCCAGGTCGGGATCGGCCAGCGCGGTCACCGCGAGCACCTGGTGGGCCAGCTCCACCGTGGCGTTGATCCCGCGCTCCGGCTCCAGTCCCGCGTGCGCCGCGCGGCCGGTGACCCGCACCCGGTACAGCGAGACCCCCTTGCGCTCGGTCTTCAGCGCGCCACCGGGCGCGGCGGGCTCCAGCACCAGCACGCTCTCGGCCGACCGGGCCTCAGTCTCGACCAGCGTCCGGGAGCTCGGCGAACCGATCTCCTCGTCTCCGGTGACGAGCAGCGTGACCCCGGGCTGCCCCGCGGCGGCGTGCATGGCCAGCGCCAGCCCGGCCTTCATGTCGAAGCAGCCCGGCCCCCGCAGCACCCCACCGTCCACTGTGTACGGATGGGTCGCGAGCGTTCCCAATGGCCACACGGTGTCGTGGTGTCCGAGTAGCAGCACCCGGGAGGGCGCCGCGCCCAACCGCCAGCGCAGGTGGGTGCGTCCGTCCAGGACGATCCGCTCGGCGGCGACCCCGAGCCGCCGCTCCCCCACCCGGGCCACGACGTCGGCGCTTCTGGCGACCGCGGTCAGGTCGGCGGACGGCGACTCGCAGCGGACCAGTTCCTCGATGTCGGCGAGCAGGTCCGGCAGCGGGTCGGGCGTGCAGTTGAGCAACTCAGCCCACCTTCGGTGTCGCGCGCACCCCGAAGTGCAGGTAGCGCTCGCCAGTCGGCAGCTCGTAGAACGTCACCGGCACCCACATCCGCAACCCCGGTTCCCGGATCACGAACAGGTTCTCCGCGACCGGCACCATGGGGTACTCCTTGGTGGGTTCCGGAATCATCTCGGCCAGCGGCCCGGTGACCGTCGTGCGCAGGACCGCGCCCTCGGCGCCGGAGAAGACCTCCATCAGCACGCTGGCCCGCTGATAGCTGCCCAGGTGCGGGGTCACGTCCACCGTCACCGGCTCGGCCGGCGGCTCGATCGGACGCGGCATCTCGATTCCGGCGAGCTCGGCGAAGATCTCGCGGTAAAGGTCCTCGTAGAGGCTGTGCGCCGCGCCGCCGTTGGTGAGCAGGGTGACCGCGAGGCCCGCGTCGGGCAAGACGCGCAGGTATGCCGACTGCCCGATGGTGTTGCCGTCGTGGCCGACGAGCCGCCGGTCGTCCCACCCGAACCGGCACCAGCCAAGGCCCCACGAGTCGCCGAGGATGTGCTTGTCCGGCAGGTCGACCTGCCACTCGGTCATCGCGGCGACGCTCTGCTCGCTGAGCACCCGGGTGCCGTCCGCGGCCAGGCCGCCGGTGAGGTGCATCCGGACGAACGCGAGCACCTCGGCGACCGTGGAGTTGATCAGCCCGGCCGGACCGGCCGCCCGGTGCAGCACCCAGACCGGCGCCTTCTTCGGCTCCTCGTCGCCCTCGCCGACGTGCCCGACCGCGGCGCGGTACAGCAGCGCCTCCTCCGGCAGGGTGCAGGTGTACCGCAGCCCGAGCGGGCCGAAGATCCGCTCGCGCAGCACCGCGTCCCAGGTCTTGCCGGTCAGCTTCTCGATCACCCGGCCGGCCAGCGAGAAGCCGGAGTTGCAGTAGGACCAGGTGGCACCGAGCGGGTGATTCTGCGCCACCCCGGCGAGCACCGCGACGTACTTCTCCAGGCAGTCGTCGCCGCGTCCGGTGTCGTCGAACACGTCGCCGTCGATGCCGCTGGTGTGGGTAAGCAGGTGCCGCATGGTCACCTTCTCAGTGGCGTCCTGGCCTGACAGCCGCAGCTCGGGCAGCACCTCGATGACCGGGGCGTCGAGATTGAGCAGGCCGTCGTCGACGAGCTGCATGACGACCGTCGCGGTCCAGACCTTCGACATGGACCCGATCTGGAACAGCGAGTCAGTGGTCGTCTCGACCCCGGTGTCCTTGTTCAGCACGCCGTACGCGGCCTCAACCAGGTCGTCCTCGCCGCCCCGCAGCCGCAGGATGCCGATCGTCGCCCCGGGAACCCGGTACTTCTCGGCCAGGGCGGCCAGGCGGCGCTGCCAGTGCGCGGCGTCGAGACGGGCGGGCTGGCCGTTGGCATACTGCTCGACCCAGTCGGCGATGCGGCGGTTGAAGTCGATCCGGTGCGAGGGCGGGCCTTCGAGGATGAACAGGTGCGAGCCGTCCGGGTAGAGCGCCAGCTCGGACGGCACGCCCCGCTCGCGAAGCGCCGCGTGCCACTGCTGCGCCTGGCCGATCGGACAGCGGATGTCCGCGGCGCCCTGGATGATCAACGTGGGCGTGCCCACCTGGTCTACTTTGGACAGTGGGGACATCGCCGCATAGCGCTCGAGGTCGGCCCAGAAGGCGGCGCCCAGTTCGTACTCGGCCAGGAAGTGCGCCTCATCCGAGGTGCCTGCCATGCTGGTGAGGTCGCTGACCACGCCACCGGTCACAGCCGCGGCGAACCGGTCGTCGCGGCTGGTGAGGTAGCAGGTCATGAAGCCGCCGTAGCTGTAGCCAGCCACCGCGAGCCGCTTCGGGTCGGCGATCCCCTCCGCGACAAGGGTGTCGATCGGCTCGAGGAAGTCCTTTGCGTCGGCCTCGCCCCACGCGCCGATGGCCGCGGTGTAGAACGCCTCGCCGTAGCCGTCGCTGGCGCGCGGGTTGAGCAGCAGCACCGTCCAGCCGCGTGCGGCGAGTTCCTGGTGGTAGACGTGCACCTCGTCGGCGGCACCGTTCCACGCGTTGTGCGGGCCGCCGTGGATGTCGAGCAGCAGCGGGCCCGACCCGGTGGTCGCGGGATCGCGGATGAGCCAGCCGTGCACGACCGTGCCGTCGGAGACGGTGAACTCCCGCTCCTCGCGGGGAAACAGCTCGACGCCGGTCGGGCCGTGCGCGGTGCGGACGGTCTCCGCACCGGTGGCCAGATCCACGGTGACGATCTCGCCGAACGACGTGGGGGTGGCGAGCACCAGCGCGGCGACATCACCGGCGACGGACACGCCGGCCACCACCCGACCGGCACCCGCGACGACCGGTCGCGGTGTACCGCCGTCGAGCGGGACGGTGAACAGGTGGGTGCAGCCGCGGTCGCGGGCGCAGAACAGCACGCCGTCCGCGCCGAGCCGCGGCGGTGCGCCCGGGTAGGCCGGCGCGCCGCCCATCACGTTGCGGTCCAACGGCGCCGCGAGGTTCGTGATCTCCCCGCCGTTGAGCGAAATGCGCAGCAGCCCGGCATGGCCGACGGGTCCACTCTCGTTGCCGACGACCAGGAGCGCCGAGGAGTCCGCCGTCCAGGTGAGCGGGCCGCCGACGCCGTCGGCCAGCGCGACGGATTCCGGCGTGGCGAGGGGATCGGTGAGGTCGAGGACGTGCACCGGCGACCGGGGGCCGAGATCGGCGTCCGGTCCGGTCGCGGCGGCGAACCCGAGCTTGGTGGAGTCGGGCGACCAGGCGGGATCGCCCGCGTGCCAGTCGCCGGTGGTGACCTGGCGGCAGTTCCGCGTCTCGACGTCGAGGACGTGCAGGTGCTTGCGCACAGCGCGGAGCAGGCCCACGCCATCCGCCCGGTAGTCGAGGCGCGTGGTGGCGATCGGCGCGGCGGCCCGGCGCGTGCGTGCCGCGTCGTCCTCGTCGCTGCCGGCGTGGAGATCGACCGGGGCAGCGAACGCGATCCTGGTGCCGTCGGGGCTCCAGACCGGAGCACCGGCGCCGAGTGGCAGCGTGGTCAGCTGCTCCGGCTCGCCGCCGCCCGCCGGGAGCAGCCACACCTGCGGCGGGCCGCCCTGCGCCCGCAGGAACGCGATCCCGGTGCCGTCCGGCGACCAGGCCGGCGCCGAGTCGGCGGAGCCGCGGGTGAGCTGCCGCGGCTCGCCGTCCCGGGTGACGACGCGCCACAATGCGCGGACGTTGCGGTCCGCATCCGGGTCGCAGGTGCGGAGCACGTAGACGATCTGGTCGCCGTCCGGGGACAGCGCGGGCTGCTCGGGCACGGCGAACGTGGTCAGGTCGTCAATGCGCTGGCGTCGGGTCACCGGCTTCTCCTCGGTCTGGCGATGGTTGCGTGACGGCCGCGAAGTGGCAGGCGGCGCGGTGCCGGCGCCCGATGGGGTCCGGCTCGGTGTCCAGGCAGATCTCGCGCTCGGTGTGCACGAGCGGGCCGACCGGGCAGCGGGGGTGGAACCGGCAGCCGGGCGGTGGGTGGTGCGGGTCGGCCGGCTCGGCGCCGGCGAACTCGGAGTCTGGTGGCTCGGCCGAGCTCACGGCCGCGAGCAGCTCCCGGGTGTACGGATGCTGCGGGTCGGCAAGCACGCCGGCAGCCGGGCCGTACTCGACGATTCGGCCGAGGTACATCACGGCCAGGTGATCGCTGACGTACCGCACGACGG
>WUUC01034130.1_pt1 | contig 11007 bp, 13 predicted proteins | sample 6278441 | NCBI WGS metagenome assembly WUUC01 (sample SAMN13675441, study PRJNA597444) | soil metagenome | isolation source: soil | place: USA: Washington | collected 2017-10 | reverse complement strand
AGTCGCGGCCCTCGCTCTCGGTCAGCGAGACCACGCCCCAGGGCGCGCTCCACCAGCATTTGATCTTGGGGGTGCCCTCGGCGTCGGTGTCGATCAGGATCAGCTCGGTCGAGCCGCCGCCGATATCGAAGATCAGGGCCGGCGCGTCGCCGGGCTCGAGCAGCCGGTGGCAGCCGAGCATGGCAAGCCGGGCCTCCTCCTCCGGGGCGATGATCTCCAGGCAGATGCCGGTTTCCTGCCGTACCCGCTCGACGAAATGGCGGCCGTTGACGGCGCGCCGGCAGGCCTCGGTGGCGACGGAGCGGGCCAGCGAGACGTGGCGGCGCTTGAGCTTTTCGGCGCAGACCGAGAGCGCGGCGACCGCGCGGTCCATCGCCGCGTCGGCGATCCGACCGCTCGCCGCCAGCCCCTCGCCGAGCCGGACCACCCGCGAAAAGGCGTCGATGACGACGAAACCGTTATCCGCCGGGCGAGCGATCAGAAGCCGGCAATTGTTGGTTCCGAGATCGAGCGCGCCGTAGGTGTGCCGGGGGGAGCGGAAAGGCCGCTGTCCGGACGACTGGGCGAGCGCATGAGTCGCGATTTCAGCCGGACCGGTTGCCGGCGGGAGCGGAGCCGTAGCAACCTGCTGCGCCATAGCGTTTGTTACTCTTTTTCTCGTTCCGGAAGGCGGACCCGCCGGTGACTTGGCACCGTCGTACCGCGCCCCGCCCGCATCGGCAAGTGAAGGGGTGCGACGGGTTGGGACAAGAGCGACTCGACCGCGCTCTCCTCGTCATCCCGGGCTTGACCCGGGATCATGAACACAGGTCCGGCCGAGCCGGAATGATCCGTGTTCATGGATCCGGCTTTCGCCGGAATGACGAAGGATTTCCCCCGGATAGAATTGACCCAGGTTTCTACCCGGGTATAAACTGCACCGGAGGAGCAAGACGATGGAACAGGTGACCGCTTTTCTGGGCGACGGGATCGTGGCTCGAGGCGAGCGCTCGGCCGTGACTCGCGAGCTCGAACGCCTCTATCCCGCCGCTCTCGGCGCGATCCGGGTGTTCGAGGACGGCAGCGGCCGGGTCGTCGACCTCGATTATTGGGACGCCGCAGCTTCGGCGCCGCCGCCGCGTCGTCGCGGCCGGCCCAGCCTCGGCGTCGCCGCGCGCGAGGTGACCTTGCTTCCGCGGCATTGGGACTGGCTGTCGCGCCAACCCGGAGGCGCGTCCGCGGCGATCCGCCGGCTGGTCGAGGAAGCCGGCCGCCAGGCGCCGGGGCCGGCCGAGAAAAGGGACTCGGCCTATCGGTTCATGTCGGACATGTGCGGCGACCGGCCGGGCTATGAGGAAGCCCTGCGCGCGCTCTACCGGGGCGAGGAGGCGCGCTTTGACATCCTCATTGCCGGCTGGCCGAAGCAGGTCAAAGGCTATCTGAAGGAGTTGCTCGCGTGAGGCCGTCATCCCGGACTTGATCCGAAATCCATGAACACCGAGGTGCGGGACTTCTCGCCGCAGTGTTCATGGATTCCGGCCTTCGCCGGAATGACGGCCTATTGCGAATTCCCCCCCGCCGGGACCTTCGGCGGAGGGACGGGATCGCCGGGGGCGTGGGGCTTGGCGCCCTGCTGCGGCGGCGGCTGGGTGGCCGCCTGGGCGTTCCCGGCCGCCTGTAGGGCGTCCTGGACGTTGCCGCCGGAATCGGCGGCATTGCGCAATATGTCCTCGGCTTCCGGAGTGCTTTGCTCCGCCGCGCGATCGAGCGCGGCGGCATTGTCGTCGGCGCCGCCGTTCCGGCCGCAGCCGACAAGCATCGGCAAGACGGCAAGCGCCAAAAGGACCCTCTTCATCGGCTTGGCTTCCTTGACAGGGTGAGCCGGGACAACGTGAACGGACGCCGAGGGTTGCGGCGATGCAACAGGGCGGCAGGAATTTTAACCATCGTGACTTTTTTGCCGTTTCTCAACTTCTGGGCTTGATAAGCTGGGTCCGTGACCCGGATCGACGACCTTGTTCTGACCAGATTTTTCTCGCCGCTGGCGGGTTGGGCCGAGCATCGCCTGGGCTTGGGCCAGTGGCGGGTGTCGCTCGAATGCCTGAACGGCCACCTCGCTTTCTATCTCGGCGGGCTGGCTTTCTCGATCGGCGGGAAGGGCATGAACGACGGCATCTTCGCGGATGTCCTGGTGGCGCTGGCCTGGCTGCTGCTGATGGAGGGTGCTCGCCGGATCGCCTGCCGGCAGGCCGGATCCTCGATCGGAGTGCAGACGGCGCGGATGCGCGAATGGCTGTTCCGGCTGGTCCTGCTCGCCTCGCTTCCGATCAGCATCGCCCGGATCGGGGCCCTGGCCAACGCCTTCTACAGCGTCTCGCTCCTGCTCCTCGTCTGCCACCTCTACTTCAAGGCCTGCGACTCGCCGCCCCCGCAGCAGCGCCGCCGCCTGGCCCACGCGCGCGGGCACGCCTGAGTCGTCATCCCGGCGAAAGCCGGGACCTCGGGGAGGCCCGCCGAGACTTCTCGTCCTGAGGTCCCGGCTTTCGCCGGGATGACGGTCAGAGCTCCCTCGCGAATCTATAGCTGGTCCGCTCGAAGCCTAGCCGGCGATAGAAACCGTGCGCTCCGGACAGGTCGACGTTGCTGGTGACCTCGACGAGGCCGCAGCCCTTGGCCCGCATCTCTTCGCAGGCGGCCTCGACCAGGGCTCGGCCGGCGCCGTGCCGGCGCTCGCCGTCGGCGACGACCATCATCGTGATCCGGCCGACCGGCCTCGGCCGATGGAGGACCGGCGTGACGTGCCAGGCGAGTACTCCGATCACCTCGCCCTGCACGGCGACCAGCGGAGTCTCCCGCTTTTTCTTCAGGCCGGCCAGCCGCTCCGCGATGGCGTCCGGCGACGATTCGAAGCCGAGGTCCTTGACGAGAGCGGCGATAGCCTCCGAATCCGCCGGCCGGGCCGGGCGCACGGACAGCGGCGGCGGCTCCGGTTCGAATTCGGGTACGGGTTCGGGTTGCGGGGCTTCGGAGACCTTCGGCTCCGGGTCGGCGGCCGGGCGCTTCTTCCGCGCCGGCGGCCTCGCCCCGGCGGCGCGGAGCGAGGTCTTCCAGTCGGAAAGCGCGCCTTTGTGGAGATAGGCCTCGATTTCCTCCGCGGTGGCGGTGAGGCCCGACCGGCCGAAGCCGAGCAGCCGGGCGCCGCCCGCATCGGTCAGCCCGTAGCGGCCGTAATCGCCCTTGCCGGGCGTCCGGATCCTCGACCTGACGAGCTTGAGGCCGCGATTGGCGGCGGCTTCCCGCAGCCTGTCGTCGCGGCCCGTCTCGTCCATGCTTCAGCCGGCGGTCTTCAGCTCTTTTTGGCAGTCGTCTTCTTCGAACCGCCGCCGCCGCTCTTCTTGGCGCCGCCGCCCGAGCCCGAGCGCCCGCGGACGAGCGGGATCGCGGCCGCTGCGATCACCCCCGCGGCGAGCGCCGCTCCGGCCGCGATCGCGGTCTTCGGATTCTCGCGCGCATAATCGGTCGCCTGCTCGCGGATCTTGCCGGCGCGTTCGGAAATGGTGGGGCCGCCGGCCTGGTCCTGCTGCGATTCCGTCTCGGAACCCTCGCTGGCTTTGGCATGGGGCATGGCGCTGCTCGGGATATTGGACATGGTACGCTCCGTTCTTCTCAGGTGGATTGCGCAAGCGAAACGAGCGCCGCGGCAGGCGGGTTCCGGGAGGGCTCACCCTTCTTTGACCGCCGTCCACGGATCGGCCCGACTCCGCCGGGATAGCGGCCCGGCGCAAATCTTCGTTGCGGCGGCGTTTCTGCTGCAACCTTGATCCATGTTATGCGCTTTGCCGCTGTCATGCCGACTTATTATTTCAACCTGCGCGGCGAGAATTTCGAGCTTCCGGACCTCGCCGGAAAGAGCCTGAGTGACGACGCGGCCGCTCGCGAAGAAGCCGAGCGCCTTGCTGCCGAGCTGATCGAATCGGCTCTGATCTGCGGCAACCTGCCCCCCGATGCCGTGGTCGAGGTCGACGACGAGCAGATGCGACCGCTGCTTGCGCTTCCGCTCAACCCGGCGGAGGGCTGAGGCCATGCTCGCTTATCCCGTCCGGCTCGTCCCGACCGCGAGCGGCGACGTCCGAATCGTCTTTCCCGACGTCCCGCAGGCGGTCGCCGAAGGCCGGGACGAGGAGGACGCGCTCTACCGGGCCAAGTTCGTCCTCGAAATGTGCCTCGGCCACATGCTCGCCCATGGCGAGCTGCCGCCCAGGCCGTCGGACATATGCGGCGCCCCGACGGTGACCACCGACAAGTTCACGAGGGTGAGGGCGGAGGTGGAGACCGTCGCGCCCTGACCGTCATCCCGGCGAATTACCTCACGCAGATCCACGTCGCCTCGAGCTTTTCGAGCGGGCGCTCCCTGTCGCCGCCTACCGTCGCCCGAGCCGGCCAGCCCAGGCCATATTCGGCGGCGTCGTTTCCCGTGGGCTTGGTCCGTCCGACGCTGACGGTGACCCCGGCGCCGGTGAAGAATCCCCCGGTCGGGCCGACCGGTCCCGACACTGCGAGGGGCACCCGCCGGCCGTCGATCCGGGCGACGGCGCCGGCGGCGTTGACGACGAGGAGAAGACGGCCGTCGCGATGAAGCCGGCAGGCCGGATTCGTGCGAAGCTCCGGGCCGAGGTCGGCCTCCTTGAGGTTGCTCATCCGGGGCGCCGGCTCGATCTCCTCGGTGGTCCGGTCGGCGAGCTTCTCGAGCCTGTTCTCGAGCTCCTCGACGCTGTTGGCGCGGGGGCGGTCGTCCTCCTCCGCACCGCCGCAGGCGGCGAGCAGGAACGTGGCGAGGAGAAACCAGGCGCGGGACATGCCGCCTCAACCCGGGACCGGCCCGACTCGATCCGCGGTCCGAGCGATGTTACAGCCGGCCGGCCTTATTTGCGGAGATCGCCATGCGCCTGTCCTTTGTGCTCCTGCCCGCCGCCGCAATCTGCGTCGCGGTTTCCGGCGACGCGCCGGCAAAGCCTGCGCGCGCCTCGGCGCCGAGCGCGACCGAATTGATCGAGGCGCGCAAGGCGATGATGCACATGGCGGCGACCCTGCTTTTCCAGGAGGTGATGCCGGTCGCGAAGAACGGGGGCGACGTGAAACCGGCAGGCCACGCCGCCGACGGGCTCGACCTGTTCGGCCATTCGCTCGCCGGTCTGTTTCCCGAGGGCAGCGCCGGCCCCGACAGCCGGGCGCTTCCGGCCATCTGGAAGAACAAGCCCGATTTCGTCGCCAGGGCCAATGCCTTCGGCGACGCCGCGGCGCAGCTGAAGCGCCTCTCCGACGCCGGCGACAAGGCCGGCTTCGCCGCCCAGGCGGCGGTGCTCGCGCGCGGCTGCAACGGCTGCCACAGCCTGTACAGGGCGGAAGAGAAGAAGTAATTCCCGTCATCCCGGCGAAAGCCGGGACCTCAGCGAGACCCGCCGTGACTATTCGAGTCGAGGTCCCGGCTTTCGCCGGGATGACGGGTGGCGTGGCGGCTCGGGCTCGAAGCGCCAGGTCTCGCCGCCCGACGCCATCACTCCGCAAAGCGTCGCCGTCCCGCCCTCCTCCAGCTTCCCGATGAACCCTGCAAGCGCCTCTCCCCTAGGCCTGGCGCCGGGCTCCAGCTGCCTCAGGCAGCGAAGCGCCAGCCGGCGCAGAAGCTCCGGCGGCAGTCCGTGCGGGCGCAGGGTCACCGCGCCTTCTCCCACCTCCGCCCGAGCCGCGAAGAGCGGCCCGGCGGTCCAGTCCAGCGCCGCCTCGGCCTGCGCGAGCAGCGCCGCGCTTCGGGCGAGGGCCGCGGGATCGAGCCATGGCGCCTCGCCCAGCCGGGGCCGGAGCCGCGCCCTGTCGAACCTTTCGTCGGAGTTGCTCGGATCGAGCGCCGCCTCCACTCCGGCGGCTTCGACCAGGGCCTGAAGCTCGCTCCGCCGCCAGCCGAGCAGCGGGCGGCACAGGCGAAGCCGTCCGCCGGTGCCCGGCACCGCGCCGGCGGCCCTCACTCCGGCGAGCCCGGCGACCCCCGAGCCCCGGTTGAGACGCATCAGCAGGGTCTCCGCCTGGTCGTCGGCATGATGGGCGGTGAGCAGGAGAGGAAGCGCGTTCCCGTCCATCCACTCCGCGAGGGCTGCATAGCGTGCCGTCCGCGCCGCCGCCTGCAGCCCCTCCCCCGAGGGCTCGACCCGGGCGGTTAGAATGAAGTGCGGGATCCCGATCTCGCCGCACAGGCGGGCGACCGCCTCTGCCTCGGCCGCGCTTTCGGCCCGCAACCCATGGTCCACCGTGGCGGCTTCGACTCGCCCGGGGAAAGCCGCGTGGGCGAGAAGCAGCAAGGCGAGGCTGTCGGGCCCGCCCGAAACGGCGACGGCGAGCGGCGCCGGATCGGCCCCCGCCACCGCCTCGAGATCGAGACGGAATCGCGAGATCAGATCGGGGTCGGGAGCGGCGGCCATGTGCCGACCTTAACGCGAGGATACGACGGGATACAGAATGCGTTCAGCCGCTCTGGCCCACCGGCCTCCCAATCCCTTTCGGGAATTGAAGACAAAAAAGGTAGTATGCGTGTCCGTCCGAAAATCATTCCTCCTCGCCCTTCTCGCGGGAACGGCTTCCTCTCCCCTCCTCGCCCAGGAGACGACGCCGCCGCCGGAAACCACCGTTCCGGCTCCCGCTCCGGCGCCGGCCGTAGCGGAGCCTGCGGAGGCCGAAGCTGCGACCCAGGCGGCCGATCCCACCGATCCGGACTCCGATCTCGACGAAGAGGAAGGCGAGACGATCGTCGTCACCGGCCAGCGCCAGCGCGGCGCCGTGATCGGCGACATCGCGCCGGAAGTGGTGTTCGACCGCCGCGAGATTCGCGCGCTGGGCGCCGGCAGCATCACCGAGCTGCTCGAGGCCATCGCTCCGCAGACCCGGAGCGGCCGCGGCCGCGAGGACGGGCGCCCCGTCATCCTCCTCAACGGCCGCCGGATCTCCGGCTTCGCCGAGATTCGCGACATCCCGCCCGAGGCGATCACCCGGATCGACGTCATGCCCGAGGAGGTCGCTCTCAAATATGGCTATCGGGCCGACCAGCGCGTGGTGAACTTCGTGCTGAGGCGCCGGTTCGACGCCTATACCGCCGAGGTCCAGGGCGGGATCGCCACCGACGGCGGCCGCGAATCCTACGGCGCCGAGCTCAATTACCTGCAGATCAACGAGGCGGGCCGGATCAACCTCGGCGCCGAATTCCGGCGCTCCGAGCCGCTCTTCGAAAGCGAGCGCGACATCATCCAGGCGGAGCCGGTGGCCGGGATCGAGCTCGGCCGCTTCCGCACCCTGCTTCCTCGGACCGACCAGCTGGAGCTTAGCGGAACGATCAACCGCGCCGTTTCCGAGACCGTCTCGGCGACCCTCAACGGCACGTTCGACGTCAATTCCAGCACCGCCTTCCTCGGCCTGCCGAGGCCGAGCCTGACTCCTCCGGGCCTCCGCCGCGAGAGCGACAGCCGCGCCGGCCATCTCGGGCTTTCGGTCAACGGCGCCATCGCGCCCTGGCAATGGTCGCTGACCGGAAATCTCGACCGAAGCGCCAGCGAGAGCGAGACCCAGACCAATGCCGGCACCGACCGCACCCGCTCGGTCAGCCAGATCGGAAATACCGAGCTGGTTTTGAACGGACCTCTGTTCAACCTGCCCGGCGGCGAGATCACCGCGGCGGCGAGGGCCGGCTTCGACGCCCGCGGCCTCAGCAGCCACTCGGACCGTGCGGGCCTGTTCACCGTGCGCGACCTTTCGCGAACCCGCGAGCATGCCCAGGTCAATATCGACATCCCCATCGCCAGCCGGCGCCGGGCGGTTCTGACCGCGCTTGGCAACCTCTCCGCCAATCTGAACGCGGAGGTCGAGCATCTTTCGGATTTCGGCACCTTGCGAACGCTCGGCGCCGGTCTCAACTGGTCGCCCATCTCTCAGGTCAGCCTGATCGCGTCGGTCACCGACGAGGATGGCGCGCCCTCGATGCAGCAGCTCGGCGACCCGGTGCAGTCGACTCCGGGCGTTCGGGTCTTCGACTTCGTCCGCGGCGAGACGGTCGAGGTCACAAGCATCTCAGGCGGCAATCCGGCCTTGATCGCCGACAACCGCCGGGTGTGGAAGCTCGGCGCGAATGTCCGCCCCTTCGAGAAGACAGACCTCAGCCTCAGCGCCAATTTCACCTCGAGCCGGATCGTCAACGCCATTTCGGGCTTCCCGGCGGCGACGGCCGAGATCGAGGCGGCCTTCCCCGAGCGCTTCCAGCGCGACCCGGGCGGCCGGCTGCTCCTTGTCGACACAAGGCCGGTCAACTTCGCCCGCCAGGACCGCTCGGAGCTTCGCTGGGGGGCCAACCTCAGCCTTCCGATCGGCAAGCAGCCGCAGCCGGGCCAGGGCCGGGGACGCTTCGGGCGGGGCGGCCAGGGCGCCGCGAGCGGCCAGGGCGCCGCGGTCCCTCCCGGAGGGCCGGCGGCGGCGGGCACGACGCCCGGCCAGCCTCCCCAGGGCCAGCCTCCCCAAGGCCAGCCGCCCCAGGCTGAAGGCCGCGGCCCGAGGGCGGGCGGCGGCGGCTTCGGCGGAGGCCGCGGCGGCTTCGGCGGAGGCCGAGGCGGTTTCGGCGGCGGGCGCGGAGGCTTCGGGGGCGGCGGCGGCGGGCGGCTTCAGCTGGCCCTCTACCACACTTGGCATTTCACCGATTCGGTGCTGATCCGGCCCGGTGTTCCAGAGCTCGACTTCCTCGACGGCTCCGCCGGAAGCAGCCGCGGCGGCCGTCCCCGCCACGAGCTCGAATTCCAGGGCGGGCTGTTCAAGAACGGCCTCGGGGCCCGGCTCACCGCCAACTGGCAGAGCGCGACCGTCGTCCGCGGCGGAGCGGTTGCCGGGGGCGGGACCGGCGACGATCTCTTCTTCGACGATTTCGCCACCGTGAACCTGCGCCTGTTCGCCGACCTCGGCCTCCAGAAATTCGCCCGCGAGCGGCCCTTCCTCCGCGGAATGCGGGTGAGCCTTTCGATCGACAATCTGTTCGACGCCCGCCAGCAGGTCCGCGACCGGCTCGGGACCGTGCCGATCAGCTACCAGCCCGGCTATCTCGACCCGCTCGGGCGGTCGGTGAGGCTGAGCGTGAGGAAATTGTTCTTCTAGAACGTCATTCCGGCGAAGGCCGGAACCCATGAACACGGATCAGCGAGATGACCCAGCCGGCCGTGTTCATGGATCCCGGCCTTCGCCGGGATGACAACGCGCCGTCACTGCCCCAATATCTTCCCCAGCCCCTTCCTCAGCTTCTCCTTCTTCGTCCTCGGCCGCTCCTGCGCCTCGTCGGCGTCGTCGCCGTCATCCCCCATACCGGGCATGGTCATCCCGAGGAGGCCGCTATGGGTCGACTTGGTGCGAAGCTTGACCGTCCATTCCGGCCGCCAGCTGCGCGGTGCCGCCGCCGGCCGGGGCTGGGAGATATTGCTCTCGCCGCCGAACGCGATCAGCATCAGCATCGACTGCGGCGCCGCTCGAACCACTTCGGCGGGAACGGTGCAGCGGTCGGCGGTCGCCGGCATCAGCACCCGGCTCTGGACGAGCCGGGCGATGTCGGCCTCGGCGACATAGTCGAAGGCCATCATCGCCGCCTGGGTCTCGGACGAGGTCCAGATGACGAAATCGCCATTCTGCCCCGCGCCCATCACTCCGCCGAACCAGGCGCGCGCGCCGGGCACCGGCCGCCACACCAGAGGGATCGAGCCCGAGGCGCCGGCCGTGTTGGAGGTCAGCGTCACCGGCGCGAGGAAATCCTGGCCGGCGCCGAGAGCGAAGCGGATCTCCGGCGAATAATTGCCCCGCACGACATGCTCGCCCACCAGCGAGCCTCCCGCCGGGACCCGGGTCTGCGAACGCTCGTTCGGCCACTCGCCATAAGTGGCCGAGGTGGCGGCGGAAGGCGGGATCATCGGCTTCAGCGCCGAATTGGCGAAAGCGGGCGGAACCTTGCCCGCCGCCATCGAAGCGAAGTCGATCACGGCCGGCTGGCCGGGCCGGGCATGCTCGCCGCAGCCCCAGTAGATCAGCATCCGCCCGCGCGGCCGCTCCATCTGCCCCCAGGGCTGGACCGGACCGGTGGCTCGCGGCGCCGACTGCGGGGTCACCAGCGGCAAGCTCGGGCCCGCCTGAAGCCCGGCGGGCGGAAGATGCTCGGCCTGCGGAGCGCCGGCCGCCCGGCGCGGGCTGCCCAGCTGCAAGGTGAGAGAGTGCGCATAGGAGGAGCGGCCGCCGCGGCCCATCATGGCGCCCATCACCGAGCCGGCGCTGGGCCGGCCGCCGCCCGCCATGCCGCCGAGCCCGGATGCCGTATCGGCGCTCATCCAGTAGACGGCCGGGCCGGCGCCGCCGCCGCGCGCCTGGCCGATCGCGGCCGCTCCAGCGGCGAGCGCGGCCATGCCTGCGCCCGCCCAGACGATCTTCGTTCCGTTCATAATTTTGCTCCCCTGACCCGCCGTCATTCCGGCGAAAGCCGGAATCCATGAACACCGATCGGCGAGATATTTCAACCGGCGGAGTTCATGATCCCGGATCGGGTCCGGAATGACGGTGACGAACCGTATCGGTTGCGAAAGGTCTGGCGTAAAGAACCCTCCGCCGCTGGAAACGGAACGTCGCAACGCTATTTTCGCTCAGCGCCGCATGAGCGATGACGCCGCCTTCCTGAGGGTGCAGGCCCGCCGCTGCCGCCGCCTTGCCCGAGGAATCGCCACGCCGGACGTGGCCGAGACCCTCGACCAGATGGCCAGCGATTATGACGCGCGCGCCGAGCAGATGGAGAAGAGAGGCGTCTGATCCTCGCTGCCGCCAAGCGGTGGGGAGGCCGTTATCGGCACTTCGCCTGCGTCCTTGCCGCCGGCAGCCTCGACTTGACCCAGTCGCGCATGCTCGCGCCGTAGACGTCCTGGAGCTCGTCATAGGCCTTGCAGGCATCGGCCGGCTTGTCGAGCGAGACCAGGGCCTGGC
>WUUC01027625.1_pt1 | contig 11007 bp, 18 predicted proteins | sample 6278441 | NCBI WGS metagenome assembly WUUC01 (sample SAMN13675441, study PRJNA597444) | soil metagenome | isolation source: soil | place: USA: Washington | collected 2017-10 | reverse complement strand
AGACTATGTTATCGGCACCCACTAGAAGGTGATACACTACCCGCATGGACGAGAATACAACGAGCACAGCGATCATCTGTAGGCGTCACAATTCTGACCTGATAACCATCTGGTCGCGGCCCCAAACGCCAGAACAGGGCACTATTGACCTTCAATGGTGCCGAGACAACAAGGGCGGAGACTATGTGTTCGACCTGGTGTCCCTGTGATGCATGATCAAACTGAGCAGCCCCGCGGCTGGTTTAAGGACGAAATGGAGCGTGCCCGGAATCGCCGCGAGGAAGTGCCCGAGTGGGCCCGACCGAAGGTCCTGGATAAACCCACGACGCCCATCCCTGGCGATGGTCACCCGGCATAAGGCGGGAAGGAAAAAAGTGTTTGATCAACTCCTACTCCACGACCCCGAGGAAGGAATCTTCGGGGACTGCTGGAGAACCTGCGTAGGTAACCTAGTAGGCGCCCACCCTGCCGGCGTGCCACACTTCGCCGCGGAATACGGGGCGTCCTGGCTCGCCGCCACCAACGACTGGCTATGCCGACTACACCAACTCTACCTAGTGGAACTCCCCTTCGAACACGCATACAAGCCCAGGGCGGGGCAGCGGGGTGGTCAGGATGCGTGGACCATCGCCACCGGAGTGTCGCCCCGATTCCCCGGCGCTCTCCATGCCGTCAACTACAACCTCCACACCCATGAAGTGTTCGACCCACACCCAGACAAGGCTGGCCTGGTGTCGTTCGACATCATTGATATCCCCGTGCCCCTCTGATAGGATCTCTTTCATGAACAATTTCGGTGAACTCAACCGCCTCGATAGAACCCTGAACCGGGTAGCAGCCAACCCTAGGGAATGGAATCAGCGGACCTGGTGGTGCGGCACCGCCGGATGCTTCGCAGCCCACGCACTACTCGAGGCCGGCTACACCACACACCAACTCGCGGTCCTCAAGGACCGCTACAATCCCGATGAACGGGAATTCGATGAGAACATGGTCCCCCTCCACGCCAAGAAATGGCTGAAACTTAACGACGACGAGGCCGGTGTCCTGTTCCAGGGCGACAACACTTTCGAAATGCTCGAATGGATCGTCTCCGACATCAAGGCCGGCACCCTGCAGGACTGGGAATACTATGCAGAAAAGGCGGACATCAACTATGACGCCTGACCTGTGGGAACGCCTCCGAGACGCCGTCTGGGACGAGCTCGAGTACCAGGCAGAGAATGCCGGCTGGTATGTGGACCGCTCCAACGGCACCATAGAAGGTAGATTCTCTGTAGGGAACGTGGCAATGGAACTGGTGGAGCGCTTCGGATTGGTGGCGGAACTGTGAGCCACTGGTTTGACGGCGAGGAACTCCTCGAAGCCCTGATAGCTATCCGAGAAGACATAAAATCAGACCGCGCAGAAGCCATCCAAGACGGAAATAACGAGGGCGCAATATTTTTCCGCGGAGAAAGTTCCGGCATAACATATGCCATAGACATGATAGAAGGGATGCTAGAACCGTGATCCAACGGAACATCCTGGACGAGGCCTGGAAGATAGAATTCAACTCCATGTGGGGCGGCATCTTCTTCGGCGCCTCAGCCACACAATTCTTTTACGCCAACAGCCTAGCCGGATTCATCCTATCCGCAGCCCTCTTTGGGATCTGCACCTTGTTCGTTGGGATATCCGGTAGGGCCCGCAAAGAACTCGAAGACTACCTGGACCGCAACTAAATGGCGCTCTGGTTCCCGTTAAAAGTCAACGACAAAGTCATATCATACGTAGAAATTGTGCGCAGATCTAGTCAAACCAACCCCAGTAAATACGTGTATGACTGGACGGTTAACACCAACCCTGGTAATACAACAAAATGCGCCAGCAACATAGTCAGCGGAACCGTAGTTCATGACTACGCCGAGGGCGCATTTGTGTTACTCGAGAAGGTTATAGGTAACTATAATAGTTTATAAATAGTAGCGCAGGCGAGATTCGAACTCGCGGCGCTGGCTTATGAGACCAGCATGTTACCACTACACTACCGCGCTAACGTCTAGGTGGAGGTACTCGAAACCCCTCCGCTCGGATCCAAACCGACCATGCAACCTATACACCACACCCAGGAGAGCTCCCGGGCAAGGGGTCGAACCTCGGTCTGCAGGTTCAGGGCCTGCTGTGCTGCCATTACACCACCCGGGACAGCTTACTGCTGGCCGGGTTGCGGTCGGATACCAAGCTCTTCGTTCATTTCTTTCAACCGTTCAGGATTAATGAACACGACATAAGAATATACATCATGTTCCTCGTCGTAATCAAGCATTTGCACGCGGGGCTTCACCTAGCCGCCCCTCCGCTGGGCCCACCAAATAACAAAGCCCATCCACACAGAACCCACCAGGACACTAATCCCGACTAGCTCCCAAATATGCTCTTCCGCCCACGAACTAACCATGTACCCTCGGAGAGACTTGCACTCCCACGACCTCACGGCCACCAGGGTCTAAGCCTGGCGTGTCTGCTAACTTCCACCACGAGGGCAATGCCACCTGTACCGCCGATTACGGCTACTGATCATCGCGCCCGTCTAAGGTGGCCCAATGCGAAGCTCTAAACCTCTAACCGATGACCGGCAAAAGCAACAGAATAACGATGATGATCAAACAAATAGCGGACACCATGTCCCATCTGATAACCATTTACTTCTCCTTATCCTCGATGACTGGCTGCATATGCAGTGCAGTACGGTCGAGCACAGGCTCGTACTCGGCACGAACCAGGGCATACTTCGCGCCCCACATATCCGGGCCCCACAAATGAGGCGGCGGGGACTCCCGCTTCACCACACCCCAAAACTTATTGAAATAGGTGGCGAACGTCGCCGGCCGCGGATCCACCACTTTACCCGGCAGATGCATCACGTCAGGCATGATAATCCAATGCGTCGATCAGATCATCGGCCAGCTGCTCGAAATCCAGGACACCATCGACTACCACATCGTCTAGTCCACGATCATCAAGCACCCAAACACCCTGATCCTTGACTGAGTCGACTAGAAACGTGGCGATCTTGTCTCTATTCATACCACCTATGATAGCAGACTAGCCGGCCAGCTTCCTAATACGATCTGGAGAAAATCCGCTCCAGTTCTTCTCGCCAGCCACCACCACCGGGGCCTGCAAGTAACCCATCTCTATCATCTTCTCCCGATGCTCCTCGATAGGAAACTCCTCGAACCGGATACCCTCCTCGTTCAACACCCTCTTCGTCATCCGACACGGCTGGCATTCCTCTTTCGTGTAGAGCTCGACTGTCAATTGGACGCCTTTCTGGCTTGCACAGCACAAACTAGGCGTCAGAATGACAGTTAGACTTTCTGACGCCTAGAATAGGTGAGTGATAGAATCCTAGACCAGAAAGCCTAGGAGGGGAGGCTAGAAGCTGCGGAAATTATCTTCCGAAGATTCAATTACCTCAGGTTCCTCGACGGGCTCTTCAACCGGAGTCTCCTCGACAGGAGGCTCTTCCGTGATGGGCGGCTCGAGGAGCTGCAGATTATCGGTAGCGCCGGTCAGCTGCTGAAGCGCAGCCTCAAGCTTCTCGGTGCTAAGCGTGGGTTCTTTGTTCAGCTCAGAAGCGATGACGGCGACCGCCGCGGTGATCTGCTGAACCTCGCTGCCAATGCGGTCAGCGAAAGCATCAATGGTTTCCTGTACAGTCACAATATGCCTCTTCAAATCCTTTGTAAGTTGAACTGTTTGATGGCTATGCCAGGACTGCAGACGAAGCTCGTCCCGTACATCCCTAAACCATCCCATACACCAAGTATAGCATCTTAACTGGCGCCCCACCGGAATGCCTAGCCCCGTTAGGGTCGGTGCGCAACCCCGCGCATATACTCCAACGGCGGACCCAAATCATACCCGCCATGGGACTGCATATTCCCCAAGAACATGACCCCACCCAGGATAGCCTTAGCGATAGGAAGAATATCGTCCGTCGGGTTCAGCAGGTCCGTCAAGCGCTGCAGCATACCTGCCGGCCCGCCAGACCAAGAATTCTCTGCCGCGATCTTATAAATCGATGTGCGATACAAACCAGTCTCGTCGTCCGGGTTCTCCGCATACAAATCCCCAGACCGGTTAGCCGACTTCCACCAATACGGAGTGTTAGTCATGCGTCGGTCACTGATACCCTGAGTGCCCCGCTTCGGCGGATCAGACCACCAACCAGAATCGACATCCTTCTCACGATAAGGATCCCCGAACGCAATCGCTCGAGTCAAATCCTTCTCACGCCAATGCAAAGAACCACTACGAATATGATCCAAATACACCTGGTTAGTGATAATGGCGCCCTGACTGAACCCCATAATGCCGTGCGGCGTGCCCTCCGGGAACGGTCGCGGCTCACCATTCGGCCCGTACAAGGTGCGCATATTCAATAGTCTGATGAGCTCGTCTCGGCCGCTCTTATTGTTGAATGGGAGTTTGACCGTATCGTATCCGACGGGCTGCCACCAACACACACCCTGGGCTTCTAGGGTGGAAGCGATCCACGCGCAAGGACCCACCCAAGGATTGGACATATGGCCCTCGACGGTGAAGATGATGGGCCGGTGTTCGGGCGCCGGTTTATAGGGCGATTTCTTAAACGTAGTAGCGACCTGGGTTTCCAGGTCCAGGATACCGCGGATGAACTTCCCGGGCTGCAACCTACCACTAGAAACCAACTTGTCCTGCATCATAACCAGGGCATCATAGAACTGCTGATCAAAAACGTTAGTGTCGGCTAGGTGCCCCATGTAGGAGCGGTACATTCGGCGAGCGAACTCCTTAAAATTGCGTACAGTGAAGTCGCTTGAGGAATGGTCACCCATCCCCCAGCCAACCCAAGTGCCATTAATTCTCATAAAGTCTTCCAGGGATGTTCAACAGGCACACCAGGAACATAGGGTGGCGCTGGTCGGGTGGCCTCACCGGCGGCGGCGGCCACTTCCGGAGTGTTCGGCGCCAACACAGTACCCTCAGGCTTATATGGGGCCTTATACACGCCCAGCGACGTCGCAATGAACAACACAATACCCAGAACCGCCGACACCCACGGCGGCGCCGAGGTTAGGTACTGTGTGAGGTACGGGACGATGAAGGTCAGCCCGGATCCGATAAGGGCTACCCAGGTCTTGGCCTTTGAGGGGATGATGGACGATAGGTCCGGGACGGGATAGGTCACGGGGTTTCTCCCTTGGTTTTTGTTTCTAGGACCGCGATGAGGGCCGTCAGTGGGGCTCTCTCTGTGTCGGTCAGGGCGTCACTGAGGTGCAGGTCCGCCAGCGCGTCATAGGCGCGGCCAATGATCTGGCCCGCAGTCCCCGGCTCCGAATCGAGCTCAACGCTCTGCACTACCGGCTCCGCCGGCTGCAGATAAACAACTTCAGGAGCGCTAGGAGCCGCCGAAACCACTGCCGTCGGCCGACTCTTACTGCCCTTCGTGGCCTCGAACAGGATAGCCGCAGCCAAATCCGCGTCTTCCTGACGGTCAGGATACCTACCATCACCCTTAGCGCTAGCCACCTCCTGCAACAGCGCAAGAGTCGGCGGGTGCCCGTACTCGGCTAGGGTCTTCACGATCTCCACGTGCTGGCTACCGTCCACATTAAGAATGAACCCGCCCAAGGTATCAATCTCACCCTCACCCAGGTGCCTTAGCGGGCTGCGGCTCCGGAAAAGCTTGGTGAGCTCCCGGTAAACCCTGTCCCACTGCTCCTGGGGTACGTTCGCCATGTCATCTCCTTGAACTGGAGGGGCTGTCCCGCCCCGCATAATTGGTGCCAAATCCATTGACCGGGCACGATTAAGTCGATTACGCCTATCCACGAGACCGTTCGTGCCGCCGTTAATAGCTTTAGTGACGGCAACCAGGGACTCTTCGAGGTCATCCCAGTCGCAGTATTCGTTGATTTTGGGGCGTGCGACAGTCCAATACCAGATAGCGCCGAGGAAACCATACTGGGGTGTCGCTAGCTGGGTTGGATTGTCAACAAAGAAGGTGGGAGAAGGAACATATCCCTTGCTGTGCGCCCACTTTGAAAGCTGAGTGTAGTTGTGTCGGCCCGTGATTTGTATAGGGCCGCGGCCCTTGAAACGTTTACCATCGCCAGGCTGATTATTCCCCAGATCGGCGCGGCCCTCATATGCAGAGCCGTCAGCGATCTCTTCCATATATTTCAGGCCGCCAGACTCATGCCCGATCTGCGCCACAAACATGTTAATACGCTTAGGAGTAGCAGCGTTGGAGCGTGTCACAGCGTCCCGGAATCCCGGCAGGAGCTCACGGTACCGGTCTAGTGAAACGCTGCCGCCCATGGCCCGTGACAGCACCTCTGCGCCGTCCTCCACGGGCGGGGGCGTGCCTGTTCCGCCGCGCTTATAGGTGGAGAACCCATCAGGTCGGATGCGCTGCTCGATGAACCGCAGCACCTTCGGGTTCTTCCAGGTGTTGCCGTTCATTTGGAAATGCATCCAGTCGCGGATCGACCACTTACCGCCACAGAAAACGATCTGCAGGCCCTCGAAAGTGTAGAAGTCGAGTAGGTCCCGCACGGCCTGAGCCTTCGGGCCCGGATAGGCCTGGGACTCCGATATGCCGAGCCGGAACGTCTTACCGTCAGCGCCGTTCCAGTTCAGGTCCATGCCGGTACCATTGAGGTGGTTCGATGTCCGCACAGAATTAGTTTTAGTGAACGCCGCGGAATCCCCGTTACGCAAAGGCTCCACGTAGGCGTTGTAGTCGGCCGCGAACGCCCTCAGGACGGTCGACGGCCAGCCCTTCATGAACTGAAGGGAGACATGTTCCGCTCCGGGGACGCGTACCCACTCCAGCAAGTCCGCTGGGGCGTAGTGCGGCTCCCACCCATTCTCTGTCGGCATCTACTTGGGCCGCCAAAAATCGAGCAGTTCATCGAGCGGGCCAAGCCCGAAATCGATGTCCGGAATCAGATCATTAAGCGAATGACGCGCCGCATCCGTTGCCTTAACCACATCAATGACACCATCAATGCCAGGGATGCGTTCAATCAACTCGTCCATACCAGCCTTGACAGCGGCACCGACAGCTATCGGAACCAATGGGCCAAGCAGTGCTATCGTCGCAGCCTTAACCCTAGGGTCAGTGAATACGGATACGACTAGATCAGTCACGAATTTGTTTAGCGACATTTTCCGTCCTTAAACTCTACCACAAGTATACCCCACTATAACTCCCCATTATATGGCACTTCCAGGCTCGGCAACTCAGGAACTAGAATGCTTCCAGGCTCAATAATGTGGCTCGACTCGCACTCAACAATGAGGTTCCGAAAAGCAATCAGAAGCTGCGCCTCAGCAGTGGTGTGATCCCTATTCGCCTGGCGCTGCTTACGCATCCATTTCAGCAACTCGTCGCGCTGAGCCTCGGCCCTGTTCAAACGAGTCTCGAGCGGAGCCAGAAGCGCAATAGCGGAGGAAGCGATAACCTCCGCGCCCTCAGCCTTAGTCTTAGCCACCGCAGCGGCATCATGCTCGCGCCCCAATAGCTTATTGACGAAGGGCAGGAGGAGACTGACGATCGCGGCGCTGCCGCCGCCGGTCAGAATGATGATGATGATCATTGAGGCGGTCATTATATTACATCCGCCCCCACAAGTGCGGTGGGCTTAGAGTTGAACCAACCAGAATGCTTCAGGGTTAATATGAGCTCTGTTGCTCTCCAGCCAGCGGCAACGGCCAGCCAGCCGGCAGCCCCACTACCCAGGGAATAGCCCTCCCAGAACGGAATGGGGGCAAGGAATACAATGGCAACAAAATACGATAGCCAGACAGCGAACAAAAGGAACTGAGAAGCTAACTCATCAAATATGCGCAGGTAGGTGGCGTCGAATTGGCCCAGGCCCCAGTAGACCACACGCTCAGGAATGAAGGCCGCGAGGATACCTAAACTGGCGCCGGTCACACAGAACCAATTCAAAAGGATCTGTACATCCATATCAACCAGGTTGACTGAGCTCATCGGATTGAAACCCACAATGAGTTGCTTAATAGATATTGTGAGCAGCATGAACATAACGCACAACTGGTAAGGATGGCGGCTCCGCCGCTGCTTAGGCAAAGTACTGACCAGCAGAGCATTGAAATGCTCTGGCAGCGGTAGTTCTTTGGCTTTCACTCTGATCCCCATCGGGGTGTCTGCTCCTAAGAATTCACTTTACGGGTCATCCCTAATAATCCACGAAACGGGCTGAATACCATCATCCAGCAACGACCCCAGCCACGTGAAACCGAAATAGCGGTGACCCTCACCATGCTGAACGATGCCAGTCTCATCCTCCCACTCAACAATGGGAGTAAGGTCAGTGCCCTTATACACAGAAATGGTGTTGGTGAGAAAATTATAGTATATCGTATAGTTCTGCATATCAGCGAACGTAGTAGGAACGTGCGCTGTCTGCTCAACCATAACAAGCGGAGAAGTGCCGGTGCCGATAACAATATGATCCGTGAAGTCCACGGTATCGAATTCGACAGCCAGATAGTTCGTCATCTCATAATTCGAACAGACAACGAACCTGGTCTGACCCGTGCCGAAAACAATATTGAAATTGAATCGGATACTGTCTCCGTTCACCGGCTCGTAATGCAAGCAAGCCGCATTAGTATAGAACAGCGGGAAGTTCGGGCCCAGGCCATTAGGCAACGAACCCGGATTATCCAGGATACGGATCTTACCCGAACGAATCACATACTCAGTCAAGGCAGCGGTGTTCGGGAAATCACCCGAGAACGTCTTCGGGGTGAACGTATCAACACTCTCCGGATGCAGCGGATACATCACATCGCTGACAATCACACGACCATAGCGGGCCTTATAATCATCGCCATCAGGAGAAGTTACAAACAATTCGAAGTTCGCACCGTTAGGAATGGGATCTAAATCAAGAGGATCCAGCAGGAATGTGGCTTCCTTGACTGTTACGTCTCCGTCCAGGATGGCGAGCTCCTGCTTAGCGCGGTCCGTGATCCGGATCCACGCCTCCGTCCCCGAAGGGAACCCCCCATAGGGCGCCTTATAGGTGTAGGGTTTAGTGCTTCCGCGGGAAATCACCAAGTCAGAGATCGCCGGCGCCGCCGGCCACACACTAGCCATCAAATACCCCTAAACACGTAGCAATAAACGCATACACCCGGTGCTTCCAGCAGGGATGCAGGTCCACAGCCGCGCCGCAGAACCCGCAACGATCCTCGAGGAGGCCCGGCTCCCAACCAATATGACCGTAATCATCGAGGCGCTGCAGGAATCCTTTTATAGGGCCCGCCATGCATCCATCTCCTTACACCAGGCATTCAACTCATCCTGGTCCATACCCTCAGTCTCGCGAACAACATCCCTCTGGTATTGTTCGATAGCTTTCTGGGCCTCCTCGAACTCCAGGACAGCCGGATCCTGATCATCAGGATGTTCAGCATTGAACTGGGCCTCAGCATCCAGCCAGGACGCCACCTGAACCGAAGGGGCGGCATTGCCTCGAGCAATCAGGTCATCTAAATTCACCATGCCTGCGCCTTCTGCACATAATCCAAGGGCACCGCCATGCGCCCAATCTGGTCACTAATATAGCGTCCCACTGACATGAAGCCGAGCAGCCATAGGTGAATATAAGAGCTGAATGGCTCGGCGTGACAATATATGGACCGGGCGCCCGAAGGATAAGTCGTGTCTGGCCACATTGAACGCATGTTATATATTCCCAAACAATTATCTGGGTAGAGCGCCGGGATTGTAGCGAGTCCTGTGTCCGAAAGATCCCTAGCATCAGCATTCACGCGATCAACCGGTTGAATCTGTCCCGTTATGAACTTAATGTCATGTCCCAAAGCATCGGCATAAGCAATCAGCTTAGTGAAACCCAACGCTGCCCGCGTCGCATAAGTGGTGTCATAGGGCGTTCCCAGCGTCGTACCATCATTCCATGAGCCGGGGAGCAGGTGGATGGCGTGCTGGGCCGAGAACTTCGTCGCCAGATCAGCCATACGTACATCGCTGGCCTGACACGAAGCAGTACCAACCGTATTGTAGGTTGGGCTCTCGCCGGCAGTCACACCATTCGCGGCCTTCCATCCACAACCACCATTGCCAGTAGTTCCTACGGGAAGACCGGTGTGGAAGCTGATCGCCTCGGGCATGCCCAGGCACTGATAACTGCCAGTTGATGCCCCCCACGCACCGCCCGCAGTGCTGCCACTCCACGCACACCCATTAGGCTCCCACCAACTATCAATACCACCCATCAACAAAGGCTTATTCGGTGTACGTCTAATAGTAGCATTCGTATCAATATAGACACCCATGAAATAGCCATAGCCACTCAGAATAGTTCGATGGGTTTTCATTCTACGGTCAGCCCAGGTCAGTTCCCGGCGCTTAACCCCGCCACCAGTAGTGGCGGTGCGAGGCAAACCATTATTCGCTGCACCATTAGAAAGATGCTGCAACTTCCCGTCAGCACCCTCAACCTGCATATGCATATCATGATAACTGGAGCCATGATATCCGTTGAAGTTAACCCACACCGGAATGACCCGCAACGAATCAGTGTCGAAACGAATGTTTTGTGTCCCGTTAATCGAATCAGCCGACAGCGTGCCGAAACCATGGTTGCGCGGTGTACAAGCATTCGACATTGTAGTTGCCCCACCGATAGCCGCCGCCGCAGTAGCGTTAACAGCCGAAGGTCCAGTTACAGCGTTACAGCCCTGATAATTGAAGACACGTCGCCCGAAACTGTCAGTGGCATTCCACGCCACGAACCGCAGCCCCGTAGTAGGTGAAGGAATGCCGTCCTGGATGCCGGCATCAGTAGTCAAGTGTCCGCCCGGAGCGGGATAAACCGCGTTAGCCCCCTCAAAGAATGTACTTAAAGGCACCAACGTGGCGGCCCTGGTCTCATCCAGAGTGACGCCACTACCCTCAACATCTAGCTTAACGGT
>WUUC01023717.1_pt1 | contig 11008 bp, 8 predicted proteins | sample 6278441 | NCBI WGS metagenome assembly WUUC01 (sample SAMN13675441, study PRJNA597444) | soil metagenome | isolation source: soil | place: USA: Washington | collected 2017-10 | reverse complement strand
GCCCTTGCGGTTGGTGACCTTGCCGGACTGGTGGAGCTCCATCAGGCCGGTGGTGAACATCTCGGAGTGAATCCCGTAGTCGCCGCCGTGCCCCTGGGCGAGCAGGCTGACGATGGCGGTGGGGATGGTGCCGATGCCGGTCTGCAGCGTGGCGCCATCGGGGATCAGGCCCACCACATGGGCGGCGATGGCGGCGTCCACCGGTGACGGCACGGCGTCGGGCAGCGGCAGGGGAGCCCCGTCGCTCTCCACCAGCACGTCGATCTCGTCGACGTGGAGGGCGTGGCTGTGGTCGGGCAGCAGTCCCCGGGTGCGGGGGAAGCCGGCGCCCGCCTCGACGATCAGGACCCGATCGGGATCGGCGCCCGCCGCGTGCAGGTCGCGCACGGTGTGCCCGGCGTGGAGCGACAACGAGCACCAGCCCTCGGCGTCGGGTGGGCTGGCGGCGGTGGCGACGACCCGGGGGTGCTGGTCGCGCAGCATGCGGGTGAACCGCCGGTAGTCGGCGGGAGCGAAGCCGACGTTGGCCCCGCTGTCGCGCAGGATCCGCTCCAGCGGTCCGAAGAAGTAGCTGAGGAAGTGGACGTTGGGGTGGAGGAACACGTCGCTCAGCGCGCCGAGGAAGGCGCCGGCGATGCGCAGGTCCTGCCAGTCGGTCCGCTTGCCCAGGGCTTCGAGGAAGCGGGGCGGGTGCCCGGTGCCGAGGCCCAGTCCCAGCGTGTCGACGGGCTCGAGCCGGGCGGCGGCATCCTCGGGTGTCACGCCACGTTTCTACCGCCCCACCTCCGGCGGACCACCACGGGCACCGCGGAGCGTGACCGTCAGGCCAGCTCGCCCAGGGCGCCGACCGCGGCCTCGACGTCGTCGGGCGTGGTCACGATGCTGGGACCGAGCCGCAGGTAGGGCACGTCGTAGGGGGTGATGCTGGCCACGATGCCCTGCTCGCGCAGGGGGGTGATCAGCGAGAACGGGTCGCCGTCCATCACGCCCACGCACACGATGCCCGCCGACAGCTCGGGATCGGTGGGCGTGACCACCGTCAGTCCCTCGATCGCGCCCAGGCCTTCCTTCAGGGCCGTGGCCTGGTCGGTCGTGCGCCGGTGGATCTCGTCCTTGCCGATGGCCTGGGCGAAGGCGAAGGCCTCGTCGAGCGCCCAGCGGTGCTCGAAGGCGTGGTAGCCGCCGGGGGTGGCCATGAGCCCGGGACCAGCGGGACCACCCGGGTCGGCCGGCGGCGCCGGCGCCGAGAACGAGGCGAACAGCGGATCGAGCCGACCCCACGCCGTGGGCCGGCCCCAGACGATGCCGGTGCCGTGCGGTCCCCACAGCCACTTGTGGGCCCCGCTGATCAGGAAGTCGCACCCCAGGTCGGCGCCGGTCACCGGCTCGAGCCCGAACCCGTGGACCCCGTCCACGCACAGCAACACCCGCTGGCCCTCGGGCCGCTGCTCGTTCACCGGAGCCAGGGCCTCGGCCATCGCCGCGATGGGCAACTTCACCCCGGTCCCCGAGTGGACCCAGGTCACCGCGGCGATGCGGGTCGCCGGCGTGACCGCTGCGACGAAGCGCGACACGACCTCGTCGACCGAGGCGCTCGCCGGATCGTCGTAGAGCGTCACCCGGCGGACCACGGTGCCCTCGCGCTCGGTCCGCAGCCGCAGCGACTCGTGGGTGGAGAAGAAGTCGTGCGAGGTGGTCAGCACCTCGTCGCCCCGAGCCAGCGCGATGCCGCCGTAGACCAGGCCGAGGCCCATGGTCGTGCTGTCGGTCAGGGCGATCTCGGTGGTGTCGGCGCCCAGGTAGTCGGCGGCCGCCTCCCGCACCGCCTCTTCCTGGCCGGCGTGGTCGTCGAGGGCCTGGTGGGTGTCGACGGCCAGCTCTTCCCGGTAGCGCCCGATGGCCTCGGCCACCGGACGGGGATGCGAGGCCAGGACGAACGCCGCGAAGTGCCGCAGGTCGCGGGTGAGGGGGAACTGGTCGCGGACCGATCCCCAGTCCTGGGGATCGAAGTCGGCGGCGCGGCCGCTGGTGCCGTCGTCACCGTCCGAAGCGGCGCCTTCGTCGGCATCGTCGTCGCCGCTGCACGCCGCGCCCAGCGATGCCGCGCCCGCGAACGCTCCGGCCCTGGTCAGGAAGTCACGTCGTGTCCATCGGCCCATGGAGCCCCCATCGGTCGCCCGGTCCGCACAGTCTGTCCGCCCGCGGGTGCCCGGCGCAGAACGTGGTTGCCCGAGCGCATCGCCCCACGCCCCGGTCAGGCGTCCACCAGCTCGAGCACACCCACCGACGGCCGGGCGAACAGCCGGACCTGCGGGGCCTGCCGCCGCTCCATCCCCACGCCGGTCGACACGTAGGTCAGGTTGCCGTGCACCCGGTGGAGGCCTCCCCGGGCCGCGTCCCGCGACACCTCCGACATGGTCATCAGCGGACCGAAGCCCGGCACCACGACCTGGCCGCCGTGGGTGTGGCCGGCCACGGTGAGGTCGACGCGCGCGCCGGCGTCGAGGCCGAGCGCGGCGTCCGGCCGGTGGGACAACAGGATGCGGAGGGTCCCGTCGTTCGGACCGCCCGACAGCGCCCGCTGCATGGCCACCGCGCTGTCGGTGGCGTAGCCGAGGCGGTTGCCGCCGATGCGCAGGCGCCGGTCGCCCACCTCCACCTCGACGATCTCGTCGTCGAGGATCACGGCCTCGCTGTCGGCCAGGGCCCGGTCGGCGAAGTCGTAGGCGTCGACGTCGCCTCGCACGAAGTACACGCCGTGGGGCGCGTGCAGCTCGCTGAGCAGGGACCGCAGCTCGTCCTCCTGGTCGGCGAACTGCTCCAGCGAGCCCTGGAACAGGTCGCCGGCGATCAGGATCAGGTCGGGATCCTCGGCCATCAGCCGGTCGACGGCGTCGTGCTCGTGGCTGCTCACCCGGTCGGTCTGCAGGTCGGACAGCACGCCCACGGTGATCGCATCGTCGCCGGCCCGGTCCGCCGCGATCGGCACCCGCTGCCGGTCGACCGTCAGCCGGTAGGGCTCGACGTGGGTGGCGTACCAGCCCACCGGCGCCGGCAGGACCAGTGCGGCGCCGGCCAGCGCCCACACCCGCGGCAGCGGGCCCAGCAGCGACCGCACCGCCAGCGCCACCCCCACCAGCGGGACGGCGATGGTCACCCCCAGGTAGGCGAGGTGGATGATCCCGAAGAACCGCATCCCCACCACCCCCAACGGAAACGCGGCCAACCCACCGACCGCCCCTGCCGCCGCCAGTCCCGTGAGCGTGGCCGTCCACCCCGGGCTCATCACGTGCCCGCCGTCCCGGCCCGACAGCCACACGACCACCAGCGCACCCACGCCGCCTGCGGCCAGGGCCGCCAACGTGAACAGCAAGGTCACGGCCGGCATCTTCCCCCACCCGCTTGCTTCCGGGGCATCGCCTTGCCGCCCCGAGCGCAGCCGGAGCTGCAGCCCGGGGACCTCCCACGAGAGGGCGGAGGCCCGGAGGGCCGGACTGCGGACCTTGACTTCGAGCGCGCTCCAAGCCGTACGGTCGAAAGTCGTCGTGAGAGGCGCGACGGAGAACGGAGGGTCCTGTGACCGAATCGCTCGAAGGGACGGTGGCGCTGGTCACCGGTGCGTCCAGCGGCATCGGCGAGGCCACGGCACGTCAACTGGCCGCCGACGGCGCGGCGGTGGCGCTGGTCGCCCGCCGGGTCGACCGGCTCGACACCCTGGCCAAGGAGATCGCCGAGGCCGGCGGCCGGGCGCTGGTGGTCGAGGCCGACGTGACCGATCAGTCCCAGGCCGAGGACGCCGTCGAGCGCACGGTGTCCGAGCTGGGCCGGCTCGACACGCTGGTGAACAACGCCGGCGTGATGCTGCTCGGCCCCATCGTGGGCGCCCCGCTCGAGGAGTGGGAGCGGATGGTCGACGTCAACGTCAAGGGCCTCCTCTACTGCTCGCACGCCGGCCTGCCCCACCTGCTCGACGCCGCCACCTCCAGCCCGCGGGGCGTGGCCGACCTGGTCAACATCAGCTCGGTGGCCGGACGGGTGGCCCGCAACGGCAGTGGCGTCTACAACGCCACCAAGCACGGCGTCGGGGCGTTCAGCGAGTCGCTGCGCCAGGAGGTCACCGGCCGTCACGTCCGGGTGTCGCTGATCGAGCCGGGCGCGGTGTCGACCGAGCTGGCCAGCCACAACCGTCCCGAGATCCGGGAGTCGATCGGCAAGCGCTTCGGCAGCATCGAGCGGATGGTGTCCGAGGACATCGCCGACGCCATCGGCTACGTCGTCACCCGCCCCCGCCGCGTGGCCATCAACGAGGTCCTCATCCGCCCCACCGAGCAGGAGGGCTAGCCCCGCCCTGCCCTGCCCCGCTCGCTCAGGCGGAGCGGGCGGCCCGGACGTAGTCGGCGACGGGGCTGAGCTCGAGCCACCGGGGCAGCCCCTGGACGATCCAGCGGGGGCCGCGCAGCTCGAGCCGGCCCTGGCGCAGCGCGTCGAGGAGGTGGATCTCGCCCAGCCACATGCGGTAGAGGTCGATGAGCGCCCCCGACAGCACGGCGTCGACCTCGAAGCCGGGGTCGGCGTAGCAGACCGACGAGTCGCCGGGCTCGATCACCAGCCAGTACTTCCGCTTGTGGTCGGGGATCTCCACCTGCACGACGGCGCGCCGGGCCACCTCGCTGGTGTCGATGCGGCCGCTGATCCACCAGAGGAGCACCTCGGGCTCGAGCTCGTCGGGCCGGGGGTCGCCGAAGGCGTGGCGGGCGCCCCACTCGGCCAGGCCGAAGACGAGGGGTCGCAGGTCCTCGCCCGCCGGGGTGAGGTGGTAGCCGTCGCCGTCCTTGGTGACCAGGTCCGCGGCGACCATCTCGCGCAGGCGCTTGGACAGCAGGGCCCGCGAGATGCCGGGCAGGCCCCGGGCCAGGTCGTTGAACCGGCTGGTGCCGCAGAGCATGTCCCGGACGATCAGCAGCGTCCACCGCTCGCCGACCACCTCGATCGCCCGCACGATCGGGCAGTACTGGCCATGGGTGCGCATGGGCGAAGTCTCGCGCCGGTTCAGAACATGTACTACCCCCGGGACCAGGTCGTCCGTAGCTTCGGTCCCACAGACGGAACCAACGGGGCGCCGGCGGGCGCCTGCGACACGAGGAGCAGGCGGGACGATGACTCCCACGACCACGACCACGACGACAACCGCAACGACCACCCCGGGCCCGGCCAACGGCGCCAACGCAGGCGGCGGCCTGCGCCACCCGGTGCCCAGCCGCCCCGGCGACGACGCCTTCGTGGCGCTCGCCGCCGAGATCGGCGAGATCGCCGCCGAGCACGCCCCCGACCACGACCGCGACGCCACCTTCGTGGCCGAGGCCTACGAGGCCATGCGCGAGCGCGGCTACCTGCGCCTGGCGGTGCCCACCGAGCTGGGCGGGCTGGGCGCCACCATGCGCCAGGTCTGCTACGCCCAGGCCGAGCTGGCCCGCTACGACGGTGCCAGCGCCCTGGCGGTGACCATGCACCTCTACACGACGCTGGTGCAGTGCTTCCGGCGCCGGGCCGGCGCGCCCGACGCCGAGGGCGTGCTCAAACGGGTGGCCGAGGAGAACCTGGTCATCGCCACCAGCGGCGGGTCCGACTGGCTGTGGCCCGACACGGTGGCCCAACCCGACGGCAACGGCGGGTGGCTGGTCAGCGGGCGCAAGACGTTCTGCAGCCAGTCACCCGAGGCCAACGTCATCTCGACCTCCGCGGTGGCGGGCGAGCCGGGTGAGGGCGCCGAGGTGTTGCACTTCTCGGTGCCGCTGGCCGCCGAGGGCGTGCGCCTGGTCGAGACCTGGGACACCATGGGCATGCGGGGCACCGCCAGCCACGACCTGGTCTTCGAGAACGTGGCCGTCCCCGGCGAGCGCATCGTCGGGCGCCGGCCCTGGGGCGAGTTGGGCGGCCCGCTCTTCGCCGCCCTCGTCCACTTCGCTCCGGTCGGCGCGGCCACCTACCTCGGCATCGCCGCCGGCGCTCGCGACGTGGCGGTGTCCGAGGCCACGAAGAAGGCCCGGGGCACCACGCCGCTGTCCGAGCTGAGCCGCATCCACCGCCAGGTGGGCCTCATGGACAACAAGCTCAGCGTGGCCTGGTGGGGCGTGATGGGCGCCATCGACCAGATCGGCGACAGCTACGGGCCCAACGCCGCCACGGCGTCGACGGTGATGCTGGCCAAGCGCCACGCCGTGCTCGAGGCCATCGAGGTGGTCGACCTGGCCATGGGCGTGCTCGGCGGGCGGGCCTACTTCCGCACGTCGCCGCTGGAGCGGGCCTTCCGCGACGTGCGGGCCGGCGTCTTCCACCCCTTCACACCCGAGAACACCCTGTCCTACGCCGGTCGGCTGGCCCTCGGCGACAGCGGCGCCACCGAGTGACGAACCGACCCAACCAACGCCGGGCGGGCCGCCGTCACCGTCGCCGAGCTACTCGACGGTGACGGTGCACCCGGTGGCGGCCAGGGCGTCGAGGAACACCCCGGCCGCGAAGGCCCGCTCGGGCGGCAGGACACCCGTCGCCGGGACGTCGCCGCGCTGCAGGCGGTCGGCAGCCTCGGCGGCGGGAGCGGCCGTGGCGACCACGCCACCGCCGATCCCCCAACGCTGGTGGGGGAGGGTCACGGCGGCCACGCGCACGGTGGCGGGCTCGCCGGAGCCGTCGCCCGCCGTGCCCGACGCCTCGACGAGGTGCACAGCGGTGGTCTGGTTGGACGGGGGAGCGGTTGCCCCGCTGCGGACCAGGCAGGCCACCAGCACCTCGCGAGGCGTCACCTGGCTGCCGTCGGCCAGCTCGACCGGGTCGAGGTCGGCCAGCCCGCAGCGGGCCAGGAACTCGACCCGCTCGGCCAGCGCCGGAGCCAACGACAGGCGGCACGAGATCTCCTGCACGCCGGGGAACGACGTGCGGAACGTGGCCAGCCCGGAGTGCAGGGTGTAGACGGCCTGCCGGGTGCCGACGGGGTCGGGGAACAGGACCTTGCCGCCGTCGGTCAGGGCGTCGACTGTCGCCAGCGAGCCGCCCCGCAGCACGAGGGCGGGCAACGTGATCTCGTCGAGGATGGTGTCGAGGGCGTAGGGCGCCGCCAGCCCGGTGTGCCCGGGCGGCAGGGGATCGGTGGCGGCGACCGACAGGTGCAACTGGTCCACGCGGGAGAGCCGGGACACGGCCAGGGCGGCCATCAGGTTGGTCGTGCCCGGGCTGGCGCCCATGCCCAGCACCGCCGTCCGCCGAGCGAGGGCGAACCGGTCGTCGAGCCCCAGTTGGCGGAGGGTCGTGTGGTAGAGCCCGCCGAGGTCCACGTAGTGGCAGCCGGCGTCGACCGCGCCTTCCATGGCGGCCAGGTTGAGCCGGTAGGACGCGGCGTTGACCAGCACCTCGGCCCCCGAGACCCGCAGGGCCCCGGCGAGAGCGGCCGGATCGGTGGCGTTGAGCACCCGGACGGTGGCCCGGCCCGACGTGTGGGCCTCGGCGACCGCCAGCAACGCGTCCGGGTCGCGGTCGATGAGCAGCAGGTGCTCGACCGTCCTCCGCTCCGCCAGGTCGCGGACCACGGCGGGACCGATGGTCCCGGCGGCCCCCAGCACGGCGACGACGCCCATGGTTCTCCTCCCGAACCTGCTTCGAAACCTCCGCCTCGAGGTCGTTGTGGAGGAGAACGCTCCGCGACCGGGTTCGGTTGCGAAGATGCCCAGCTCCCGGACTACCCCCGGACGCGGTCGCAGGCTTCGGTGAGCACGGTCCGCAGGGTCGTCTCCATCTGCTCGAAGTGCTCGGGGCCGCAGATCAGCGGAGGTGCGAGTTGGACCACCGGATCGCCGCCCCGGTCGTCGGTCCGGCAGATCAGCCCGGCCTCGTACAGCCGTCCCGCCAGGAAGCCCCGCAGCAGCGCCTCGCTCTCCTCGGCGCTGAAGCGCTCGCTGGTGGCGCTGTCCTTGACCAGCTCGATGGCGTGGAAGTAGCCGACGCCGCGCACGTCGCCGACGAGGGGGATGTCGCGGAGACCGTCGAGCCGGGCCCGCAGGTCACCCTCGTGGGACCGCACGTGCGCCAGCAGGTCCTCCTTCTCGAAGATGTCGAGGTTGGCCAGGGCCACCGCGCAGCTCACCGGATGGCCGGCGAAGGTGAACCCGTGGTTGAACGAGGCCTTCCCCTCGAGGAAGGGCGCGACCAGCCGGTCGCTGGCCAGCATGGCGCCCAGCGGCGAGTAGCCCGAGGTCAGGCCCTTGGCGCAGGTGATGATGTCGGGCCGGTAGCCGTAGCGCTCGCAGCCGAACATGTGGCCGAGGCGGCCGAAGGCGCAGATCACCTCGTCGGACACGAGCAGGATCCCGTACCGGTCGCACACCTCGCGGACCCGGGCGAAGTAGCCGTCGGCGGGGACGAGGCAGCCCCCGGCGTTCTGCACCGGCTCGAGGAAGACCGCAGCGATGCTGTCGGGCCCCTCGCGAACGATCACGTCCTCGATGTCGTCGGCGCAGGCCAGCGTGCAGGCGTCGGCGTGGGCGCAGAACCGGCAGCGGTAGCGGTTGGTGTTGGCCGCCTTGTGTGCTCCGGGCACCAGCGGTTCGAACGGGGCGCGCAGGGCGGGGACGCCGGTGATCGACAGGGCGCCCATCGAGGTGCCGTGGTAGGCGACGTTGCGGCTGACGACCTTGGTCCGCTGGGGCTGGCCGATGGCCCGGAAGTACTGACGGGCCAGCTTCCACGCCGACTCCACCGCCTCGGACCCGCCGCTCGTGAAGAACACCCGGTTGATGTCGCCCGGCGCGTAGGCGGCGAGGCGGGCGGCCAGCTCGATGGCGCCGGGGTGGGCATAGCCCCAGATCGGGAAGTAAGCGAGCTTCTCGGCCTGGCGGGCCGCGGCCTCGGCCAGCTCTCGGCGCCCGTGGCCCACCTGGACCACGAACAGCCCGGACAGGGCGTCGAGGTAGCGCCGGCCGTGCTGGTCCCACACGTAGGGGCCCTCGCCCTGCACGATCGTGGGGACGTCGGCCTCCGCGTAGCCCGACAGCCGGCTGAAGTGCATCCACAGGTGGCGCCGGGCCTGCTCCATGAGCTCGGGCGCGTTGGGCAGCGCCGCGGGCTCGACCCCGGTGGCGCCAGTGGCGCCGGGGCGCTCGGGCAACGAGGCGTCGGTCATCGGATCCCCCTCCCGTGTGCGGACGGCTGCGGATCAGCGGATGGCCGTCGGCTCGACCCTATGACGGGGTGCAAACGCCTGAGGTGAACCGGATCCGACGAAGGCACGAGGCACGACGCGCCGCCCGGGCGAGGGCGGTGGCGGGCGTGGCGCCGGAGGGTGGTCGGGCAGCCCGGATCGGTGTCGAACCTGGTCGAAGTGGCAGAAGACACGTAACGCCCGAGCCTGGTCCGACGTACACAAGGGGATGGGCACAGGTACGGTCCGGTGAACGAAAACGGCGTCTCGAACGTCTAGTAGCCAGTGCTCCTGCTCCTCCTCCAAGGGGGCCCCGGCTCTCCGTCTGCGAGGTACCCCCATGAAAGACCCCGTCGCCCTATGACCGCGCCGCGGGTGCGGGTGGGCGTCAACCTGCTGTGGCTCGTGCCGGGCGACGTCGGCGGCTCCGAGGACTACGCGCTCGCCTTCGTGCGGGAGCTGGCCCAGGCCGACGAGATCGACCTGGTCGTGTTCTGCCAGCCGGCGCTGCGCCGCGCCTACCCCGACCTCGACGCCATCGCCACGGTCGTGCAGGGGCCGGGGCGGTGCCAGGTGCGGCCGCTGCGGCTGGTCTGGGAGAACTCGTGGCTGCCCTGGCAGGCCCGCAAGAGGGGCCTCGACGTGGTCCACCACCTGGGCGGCACCCTGCCCTTCGTGGGCGCCAACGGCGCCATGACCCCGGTCCTGACCGTCTACGACCTGCAGCCGCTGGTCCACCCCGAGCGGTTCCGGGCCGTGAAGCGGCTGTGGATGCGGGCCGTGCTGCCCCGGTCGGCCCGCCGCGCCCGCATGGTCCTGACCCTCAGCGAGCACGTCCGCCAGCAGGTGGTCAGCCACCTGGGCACGCCCGGCGAGCGGGTGCTGGTGGCCCCGCCCGGCGTGGCCGAGGCGGCGCCGGCCACGCCGGCGAGCGCCGGAGCGGCGACCGACACGCTGGCCCGCTACGACCTGACCGGTCCCTTCCTGCTCTACCCGGCCATCAGCTACCCCCACAAGAACCACGACGTGCTGGTGCGGGCCCTGCCCGCCGTGCTCGCGCAGCACCCCGACGCCGTGCTGGTGTGCACCGGCCGGCCCGGTCCCAACGACGAGCACATCGACGAGCTGGCCGCCGAGCTGGGCGTGGGCCACGCCGTGCGCCGGCTGGGGCGCATCCCCCGGTCCGACCTCGACGCGCTGTTCGGCACGGCCGCCGGGCTGGTGTTCCCCTCGATCCACGAGGGCTTCGGCCTGCCCCTGCTCGAGGCCATGGCCCGGGGCCGGCCCATCCTGGCCGCCAACGCCTCGGCCATCCCCGAGATCGTGGGCACCAACGGGCTGCTGCTCGGCCCCCACGACCACGACGCCTGGGGCGACGCCATCGTCGAGCTGCTGGGCAACCCGGCCGAGCAGGCGGCTCTGTCCGACGCCGCCGAGCGCGGCGCCAAGCGGTTCAGCTGGGACGAGACGACCCCGGCCGTCGTCGCCCTGTACCAGGACCTGGCCGCCGCCAGTCCGGCTCGCACCCCGGCCGCCTGACCCCCGCGCCTGCCCGCGGAGGCTCACGGCGTCGCTGCCCGCCGCGCACCAGCGAACAGCGCTGGTGGGGGTAGGTTCGCCGCATGCGAACGAGCAGCCGGCGGAAGCTCGACAGTGCCCTGCTCGCTGCTGGTGGCGTCGTGGTCGGGGTGGCCGGCCTGATCGGCGCAGCCGGGGGCGACACCGAGCGCATCACCGAGCTCTGGGCCCAAGCCCAGCTCGACGACGCGGGCTCCGCGCAGGTCACCGAGGTCATCGACTACAACTTCGGCCTCGCCAACG
>WUUC01170072.1_pt1 | contig 11009 bp, 7 predicted proteins | sample 6278441 | NCBI WGS metagenome assembly WUUC01 (sample SAMN13675441, study PRJNA597444) | soil metagenome | isolation source: soil | place: USA: Washington | collected 2017-10 | reverse complement strand
CTTTCGACACGAGACAGGAGTGTGTCGAAAATGCCCGCGCGTGCGCCCCGCAGGAATCGATCCGCACGCAACATGACTTGTGCGGCGCCGAGGATCCCGCCCTGTTCTCTGACGTCAGGCGAGCGGCCTGACGGGGCTCGAGTAAGCACCCATCGCGCTGATGCCGGATGCCAGCGGCATGCGCATTGCGATCAGTGCGGCATGACGATCCTCGAAGTCCGTCAAAGGACGACCTACACTTATCACCGACCTGTTCGCCTCGGCGAGCCTGCGTGTGACGGCATCGACGAAGTCGGCGAAGGGGCTGCTCTTCACGCAGAAGCAGGTATAGGCACGCCCATTCGCGGAGACCACCCGGGCGGGAGTGCGGTCCTTGTATCCTCACTCCTCCTGTGCCTGGTCCTCTCAGCGCCGGCGCTGGCGCAGGCGCCGGTTGGCTGGCGCGCGCCGGTAGAGGTCGCCTCGGGCGGCGGAACCAAAGGGCCGTGGCGGCAGAACGAATCCACTTACGATTACGTCGATGATGCAACGGTCGCGCTCGACGTGCTTGGGGCCGCCTATGTCGCCTGGGTCGATCAGCGCCGGAAGGACGTGTTCTTCCAGGTCTACGAGGCCAACGGCCGGCCGCGTCTGAAGCAGCCCATCAACATCTCGCGCACCCCGGCCGTTTTCTCGTGGCTGCCGCGCATCGCGCTCGGCGCGAAGAGCAGCGACGTGTACGTGCTGTGGCAGGAGATCGTCTTCTCGGGCGGCTCCCACGGCGGCGACATTTTCTTCGCCCGCTCGCGCGACGGCGGAGCAACCTTCGGCAGGCCGCTCAACCTATCGAGCTCGGTGCCGGGCGACGGCAAGGGACGCATCACGCGGGACATCTGGCACAACGGAAGCCTCGATATCGCGGTCGCCGGGGATGCCACCGTTTATGCCGCATGGACCGAATACGACGGGCCCCTATGGGTGACGCGCTCGACCGATCGCGGTGAAACTTTCTCGAAGCCTCTCCAGGTTGCAGGGGGTGGCGCGGAGAAGCCGGCGCGGGCGCCTGCGCTGGCAGTCGGGCGCGACGGCGCCGTCTATCTTGCGTGGACCGTCGGAGAGGACGACGGCGCAGACATCCGCCTTTCGAGGTCGATCGACGGAGGTCGCACTTTCGACGCCCCCAGCGTCATTGCGCAAACGCGCGGCTACTCGGACGCGCCGAAGCTCGCAGTCGATCGTGGCGGAGCGCTGCACATCGCGTACGCCGAAAGCGTGGGCGGTCCTTTCGATCGTTCTCACGTGCGCCATGCGCGATCGCTCGACGGAGGCCGAACGTTCGAACGAATGCGCAACGTCTCGGCGCCGCCGGCAAGCGGGATCGCAAGCGCTGCGTATCCGATGCTCGCCGTCGACGACCGCGACGGTGTGTATGTGACGTGGGAGCTTTTTCCAGGCGCAACGCAGGCGCCGCGCGGCCTCGGCTTCGCGATCTCGCGCGATGGGGGAAACAGCTTCACCGCCGCTGAAGCCGTACCCGGCTCGAGCGATCCGAAAGGCGGCGGCAACGGCAGCCAGCAGGGCCGGCTCATGCAGAAGCTCGCCGTGAACGGCAGCGCAATCGCACTCGTGAACAGCAGCTTCAGGGAAGCCCGTGGAAGCCGCGTGTGGATGTTGCGCGGCGAGATCGCAGCTGTAAGACAGCTCGCTGCCCGCTGACGGCCGGTCGCGATGACGCCTACGGCGGCGTGAAAAGCTCCAGGCTCACGCGGTACGAAACGTCGTCCCCAGGTGCGAGCACCACCATCCCGGTGTCCGTACCCTGCTCCCACTCCGCCCCGTACGGGTTGGCCCAGTTGAACTGCGGTTCCACGGCAACGTAGGGGCGCTCCGGCGGCGCGTAGACCTGAACTGCGCTCACCTCGGGCGAGCGCGCAATGATCCGCAGGCCATAGTGGCTGAGTGGATCGACGATCTCGCACGTCGTGTGACCTTCGGAATCCTTGGCAAGGTCGACGAAGCAGTCGTCGAGGAACAGCGACTCCAATGCCTTTCCGCCGGGTATCGAGAAGTCATAGTCGGACTTGCAGACCGGCGCGAGGACGCCCGTGGGCAGGACCTCATCGTAGTCGTTGACGAGCAGGCGCTTTCGCGCCGGAACGAACAGACGCGCCTCATGTCTGGCGCCGCCGGGAAACGCGAAATACGGATGCCACCCGATGCCGACGGGGCAGAGGTCGCCCCCCACATTGGTCGCGGTGACCGCCAGGTCGAAGCGGCCGGCGCGGATCGAATATTCGAAGGCGAGGCTTACCGATGAGGGCCAGCGCCAGCCGAAGTCCCCGGCGTCGAGCGTGGCGCGGAAGCACGCCTCGTCTTCGCGCGCTTCGCATGTCCACGCATCCACCGCGCGATCGAGCAGGAGACCGTGCTGCGCGTATTGCTCCGCCCCCGCGGCCTTCCCGCCTCCATTTGCAGGCAAGCGAATCGCGCGACCGCCGACCTCCGTTTCGATCGTTCGGCTACCTGCCACTCGACGGCCGCGTATGCGGTTCGCGTACGGCACGAGGAGGGCCGCGCCCATGCTGAACAGCGCATTTCCGTTGAAGTCGTCGGGTCCGCCGTCGAGGCGCGCCGCAGCCTCTTCAGGCGCCGGCGCGACGAGCACATCGATTTCACCGGCGGCCGGAAGCCACGCCTTCAACTGGAGCACTGCTGCGCCGCGGCCCGGCAGGATCACTGCGCGCCGGAAGTGCAGCCCGTGCGCCTCGCGTGCGAGGGGCGCGTCGAGGGCGACGATCGGCAAGCCGCCGATCAGGATCGGCTGCGTCAAATGGCTACTTCAGTGGCGGCGCACTGAACGTCGGCCACTCGCGCATGGGCTTCGACAGACAGATCTTTGCGAAATCCAGCGATTCGCCGATGACGACGTGCATGTCGAGGTACCGGTAGGTTCCCAGCCGCCCGATGAAGGACACACCTTGGGTCTTTTCCGCGGCGTCGACATAGCGTTGCAGGCTCGATTTGTCATCTTCGAGCCGCATCGGATAGTACGGAATGTCGCTCTCGCCCGCTGCCTTCGAGTATTCGCGAAAGCACACGGTGTCCTCGTGCTGCTCCCACGGCGCAAAGTGTTTGTGCTCGGAGATGCGTGTCCATGGCACCGACTCTTCGCAGTAGTTGAGGACCGGGTTGCCCTGGTAATCGCCCGAGTCGTCGAATCGCTCGAAGATAAGGCTTCGATACTGGAGCCGGCCGAGCTCGTGGTGGAAGTACGCATCGAGCGGCCCACTCCAGAACACGTGGTCGAACTGCCGTGCGTCACCCGGCTTCAACCGCGTGCCCAGGCAGACTTCAATCGCAGGGTGATCGAGCAGCTTCTCGACGATCGCCGTGTATCCCTCGACAGGGATGCCCTGATAGCGCTGCTGGTAGTAGTTGTCGTCGTAGTTGAAGCGCACCGGCAGGCGTTGAAGTATCGACGCCGGCAGCGCCGCGGGCTCGACGCCCCATTGCTTCTTCGTGTAGCCGTAAAAAAAATTCTCGTAGAGCTCGCGTCCCAGAAACCGCAGCGCCTGCTCTTCGAAGTTCCGCGGTTGGGTGATCGACTGGTCACCGACGCTCGCGAGAAACTCGCGCGCCTCCCGCGGGTTCATCGTCTTTCCGAAGAACTGATTGATCGTAAGCAGGTTCATCGGCATCGAAAACACGCCGCGCGCGGTGATCGCCTTTACGCGGTTCGTGTATGCGCCGAACGTCGCGAAACCGTTCACGTAATCCCATACATCTTCACGGCTCGTGTTGAAGATGTGCGGTCCATAATGGTGCAGCATGATGCCCGAGCGCGTGTCCCGCGAGGTGTGGCAGTTACCGGCGACGTGCGGCCGTTCGTCGAATATCTGGATCGAGTATTTCCCGCTTTTCGCAAGCTCGTGCGCGAGCACGGCGCCGGCGAAGCCGGCCCCTGCGATGCCGATGCGCGCACTCATGCGAGTCGACACTCTGCAGCGTAGCGCTCGAGCGCAGCCGCGAGCGGCGGCATGAGACCGCTGCCGCGTTCAGTGCCGAGCGCGCTGTAGGTCGGGCGTGCCGCTGCAAAGCCGAGTGCTGCGCCCGGCACAGGCACGATGAGGTCCTCGTCGTAGCCGCGCAGCGCAGCCGAGAGGCGCGCGAATTCGGCCCACGAGGTCGCGCCGGCATTCGCGAGGTGCCATATGCCGGTTGCACCGTCGATCGTGAGATCGAGGGTTGCGTTGACGAGGTCCGGCACGTACGTCGGAGACACCGTCATGTCGTTCGCCGCGTGCACCCCGACGCCCGCGGCAAGGCTGCGCAATGTCATCGTTACGAAGTTGTATTCGTCCCACGGGCCGAAGAACGCGCTGGTGCGCACGACGAGCGCGCCGCGATGGGTGTTCAGCACCTGCCTCTCGCCTTCCACTTTGCTTTGTCCATAAACGCACAGCGGTGCGACACCATCGCTCTCACGGTAGGGCGAGCGCGATCTTCCGTCGAAGACGAGATCGCTCGAGAACGTCACGAGCGGCAGGCCGCGAGAGGCGCACGCGGCTGCGAGGATCGCCGGGCCCACCGCATTGCCCCGATGACACATGTCGCGATCGTTCTCGGCGTCGTCCACGCGGCAATAGCCTGCGGCATTGATCACCGCCCACGGCGAAAAAGACCCGAGTGCGCGCTCCACCGATTCGGCGTCCCCGATGTCGAGCGCCTGACGATCCAGCAGCCTGAACGGCAGGCCGCGGTGCTCGCAGATGCGTGCGAACGCGCGTCCCAGCGTGCCGCGTGCGCCGGTAATGAGTAGCTCGCGCGTGCGGCGCAGGTACGGCGCCACAGGCGGCGTCGGCTCCAGGGCAGCCGCGGCTTCAACCGAGGAATAGAGCACCCGATGGCGGCGGCGCCACCAACCCGGCACATCGAGCACGGGATGGCTCGGCTCGCGCCCCGTGGCCAACGCACGAACGACGTTGCACAACGCCGTCTCGCGCGGCTGTGGCCCGCGCAGATCGAAAGCCCCAGGCTCGTAGTGACCGGTGTTGCGAGTGACGAGGCTGTCCCAGTCGAATGCGCCCAGGAGGCTCCACGATGTGACCGCGCGGATGTCCACGCCTTCGGCGCGCACTGTCCTGGCTGCGTTCCAGATCTCCACGAGCCAGCGCATCTGCTCGTCGCGTGTGCAGCCGAGATGCGCCTCCGTCACCGCGATGGGCAGGCCATAACGCGCCCACACCTCGCGCAGCAGTTCGCTCGGCTCGATCAGCGGGAGCGATCCGATGCGAACGGCTTCGACATCGGCGTAGCGGTGCCTCCCGTTACCGCCATGAGCGCACGCGGGATAGAACTCGAGGCGTTGATCGAGGTAGCGGTTGCTCGTGACGTAGTGATTGATCCCGATCATGTCGGGCGGACAGGGCTCGTGGGTGAAACACGCAAGGTCGTCTGCCGTGACCCCGGCCTTGCGCATCCAGCGGTAAAGTCGATGGCGGGAATCGACACGTCCTGCAAGGAGATCGAAAGCGAGCCAGCGGCGCTCGTTCTCGAACTCGGCCTGGTAGGCAAGCGCCGGAGTGCAGAGGGTGCGCCCCAGGTCGTCGGTCTGGAGGAGCGCGGCGCGCGGGTTCACCGCACGCACTTCGCGCATCGCGAGTGCCACACCGCGGCACTCGTTCAGGAGAATCCGCAGGAACGTCGACTTGTCACGAACATTCGGGTGCCATACGCCATAGAGGCCGCTGAAGCGTGCAGTCGTGAGGGGTTCGTTGACAGGCGTGTAGGCATCCACCCAGGGGTAGCGCTCGGCAAACGCGCGCGCGTACTGCGCGAGCTTCTGCGCGAATTCGTCATCGACAAGGCTGGTGTACCCAGGTCCGGCGCCGTGATGCACGAAACCGACGATCGGCCGGATGCCAAGCGCACGCAGGCGGCCGAGGGCTGCATCGGTCCACGTCCAGTCGATTTCCGAGAGCGACTGCGGCGCAAGCCGCTCCCAGAGCGCGGGGAAACGCAGTGCCGTGATGCCGAGTGAAGCGAATCGATCGAAATCGTCGAGTCGCTGCGGGTGGCCGCTGCGCTCCAGCTGGTCGAACCAGCGCTCACCTACGCGGTTGACGGTGCACTCCACCCCGCCCCAGACCTCCAGCTTGTCCATGCCGATCAGCTTGGCGGCGCGACCGGCACTCCGACGATTCCAGCCGGAAGCGATGTCGGATGGGTGGTCCGGGTCGCTGCGCGCACCGTGCGGCGAACTGTCGGCTGCTCTTTCGCGCCCTCGACGAGTTGCCACATTGCACTGAAGGTCCGGTCCCACGAGATGCGGCTGAGGAACTCGTCAACGCGCGCGAGCCAGTCAGAGCTCTCCACCTGCTCGGCGAGTGCAGCCTCTATCGCCGCGACACACGCTGCCGGCTCATCCGCGATGCGCGCGAGCCCGACGTCGCCGTAAGTACGAACCACGTCGCGGATCGAGGTGGACACCACCTTGCGTCCTGCAGCGAGGTACTCCGGAGTCTTCGTGGGGCTGATGAAGCGCGTCGAGTCGTTGCGCGCGAATGGCAGGATCGCAACGTCCCATCCGGCAAAATACGCAGGCAAGTCGGCGTACGCCTTCGCGCCCAGGTAGTGGATGTTCGGGAGCTTCGGCAGCGATGCCGGGTCGATTTTCACCACCGGTCCGATCATGACGAGCTGCCAGTCGGGCCGGGCTTCAGCCACGCCGCGTACCAGATCGATGTCGAAGCGCTCATCGATGACGCCCGCGTAGCCGATCCGCGGCCGCGCGATGGCCGCCTGATCGGACGGATCGCCTTCGATCGTGCGCGCGGTGCGAAAATGCGCGACGTCGACGCTGCTCGGGAACGGATGGATGTTCGGGTGCTTCGCCCCCTTGTACTCGTAGAGGCTAACACCCCCGGTAAAGACGACGTCGGCGAGCCGAAAAAGCTCGTCTTCGAGCGTACCGAGCTCGGGCGGGGCCGCCTTGAAATGAGAAAGCTCGTCCATGCAGTCGTACACTACGGTGGAAGGCTTCAGGTGGCGCGTGAACTTCAAAGCCATCGGCGTGTAGTACCACGCGATGAACTTCGGCGTCACGTGCTCTTCGACGAGGGCATCGACGAGCCGTTTCAATTGTCCGCTCACCTCGTGGTCCGGCGTGCCTGCCGCGAGGCGCGGAACGACGACGAACAGACGTTCGCCGCGCGCGCTGATGTCGAGGACGGGCAGGATGTCCGGCTCGAACTGCGGTTCTTCGACGAAATAGACGCGCCGCTGCTGCGAGCAGCGCGTCAGGAGATGCTGCGGCCGCTGGAATACGAAATCCCAGCGAAGATGTGAAAATACAACGAGATCGGGGGTCTGTTTGGCTGATGTCATGGTCGCCGTAGAGTGCAAGCGATATACCCGCCGGTGGGTGGGTAGTTTCCACAGTTGACGGCATGGTGATTGCAGAACTGCGCTTTTGAAAAAAAACCGAAGATCGCATCGAGTGCCCCCTGTCGACGCCGCATATCCCCGTCCGCTGCTCGTGCGCGAGCGATGGCTGAATCTCAACGGCGCGTGGCGGTTTGGTTACGACGACGTTCGCCGTTATACCCAACCCTCGGACATCGATTCGTGGCCGCTGACCATTCAGGTGCCGTTTCCACCCGAGTCGAAGGCGAGCGGCATCGGGGATCGCGGATTCCATTCGGCGTGCTGGTACGAGCGTGAATTCGAGCTCGATCCCGAGGGCGGCCGGCTGATCCTCCACTTTGGTGCAGTCGATTACGCAGCGAAGGTCTGGGTCAACGATCGACTCGTTGCGGTCCACAGCGGGGGGCACACCCCCTTCTCCGCCGATATCACCGCGGCCCTGAAGCCGCGAGGTGCGCAAAAGGTGACGGTGCTCGCGGAAGACGATCCGCACGACCTCACTAAGCCCCGCGGCAAGCAGGATTGGCAGCTCGAGCCACACGCGATGTGGTATCCCCGCACGACCGGCATCTGGCAGACGGTATGGGTCGAACGCGTCGCGAGTACGTATCTACGCAAGATCCGCTGGACGCCCCACCTCGAAGGTTTTGCGTTTACGTTCGAGGCGAGAATCGAAGGCAAAGCGGCCGACGACCTCACCCTCGAGCTCACGCTTCAGCACGGGAGCCGCGTCCTCGCCCGTGACCGATACGGTGTCATCGACAACGAAGTCGACCGCAAGATCATCCTGTCGGATCCCGGAATCGACGACTTTCGCAACGAGCTCCTGTGGAGCCCGGAGCGGCCGACGCTGCTCGATGCGACCATTCGCCTGATGCAGGGGGATGCCGTCATCGACGAAGTGAAGTCGTACACTGCGCTGCGCTCGGTCACGATCTCGCGTGACCGCTTCATGCTGAACGGCAAGCCGTACCTCCTGCGCCTCGTGCTGGATCAGGGGTACTGGCCCGATACCCTCATGAGTGCGCCCGACGACGCGGCATTGCGGCGTGACGTGGAGCTCGCCAAGGCGATGGGCTTCAACGGTGTGCGCAAGCACCAGAAGATCGAAAGCCCGCGCTATCTCTACTGGGCCGACAGGCTGGGGCTCCTCGTGTGGGAAGAGATGCCTTCTGCGTACCGCTTCACGCGTTCGGCGATCAAGCGCACCGTGCAGGAATGGGCCGAAGCGATCGAGCGCGACTACAGCCATCCGTGCATCATTGTGTGGGTGCCGTTCAACGAATCGTGGGGCGTGCCCGAGCTGCCGTCGGTGGGACAGCACCGCGAGGCAGTACAGGCGCTCTACCACCTCACAAAAACGCTGGACGCGACACGGCCGGTCATCGGCAACGACGGCTGGGAAAGCACGGCAACCGACATCATCGGCATCCACGATTACGACAGCAACGCGGAGCACATCACGCAGCGCTATGGCGCCGAGATGGATCCGGCCCAGCTTTTCGATCGCAGGCGACCGGGCGGGCGGGTCCTCACGCTCGACGGCTACCCGCATCGCGGCCAGCCAATCGTGCTGAGCGAATTCGGAGGCATCGCGTTTCTCGCCGAGCGCGCACGCGCCAGCAAGGGATGGGGTTACACGAACACCGCGACGAAGGAGGAGTTCTCAGCGTTGTTCAAGGCGCTGATGGAAGCCGTCATCATGTCTCCTCTTTTCAGCGGCTTCTGCTACACGCAGTTCGCGGACACCTTCCAGGAGAAGAACGGGCTCCTCACTGCGGACCGCAAGCCGAAGCTGCCGCTCGCGCAAATCGCAAAGGTGGTGACGCTCACCCGCACGCACATTCAAGGCGTCGTCTGATGCACCGGCTGGCGCTGCGCAAGCCCGATGGGCGCGCGCTCACGCTCTACAGCCGCCGGCCGCTCGCGGCCGACTTGACCGCCCCCAGCCCGTTCGCCACCCCCCTCGAGGCGAAGCCGCACCTGCGCTGGCACCCGCTGCGCGACGAGTGGATCACGTACGCCGCATACCGCCAGGACCGCACTTTCCTGCCGCCGCCCGAATACAACCCGTTCGCCGTGACGACGAGCCCTGCGAACCCGACCGAAGTGCCTCAGGGCGACTGGGACATCGCCGTCTTCGACAACCGCTTTCCCGCGCTCGATCTCAACGCGGCGCTCGCGGCGCCGCCGGAGTCAACGGTGCCGACTGCGCCCGCAACCGGCAAGTGCGAAGTGGTCGTCTTCACGCAGTCACCCGAGACGTCCCTTGGTGCGCTGCCGCTCGACCATGTCGAGCTGCTGATCGATGTGTGGGCGGACCGTACTGAAACGCTCGGCGCAGTCCAGGAAATCCAGTATGTGCTGCCATTCGAGAACCGCGGGGCCGAAGTGGGCGTCACTCTCCACCATCCTCACGGCCAGATCTATGCGTACCCGCTGGTCCCGCCGCTGCCTGCGCGAATGCAGCAGGCAGCTTCTGCGTATCACGCAGCGCACGGTCGCGGCGTGCTCGAGGATCTCGTGCAGGAGGAGATCCGTGCTCGCGTGCGGCTTCTCTATCTTGGCGACGCCGCGGTCGCGTTCGTACCGCCGTGCGCGCGCTATCCGTACGAAGTGTGGATTGCGCCTATCGAGCCCGCGGAAACTTTCGCCCACCTCAGCACAGTCCAGCGGCGCGATCTCGCGCGGGCGCTGAAGACCGTGCTGCTGAAGTTCGACGGGCTCTGGCAGCGACCGTTTCCGTACCTGATGGCGTGGTACCAGGCGCCGACCGATGGCAAAAGGCATCCCGAGTCACACCTGCATGCAGAGCTGTACCCACCCTATCGCACGCCCACGCGCCTGAAGTATCTTGCCGGTACCGAGCTCGCCGCAGGGTTTTACGCGATGGATGCGCTCCCCGAAGAGAAGGCGCGCGAGCTCCAGCAAGTGAGCGCCATCCTCGATTGAAGAATTTCGAAATGCGCTTCGGTGCGCCGCCCGAGGTCACAGCCGCCGCGCCCGGGCGCGTGAATCTCCTCGGGGAGCACACGGACTACAACGACGGCTACGTCCTTCCAACGGCGATACCGCAGAAGACGCGCGTTGCACTCGGTCGCGCCTCGGGCTCGCGCTACAAGGTGCACTCACACGATCTCGCGTCCGATGTCGAGTTCGGACCGGGGCAAGCGCCGGAGCAGCAGTTCGCGCGCTACATCTACGGCTGTATCGAGCTCATCCGTGCGCTCGTGGGTGACGTTCCCGTGCTCGACATCTACGTGGAATCCGAGGTGCCGATGGGCGTCGGACTTTCCTCCAGCGCAGCACTCGAGGTCGCCACGTTGCGCGCATTGCGCCAACTGCTCGACGTGCCGCTCGACGATGTCGCCCTTGCGCGGATGGCACAACGTGCAGAGATCGAGTATGCCGGGGTGAATTGCGGTGTGCTCGATCAGATGGCTTCGAGCTTGCTCGAGCCCGGATCGATGCTCTTTCTCGATACACGATCGTTCGAGCGCAGGCTGCTGCCGCTGCCGGCGGGCGCGGAACTGCTCGTGATCGACTCGGGTGTTCAGCGCACGCTCGCCGGCAGTCGCTATAACGAGCGGCGTGCGGAGTGCGAA
>WUUC01193187.1_pt1 | contig 11011 bp, 9 predicted proteins | sample 6278441 | NCBI WGS metagenome assembly WUUC01 (sample SAMN13675441, study PRJNA597444) | soil metagenome | isolation source: soil | place: USA: Washington | collected 2017-10 | reverse complement strand
GATTGGCTTGCAGCGGCTCGAGCACACCGCCGATTCCGGCGCCGCCCGAAACGTGCACGTTCTTGCCGATCTGCGCGCAGGAGCCGACGGTCGCCCAGGTATCGACCATGCTGCCGCTGTCCACGCGCGCGCCGAGATTGACAAAGGAGGGCATCAGCACAACCCCCGGCGCGATATAGGCGGAGCGGCGGACGACGGCGCCCGGCACCACGCGGAACCCGGCCTGCTTGAAGTCCTTCGCCTTCCACTTGGCAAATTTCGTCGGCACCTTGTCGTACCAAGCGCCGCCGTCAGGGCCGCCGTCGATCTTTTCCGGATCGTTGAGGCGGAAGGAGAGAAGGATCGCCTTCTTCAGCCATTGATGCACGGTCCATTGTCCGTCGATCTTCTCCGCAACGCGCACCTCGCCCTTGTCCAGCAGGTCGAGCGTTTCCTCGACGGCATCGCGCAGCACGCCTTCGGTCTTCGGCGTGACCTCGCTCGCATGCTCGAAGGCGCTCTCGATGAAGCTTTTCAGATGTTCGTGGGTCATGTCCCCCGTTCAGTCCTTATCGATCAGATGGCCGCAGCCAGTTCTGTATCTCCTTTGCGTGACAAACCATCCGTTCCGCCAAGCCCAGCAAGAAAAGGCGCAAGTGCATCGGTGCGATGATCGACGTGAGACGGAAGTTCCGTCCAGCCGGCGATGGCGTGGTGCTCGGGATGATCGGTCGGGCCGCACGCGACAAGCACGGTCGTCATGCCGAGAGCGTGTGGCACGCGCAGGTTCTGCGGCAGGTCGTCGAACATCGCGGCTGTGCTCGCCGTCACGCCGTGGGCCCTGAGAAAGCGATCGTAACAGGCGGGGTCCGGCTTCGGCACGAAGTCGGCCGAGCGAATGTCGAAAATTTCAGCGAAGCGGCCATTGAGCCCGAGCCGTGCAATGACGCTTTCAGCATGCCGCAACGAGCCGTTCGTCAGCACAAATTTGCGCCCCGGCAGAGCATCGAGCGCGCGCACCAACTCAGGAGCCGGCTGAACGACGCTCAGATCGATGTCGTGCACATAGTCGAGGAAGCTGTCGGGGCAGACATCGTGAAGACGCATCAGGCCCGCAAGCGTGGTGCCATATTGGTAATAATACGCCTTCCGCATGCGCTGCGCCGCTTCTAGCGAGATGCCGAAGCGGTCGGCGATGAAGGTGCCCATGCGCGTATCGATCTCGGCGAAGAGATTGCAGTCGGCGGGATAGAGGGTGTTGTCGAGGTCGAAGATCCACGTCTCGACCTGATCGAACCCGCGGGGCTCACGGAGCGACTGCATCAGCCTTGCCTTCCCCGGCTGCCCTTCCGGCGGCGGCGCTCGATCAACGTGCCGGCGCCGTGTTCTGTGAACAGCTCGAGCAGCAGCGCGTGCGGGACCTTGCCGTTCAAAATGACGACCGCCTCGACACCTTCGGCGATCACGTCGAGGCAGCTCTCGATCTTTGGGATCATGCCGCCCGAGATTGTGCCGTCCTCGATCAGCGCTTGTGCCTCCGCAGTGGTCAGCGCCTTGATGAGGTGACCGTCCTTGCCGAGGACGCCCTCAACGTCGGTGAGAAGCATGAGGCGCTTTGCCTTCAACGCCGAAGCAAGCGCGCCGGCGAAGGTATCAGCATTGATGTTGAGCGTCTCGCCCTCGGGCCCGACGCCGATCGGAGCAATGACCGGAATCAGGTCGGAATGGATGATGACGTCGATGATGTGCGGATCGACGGCAATCGGCTCGCCGACGAATCCGAGATCGACGATCCGCTCATTGTTGGAATCGGGATCGCGCAACCGGCGTTCCAGCCGCCGCGCGCGCATGAGATTGGCGTCCTTGCCGGAGATGCCGACCGCGCGGCCGCCTTCGGCGTTGATGGCGGCGACGATCTCCTTGTTGACGGACCCGGCTAGGACCATCTCGACGACCTCGACCGTCTCGCGGTCGGTCACGCGCAGGCCTCCCTGGAACTCGGAGCGGATATTGAGCCGGTCGAGCAGCATGCCGATCTGCGGTCCGCCGCCATGCACAACCACCGGATTGACGCCGGCCTGCTTCAGCATGACGACGTCGCGGGCGAAATCGCGCGCAAGCTGCGCATCGCCCATGGCGTGGCCGCCATATTTCACGACGACGGTCGCGCTGTCGTAGCGCTGCATGAAGGGGAGGGCCTCGGAGAGGATCTTCGCCTTCGCATGCGCGACGGCGGTCTCGGCTTCCGCTGGCGTTGGCGCTGGTCTTGGCTTCACGGGAGAATCGCTCATGCTGGCCACGAGCGGGTTATAGCGGGGGCTCAAGGCTGCCAAAAGAGATAAAGGCAAGGCTCCCGTCGGCGAGGCTGTCACAAACCGCGTCAGTCGAGGACTGAAGCCACGGCGGCGCGAAGCTCGGAGATGCCAAGCCCAGTTCGGGCGGATGTTGCAATCACGTGGGGATAGGCAGCCGGGCGTTTGGAAACCTCGGCGGCGACGTCCTCGACGGTCTTGCCGAGTTCGGGCTCCTTCAGCTTGTCAGCCTTCGTGAGAACAGCAGCATAGGAAACCGCCGCCTCGTCCATCAGCGTCATAATTTCGCGGTCGCTGTCCTTCAGCCCATGACGGGCATCGATCAGGAGGAAGGCGCGCTTCAGCTCCCTGCGGCCTCTCAAATAGTCCTGGATCAACCGCGTCCAACCCCTCACCTCTATCTTCGGAGCGAGGCCGTATCCGTAGCCCGGCATGTCCACGAGCGTGAGCTCGCCAGACTTGCCAAGGCTGAAGTAGTTCAACTCGCGCGTGCGGCCCGGCGTGATGGAGACGCGGGCGAGACTCTTTTGCCCGGTGAGAGCATTGATCAGGCTCGATTTTCCCACGTTTGAGCGGCCCGCGAAGGCGACCTCCGGCGGCCCCCCCTGTGGCAGGTCGCCCGCGCTCTTCACGCCCTTCAGGAAGGTGCAGGGGGCGCGAAACAGCGCCTCGCCTTTGGCGGCGTTGGTGGCGCGCGGTTCACTCATGGACATCGCCGGACTTGACCCGGCGATCCAGTAACCGCCGTGGTCGGCTAAGGGCTGCGCTTTCGAACACTGGATTGCCCGCCTTCGCGGGCAATGACAACCCGTTAGGGGGGCGCCTAGCCCTCGGTCTCGCTCTTGGCGTTCTTCTTGTTGTTCTTGAAACCGAGATTCTCGAGAAGCGGGATATCGACACCCTGGCGGTGCATGATCGTCGCCTGCTGAGCAACCGAAAGAAGGTTGTTCCAGGCCCAATAGATCACGAGCCCTGCCGGGAAGCTCGCGAGTAGGAAGGTGAAGACCACCGGCATCCAGGAGAAGATCTTCTGCTGCACCGGGTCGGGCGGTGCCGGGTTCAGCTTCATCTGCACCCACATGGTGATGCCCATGATGAGGGGCCAAGCCCCGACTAAGAGGAAAATGCCGATCACGGGAACGTGCGCCGGATTGAATGGAAGCAGCCCGAAGAGATTGAAGACACTCGTCGGATCAGGCGCCGACAAATCCTTGATCCAGCCGAAGAAGGGCGCGTGCCGCATCTCGATGGTGACGAACAGCACTTTATAGAGTGCGAAGAACACAGGGATCTGCACGAGGATGGGCAGGCAGCCGGAGGCGGGGTTCACCTTCTCCTTGCGGTAGAGGTCCATCATTGCCTGCTGCATGCGCATGCGATCATCGCCGAAGCGTTCCTTGATGCGTTCGAACTCCGGCTGGAGCTTCTTCATCTTACTCATCGACACGTAGGATTTGTTCGCGAGTGGGAACAGCACGAGCTTGATGAGCAGCGTGACGATGAGAATGGCGACGCCGAAATTGCCGACGAGCTTGAAGAAGAAGTCGAGCGCGAAGAACATCGGCTTCGTGAGGAAGTAGAACCAGCCCCAATCGATGAGGAGGTCGAATTTCGGAATGCCGTAACGTTCGGCATATCCGTCCACGACGCCCACTTCCTTGGCGCCGGCGAAGACAAAGCCCTTGCTCTCGGCCTTGCCGCCCGGGGGAACGGCGAGCGGGTTCATGAGATAATCGACTTGGAACTTTGCGGCCGGACCGGACCCGGTCCCGGAAAAGCGCGCGTCGAAGGACTTCCCCTGCTCGGGGATGACGGTCGCGGCCCAATATTTGTCGGTAATACCGAGCCAGCCGAACTTGCTCTTGAATGTGGCCGGCGGATTCTCGAGGGCCTTGCCGTATGCAATTTCCTCGAGCCCCTCGTCCATCACTCCGAGCAAGCCTTCATGCAGAATGAAGAAGCCCTGCACATGCGGCATCCCGTGGCGGGAGACGAGAGCGTAAGGATAGAGGGTCGCTTGCTCCGAGCCCGAATTCGCGACGGAATCGGTGACGGTGAACATGTAGTTCTCGTCGACGCCGATGGTGCGGGTGAAGACGAGGCCCTTGCCGTTGTCGTAGGTCAGCGTGACCGGCGACCCTGGCGTGAGGGCAGCTGAGCCTTGCGCCTTCCAGACAGTGTCTGGACCCGGTACGGCGAGATCGCTGCCCGGCTCGGCAACGAAGCCATGCTCGGCGTAATAGGCGTCGGGGGCTCCGGCCGGCGAAAGGAGCACAACGTTCGGGCTGCTAGGCTCGACCGTGTCACGATATTTCTTGAGGACGAGGTCGTCGATGCGGCCGCCGGTGAGATTGATCGAGCCTTTCAGGCTCGGCGTATCTATGGCGATGCGCTCGGTGCCGGCAAGCGCTGCCGCCCGCGTCTTTGCCGGGACTTGCCCGCCGGGCGCCTGAGGGGCAGGGGCTCCCGTGCCCGTTGGTGCCCCCGGTTGCGGAATACCGGGTTCCGTCGATTTTGGCTGCGTGGGGGCCGGCTGCTGCGATTGAGTGGTCTGTTGCTGACTTGGTTTCGGAGGTGCGGGCGTGAAGAAGTGCTGCCACACGAAGAGAACCGCGATCGACAGCACGATAGCGAGGATAAAATTGCGATTGTTATCGTCCATATCCGTCTCGTCGCGTGTCGCCGTCGCTAATGCCCGCGCGGCTCTGTCATTGCTGTGGCTGGGAGGGAAACGTCCAATCGGGCAAGGTCCAGCGCCGAATTAAGGCCTAGGCGCCTGATGGACCCTGCTGAGCGCCCGTTCCAGATCCTTGGTAAGCTCGGTGAATTGCCGTTCTAGCGTGCCTTCCCGAGCGATCAAGACATAATCGTAGCCTCCTTTGGCATGCGACGGTGCAACGAGCCGAACCGCTTCCTTCAGGCGCCGCCGTGCGCGGTTCCGCGTTACGGCATTGCCGAGGCTTTTCGTCGCGGTGAAACCGAAGCGGGCGATATTCTCCGGGATGTCGCTCGGCGCACCTCGCACTCGCGCCTGAAGCAGGAGACCGGGCACCGAAGAGCGCCTACCGTCTCTCACATGCAGGAATTCAGCGCGGGTTTTGAGACGTCCGATCGCCGTCACCTTCGCGCCGGGCGCCGCACCGCCGCCTTAGGCTGAGAGGCGCTTACGTCCCTTGGCTCTGCGGCGCGCGAGCACCTTGCGACCGCCCGTCGTCGCCATGCGCGCACGGAAACCGTGGCGCCTTTTGCGAACGAGCCTCGATGGTTGATAGGTGCGCTTCACGGGATTCGTCTCCGTACGGGCGGGGTGCCGGGTTATAGGTGGCGCTCGTGTTCAAGTCAATCGGCACCCGCCGGCGAGCAGAACGCCAGCTCAGCCATTCAAGCCGCATCACGTTGATGCGACAGGCCATTCCGGCGAGAGCCGATTGGTGTGTATGAGAGGGGGACTTGGCCCTGGAGGAGCAATGCATGACGGATACACCGGCAACCGAAAAGGGCGTGCTCTTCTGGGCAAAGAGGCTCTGGCCTCTGCTCCTGCTCATTGCCGGCGCGGTGCTTGTATTTGCCATGGGCTGGCATCGTTATTTGAGTATGGATTCGTTGGTGTCCCATCGCGAGGAGCTCCGGCAGGCAATCGCCGGAAACACCCTCGTAGCAATGGCCATTTTCATGATGGTATACGCCGCCGCCGTTGCCCTCTCGCTACCGGGCGGAGCCGCGCTGACTCTGACTGGTGGCTTTCTCTTCGGCTGGTTCCTCGGGGGCTTGGTCAGCCTTGTTGCCGCCCTCGCCGGAGCCGTAGCCTTGTTTCTGATTGCGAGGAGCGCTGTCGGTGAAGCACTCGCGGCTCGAGCCGGGCCCTGGCTCAAGCGCCTGAGTGCTGGATTCCAGGAGGACGCGTTCAACTATCTCCTTTTCCTGAGACTCGTGCCGGTGTTCCCGTTCTGGCTCGTAAATCTCGCACCGGCGGTTCTCGGCGTCGGGCTTGGAACCTATGCTCTTGCCACGCTGATCGGAATTGTTCCCGGCACGTTCGCTTATGCTATTGCCGGCAGCGGTCTCGATAGCATCATCGAGGCGCAGCAAGCCGCACACCAATCCTGCCTTGCCAAACTGGGAGCGGATGCGGAAAAGTCATGCGCTTATCAGCTTGAACCGCGGGCGCTGCTCACGCCCGAATTCATCGCAGGACTCGTCGCTCTCGGAATCGTCGCCCTTATTCCCGTTGCGGTGAAGCGGTTCCGGAGCAAGACAGTCTAAATCGGGGGAGAGAGGCCAATATGGAAGAGGTGCTCACGCCCGACCTTTGCGTGATCGGCGCGGGGTCAGGCGGCCTCTCTGTCGCCGCGGCCGCGGCTCAGCTTGGCGTTCCTGTCGTGCTCATCGAGAAGGGGCGGATGGGTGGCGACTGCCTGAACTATGGCTGCGTGCCGTCAAAGGCGCTGCTCGCCGCCGGAAAGCGCGCCGAAGCGATCCGCACAGCCGGCAAGTTCGGCATCGAGGCGACGGAATGGGACGTCGATCCCGCGCGCGTTCACGACCATGTCCATGGTGTGATCGCCGCCATCGCCCCGAACGACTCCATCGAACGGTTCACGGGGCTCGGCGTTCGCGTCATCCAAACGAAGGCGACCTTCTTCGACAGGAAAACTGTCGAAGCTGGACATCTACTCATTCGCGCGCGCCGCTTCGTCATCGCTACCGGCTCCCACCCGGTGATCCCGCCGATCCCGGGGCTCGACAGCGTGCCCTATTACACAAACGAAACGATCTTCGACATCACCGAGAGGGTGCAGCATTTGATCGTGCTCGGCGGCGGCCCGATCGGCATGGAGCTGGCACAAGCCTATCGCATGCTTGGCGCCGAGGTTACGGTGATCGATGCCGCCGCCTTTCTCGCCAACGAGGATCCGGAGGCGAGCCGTGTCGTCGTTGACCGACTTGCCGCGCAAGGCGTCACGATGCACGCGGGAGCCCGAGTCGAGCGCGTGAAGTCCGTCGTACAAGGCGTCAGCGTGCATATCGGAAAGCTGGGCGAGACGAAGGTGATCAATGGAAGCCACCTCCTCGTCGCCACCGGCCGGAAGCCGAACCTCAAGGGATTGAATCTCGATCGCGCCGGCGTGCATGTGAGCGGCGACGCCATCAAGGTGAACGAGCAGCTGAAGACGACGAATTGGCGGGTCTATGCGATCGGCGATGCCGTCGGCGGTCAGCAATTCACGCACTTGGCGAATTATCATGCCGGCATCGTCATCAGGAATGCCTTGTTCAGGATGCGTCCGGAGGCGAGCGCCGCCTTCATGCCACGTGTCACTTATACAGATCCCGAGCTTGCGCATGTGGGTCTGACGGAAGCCGACGCGCGCAAGCGCTATAGGCGTATCCGCATTCTGCGCTGGCCCTTTGCCGACAACGATCGTGCCCAGGCCGAGCGCACGACGCACGGTTTCATCAAAGTGATCCTGCGGCCGAATGGCGAGATTCTCGGCTGCACCATCGTCGGAGCGGAAGCCGGCGAGCTCATCCAGCTTTGGGTGATGGCGCTGACCCGTAAAATGCGCATCGGCGATTTTACCGGGCTGGTGTTCCCCTATCCCACGCTTTCGGAGATCTCGAAGCGCGTGGCCTATGCCTTCTACCAGCCCTCCTTGCGCAGCAAATGGCTGCGCTTGGCCGTCGATTTCCTCAGGAGCTTGGGCTAGAATTTGCGGCGGCGCATTTCCCCCATAAACGCGTAACGCGCATGAGTGCCGACACGAAGGAGCCCGCTCCAAGCGGCGGAAGGAAGACCGGCCGTCGCGCCCGCTTCGTTCCGGGCCTTTCGGGCAAGCTCCTCGTACTCACTATTTTGTTCGTGATGGTGGCCGAGGTCCTCGTCTTCGTGCCGTCCGTCTCAAATTTCCGACGGCAATGGCTGGTGGCGCGGCTGGACGATGCGCAAATCGCGGCGCTGGTCGCAGAGGCGGCACCAGGCGGTCAGTTGCCGAAAGCTTTGCGCGACGATGTGCTCAGAAGCGCCAAGGTGAAGGCGATCGCCGTCAAACGGGCGGCGTCGCGCCGGCTGATCCTCGAAGAGGAAATGCCCGCCGAGATCGACGCTTCGTACGATCTTCGCGAGGCGAGTTGGATCACGCTCATTGCCGACGCCATGATGGTCTATGCGCAAGGCGACGACCGGGTGATCCGCGTCGTTGGTCAGCCGACGCCGGGCGCCGAAGGCTTTATCGAAGTCGTTATCGAGGAAGCGCCGCTCCGGGCGGCGATGCTCCGATACGGGCTCGATATTCTCGCTCTGTCGGTTATCATCTCGATCATCACCGCGGCGCTCGTCTATCTCACGCTCGATGCGCTTCTCATCAAGCCGATGATGAAGCTCACCTCGAACATGGTCCGCTTCGGCGAGCGTCCCGAAGATCCGAGCCGCATCATCGCGCCTTCCCGACGGCGGGACGAGTTCGGCACCGCCGAGCGCGAATTGGCCGGGATGCAGAAAGAGCTTGCGGGAATGCTGAGCCAGAAGAGCCGGCTCGCCGCGCTCGGCCTCGCGGTGAGCAAAATCAGCCACGATCTCCGCAACATGCTGTCGAGCGCGCAGCTCCTCTCCGACCGCCTCCGGAGCGTGAAAGACGAACGGGTGCAGCAACTCGTGCCGAAGCTCATCGCGTCGCTCGACCGCGCGATCAGGCTCTGCGCGCGCACGCTCGATTTCGGCCAGGCGCATGAGATGCCGCCGAAGCGTAGGCGGTTTCCGCTGGCTCCGCTCATTGCCGAGGTGGGCGAGGGGCTAGGCCTGCCACGTCACGGCAGGATCGCATGGCGTCTCGACATCATGGCCGAGCTGAAAGTCGATGCCGACCGCGATCAGCTCTACCGGGTCTTGAGCAATCTCTGCCGCAACGCTGTGCAGGCGCTTGAGAGCCTCGGCGAGGAGGCAGGCGAGATCGTCGTCAGCGCAAACCGCGAGGGCTCGGTCACGATCATCGAGGTGCGTGATACCGGTCCCGGCGTTCCGGAGCGGGCGCGTGAGCATCTCTTCGAGGCGTTCCGGAGCGTGGCACGTAAAGGCGGCACTGGTCTCGGGCTAGCGATTTCCGCCGAGCTCATCGCCGCCCATGGCGGCGAGATCGCGCTCGTCAACAATGACGGCGGTGCCACCTTCCGGATCACCATCCCGGACGTAGTGGTCGAGCTGCACAGGGCGAAGCGCCGCAGCGCCTAGCGCAAAGCGCGATCGGCCGGCTTATTGCCTGACGCGGCGGGGCCAGGGCCGGCCTTCGGGGTGAGACGCAAGAGCTCGCCCTCATCTCCGTCACTTACAACGAGGATTCCGCCGTCGGGAGCCTCGATCAGGTCGCGGATGCGGCGGTCCATGCCAATCTGCTCCTCATCCGTAATCTTGTTGCCGTCGAGCGTGAGACGGATGAGCCCCTCCGAGGAGAGCCCACCCATCACGAGATTGCCGCGCCAGCCTGAAAACAGGTCGCCGCCATAGAAAATCAGCCCGGACGGCGAGATAACCGGCGTCCAGGTTTTGATGGGCCGTTTGAACTCAGGCCGCGTCTTATGATCGGGGATCCGTGCGTTATTGTAATGATCGCCGTCGGACACGATCGGCCAGCCGTAATTCGCGCCTTTTTCGATGACGTTGAGCTCGTCCCCGCCCTTCGGACCCATCTCGTTGATCCAAAGCTCTTTAGACTCGGGGTGGATCGCCGCGCCAAGCATGTTGCGATGGCCGAACGACCAGATGTCCGCTCTGGCGCCCTTCCTGCCGGCAAATGGATTGTCCTCAGGCGACGAGCCGTCGGGATTGATACGCACGACCTTGCCGAGATTGGCCGAGAGGTCCTGCGCCGGGTCGAAACGCTGGCGGTCGCCTGAGGTGATGAACAGCTTCCCATCCGCCGCAAAGAGGACCCGCCCGCCGAAATGGCCGCGGCCGATCATCTTCGGCTCCTGCCGCCAGATCACCTTGACGTCGCTGAGGGCGTTTCCGTCGAGCGTTCCGCGCGCGACAGCCAATCCCTTAAGGACCGTGTCCTTCAGGTCTTGCTCTTGTCCCACCCGCGGATCGCGCTCGTCGCTTTCAACCTTCGGCTGCTCGGCGGCGGCCTCGGAGTAGGAGAAATATACGAACTTATTCTTGGCGAAGTCCGGATCGACGGCGACATCGAGAAGTCCACCCTGGTCACGATAAACCACCTCCGGAACGCCGGAGACCGGCTCCGAAAGCTTGCCGTTCTCGTAAATGCGAAGCCGGCCGGGCTTCTCGGTGATCAAGAGCCTGCCATCGGGCAAAAAGGCCATGCCCCAGGGATTGTCGAGCTTCGCCAGGCTTTCGATGTTCAATTTGGGGTCACCGGATTTGACCGCCTCGGCCTGCGCGACCGATAGGCTGGAAACGAAGGTGAGTGCGGCGAGCAACGTGGCCGGGGCCACGGCTAAGATGAAACGCGTCATGGCAACACCTCGGCTATGCGGATGGGTTTTCGGGTTAACGCAGGGTGTTTGCCTTGGTTGCGGGCGCGCGGCCTTGCCATCCAGAGGCCGAAAGACTAGTTACGCCCACGCGTAACCCGCATGCCCGAGAACGCGCCGATTGGCTTGCGCGACGGGCTTTTAGCCTTCACGTTTGAGGCGAAACGCGCCGGTAGCTCAGTTGGATAGAGCACCAGACTACGAATCTGGGGGTCGTGGGTTCGAATCCTGCCCGG
>WUUC01088530.1_pt1 | contig 11011 bp, 10 predicted proteins | sample 6278441 | NCBI WGS metagenome assembly WUUC01 (sample SAMN13675441, study PRJNA597444) | soil metagenome | isolation source: soil | place: USA: Washington | collected 2017-10 | reverse complement strand
ACCACCATTTCTTCTGAACGTCCGGCTGGGCAAACCATTTGATATAGGCAAGAGCACCATCCATGTTGTCCGTATTGGCGACGACTGAAATTCCCTGCCCGCCCAGTGTCGATGCCGCAACCTTCTCTTTCGGGTTGACGAAGAACCCGATCTTGTCGCCGCCGACCTTCTCGTCCTTGTAGAGGCCGGGGAAGAAGGCGAACCAGTTCATCGCCATGGCCACTTGCCCGGATTTGAATGCATCGAGGCTTTCGCCCATATAGGCGTCGGTATATCCGGGCGGCGTGCAGCATTTGTAGAGTTTCTTGTAGGCTTCAAGCCCAGCTACTGCTTCCGGAGAGTTGACAGCACCCTCCATGTCATATTTTCCAGGCGTATTTTCATATTTGAAGCCATAGGGATACAGAGCCGATGTCGAGCCCATCGTAATACCTTCGGAAGCGCGCTCAGTGAATATCGCGGCGCCATAAACCTTCTTACCGTCAATTTCGCGGCCATTGAAGAACTCGGCGACCTCCAGCAACTCATCCCAGGTGGTTGGGGCTGCCAGATCACGATTGTACTTCTTTTTGAATTCTGCCTGAATTTCGGGTTGGGCAAACCAGTCTTTGCGGTAAAACCATGCATTGGCATCGCCCATTGCCGGAAGCGCCCAGTAATTTGGTGTGCCCTTCGGCCACGTTGCATAGGCGTTGACCGCTGCATCGGCGAAATCGCTCATCTTGATCCCTTCTTTGTCGAAGAAATCATTCAGCTTCACGTAGTAACCGTTCTCAGCCGAACCGCCGAGCCATTGGCTGTCGCCAATTAGAAGATCGCAGAGCTTGCCACCTGAGTTGAGTTCATTGAGGATACGATCGGCGAAATTCGGCCAAGGCACGAATTCGAACTTCATTGTCGTTCCGTTTTGAGAAGTAAAATCCTTCGACAGCTCAACAAGTGCATTGGCGGGGTCCCAAGCCGCCCAACACAGCGTCAGCTCGTCGGCTTTCGCCAGGTTCGGCGCTGCGCCTAACAAGATCAACGCCGAACTTGCCCCGAGCAGGGCCTGCTTTACCGTTTTCATGCATTCCTCCCAGATAACAAGCGACACCGCGTCGCTCTTTGACATCATCCTTTGTTCCCTTGTCCTCACACGATCTCTGTGCCGTGTTGAGTAATTTTGTTTAGCATGAACGCATCTACTGAACATTTCAAGCCTGAATCGTTGTTGCAGCGCACACGACGATGTCGGTCTTGCTCGCGACCGTTATGGTGTCGGCGGGAAAGCGTCATCCCTGGTGATCTGCCTTGCGCAAACCGCCTGGAATGAACGGGACCACTACCGGCTTGGTTGTTTTGGAAACTGTTGCCTGTGCTAAGGCAAATCACCGCCATCGATTCCGATGACTTGACCACTCGGATCGCGGATGTTCAGCTTCACGAAAAAATGCGGTAGCTGTCGAACAGCATCTTCGTAGAGGTAATCGCAAGGAAGATGCCGAACAGCAGGCGCAGCGTACGTGGCTCGATGGAATGTGCCGTGCGAGCGCCGAGTGGCGCGAACCACATGCTTGTGAGAACGATAGCGACGAGCCCGCCGATATTGACATATCCGAGAGAGAACGCGGGTAGCGCGGCCTTGCCCCAGCCGTTGACAATGTAGCCCAATGTTCCGGGAACTGCGATAATGAGGCCGATTACCGAGGCCGTGCCAACGGCGCGTCTGACCGGATAGCTGCAGATGCTGAGTGCTGGCACCGTCAAGGTGCCGCCACCAATACCCATGAGAGTTGAGATCGTACCGATGGTCGTTGCCATACCCGCCTGCCCCGGGCGACCGGGCAGGCCCTTCACCGGATGCCAGCCTTCACGAGTGAAGAGCATATACAATGCTACAAGAGCGGCAACGATACCGAAGATGGCGGTCAGCACGGTGGCAGTCGCATAGGAAGCGATGACGATGCCGAGCAGAACGCCAAGGGCGACGAATGGGGCCCAGAGCTTCAAGAGATCGCGATCGACTGCGCCCTTGGCATTATGGGCCCGGATCGACTGTATAGACGTGGGAATGATGGTGGCAAGTGATGTACCGACCGCAATATGCGCCCTCAGGGCTACATCGACATCGAACACTGCAAGCACAAGGTAGAGGACTGGCACGACGACAATCCCTCCGCCGACGCCCAGAAGCCCGGCCAGGAATCCGGATATGCAACCAACAAGCCCCAGAACGAGCGCAAATGAAGTCAACAGCATGAGCGATGCAGGCATCGGGCGACCCGAAATGAGGTGAGGACATGAGCCCGCAAGGGCTTGCGTACGGTCAGGCGCGCCGAAGCGCACCCTCTTTGTCGGCAATGGTCAGGCGACAGGCCGTTCCAGATCAGGCGACGCGGAACCGTATTTCGTCTACGCCAGCTACGTGCCCGACCATCTCGTCACCCTTGACGACCGCGCCAACGCCGGCGGGTGTTCCCGCGAAGATCAGGTCGCCTGCTTTCAGTTCAAAGAGGCGCGATAGATAGGCGATCATTTCCGGCGCCTTCCAGATCATCTGGTTGAGATCACCGCTCTGACGTGTCTCGCCGTTTACCTTGAGCCAGATGGCGCCTTCGGTCGGATGGCCTACTTCCGAAACCGGGTGCAATGGACCGCATGGCGCCGACGCCTCGAAAGCCTTGCCGGTTTCCCAGGGCCGACCGAGTTTCTTGGCCTCCCCCTGGAGATCGCGGCGCGTCATATCGAGGCCGACGGCATAGCCATAGACGCAGTCCAACGCATTCTCGACGGCAATGTTGACGCCACCCTTCTGCAGCGCCAGGACAAGTTCGATTTCGTGGTGGACGTCGCTCGATTCGCTCGGATAGGGAAAGTCCTGGCCCAACGGCACGATGGAGTCCGGGTTCTTCTGGAAGAAAAAGGGTGGTTCTTTGTTGGGATCATGCCCCATTTCAATAGCGTGATCGGCAAAGTTACGCCCGACGCAGTAAATCCGGTGGATCGGAAAGAGCGCGTCGCTACCGGCGACTGCCAATGTCGGCACCGGCGCCGGCGTGATGACGTATTTCTTCAGTTGAGGCATGTCGTTCATTATCGCGCTCCTGCGTAGTATTCGATGCGTTTTTCAAAGTGTTCCACCCCTGCGGACAGCAGCATCGCCGCCGCAAAAAGAAGCATGGTTAGGGCCCAGAAACGCTCCATGTCGAAGCTTCGTGAGTAGAGCTCGAAAAGCTCCCCGTAGCCAATGATGGAGACCAGTATTTGCCCGATGACAACACCCTTTACTCCGCGGATGAGACCGATCCGGATGCCGGCCAATATTTCCGGTAACGCGGAGAGAAGAATGATTTTGGTAAAGATAGTCCAGCGCGAGGCGCCATAGCTGCGTCCCATCTCGATAAGTGACATCGGCACCTGCATGACGCCGGCTCGCGCATCCAGCACGATGATCCAGACTGCGAACAGGAAGACTGTTACTACAACCGTCGTCTCGCCCATGCCGAACAGGATCATCAAGATGGGAACCAATGCCGACAAGGGCGCACTGACGAACATGTTGACCCAGAGGCCGAAGATGTTGTCTACCACCCTCACCCGTCCCATTAGAACCCCGAGCGGCACGCCGACGACAATGGCGAGGGCCATGCCGTAGATGAAGGAGCGCAGTGTGATAAGGGATGCGCTCTGCCAGGAAGCGGTTTGCACGAGCTCGTAGCCGGCGCCAATGATCGAGGTGATTGGCGGGATGAGGAACATGACCTCAAGGCGTCCGACGATCTCCCAGACGAGCAGCCAGAATATCAGCGAAGTCATCATGGGAATGCGTCTACCGAACAAGGTCATGGACGTTACTCCGCATACTGCCGTAGCCCCTGCCAGATTTCCTCGACCACGTCGAGATAACCGGCGTCGCGGCGAATGTCATCGGGAGAGGCTGTACGATCAATCATCGGGTCAATAATCTGCGACACGCGGCCCGGACGTGGAGAAAGAAGGACGATCCGATCGGAAACATAGACCGCTTCTTCGATCGAGTGCGTCACGAAAATGAATGTTTTCTTTTCCAGTTCGACCAACCTCAGCAAATCCTCCTGAAACTTGCGCCGATTCTGTTCGTCGACGGCGGAAAAAGGTTCGTCCAGCAGAAGTACGTCCGCGTTCACAGCAAAGGCCCGGGCGATGCCTACGCGCTGACGCATGCCACCGGAGAGCTCATGCGGGTACTTCTGCTCGAAGCCTGCAAGTCCTACCTGCTCGATATAGCGGCGGGCCGTTCGATCCCGCTCGGCTGCGGTCACACCCTTGAGTTCAAGGCCGAAGCCGATATTGCGCAGCACCGTCGCCCAAGGCATCAATGCGAAATCCTGGAAAACGAAGGCGCGTTCGGGACCCGGTGCCGTTACGGTACGACCATTGACACGAATCTCACCTGACGTCGCAGGCACAAGGCCAGCGATAATCTTAAGAAGCGTCGTCTTCCCGCAACCGGAAGGGCCAAGAAGCGTGGTCAGGTGGCCCCGCTCGAACTCCAGGTTGATGCCGCGCAACGCTTCAATGTCGCCGTAGTTTTTGCAGATATCGCGAACCTGAACGACGGCATCGTTGCCGGGGGCGGCCTTCACGCTGCCGCTGCGTGCCAAAGCAGAATTGCCCATGTCACTTTCTCCTTTTTTCAGGACGCAGCAGGTGCATTTCAACGTATTGCAAGCCGGCGAGCGTCAGCGTTGATACGGCTATGATAGAGGCCACGGCGGCGTACATGTGGGCATAATTGGCGACCGAGCGGTGATAGGTAATGAGATCACCGATGCCTGTCGGCGTGATCAGAAGTTCGGCCAGCATGACGCCGATGAAGCCGGCAGCGATGCCGAGACGAAGGCCAGCGAACAGGACCGGCGAGGCGTCGGGAATGATAATCTTGAATATCTGCTGAACACGCGAGCCTTGGAACGATCGGCACATGTCGACCAGCGATGGATTGACGTGACGCACTGCCTTATAGGAGTTCAGCACGATTACGGGTAGCGCGAGCATGATAACTGCGAGCGTTTTGGCTGTCAGTCCGATGCCGTAGACAAATGTAACCAGCGGTACAAGCGCAGCCATCGGAGCAGCTTGCAGGACTATGAAGACTGGGGCCAGCAGCCATTCAGCTTTGTCGGAAAGGCCCATGGCAACACCAAGGCCAATACCGACCAGCGCGGAAACGAGGACGCCCATTACCAGTGGCTGGAGGGTAATGAGGTAGGCTTTGTGCATGCTTCCATCGGCCACCATCTCGCCGAAAGCCGCGACAGTTTCAAGAAATGTCGGGAAGGCGAAGCTTATGGGGATTCTGCCGGCCATTTCCCAGGACGCGAAGAGAAGTGTAAGCGAGACGACGATCCAGAAGGATCGCCGATCATCGGCAAATGACTGAATCCTTTCACGGACAGTGGGTGGCGCCTCTTTCGGGGCGCCAATCCCGGCACGGAGTTTGGCAGGGGAAACGCTCATCTGCATCTTACTTCGTACCAATCCTGGACAGGACGTTGTTGAGTGCCGACAGATCCCAGAAGTCCTCAACCTTGAGAGCCTTTGCATCGCCTTCAAGTGCGCCGGATACCGTGTAGAATTCGAAATCATCCTTTGCAGCTGCCTCTCCGCCGCCATTGAGCGGCATGTTTGGTGCGGCCTCTGCGAAATACGGCTCTATGTCGGCCACCATTTCAGGCGTTGCGTCTGGAAGCAGCTTGTACTTCTCCTTGAGAGCCGTGACAGACTTCGGATCGGCTGCAACCTCCCGCCAGGTTGTCAGGATGGCCTCTACGAGAATCTCCACGTCCTTCGCATTGGCGGAAAGATAATCTGTGTTTGCAAAGAGCGCCTCGTCGGTGGCGCTGACGTCGCCCATGGGCAAGAACGCGAACTTGCCGGGTGCCTTGTCTTCCAACACACGCTTGCCGGACGAGTCCACGATCGTCGCCTTCACGTTCCCCTGCAACAATGCGCCGGTGCGCACTTCCGCGCCAGGGACGTAAGCGATGCTGGAGTAGCTGATGCCATTCTTCTCGGCCATCAATCGCATTATCGCCTCGGTGCCGGATCCACGCGAGTGGACGGCGATCTCCTGACCGTCGAGATCCTTCCAATTTTTGTAGAACTCGGTATTGACGACCGGGTAGAACTGCAGCTTGCTCAATTGCATGAAGATGCGGATCGGCGCCTTTACTTTTTGGAGCAGAGCGTACGGCGCTCCCACGCCGATGTCTGCCTGACCGCTGACCACCGCCTGGGCCGCGATATCCTCGCTCTTCAAAAAGGTGACCTGAACATCCACGCCCTTTTCCCTGGCCCGCTCAAAGGCGGCGAGGAGATGAAGCGATTCTACCGTGGCAATGTCGCCGAAAGCGACACGCATTGGATCTGCCCAGGCTTGTCCCGGAACAGCGACTGCGAACCAGATGGCGGCAGCAGAAACCGACGCCCGGATTTTCCTAGCTAGGATATTCATGTTTTCCTCCCGACATTTGTGTCCCTCCCAGAACCCAATTGCAAACCAATCATTCATTAATGCCGACATCTGTCAACTTATATTTCTTAAAAGCTCGGCGCAGAGAACGCTGGTAAACCAGTCACGCTGCATCATTCTTCAGCCCGGACAGGTGTTTCTATGAGGGAAGCCTGATCATGAGCCGGAAGGTTTGCGGTTGACAGAAACACCGCCGCCGATTATGGGATAAACCAATCAGCAATTGGTTTGACTCATGGATCAAAACGTGGATATCGATGTGCTGGGAAGGCTGAAGCACTTCCTTGCAAATACCGAACTGCCCGGCGACGGGCGCCTGCCTCCTGAACGTGAACTTGCTCAATCGCTGGACGTTGGTCGCGCGGTCTTGCGCAAGGCGCTCGCGGCCTTGCAGGCGGAGGGTACGGTATGGCGGCACGTCGGCAAGGGAACGTTCTTCGGCGACCGTCCTATCGATACGTTTGCCGACATCAATGCGATGGTTCAGCGCACCAATCCGCTCGAGGTCATGGGAGCGCGCATTGCGTTCGAGCCGGAGGTGGCTCGCTGCGCTGCCCTCAACGCGACCGGCGCCCAGATCATCGAGATACGCAACTGCATGATCAAGGCGCAGCATGCGCCGACATGGCGCCAGTACGAACAGTGGGACAACCGGCTGCACCGGATGATCGGCGAAGCATCGCAGAATTCTCTGCTGCTCGGGCTTCTGGACACGCTGAACGCCGTACGGCGCGCGGTCACCTGGGGCCGGTTGCGCCAGACGCCCGTTCGCCCGCCGGCCGATCATCACAGCTTCGCAGAGCATCAACAGATCGTCGAGGCGATCGCGGATCGCGATGGCGCCATGGCGGCCGATGCCATGCGGCGGCATCTTCGCAGCGTCGAGAGCCATATGCGCGACATGCGCTGACAAGCGGCGGCCGATACGCAAAGCGGTTCAATTTGCTCGCTGCCCCTGTTATACTCGAAAACATTACAGATCGGCGTATGATATGTCTTCGTAGACCCATGGAGAGGAAACGAATGATGGAACTCAAACGCGGACGTCTGATCGATCACCTGCATCTGCACTCATCTGACCTCACAGCAAGCAAACGTTTTTATGCAGCGGTTCTGGCAACGCTCGGTATCGAGATCACGGATGGAGGCGAATACTTTTTTGCCGATGAGCTGTGGGTCGATTCAGGCAAGTCCGCAACCCGCGTGCACTTTGCCTTTCAAGCTGCGGATCGCGAAACGGTGCGACGGTTCTATGAGGCGGGCTTGAAAGCTGGCGGCCGGGACAACGGCCCTCCTGGCGAGCGGCACTACCATCCGGGGTACTATGCAGCGTTCCTGTTGGACCCCGACGGGAACAACGTTGAAGCCGTTTATCACGGTCCTGCCAACAAATCGGCGGATTTCATTCAGATCACATGGTGAGGCGAAGGCCTTTATCACAGGGCCTCGCGGGGATGCGAGTTCTCAGCTGAGAACTTTCGGCAATCTGTATCGCAATTCCTTCGCGCAATGGGATTGCATTATGGTGCGAAAACACCCCTCTCCTGGCATTTCTTGTGCCATTTTAGCCATTTCTTCTGCAAGAATCGGAAAAACTTATCCACCAGGCATCCAATTACCAAGGGTCGCAGCTCTCGAGGGAGCCTCCGACATAATCGTTGACAGCCAGATCGATGTCATGAGATTGTCGGGCCTGCGCGGACTGTTCATGCCATTGTTTATAAATGCCTCTTCGCCCCGGTTCCGGTCAGGTGGCGACCGCGCGAGCGGAATTCAACCTCGGTTTAACTTCCGTATCGTTTTCATGGTTATCGGATATCAACGACTTAATCAACAGCACAATTCCCCTGCGCCGTGGACGCACGACACGCACGACAGGCCGCGCCGTCTACCGCGTCGCCGCCGAGCATCTCTTCCCCTGGCACAAAATCGACGCAGCGTCCTGGGTCGGCGACCCGGGAGACCACCATTCGACTCGCGCGAGATGGCAAAAAACTTGTCGGCGGCGGCTACCGGGCGCTGCTGGTCCGTCCAAGACGTGAACTGTAGATGTCAGCGATAGCTGGCAGCAAGCACCATCTAGGCGAGCTGCCGTTTGCCTCGGAATACAAGGGCTGCCAACTGGTCGGATATTTGCCTGCCCATTGCCTTACGGCGGTCATATCGCTAAAGATGCTGCGTCGGAAAAGGCAGACTTGGTTTGGTAAGCCCAAGTCCTTTCGGTAACGAAAGCTCTGGTCTTTGGCCTCGTGCACGAGATCCCCGCGACGAACATTGGACGCCCTCCTCGGCGCCCCAGGGTTCGTCCGTGTGGTGCTCAGGTTCGAGAAACGCTCCGGTCGAACAACGACCATGGAGCATTTATGCCTACCCCTGACACTACTTTCTACGACGTCATTATTGCCGGAGCGGGCCCGGTTGGCCTCTTCCTTGCCTGCGAACTGCGGCTTGCTGGTGTCTCGGTCCTTGTCCTTGAAAAGACTTCGGGCCCATATTCGCCGCTGAAGGGATTGCCGTTCGGACTGCGCGGGCTTTCGGTGCCGACCACCGAGAGCCTCGATCGGCGTGGACTGCTCGACGATCTCACGGAGCACGCGGCGATCAAACAGACGCCAGCCGTGGCCCACTGGATGCAGCAAAAGCGCCGCCCCGGTGGCCACTTCGCCGGCATTCAATTCTCTCATGATCAAATCGACACCGCGCGCTGGCCATACCGCCTGCCCCGCTCGGTCGGCAGCATCGCGGCCGACATGGCAAGCATCGAAGCCGTATTTGGCCTTCGCGCCGACAGGCTGGGCGTCGAGATTCGTCGTGGCTGCGGCTTCGAGGCTCTCGAGGCGTCGGACAGGGGCGTGATCGTCCGTGCCGGTGGCGAGCCGTTCGAAGGACGCTGGCTCGTCGGCTGCGATGGCGGGCGCAGTGCTGTCCGCAAGGCGGCCGGGATCGGCTTTACCGGCACCGATCCGGAGTTCACCGGCTATTCGGCGCAGGTCGTGCTGGCCGATCCGGGGGCACTCCAGCCCGGCCGCCATTATACCCCTGCCGGCATGTACACTTTCACAGCACCCGGGACGATCGCTATGATCGATTTCGACGGGGGCGTCTTTCACCGTAGCGAGCCAACGCGCGACCATGTTGAAGCCGTGTTGCGCAAAGTGTCCGGCATCGACGTGACGGTAACGGCCCTTGAGATCGCTACGACGTGGACCGACCGGGCCTATCAAGCGACGGCCTATCGTCAACGCCGAGTGCTGCTGGCAGGCGATGCCGCGCACATCCATTCGCCGCTGGGCGGCCAGGGGCTGAACCTCGGCCTCGGGGACGCGATGAACCTGGGCTGGAAGCTCGCTGCCGCAATACGGGGCAATGCTCCCGACGACCTGCTCGACACCTATATGAGCGAGCGGCGGCCGGTGGGCGCACAGATCCTCGATTGGTCCCGAGCGCAGGTGGCGCTCATGCGGCCGAGCGCAAGTTCTCGCGCACTGGGAGCCATCATCCGCGATCTGATCGAGACGCGCGATGGGGCGACCTATTTCGCTGAACGCGTCTGGGCTGTGGGGCTCCGTTATAACTTGGGCGATAGCCATCCGCTCGTCGGTCGCAGCATGCCGGACTTCACCTTCGAGGATGGCAGCAGGGCCAATCAATATCTGCGTAGCGGCCGCGGCCTGCTACTGGATTTCAGCACGGATGCTACGCTTCAGACGCTCGACGGCGGCTGGGGCGATCGGATCGACTATGTCGCCGGCAGTGCATTGGATAATCTTGGTACGATAGCCGCGCTGATCCGGCCCGATGGCATAGTGGCGTGGGCCTGTGAGAGAGCTCCCGACCCGACAGAAGTCGAAGCTACCGCCACGCGGTGGTTTGGCGCGCCAACTCAAGCGCGGTAAGCAGCGGCAAGCGATGTCATAAATAAAGCGGCGGCTTCCGACGTTCTTCACGGATAAGCCGCCGTTCCGCTTTCCAAGGTGTCAAAAGGCGGACAAAGCGGTCGCTTGGCGCTTCCGAACCGTACCGTCACGGCGAACGCTGACCCCACACCCGACGCGGCCAAGCGTCAGGAGGCGGCGTAAACGGTGCGGATTATGCCATCGCCGTGTTGGCTTTGGTTTTTCCAATGACATCCCATTCACCTTTTTCGGACCAGAAGCTTGCGCCCTAAAGGTTGGCCGTGAACCTGGGGCGCGATGTGCGGCCCAAGATGCCCTCGTCTCAGCGCGACGGTCGCCGCCGATTATTTGCTCGAGTGACCATAGGAGAGCCGACAATGGCTTGCCTTGACTCCAACCCGCGAAGAAACGCGGCGACGCCTTCGTTGAACCGCTTCTCAAAGTCGCTTTCGATAATGGGCCCGGCGCACCGTCGCAGTGCAGGGAAGCCGGTGCCAATCGCCGCGATAAGCTGCTTCTCGCCGCCGCTCTGGTCCTCGTGCGATCTCCAACGTTCGCGAAACGCCTGCTCTTCGATCGTCGAGCCGAGAACGAAATAGACGAGATTGAACATCGCGTCCGT
>WUUC01066645.1_pt1 | contig 11013 bp, 9 predicted proteins | sample 6278441 | NCBI WGS metagenome assembly WUUC01 (sample SAMN13675441, study PRJNA597444) | soil metagenome | isolation source: soil | place: USA: Washington | collected 2017-10 | reverse complement strand
TCGGCTACTGGGCGTGGGACAACCTCGCGCTGTGGGCGACGTTCCACGCGGTCGGCGAGACGCCGGGCGCCAGCGTCATCTTGCTGGGGTACCTGATCGGCCAGCTCGGCGGGTTGCTCCCGATCCCGGGCGGGATCGGCGGCATCGACGGCGGCCTGATCGGCACGCTGATCGTCTTCGGCGCCGACGCGCCGACGGCCACCGCGGCGGTCCTGGCCTACCGCATCATCCTGTTCTGGATCCCGCTGGCGCTGGGCGCGGTCGCGTTCACGTCGCTGCGCCGCAGCCTCGGGAGGCCGGGCGGGTTTATCCCGTGCGCGGATTAGGTGGCGGCTGGCCGCTTAAATGTGCTCAATACTTTGTTCGATGGAAGATAAAATGTGCATCTCGAAGCCTCTATTACTCCAGTCGACCGCGTGCCTGCTTGGAGAACACGCCCGCGCCCGCGCCGGCGTCTCGCGAACGCTCTCCAACGCCACTCTCGAGCGCGAGCTGAACCGCTTGGTCTCCGTCCGCGGCTGGGACGCGCTCAATGAGCTCTGCAACCAGGCAAGGGAGCTCTCGCCCGCGCTGCAAGCCGAAAAGAGTTCTGCGCCTTCGATGAGCTCGTCGGGATCTTTCCCAAAGAGCGCTCGATGCGTACTACACGGATGAGGCTGCGATGCCGAGGCCCACAAGGCAGGACTCGCGGCGTCCGATGGACGGTGAGGTGGTCCGGAGGCACCGGCAGCGTCACCCGTCGCACGATGGGTTGCAGTACGGTCGCCTGTCGCGATGGCTGTCGGCATTCGGTACATGGGCAATAAGAAGCAAATCGCCCGCGACGTCGGCGCCCTCGTCGATGAGTTGCGACCCGGGCGGCCCCTCTTAGACCTATTCTGCGGAATGTGTTCGGTGGCAGGAGCCGTCAGCGACTCTGGGAGGCATGTGTGGGCCAACGACGTGCAGCGATATGCGGCCCATGCCGCTCGATGCCTGATTGCAACAAAGGCGCCTCCACCACCTGCCGAACAGGCGGCCGCAATTCTCGCAACGACCGCGCAGCGCCATCGCGAACAACTCGCCGAGCGGTTCGCTGCCAGCCTCAGCGTCGAGGACGAGGTGCTCGCCGACCCGACCGTCGAGGCGTATGGGATGGCATACCGGCAGTGGCGTCACGCCGCCAACGATGCGGCGGTAGCAGCGGAGGTCTTCGGGCTTCGACGCGCGCGGCGAGCCGTGCCATACCGGCTGGCCACGCTGACCTTCGCGTGGGGGTACTTCGGGCTCCGTCAAGCGATCGACATCGACAGCCTCCGATACGCCATCGACCGCCACGGCCGTAACGGCAACCTGTCGCCCACCGACCGCCGTTGGGCATTGCTAGCCCTTCTGCAGACCGCAAGCCAACTAGCAGCGAGCCCGGGACATCTTGCACAGTACCTCTCAGCAACCACGCCACCGAGCCTCGAGCGCGTAGTTCGCCAGCGCCGGCGCAACATCGAGCGACAGTTCGAGATCGAGCTCGGACGACTCGCACCGTACGGCGCAGCCGACTGGCGCGGGAACAACGTCGTCATGTGCCGAGACGCCCTTGGTATTTGGCGCGAACTCGCCACCCGCGGGTTCCACGGCAACGTGATCTACGCCGACCCCCCATACTCCAAGAACCAGTATTCGCGCTTCTACCACGTGCTGGAGACGCTGCACCGCTACGACTACCCGACTGTCTCAGGACGAGGGCGGTACCGCCCTGACCGACACGTCACCACCTTCTCCCAGCGTCGGGGCGTCGCGGCAGCCTTCGACGCGCTCTGCGCCGGAGCTGCGCGGCTCGACTGCGCGCTCGTATTGAGTTACCCGAGCGATGGTCTGCTGTCACGCTACGGGAAGGGCGACGTCACCACGATCCTAGGCCGGCACTTCCCGAGGGTACGTGTGGCGCTCTGCAGGCCGTTGACGCACTCGACCCTGGGCTCAGCACACGGCGTGCGCGACAACACGGTGGAAGAGCGGGTCTACGTCGCGATGCCGCGCTGACGGCACGAAACGGCCCCGCCGCCACTCAAGCTGGCCGGTATGGTGCTGGCTCGTGGCGGCCACCATTATTCGTACCGATGGATCCCGCGCGCCCGTCGACGCTCGCGCCCGTCGACGCCTGTTGCACGCCGGGGCGCCCGAGACGGCGATCCGCGCTGCCGAGGCCCACGGCCACCACGACTGGACCCCGCTTGCCCACGCCATGGACCGGATGTTCATGGTGGGCTACGGCCACCTTTCCCAGCGCCGCTTCTGGTTCACGCGGCACCCGCGCCTTGGCGGCCTGTCGCCCATAGAGGCGATGGCGCAGCCTGGCGGCGTCGACAGCGTCTTCGAGCTCGCGCGAGTGTGGGCTCGGCCGCGTAACCCTTTCATGTAGCCGCCAGCACGACGCGCAGACGGCTCCCGCAGGAATTCCCCGCAAAAGGCGCCGAAGAGATTGGTCCATCGCGGCCTGGCGAAGCCGTCTGTGGCCCGTCCGTGGCTGTAGGCTTAACGGCTCGTGCTCGACTCGTCTCCTCACTCCGACCTTGGGGGAACCGGCCTTAGGACCACGGTGTCCGGCACGTTCCGGCAGGCCATCGATGACGTGCAGGCCAGTGTCCAGGCGCTCTCGGACGCCGGCGTGCTCGTCCTGTCCCCCTCGGATCCTCGGATCGTCGATCGCTTCGGCGACTTCGTGTTCGTCGCCAGCGATCGAGTCCGGCACCTCAAGACCGTCCAGGACCGCCATCTGGCCGCCATCCGCGCGTCGGACTTCGTGTGGCTCGTCGCGCCAGACGGATACGTCGGGCTGTCGGCCGCCATGGAGATCCAGTGCGCCGCGGAACACGACGTGCCGGTCTACTGCACCGAGGTTCCCGTCGACCTGACCGTTCGGCAACGGGTGATCACTGTCGACTCGATATGCGCGGCCATCGAGCGGCACGGCCGGCCCCGGCCCGTCGATCCGGCCGAGAGCCTGCTGCTTAATCCCGAGCGGGGCCTGCAACTCGCCCATGACGATCTCGTCATCGCCCAAGCTGGCCTGCTCGGGCGTCCCCGAGTCGAGCAGACCGACGATGCTGTGGGCGCTCTGGAGCGTCTGCGGCGCCGGATCATCCTCCCGTAATAGCTCAAGGAGTATCCGTGCCCGAGCCGCCCTCAGCGGACCAGCCAGACCTCGACGCGCTCTTTCGGCTGCGCGAAGACCTCCAGAAGCGCGAGCAGCAGATCGACGCGACGCTCAAGGCGTTCTATGTCGAGGACACCGGTGGGTTCGTCCATCAGCTGGTGCCCGACAAGCCCAAGGCCAAGGTGCTGTCCAAGGCGAGCACGGCGACCTGCTTGGCGCTCTTGCACGACACCGGACGACTCGACGACCGCCCCTGGGTCGACAAGCGCGCCGACCTCGTCGAGGAGATCGTCAAGGAGAAGGAATGGAACAGCGCGCGCCTCGGAGCCGACAACCCGTTCACGGTCTCGTTCCTGCTCGAAGCTGTGGCCAACCTCCGAGACCCCCTCGGACTGACGGGCGCGCCGCGCACGATCGTGGACGAGAAGGTCTGCAAGCTGCGCCAGCAGATCGCCGACGCGAACCCTGAGCCGGGCGGCGTCGCCCTGCAGGATTACGAGGCCACCGCGTTCCTCACCTACAAGGCGGTCGTAGCGCTCAAGCGCTGGGATGCGCTCGAACCCGTTCGCGACGCGGTCACGGGGTGGACCTGGCAGCATCTCAGCAAGGAGTGCCTGCTGGTGGCGTCCGAGAGCCAGGACGCCGACGTCTTCGAAGTGGCCTACTCGGCGCTGATCGCCAGCGCAATCGTTACGCCGGACCGCATGACGCCGCAACAGCGCGGACTGCTCCGGGAGGCCGTCGGGCAGTTCTTTCGGCACCAGCGGCCCGACGGCAGCTGGCCGCGAAGCCGGCCGCTGTTCGTCTACCCGCGGCTCGGCCACGCGTACTGCTACGACTACGAGCTGCTGGCCGCGCTGTTGTCCGACGCGCAGCTGGCCGAGATTGCCAGCGAGCACCTCGGTTGCCTGCACGCCGCAGCACAGGCCCTGGAGGAGCGCAAGTACCCGCTCAGCGTCGCTCTGGACGAGGCAGATGGCGAGCGAAGCGAGCCCGTCTACGGATGGTCGTCGGGGCATCACGGCACGAAGGTCGCGGCCGAGTCGTGGGCGACCGCCGCCGCGCTGCACTTCTGCTCGGCACTAAGCCGGCTCGTCGCCGAGCGCATCCGGCGCGAGACGTTCGAATACGTCGGCGCCTCGTACACCCCGCCGTCGGAGACCGACGCGGGCGCCAAAGCCCTCGATGGCTTCCTGGACTCGCCCTTGGCGCCGGGAGGCGACGCGCAGCTCAAGACGGCACTCGAGGTCTCGCTGCTGTCGCCGCTACTGGCGGTCCGCGCCAAGGTCCGCCAGGGCAAAACCCTTCCCAAGCGTACGTCCGGGGGCGTCAAGGTCCCCACGTCGGCCATCCTGTTCGGGCCGCCCGGAACGTCGAAGACAGGGCTCGCCGAGCGCATCGGCGAGGCGCTCGGCTGGCCCGTCCTTGCGCTGGACCCGTCGCATTTAACGCGCCATGGCCTCGACGCCGTGCACTCTGAAGCCAACAAGCTCTTCGGGATGCTCCAACGCTGCGAGGAGGTCGTCGTCCTGCTCGACGAGTTCGACGAGCTGATGCGCGAGCGCGAGGGCGGCAGCGACATGGAGTCACGGTTCCTCACGACCGCGATGCTTCCCAAGCTCGCCGCGCTCAGCCGGGAGCGCCGGATCGTGTACCTCGTGGCCACAAACCACCTCGAGCAGTTCGATGCGGCGATTCGCCGCCCTGGCCGCTTCGACATGGTCATCCCGGTACTGCCGCCCACGGCCAGCGAGAAGCTCGAGCGCTTTGAGCCCCTGCGCGACGCGTTACCGATGATGGACTTGCGTGACCGCCGGGAATGCGAGCTGGGGCTTGAGGACCTCATTTACCTGGAGGCCGAGGACCTTGTGGATCAGGTCGCGGGCATCGTTGATGGAGACGCGCTGGCGGAACAGTTCGAGAACGCCACAGCCGCATGCACGATGAACCAGCCTGTCAACGGCAAGGATGGCGAGACGTGGAAGCGCCGCATGGACGACCAGGCCAAGCGCGTTCGCGGGCTGCGGCTGTCCGCATAGCCGACGACCGACTTAGCGCGGCACGCGGCGATCGACGGTCCGTAGCGCCCGGCGGCAGACGCGCTCCGTCGCCGCAGAGCTCGACGAGCGGGTCCAGCGCGCGCACACCGCACGCACCCAATCGGGACGCGTGCGCGACGCGTCGTTGAGCCAGTTGCCCACGCTGTCCTGCACGTAGCGCGAGGGGTCGGCGCACAACGCCGACAGCAGGGTCTCGGCGTCCTCCGGTCGCTGCTTGAGCTCGGGGATGTGGACGCTCCACACTCCGCGGGGGCGCGTCGCCTCGCTGGCGAACCGCCTGACGTTCGGCGACGGGTCCTCGGCCCAGACCCGGAGCAGCTGCAACGCGACGTAGGGCTCGGCGACGACGGCCGGCCGTGCGGCAAGCCATGCCCATTCCCGCACGGCGAAGTGTTCGTCGTCGGCGAACGCGCGCAGGGTCTCGAGGCGGTCGGCAAGGCTGGAGCTCGGCTGTGCGGCGACGGCCATCGCGGCCCAGCCGCGAACGGTGTCGCTGCGATGCGTGGCCGCGCGCCCGATCGCTTCCGTCCCGGCGGCGGCCAGGACCCGGCCGCCGGCCCGCATGCGCGTCACGAAACCGTCGCGGCGCAGCATGCTGGCGTCGGCCGCGAGCTCGGGGAAGGCGGCCGTCAACAGCGCGCCCATGTCGATCGCCATCTGTTCCATGTGGTTGACCGACGGAGCTCCTGCCTCGAGCTCGCGCTTGACGTTTTCCGGAACGAGCGTGGGGGAACGCGCACCGCGGCGCTGCGACAGGCTCACAGGCTGGCAAACTAATCCAACCGCGAGGGCTGCTGTCCGCAGGTGCGCCTACAGTCCGCGCGTGACCGAGATCGTTATGTATCCCGCCCTCGACTCGAAGTCGCTCGCCATCCGGCACGCATCCGTCTACGACGGCCTCGCCGAGGAGTACGGTGCCCGGGCCACCGCGCTGGAGCAGGTCACCGACGACAGCATCGCCCGGATGCTGACGTTCGTCGGCAGCGGCGGCCGGGCGCTCGACGTCGGGGCAGGCGCCGGCTTGGTCGCACAGGCGCTCACGCGTGCCGGCTACGACACAACAGCGATCGACGTGTCGCCGCGCATGGCGGCCGTCTGCCGCACGCGCGTGCCGCAGGCCCACGTCGTCGTCGGTGACTACCTCGAGGAGCAGTTCGACGAGAAGTTCGACGCTATCGTGGCGTTCGCGTTCATCCACCTCTTCCCCACCGACCTCGCCGTCGCATGCCTGCGGAAGATGCGCGACGATCTCACTGATCAAGGCGCCCTGCTGATCGGCACGACCGCCGAACCGACGTGCAGCGAGGGCTTCGAGGGCAAGCTCGACTATCCCGGCGCACCCGTGCGCTATCGCCGCCGCTGGAGGGAGACGGCGTTCCTGCACACCCTGCGATCGGTCGGCCTTCGCCCGATCGACGTCTGCCGTCATCGCGACCCGTTCGGCAAGACGTGGGCGGATGTGCTGGCGGTGCCCGACACCTGTCGGCCGCGGCGCACGAGCGGAGCGTGGTCAGCCGTCAGCTGTCGCTGAGTGGCGGCACGTCGAGCCTCACGCCGACCACCTGCCCCGACGCTTCCGTGGGCGTCGGGTGCTCCTTCTCACGGTAACTGACCCGCCAAACCGCGACGTGCTCGGGGTGAAGGGCAGCGGCGACCATGCAGCAGGTGGCGAAGATCTTCGGCCCCAGAGGGATGAGCATCGGCATCTGCGGCTCCGGCGAGGTCAGAAGCTCGTAGCACGCCGCCTCTAGCTGCTGCAGCGTGGCATACGGATCGCCGACCTTGTAGCGGACCTCGTGAACCTCCACCGGTCCGTCGGGATCGAGCACGACGCGATTGACGCGCAGCACTTCGGACAAATACCGCCCGTCAGGACCTTCCGGGACAAAGGCGACAACCCGGGACGGCCCAAAGTCCTCGATGGTGCTGCCGACCTTGTGCTGCTCGTATCCCAAGCCGACGATCACGATGCTCTGGTCCATGCCGAGGCTTCCTGCGAAGTACGGCGAGACGATCGACCGCCGGAGGATCGCGGGAGGCGGCGCCTCGGGTTTGCGGAACTGCGCCGGTGCATAGAGCAGATCGGCGCCGATCTGCCGGTGCGGGGCCAGCTCGCTGAGCGCCTGAACGACCGCCGCGATGCGCGTGCGCGTCATGCTGGAGACGTCGATCGCGATGCGCGGCCGTTCGTCCCGATCGACGCGCTCGAACGCCGCGTGCTCGTCCAGCCGCTCCTTCAGCCAGGACAAGAAGTCGCGCTCGGGCGCTTCGACCACGTTCCATTCGATCTCCTTGAAGCGGCGCCGGTTGTCGTCGAACGCGCCGACGCGCGAGTTCTCGAACGCTACAGCAGAGCCGGGACAGGCGGCCAGAGCTGTGGGAATCGCCACACACCGCGGCTCGTACCCGAGTGATCCGAGAGCCCACCGGTAGCCCTCGCCGTCGAGGTCCGTGAGCGTGCGCTCGCTGTAGGGCGACACGAGCAGGCGTCGTCCCGGGTCGCTGCCGATCGTCACAGGCGCTGGCCGTCGTCGATGAGCGAGAGCTGCTCCGGGATCGCACCGGCTAGAACGGTGGAGAGCGGCGACGCATTGCCGTTGCGTGGCGGCAGGCGGAACCGCGGCGCGAACATGTGCGCCAATCGCACCCGGGGGCCCTCCGCGTCCTCCTGACGAACCAGGCCGCCGAGGAAGACCAGCGCGTTGATCAGCGCATCGATCCAGTGGTCATCGCGATCCGGGCGCGCCATGGTGACCGGATCGGCGGTGAAGTCGTTGCCATGGACCTGTCGTTCGAAGTACCGGCCGAGCGCCATCAGAAGGTGATACGGCGTAGGCATGAGCCCCGCGGGCGGATCTCCGATGTCCTCCATGGTGCGGAAGTAGCCGAAGTAGTTGTCTGCCACCGCCCCTGCCGCCTGGAGCTGCACGCCGTGTGGCGCGGAACCGGGGGCTCGGTGGCGGGCAAACAGCTCGTGCGCGAAGGCCTTGAGCCAGCGCGGATTGCCCTCGCTCATCGCCCAGATCGACTGCGCGCCCGCGTACAGGTCGTCGGGGCGCTTGCGGCTGCGGCCCACCCGATCGCCGTGGGGACCCGGCTTTCCATACGCCAGGCGCAGCCGCACGAGCGGCGCCGCCTTGCGCAGCTGCCCGTAATGCGCCTCGGACAGCTTTGCTAGGTCCCCGTGAGCATCGATGCCGCGGCGGTCCAGCCATCGGGCGAAGCTGGGGTCCTCGGCTGCCAACTGTCGGATCAACTCCGCATTCTCCCCGCCGTCGGCGTACGAGTCGCGGGGTGTCTCCGGCTCGAATCCGCCCGGGCCGAGAAGCCCCTGAGGCGTCTCCGCCCGACGGCGGCTGCGCAGCTCCCGCGCGAAGAGCCGCTGCGCGAACGCATGCGCCGCTTCCCGGTGGCTCGGCATGAGCTCCACCTGGGTGAAGTCGTTGAACGGGACACCATGCAGATACGACGTCTGCGGATCCGTCCACGGGGCGAGCGACACCTTGAAGCGGAGCTTGGGGTCCTGTCCCTGCACCGACTCCGCGATTTCGGCGCGCGCGCCGACCGGCAGGAACTCCAGCTCGTCGAGCAGGAACGCCCACGCCGCCTCGGGTTCCCCGACCAGATCGTCAAACGTCTGGCAGAACAGCGACGCCGCCGAATAGAAGTCCACATCCAGCAGCGAGGACGCGTAGATCGCCGACCGCTCCCGCGCATCGATCGAGCGGTTGGCCACGCGCCTCAGCGACCGACCGAGCGACGCCACGTTCCGCGTCAGTGACACGCGAAGGGCGCGCAGGCTCGCGGAACTCGTTGGCGCGCCGAACGCCTCGGCGGCGTCCGTCGCCAGCTCCGCCTCGGCTCCGGCGGAGAGGTTGACACGACGGTGCGCCGTCGAGATCGCTGGACCGTGAACCCGATGCTCCGCGGCATCGACCAGCGCGCGCAACGCCATGTACGTGAAAGCTGCCAGCCCGAACCGGTCGCGGTCGTCGTCCTCGTCGAGCGCCTGCGTGAGCGCCGACACCTGTCCCGACCACATCTTGTTGGCCGGGATGAACACCCCCGTGAAGTCCACCGCCGCCCGGGCGCGTGCGGCGTCGTGGTCATCGTCGCGCACCTGCCACTCCTCGAGCGCCGGCCCGCACAGCATCTTGAGCAAGGTGGTCTTGCCAGTGCCGCGAGGCCCGATGAGGCTTTGATTGTCGCCGCCGTCGATGAGCATCCAGTACTGCTCAGGCGCGACGAACTCCCGAGCGATCTTGCTCCAGCTCCAGCTGCGGGCGTTGTAGCCCGCCAGTACGCCGGTCGGATCAGGCTGCTGCAACCTGCACCTCCTCGATCGTCCCGTCATCGCCGAACAGCGCGGCGCCGCCGGCCCGCTCGAGCTCGATCGCCATGGCCCGTAGGTCCACCGGCGCCACGAACGCCATCCTCGGCTCGACGGCCACCAGTCGGTCCCACTCCAGACGGCGTCGCCCGTCGTTCTCGGCGATCTCGATACAGCGGCGGGCCAACTCGTGGCCCGTGCGGCGATAGCCAAACCCGCCGCGGTGCGGAAGCGCCCACGGAGACGTCGGCTTGCGCACACCCAGCGTCGGGATCCAGTCCCACGCGACGAACCTCCCGGCGCCCGGCAGGTCCAGCGCCTCGATGTGGTCAACCGCGAACTCCAGCATGTAGAACTGGTTGCGAGCCGCGATGCCGATGTCGGGTAGCAGCGCACAGCTCACGCTACCGGCGCTGAAGCGCACGGGCCCTGACGTCGACTCGCCGACGTATCCGACCGCCGGGATGTGGCGATGACCGTGCACGATCACCCACCGCCCGGCGTCGTGCAGGTCCAGCATGTTCAGCAGCCGCTCCCCCAGGCGCATGTGGTCGCGGTCCGACCGGTTCAGATGTGTCCACTGGACTGGGTGGTGGTGGCACTGGAGGACGTTGATCGGCCTGCCGCCATCCTCGATCGCGAGCCCGATGCGCTCCACGGTCTCGTAGCGCACGGAGCCGCGCTCATGGTCGATGTCGTGCTCGGCACAGGTGTTGAGCGAGACCACCTGCCAGTCGCTGTCGCGAATTGCGACGAAGTCGTCATTGAAATACGAGGTTGACTCAGCCTCATCGCGGGTCGGGAACGGCGGATCCAGCCCACGAAGAAACCGCAGGGGATCCGGCTGCCCCTTGTCCGTCCGGCGGAAGATGTCGTGGTTGCCGGCCGTCGCGATGAGCCGGGCGCCGAGCTCGTTGGCTATCTCGTGTAGCTGCGCCCACGCCCACTCCATCCCGCCGACGTCCGGCCCTGCGTCATTGGCGTCAGCCAGGTCGCCGGGGCACAGCAGCACGTCCGCGGTCAGGCCCTCGGCGCGGATCGTCTGAGCGACCGCGGCGAGCGCATCCTCGAGCGGATCGCCGGAGCTGAAGCTTCGGGCGCTCGACGCGTGGTAGCGCTGAAGCTTGGAGATCGCATGCAGGTCGCTGACGATGAGCATCCGCACTCTACGCGTGCGCCGTCGCGGCACGACACTGGTGGACCAGGGCTCCTCCTCACACATGTTTGCTCATCCTAAACGCGCAAGAACCATGCCCGCGCGATCGCAAGGAGATACGCCCGCGTAGTGCTACATGCGCACTCAACCTCACCGATACGAAGGGCGCCCGGCGACGTGGCACTAGCAGTAGGAGAGGACGCTCACCAGCGTGGCGGAGAAGTGGTTGTCAGCGGCCGACAGCGCACGCCGGAGCCGTTCGACGGTCGAGCACCTCGATCGCGCGGATGCGGCCTTGGCGGGGCTTGCGCACGACGGACACTGGATTGCGCTC
>WUUC01036733.1_pt1 | contig 11013 bp, 9 predicted proteins | sample 6278441 | NCBI WGS metagenome assembly WUUC01 (sample SAMN13675441, study PRJNA597444) | soil metagenome | isolation source: soil | place: USA: Washington | collected 2017-10 | reverse complement strand
ATGCTTCCGTGCCGGTGGCGCCCGATTCGAAAATGTCGCGCACGTCCGTCAGTGCACTTCCGTCCCACACCCCGCGCGCAAGCGTGGTTGCGCCGCCCACCTGTGGCGTCGGTTGCTGCGGTTGGTTGGCCCCGGCGTTGGTCGCCACTGGAACGGTAGAAGCCGTGTCCGGCGTCGGCACCGGCTTGTGGTACGACAGATAGACGTAATGGTTCTCGGCGAACCGCGGGTGCAGCGCGAGATCCATGAGGCCCTGGAGGCCCGCGGCACGGACGTCAGGCACGCCGGCGACGGGTTCGAGATCGAGCACTCCATCGCGGATGATTCGGAGCTGACCGCAGCGCTCGGTCACGAGCATGGCGCCATCGGGAAGGAACGCGATCGACCACGGCTGTTGCAGGCCGCGCGCGAGCACGACTACGCGCAAGTTGCGGTGCGCGGGCTCGGCGGACTCGATCAGGAACGGACCCTCGCCGAGCGGTGCAGTCGGCCACTCGAGCGGCGGAGGGATGCGGGTCTCGCCGGCCGGCAGCTGGCCCGGCGCACGCGCAGCTTGTGCGATTGGCGTAGCGTTTGCGCCACCGGCCCCGGCCGGAGCGGTTCGCGTCGCGCTTTGACATGCCGGCGCGCTTGGCGGTGGCTGTTGAGCGGTACCGATTGCTGCGTACATGCCGAATAGCAGCGTCCAGCTGGCGACAAACGTTCGGTTCATTGAATTCCCTCCGCCAACCGGCGTTCGTTTGCACGAATCGCGCCAGCGTGAAGGAGAATTTAGTGCTGCGGCGCCGGGCCACTGCAAGCGCAAATTCAGGCTTCCGCTCTAGTTGCGATCGGGATTCGGCACTTGCCACTTCCACGAAAGCCAAATACTCGCTTCGAGATCCGGCGCCGCGTCATTTAAACCGACGTGCAAGCCGGTGCGGATCTCGACGCGCTCTAGCGACGCAATGAGCCCCACGCCCGCCTGCATCCGCGTCTCGGTGGTGTTGGAACCCCGCACGAACAACTCGACTCCGGGCCGCAGGCGATTGCGCGGAAACTCCGCCAGTGCGCTGGCGCGCCAGCCTCGCTCGGTATCGCTGCCTCTCGGATCGTAGAAAGCACCGGCATTCACATGCACGCGTGAACGTTCCTGCTGCCACGTGCGGATGACTTGCGACTCGATGCCCACGCCGTCGAGCTCGGAGCGCACCGGTAGGAGTAGTAGTGTTTCCACGCCGAAGCCGCGTTGATTTTCGAGCTTCGCCCACTTGAAGCCTAGCGCACCTTCATCGAGTTGGCGCTCGTCGATCGCATACTCGAGCTCCGAGATCACCTCGAAGTGAGAGCCGATACCGTAATTGATGCGACTCAGCGGCGTTTTGCGCGTGCTGTGTGAGTCGTTCACTTGCAAACGCAGCAAGCCGATCCGGGCTTCGAGCGTGTCATCGCCGGCCGTCTCGGCGTCGGTCGTTCGATACGGCGGGAAAGCAAACGCTGGCGCTGCTACGGACACCGCGATCAGCAGAACACCTAGGCCGCTACCGCACTTCAACTTCGAAACCCTCGAGAATAGTGACGTTATCGGCTTCGTCCTTTGGGAGTCGCGCGTGGCGGACTAATGCTAGGCCCTAAGTCGCCTCGACACAGTGTGCGCACAAATGCGTGATTGCTAGCAGATTGCCCGGACCGGCCACGGCCATGATGTCCAACACGATCTCCGACAGATCGACCTGTAGCCCCAAGACATCGTTGCCAGCGACACAGCTTGTTCTTGTGTCGCTGGAGGGCCGGCTGGAGCGATGCCGTAGTGCGCGGATCAGCGCCGAACGAACCCCGCCGCCTCTGGCGAAGCCGGTTCATCCGACACGGCTGCGTGCTCCGGTGCGCCGCGGCCGTGCACTCGCCAAGCGGTCAAGGCGAAGAGGCTGGCGAACGTTAGCATCGCCACGTCGAATCCGGCCATCAAGCTATCGCCCGCTTCTATCGAAGCGAGCAGGCCTCGATTGGTCGTCAGCGCATTGGTGAGCGGTACCGCTGCGAACGCAATCGCCGCGCCCGTGAGCTGCTCGACCCAGGCGCGTGAGACTGGCCGGACGAGCGGATGCAGCAGAGCCACGAGCCAAACGACAAAGAAGAGCCGAACTTCGACTGCCGCGCGGTCCGCAATCTCGATCGGCAGCAGCCGGTTCACGAGGAACAGAGCAGCCATTGCGATCGGCAGGCCCGCGATCGTCCCGACGTTTAGCCGCGTGACGATCGCATGCCCGGTCCAGGCGCCGGAGCGCGAGTCTTCGTTCTTGGCTCGCTTCACGGTCCATAGAATCAAGCCGGTCGCGATCATTGCCGTGGAGACGATGCCCATCGAGAAGAGCAACCAGCGCAGCAACGGCTCTGCGAATCGACCGAGGTGGAGTCCGTAGAGCAACGATCGCGCTTCTTCCGTTGCGCCCCGATCGTCGATCGAAGTGACGAGTTGTCCCGTCACGCCGCTGAAGAACAGCCGCTCGGGGCGATATGAAATTTCGTCGCCGCCGTGTCGAACGACCTCGACGATGGCTCCCCGGTCACCGGGATTGCTGACGATCACGCGACCGATTCGGCCGTCGGCCCACCGCTCGTGCGCCTGTGCGAGCATCGGCCCGAGCGGCGCAAGCTCCGCGGCTACACCTGTGCGGTCCGACGACGGTGCAGTCGGGCCACGGTCATCCGAATAGGCAGTCCGCAATTCGTCGAAATCGACGAGGGCGGCGGGCACGGACCGCTCGTCCGCGTAGTTGGCCACAACGCCCCATGGCATCACCGTCGTCATGATCGGTACGAGGCCGGTGTAGGTAATGACGATATGGAAAGGCAGCGCAATGACCGCCAGCACGTTGTGGACATCCGTCCACGAGCGCTGACGACTTGCGGTCGGTCGGAACGTGAAAAAGTCTTTGAAGATACGTTTATGGATGATGATCCCGGAGAAGATTCCAATCAGCATCACCATGGCTGCGGCGCCGGACAGCCACCAGCCGTTGCGGCCTTCGATCTCGAATCGATAGTGCAGCCGATAGAAAAAGTCGCCGCCGCGCGTGTCGCGCACTGCCACGGGCTCGCCAGTTCGGGAATCGAGCAGCTGGCGCGGCGATGTCACGCCGTCAACGCGCCACGTGACCTTGATGGACGGATCGCGCGCGTCGGGCGGTGTGATCGTCCATGCCTCGGCCTTTGGCGCAACTTCCGCCAAGTGCTCTGCGGCTCGCTCGATCGCGGCTTCGGGGGGCGCATAACGCCCGAGCTCCGGCCTCATCCAGACGCTGATCTCGTCCTGGAAGAAAGTTGCCGTGCCCGTTAGGAACATCATGTAGAGCACCCAGCCGATGACCAGGCCGGACCACGTATGTAACCACGCCATCGATTGTCGGAAGGTGCCGTTCACAGTGGAACTCCAACGAGCAGCAGAGCTCCAGCGATCGCCGCAGGAACCAGCACGACGAGCCACCCTCGACGCGTCGACCTCGCGGCGAAGACGCCCATTACGAAGCCCGTGAAGATGAAGAATGAGAGCAGCATGGCCAGCGTCGTGGAATCTCCACGCTGGAGGGGGAGAGCACGAGCGAGTACCGCGGTAACCAACGACGTTGCGGCATAACCGCCGACAATCGCGGCGGCCGCGCGCGAAGCGACGTCGCGTCGCAGCGCCCGCGCAGCAGCGGCGGATTCCGTGCACATGGCGTCTCTAGCCATCATGCGTTTAGTAGGGTCTGAACGTCCAACTGATCTCCGCGCTGCGCGGGTCCGCCGGCCGCCACGCCGTGGCGCTGCTGCCGCGCGGTGCGTAGAGCAGGTCGTTCGCGTTATAGATTCGAAGATCCACGCTGGACTTCTCAGAAGCCATCCAGCGAACGCCGGCGTCGAGCACGGTATACGAGTCCACGGTGCGCGAGTTCGCGTTGTCGGCCCATTGCTCGCCGACGTACCGCACTCCCATCCGCATTTGCCAATCCGGCAAGAAGCTCCAGGTCACCCAGAGGTTGGCCGCCTTCTCCGGCGTGTTCGGCGGTGTGTTGCCGTCCCGCGAGACGAATGCGCTGCCGACGTTCTCCGCAAAGTCGTCGAACATCGCATCGAGCCTTGTTGCATTCGCCTCGATGCGCAGATTGTCGCGGATTTCGAAGGCAGCCGAGACTTCAATGCCTTCCGATGACTGTTGGCCGACCTGCTGCGTCACGCCCGGTTGATCGGGGACCGGCACCTGAAGGTTGTTCTTGGTGATCTCATACAGGGCAACGGTCCATTGGCCGCGGCCGTTCGCGAACTCGCGCTTGGCGCCGATCTCGATTTGCTCACCTTCCATGAGCTTCATCACTTGCGCCGCAGCGCTCATGTTGCCGACACTGCCGGCCGGATCGGTGGCGTTCGACAAGTTGCCGTACAGCGTGAACTGCGGCTTCAGCTCGTAGAGCAGCCCGACGCGCCAGCTCTCGGGGTCGAACTTCGCTTCTGAGTTGCTGCCGTTCAACCGTTCGAGACGGTCTACGGTATAGAAATCGAAACGTGCACCGCCCAACAGTGACAGCTTGTCTGTAAGCGAGAAGTTGTCCTCGACGAATAGCGCATGCTGATTTGCGTGGAACTGGTTGATCATCGTGTAGTTGCCCGGCAGGTACTCGTAGTAGCCGACGTCCGGGTTGTAGGGATCGAGCAGCGTCGCGTTGTTGGCGGTCCAGTTGACATGCTCGAAGCTCACGCGATTGAAGTCGAAGCCGACTGCAACGTTGTTCGCCTTGCCGAATAACTGACCGTCGATCAACGCAGTGGTGCTGTTACCGTATTGCCGTAAGTCGTGGTAGAGGTCGGTGCCATTGCCGCGCTGAACCATGCCGCTGCCCGGAACGTAGGTTGCGCCGGTCGAGCCGAACCAGCGCCTGTCGGCCTTGAGCGAATAGACGTTACTGCGAACCGTGATGTTTTCGGTTGGAGTCCATTCGGCCTTGAGCTGCCGCCAACTGTCCTGATAGAACCGATCGGCGTTCAGGTAGTTATAGTTCTTTTGGCTCAACTCTTCGACGAATTCGCCATTCACAAGCGGAATGGAGCTCGCCGCGTGCGGTCGCTGATCGCCGTAGTCCTCCGATAAAGTCAGATTGAAGTCGTCGGTGACATCGAACCGTACGGAAGCGGAGACCGCGAAGCCGCTCGATTCGCTTCGGTCCTGCCAGCCCTCGGCGCCTTGGCCGCTGGCGCTCACGCGATACGAGAACCGATCGCTGATGGGTCCGGTTGAGTCGATCGCGGCACGATACGTGTCGAAAGAACCCACGGTCATCCGATAGGTCTGGGACGCGTCGCGCTGCGGTTTGCGCGGAATGACGTTGATGACGCCGCCGATCGCGCCAGTGCCATAGAGCACAGAGCTCGGGCCCCCGAGCACCTCGATGCGATCTACCGTCCAGGTGTCGGACGGGAAGGTCATCGTCCCGGCGACCACGAACATCTGGACACCGTCATACAGCCGCATCACGGAGTTGACGCCGTTGAAGCCGCGCTGACTGACGCCGGCACCCCCGTTGCCTGAGGTGCCCTGATCGACGACGCCTACGACACGGCTGACCGCTTCCTGGATGCCGAAGTCGCCCCGCTCGCGCATGATCTCGCCATCGAGGATATGGATGCTCGCAGGGGTATCGAGGGCAGTCAGCCCAAGGCGGCTCGAGGTAGTTGCTCGTTCCTCGAGCCGAGTCGACGTTACGACTACTTCTTCGATCGGTTCCCGTGAACGCGGCGTTCGTGATTGGTCCTGGGCTTGCGTCGTGCCGGTCAAGGCAGAGAGCACTCCGGCCGCGCAGGCGGTAAATTTGTACATGATCGAGGCCTCGGTCGCCTGTCGTAACGGTAGAAAGCCGCGAGCCCACGCTATTAAGGGCGACGTTGCCCGACAAGTTATTAGCGGTTAGCAAGCCGGCTGCAAAAACGCGTTCAGCGCCGCAGCGAAAGCCCTACAGCCGTCGTTAACGAGCTGCTTTAACGGTTAAGAAACCGCCCGCAGAAGCACAGCCAGGCCTGCGGCGACCGGGGCGCCGATGGCCAACCTCGCTGCCATTCGCGGTGCGTAGGGCAGAACGAAGATCAGCAACAGACCGGCGGCCGTCACCAAACCGAACCAGGCGACGTAGCCCGTTGCTCCCGGTTGGGCGGCAACGGTGGGCACGATCGATGCGGTGAGTAATGCGCACCCGGCGACCCGCATGAGCGCAGCGGTCCGCCGGTTCGGAGTGCGCCCTAGCGCGGTGCGATGGTGCCGTTCCATCGCGAGGCATAACCCCGCTAACCCAGAGTATGCGAGGGCAAAAGCAAGAAGATTCATGATGAGCCACCGTGGCCCGCTTGGTTTCAGAACCGTCGGCCAGGGTACGCCATACGGTGTGAGGAGCCAGTTAATAACGGTTAGGCGGCAAATCTGGCCAAGAAGGCCGCACCGTAGCCGCCTGCGGCATGAGCAGCATCGCGAGCGCTCAACGCGCCGCTTGCTTCGTGCTACGGTGCTTTCAGGGCCTGACTAAAGCCCAGGGAGCAGTTCGATGAAGGGATATGTCGACGACATCGAGACGGTCACACTGCGCAACGACGACTTTCGTCGAGTCGTGTATACGGGATCCAATTTGCAGCTCGTGCTGATGACGCTGCAAGCCGGCGAGGAGATCGGCGAGGAGACGCACGATGACCGCGATCAGTTTTTCCGTATCGAAGAAGGGAAGGGCGTGATCGTGATCGACGGACGACGCCACGAGGTCCACGACGATTTTGCCGTGATCGTGCCGGCGGGAGCGCGACACAACGTGATCAATTCCGGCCCAACGGCTTTGAAGCTGTACACGATTTACGGTCCTCCGGAACATCGCGATGCTGTCGTTCATCGAACGAAAAGCGATGCAGCCGGTGACGATGAGCATTTCGACGGAGTCACGACCGAATAACGCGCCGCTGCCTGTCCGCAGCTCAATCGGGATCGTCTAGCGATGCAGCTCGCCGGACCGCTCGGGTTGATAGACCACGTCGACGACGCGCACCTTCGTCATCCCGCCGCCCGGCCGCGGCCACTCCAACTCATCGCCGACTGATAATCCGAGCAAGGCGCTGCCGATGGGAGCGAGCACGGAAATCCTGTCGGGCTGACTGCCGACATCTTTCGGATAAACGAGTGTGAGGTGCAGGTCCTCGCTCGAATCCGCGATCTTGAAACGCACTGTGGAGTTCATCGTCACGACGTTAGGTGGGATGTTTTCGGGCGGGACGACTTCGGCCCGTTCAAGCTCCCTCTCCAGATTCGCTTTGTCCGGGAAGCCATTCGGCGGCAGCGAGCGGAGGAGAGCCTCGAGCCTGTCAAAATCTCGCGACGTCAAGACGATTCGGGTGTTTCTTCCGGCCATAATTATCGCCGACGGTGCTTGTGAAAAAGACAACGAGAGTATGCGCCGGTTTTGCCGGCTGCGTCATCGATCGTCGGGGCGCGCTAGCGTGCCGCGGCCTCCATTGCGACCTCGGCTTGCAGGTTCGCCACGTCGCGAAAGATCGAGGCTACCGCCAGCGTACGTCCACTGCGCGCGAAGCGCACCAAACAATCCTTGGCCGCGACATCGCCCTCGACCGAGAGCGCGTCCCATTTTTCGGCGTGACCGACATAGTTGATCGGGACGTCGTAGTGCTGACTCCAAAAGAACGGGACCGCTGCGAATTTCTGGCGTTGCCCGAGCAGATTGAGCGCGGCGGTCTGTCCTTGGCGCTGCGCGACGACCCAGTGCTCCACGCGAATCCGTTCGCCGGTGTGCGGATCCGGCCAGCGCGCGATGTCCCCGGCGGCGAAGACGCCGGGCGCGCTCGTCTCCAGATACTCGTTCACGAGCACGCCGCGATCCATGGCGAGGCCGGCCCGCTCGGCCAGCTCGATCCTCGGCCGCACCCCGATACCCACGATCACGAGGTCCGCCTCTAGGCTGTCGCCGCCCGTGAGCTGCACGTGGCGGCCGTCGATCGCGCTCGCCGTCTGCCCAAGATGGAAGACGACGCCGTGCTCTTCATGCAGTCCGCGCACAAAGTCGCCGAATTGCGGTCCCAGCACTTTTTCCATTGGCCGTTTCCCCGGCGCAACGACGTGCACTTCGATGTTGCGGGCGCGTAAAGCAGCCGCCACCTCGAGACCGATGAAGCTCGCACCCATCACGACCACGCGGCGCGCAGCGCCGGCGCGTTGGATAATTGCACGGCAATCGCCGAGCGAGCGTAACGTGCGAACGTGCGGTTCGTTCGCGCCCGGAATCGACAAACGCACGGGCTCTGCGCCGGTCGCCAGCAGTAGCCGGTCATAAACCACGTTCGTGCCGTCGGCGAGCGCAACCGCCCGCGACGCTACGTCGAGCCGCGTCACTTCGGCGTCGAGGCGCAAATCGATCGCGTGCTTCGAGTAAAAGCTGTCGGGACGCAGTGGCACCCACGCCTCAGGCGCCGAGCCCGCCAGAAAATCCTTGGAGAGATTCGGCCGATCGACCGGCGGCGCATCGTCAGCGCTCAACATGGTGATGCTGCCGCCGTACCCCTCGGATCGCAGCCGCTCGGCCGCGGCAAAGCCTGCCGCGCCACCGCCCACGATCACAATTCTGGCCGGCGCACCGGTCTTGGTCTGCGCCTGCTTTTTTACCTTCTCGCGCTTGGCCAAAACGAGCACTCTGCCGTCGCGTTGCTCTACCGCCCAGCACGCGAGCGGACTGAATGCGGGCGCACTCAACGCTGCCCCGGTGCGCAAGTCGAAGCATGCGTGATGCCACGGGCAGCGCACCGTGTCGCCGACAACGAGCCCGTCGACGAGCGGCCCGTGGTAATGCGTGCATTCCGCACCGACGGCAAATACCTCCGCCCCGCGGCGCACGAGCAGCACTTGTTCGCCGCCAACGTGGCCGAGGAGCTTGTCGCCGTCCGCAAGCTGCGCGAGCGCGATGCCTTCTGCCAGGTCAGGCCCTTGCGGCGCCGGTTTGTCTTCCGTCATATCGATCTCCTCTCAGCCTCTCAGGCTGGCAGCGTGTAGCGCGCGGCAACGAGCTCTCGAACGAGGTAGCGAGCCTGCTCGGGCGAAAGGTCATCACGCCGTTCTATCCGCTCCATTTCGTCAGCGAGGTAGGCATCCTTTACGGCGTCGCGAAACCACCGCGAATAGTCGCTGCGCCGCAGATGGAACATCCAGGTCGGCTCGTCTATGCCTTCTGCCATCTGGCAGAAGACGGCGAGGTTTTGCGCCCGCAAGTTGTGCCGGTCATCCGGTCCACGAAAGAAGAAACTGCGGTAACGCATGTTGCCTTCGGCGTATTTTCGAAGGTGACGAATGCGCTCCGCTCGTCCTGGCTGCGGCCGCATCGAAAACGGCATCTCGTTGTCGCGAACGAACCAAGCGACGACCTTGTCCTCTTCGCGCGCCAAACCGGCCGGCCAGATCAAGGACTGCTCCGTCGCTCGCGCGTGGGCGGCAAGTGTTTTCTGCGGCGAGTGGCCAATCGCGACCACGATGTCGATCGGCGCGAGCACGGCCGGCGCGACGTGATCCGGATGCACCGTGACCAAAATGGTTTCGCCGAGCTTTTGCGGCAGAGTCGAGCCGGCGTGTCCCCAAGTTTGGGGCAACATATGGTGGGCCTCATCCAAGACAATCCAGTGCGGACGGCCTGTTCGCGCGCGGAGCGCAAGCAGTCCCGGAATCAGCTGCGAGAAATAAAGCGGGCGGTCTTCGAGCGGCAAACCGAGCAGGGTGACGCTGAGGTTGACCGCCGGCTGCTCCAGAATTGAAAGCACCTCGTTCACGCTCGGTGCGCGCTGCGGATTTCCGAGCGGCATCACCGCTCGCAAGGTGCTGTAGTCTCCTTCCGGATCGATGATGCAAACTTGATAGGCCTTCTCGATCAGCCGCTCGACGATGCCGGCCGTGAACGTGGACTTACCGCTTCCCGAGGGGCCGGCGATCAGCACGTTGCGGCCATACGGTGCTATCTGGACTTCTGTCCCGTCGTTGCGCTCACCGAGAAGCACCAAGTGGCGCTCGATCTTGCCCTCCATGCGCTCGAGATCGTCCGCGACGAGCTCATCGACGAGCTCCGCCACGCCGTCTCCGTTGGTGGCGCGGGTCACGAATTCGACGGAATCCTTGAGCGCGGTAACCGCGTTGGCCACCGCGACGCCACACTCGCAAAAGCTGACAAACGAGTGGTCGTTTTCTGCGTCCCCGATCGCCACCGCTTCGTGCTGCGACAGCCCGAGCTTATGCAGAGCGAACTTGAGTCCGCTCGCTTTATTGATGCCCGCGGGCAACACCAGGATCGAAGAGCGATTCGCGATCACTTGCAGCTCGAGCCCGAGCTCGCGGATGACCTCGAACACGGCGGCGCCGTGCGGATCGCGCGTCGCAACCAGCACCTTGCCCGCTTCGATCGGAACAACTCCGCGCTCTCGCAGCCGCTCGGCAACTCGAGGCGGCACGGGCTCAGAAAGAACGATTTCCTCGCGGCGCGACGGGTCGTAAACGACAGCGCCGTTCTCCGCGACGACGAGATCGAACACCGCGATCGCCGGGCACACTTCAAGGAGGTCCTCGATACGGCGGCCTGTCACGAGAACGATCCTTCGCCCTGAAACGCGGAGCCGCTCGATCGCTCGCCGCGCGCTGTCGGCGAGCTCATCCTGACTCGCCGCTGTGCCGTCGTAGTCGACAGCGAGAGCGAGGTATCTCATGCCGTTTCCCGACTGCCTGTGCTCAATTTATTCGTGGGCGCCGGCGGTGCAGGGTGAATGAGACCCTTCGCCAGCAAGCTTCCGCCGAGTCCGCAGAAATAGAGGTAACCCCGATTATTGCCGAAACGTTCGACCACTCGGGGAAGCGACTCCGGCGTGCGAAAACGCAACAGGGCATTGAGCCCGCGTTTGGCGCCGGAGTCGCCGGGCGGGAACAGCTCGAGCCGCCCGAAACCGCGGAGCAACACGAGTGCGGCGCTCCACGGCCCGATACCCGGC
>WUUC01105702.1_pt1 | contig 11015 bp, 8 predicted proteins | sample 6278441 | NCBI WGS metagenome assembly WUUC01 (sample SAMN13675441, study PRJNA597444) | soil metagenome | isolation source: soil | place: USA: Washington | collected 2017-10 | reverse complement strand
TTCGGTAGCTGGGCCGCCCTCGTGGGGCCCCTGGCTTTGCGCCCCCGCCTTGCGACGGGTTTGCCGTTTCTCGCTTGGGTGCTGCTGTAGCTCTGTTTTCGGCAGCCCTTCGGAATTCCTTGAGCGATTCCGCCCACTTTTTGCCTGCGGGAGATCAAAGCGTTACAAACCGGGCCATGGGGGAAGCGCTCCGAATGGGCATCGGCGAGCTGCGGACCGCCCTCGAGCGCGGGGACGTGGCTCCGGGGGACGTCGCGGCGGCGGCGCTCGACGCGATCCGGCGCCGCGAGGGCCTCAACGCGTTCGTCGAGACGTGCGCCGTCGAGCCTCCTGCGAACGGCGGTCCGCTCGCCGGGGTTCCGCTGGCGGTCAAGGACATGTTCGTGGACCGCGGGCGGGTCCCGACCTGCGGCTCGAACGCCACTGCTACGTGGCTCGGGGGGACGGCGCTGGTCGTCGAGAGGCTGCGCGCCGCCGGAGCCGTCGTCGCCGGCTACTCGAACCTCCACGAGTGGGGCGTCGGGACGACCTCCGCCATCACGAGGACCGGGCCGATCCGCAACCCGTGGGACGCGGCGCTGGTTGCGGGCGGGTCGAGCGGAGGCTCCGCGGCCGCCCTCGCTGCCGGGATCGTGCCGGCGGCGATCGGGAGCGACGCGGGAGGGTCGATCAGGATCCCGGCGGCGTGCTGCGGCGTCGTCGGACTGAAGCCCACGCAGGGACGGGTGCCGATGGACGGCTTCGCCGGCGAGGGCGGGACGATCGACCACGTAGGGCCCCTGGCGCGCTCGGTGGAAGACGTCGCGCTGTTGCTGGGCGTGATGACGGGGGAGGAGATCGTTCCCGAGGACGCGGCGCCGTTGCGCGTCGGAGTCGCGCGCGCGTTCTTCTTCGAGGACGTCGCCCCGGACGTGGGGGCCGCGGCCGACGCGGCGATCGAGGTCCTGCGCGGGGTCGTCGCCGAGGTCCGGACCGTCGAGCTGCCGTCCGCCGCCACGGCTTCGGCCGCGGTCCCGGGCCTGCTGCTGCCGCTGTTCGCGCGACGCCTGGCAGACGTCCTCGCGCACGCGCCGGAAGCGTTCCAGCCGCCGACTCGGCAGGTGCTCGAGCTCGGACGGGACATGACCGAGCAAGACGTCGAAGAGGCCGAGAACGTGCGGCGGACGGTCATTGCGGATTGGGACCGCGTCTTCGCCGAGGTGGACGTCGTCGTGACGCCGACGCTGCCGGCTCCTCCGGCGCCCATCGAGACGCTGCTCGTCGAGCTGCCCTCGGGGGAGACCTCGGCGGAGCTCGCCTACCTGCGCACGAACGCGCCGATGAACCTCGGCGGCGTCCCCGCGCTGTCGCTGCCGTGCGGGGAGCTACCGGGCGGGCTCACGACGAGCATGACGGTGACCGCCGCGAGGGATCGTGACGAGGCAGCCCTCGGGCTCGGCCTCGCGTTCGAGCGCGCGACCGGCAGGGTGCACGCGGGAAGGATCGCCCCGCCCTAGCGGTAGAGGCCCTCGACCCGGTGTGCGATCGCCCGCGCGACCTCGCCGGCCTGCTCGGGTTCGAGCTTCCCGCCGCGGGAGTTGCGGACGTAGAACGTGTCGACCACCCGCGCGCCGAGCGTGTCGATCTTGGCGACGTGGATGTCGAGGTCGAGGTCGCCGAGGCCGGCGGTGATCGCGTAGAGGAGTCCCAGCGCGTCCGGCGCCCGCACCTCGACGACGGTGGAGTGCGCCGATGCGTCGTCGACGATGCGCACGTCCGTGACGATCGGGACCGAGGGTCGGTACTCGAGCGCCTTGCGCGTCAGGCGTGCTTCCAGCGCGACGTGCCCGGAGAACGCAGCGTCGAGCCCTTCCTTCACCGCGTCCATCCTTCGCGGGTCGTCCGGCCGCACGACGAACCGCTGCAGGGCCAGGCCCTGGTCCGTGGAGAACGCCTGCGCGCGCAGCACGGTCACGAGGTTCATCGCGAGCACGCCGGCGGTCCGCGCGAGCGCCCCGGGACGGTCGGCGACGCAGACCGTGAGGACCTGGAGCCCGTCTTCGGTCCCCTCCTCGATCCTGGACGCGGCCTGCGCGGGGCCCGGGCGCCGCAGCAGCAGGCGGATGTCGTCGGCGATCTCCGCGACGGTTGCGCTGTCGAGGTACGACGGGGGCAGGGTCGCCAGCACCTCCTCGGCGCGGCCCGCGAGCGCGGGCTCGAACGCGATGACCTCCCGGGCCCGCGTCGACACGTCGCTGCGCGCCGGCAGCTCGCCGGTCTCGAGCGCGACGAGGGCCTTGCGGAAGAGCTCGCGTACGAGCAGTGCCTTCCACGGCGTCCACCCTTCGGGTCCGGTCGCCATGCCGTCCGCGACGGTCAGGACGTAGAGGAGCCGGAGCAGCCGCGGCGCTCCGACGCGGGCGGCGACCTCCTCGATGACCGCACCGTCGTCCAGGTCGCGCCGCGTCGCGGTGTCGACGAGCAACAGGTGCCACCGGACGAGCGCCGCGATCTCTTCGATGCTCGTCCGGTCGAAGCCCATGCGCGCCGCCGCCGAGCGCGCGAGCCTCTCGCCCGCGACCGAGTGGTCCTCGCCCGAGCCCTTGCCGACGTCGTGCAGGAGCGTCGCGACGAGGAGGGCGTCGACCGGGCCCGCGCCGGCCGCAGCGAGGCGCGCTACCTCGTCGTCTGCGAGCGCGCGGTGGATGCAGTCGACGGCGAGGAACGAATGCCCGTCGACGGTGTAGCGGTGATACGGATCGTGCTGCGCGCGGCCGCGGACGCCGGCCCACTCCGGCAGCAGCAGCGGCCAGGCTCCCGCGTGGTCGAGGAGCTCGAGCGCGGCGGCCGCATGGTGTCCCGCGAGGAGCCGGAGGAACGCGTCGCGGGTGGCGTCTTCCCATCGTTCCGGCGCCACGCCGGAGAACGCGGCGTCGAGCGCGTCCAGGCTCTTGGCGGACAACGGCTTGCCCAGCTCCGCGTGGGCGGCGAGCAACGTCGTGCAAGCCGCGACTCCGGGTGGTCCCTGGAGGGTCAGCGCCCCGTCCTCGAGTCGCACGCCGGGCGCGATCTCGAGCGCGACGCCCGACCGGCGCGGCCCCCGTCCCGCAAGGTCGTGGAGCGCGCGTCCCGTGCGGTACTCGATCGAGCGCGCGCTGGAATGGACCCGCTCCATCAACGCGTCCGCAGCATCGTCGCCCTCGAATCCGAGTGCCGCGGCGACGGCCGGTTGCAGGTCGATGCGCAGGCGGTCGAGCTTCCTCTTCGACTGCGCGTGCAGCGCCTCTCTCGCGGCGAGCAGCACGCACCGTTCCTCGGCCAGGCCGTCGAGCGACTCGCCGGTTATGGCCTCCAGCCATCCCAGGACGTGCAGATCCCTCAACCCCCCGACGTCCTCCTTGAGGTCGGGGGCGAGCGCCCAGCCCGCACGGTCGCCGGTGCGACGGCGCGATTGTGCGACGTCGACGATCGTCCGCACCAGCAGGCGCGCCGACCGCGCCAGCCAGCGCCGCCGCCGGTCGAGAAGCTCCGCGAAGCCCTCCTCGTCGCCCGCCACCAAACGTGCGGACAGCAGAGAGGTCGCCGCGTCGAGATCCTTCGTCGCGTGCTCCACGGCCTCCTTCGGAGTGCGCACCGCATGGCCGACCTGGAAGCCCGCGTCCCACAGCGGGTAGAGGAGCCCGCGCAGCGTCGCGGGCGCCACCTGCGAACGCGGCGGCACGAGGCAGAGGAGGTCGACGTCGGAGTGTGGCGACATCTCGCCGCGGCCGTAGCCGCCGACCGCGACGAGCGTCACGCCGCCCTGGGGGCCGAGTGTCGCGGCGCGCAGCTCCTGCAGCGCGGCGTCGACGTCGCCCGCGCGAGCTGCGGCTACGGACGAGCCGTCGCTCAGACGCAGGCGACGCGGCGCGCGGAGCTTAGAGAGCGTCGGAGCCCTTTTCGCCGGTGCGGATCCGCACGACCTGCTCGGCCGGAAGGACCCAGATCTTCCCGTCGCCGATCGAGTCGGTGCGGGCCCCGGTCACGATGGCCTTAACGACCTCGTCCGCCTGGTCGTCGTCGACCGCGACCTCGACGCGGATCTTCGGGACGAAGTCCACCTGGTACTCGGCGCCCCGGTAGACCTCGGTGTGACCGCGCTGCCGGCCGAAGCCGCGGGCGTCGGACACCGTCAGGCCCTGGATGCCGATGCCTTCCAGCGCTTCCTTCACGTCTTCGAGCTTGAAGGGCTTGATGACTGCGACGACTACCTTCATCTAGGCCTCGCTTCCTCTGGGGACCCGCACCGCCGCCGGTGCCTGCGCGGGGACGGCGGCCGCCGCGGGGGCAGGCGAGAGCCCGCCTCCCCCTTCGGCGAACGCGTAGCCGGACTCGGCGTGCTGCGTGAGGTCGAGCCCCGACATCTCCTGCTCTTCCGTGACCCGGAGTCCGATCGTCGCCGCGACGATCTTGAGGAGCACGACGCTCCCGACGAAGGAGAACCCGAGCGTCGCCGCGATCGCGACGATCTGCTTGCCGAGGAGGGCCGCGCCCCCGCCCGAGAGCAGGCCGTCGGCGCCGGCGGAGTTGATCGCGACGTCCGCGAAGACGCCGGTGAGGAGCGCACCGACTATGCCCCCGGCGAGGTGCACGCCGACGACGTCGAGCGAGTCGTCGTAGCCGAAGCGGAACTTCAGACTGACCGCGTAGGCACAGACGATCCCGCCCGCGAGCCCGATGACGATCGCCGGAAGGGGGCCGACGAACCCGGCGGCCGGTGTGATCGCAACGAGACCTGCGACCGCTCCCGACGCGACGCCGAGCGTCGTGGATTTCCGTTCCTTCCTTGCGTCGACGAGCGCCCACCCGCACGCGCCTGCAGCGGCTCCGAGGTTCGTGGCCAGGAAGGCCGACGCCGCGAGCCCGTTCGCCCCGAGCGCGCTGCCGGCGTTGAAGCCGAACCACCCGAACCAGAGGATCCCGGTCCCGAGCACGGTCATCGTCAGGTTGTGTGGCACGAAGGCTTCCTTGCCGAAGCCCTTGCGCTTGCCGATGACGATCACCGCGGCGAGGGCGGCGATCCCCGCGTTGATGTGGACGACCGTCCCGCCGGCGAAGTCGAGGGCACCCATCTCACGGATCCAGCCGCCGGGGGCCCACACCCAGTGAGCGATGGGCGAGTAGATGAGCACGAGCCACAGCGCGGTGAACGCGACGTAGCCCGAGAACTTCATCCGCTCCGCGAACGCGCCGGTGATCAGTGCCGGCGTGATGATCGCGAACATCATCTGGAACACGGCGAACAGCGAGTGGGGGATGGTGGCGGCCAGGTCGCCGTTCGGCTCGGCCCCCACTCCCGAGAACCCGAGGAAGTCGAGGCCGCCGATGAGGCCGCCCTTGTCGGGCCCGAACGCGAGCGTGTAGCCGACCACGACCCACAGCACCGACACGAGGCCGAGGGCGAAGATGCTCTGCATGATCGTGCCGAGGACGTTCTTCGACCTGACCATGCCCCCGTAGAACAGCGCGAGCCCGGGGGTCATGAACATGACGAGCGCGGAGCACAACAGGATGAAGCCGGTATCGCCCGTGTCCATCGAAGTCCTTTCCTTCTGCCGTGGCGGCGCCGTTGCCCTGACCTCTTGTCGGACCCATGCAACTGGAGCGTTGTTTCGCCCGTGTTTCGTCACGGTTTCCCGCCCGTAACGATTCCTCCACAGCTCTCTCTCCCTCGGAAAAGGACGCGTGGCGACTCTTTTCGAGGAGAGGGCGTGCGTCAGAGGCCGGCGGCGGCCTCGTCGTCGAGAAGGAACGTGACCGAGGGGTGCACGTCGAACATCGCTGCCGGGCACCGCAGGACGTCTTCGTCGCCCTCGATTGTTCGTGCGACGGCCTCCGCCTTCGAGTGTCCGGTCACGACGATGGCGATCCGGTCTCCCGAGAGCAGCGCGGGGGGCGTCAGGGAGATCCCCCTCATGCCGTCGGGCCTGTCGACCGGAACGCAGAGCGCGGCCTCGACCAGGCCCGGCGAGCCGGGGAAGAGCCCGGCGACGTGAGCGTCCGCTCCCAGGCCGAGCACGATCAGGTCGAGGTCGCCCGCGGCGGCGACGATCTCGTCGTACAGCCCCGCAGCCTCTTCGGGATCGCGCTCGCCCTCCATCCGGTGGACGGTCCTCGGGCGCACCGCGTCCAGGAGCGTCTCCTTCGCCATGCGGTAGTTGCTCGCGGCGTCGTCGGGCAGTACGCAGCGTTCGTCGGAGAAGAAGACGTCGAGCCCCGACCAGTCCGGCAGCGCCCGGGCCAGCTCCGGGTAGACGGCCGCGGCCGTGCCGCCTCCCGTGATCACGACGTTGCCCCGCGCCGGCAGACGTCTCGCGATCTCGCGCGCCGCGGAGGCCGCGAAGTCCCCGGCCGGGAACACCTCGATCCCCGCGGTCACAGAGACGGGTTCCTCCATGCGCGCCCGTCGCGCCCCGGGAGCTCGTCCGACGACGCCGGCCCCCAGGTACCCGGCGCGTATGTCCCGGGCCGGCCCCCGCCGCTCCAGTACCGGAGGACCGGCTCGACGACCTCCCACGCCTCCTCGATCTCGTCGGCGCGCGTGAACAGCGTCGCGTCGCCGAGCATGCAGTCCTGCAGCAACCGTTCGTACGCTTCCGGCGTTCCGGACCCGAAGTCGCTCTCGTAGTCGAACTCCATGTCGACCGTGCGCACGTTGACGTCGTGGCCGGGCACCTTCGCGCCGAACGTCAGCGAGATGCCCTCGTCCGGCTGGATCCTCAGCACGAGCACGTTCGGCTCCAGCTCCTCGACCGCGGTCTTCGCAAACAGCAGGTGCGGGACGCGCTGGAACTGGATCGCGATCTCGGTGACCTTGGCGGCCATGGCCTTGCCGGTGCGCAGATAGAACGGGACCCCGGCCCACCGCCAGTTGTCGACGAAGTACTCGATAGCGACGAACGTCTCGGTCGACGACTTGGGGTCGACTCCCTTCTCCTGCCGGTAGCCCTCGTACTGGCCCCGCGCCGTCAGCGTCCCGCACTCGGACGGCGGCCACCGCCTCACCGCGCGCAGCACCTGCACCTTCTCGTTGCGGATCGACGTCGCGTCCCACGACACGGGCGGTTCCATCGCTACGAGCGCGAGCAATTGCAGAAGATGGTTCTGCGCGACGTCGCGCAGCGCGCCGGTCTGGTCGTAGGACGCGCCGCGCGACCCGACGCCCATGTCCTCGGCGACCGTGATCTGCACGTGGTCGACGTAGCGCCGGTTCCAGATCGGCTCGAAGATCGCGTTCGCGAAGCGGAACACGAGGAGGTTCTGGACGGTCTCCTTGCCGAGGTAGTGGTCGATGCGGAAGATCTGGTCCTCCGAGAACGTCCGGTTCAGCACGGCGTTCAGCTCGCACGCGCTGGCGAGGTCCGACCCGAATGGCTTCTCGACGACCAGCCGGTGCCACCCCCCGCTGTCGAGCAGGCCGCTCTTGCCGATCCCGTCGGCGATCGCCGGGAAGAAGCGCGGCGCAGTCGCGAGGTACCAGACGCGGTTGCCGGCGGTGCCGTGACCGGCGTCGATCTGCTCCAGCTTCGCGCGCAGCGCGCGATAGGTGTCGTCCGACGACAGGTCGCCGGATACGTAGAAGAGGTCGTCGGCGAAGCTGCCCCACGACTCCTCGTCCGGGGCTATGCGGGAGTGCTCCTCGACGGCGGCTCTCATGTGCTCCGCGAACTCCGCGTTCGAGTGGTCGGTGCGCGCGGTGCCGAGAACGCAGGTCTCTTCCGGCGCGAGCCCGGCGCGGCGCAGGTTGAACAGCGCGGGCAGGAGCTTGCGCGCCGTCAGGTCGCCGGACGCGCCGAAGATGACTACGACGCACGGGTCCGGCATCCGCTGCGTCAAGGGGATCCCCAAACCTCGTCGAGGAAGTCGGCGATGCGGTCCGAGAGGCGGTTCGGCGGGAAGCGCAGCTCGAAGAACGACCGGGCCGCGACCAGCTCGCTGTTCGGGAGCTCGCGGTGCAGCGCCGCCGCGTCCGAGAACGGATGCAGGATGTCGCGCGGGTGGCCGATGATCAACGAGGGCACGTCGATCTTCTCGCGCTCGGTCGGGTGGGGCGCGAGCCTCCCCGTCAACAGTCCGTGCAGCACCGCGGCCGACGGCACCGGCTCGCGCGACAGCGTGTCGAGCACGACGTCCCAGTAGATCGAGAGCCCGCGCGGGACCCGCCGCATCCACGCGGCGGACCAGCCGATTGGTCGCGCCGCCTGCGCGTACGCGATCGTCAACGGCAGGAAGATCGCGGCCGCCGCCGGCGCAGCGCGCTCGAGCACCGGCATCTCCACGAACATCCCGCGGGTCCTCTCCGGCGCGTGCGCAGCGACCTCGATCGTCACGTTCGCGCCGAGCGACGTCCCGGCGACGACCGCTTCGGGGACGTCGAGGTGATCGAGCAAGGCGACGACCTGGCGCGCGTAGATCTCCATCGAGTGATAGCGGGCGCGCACCGGCATCTCGCTGTCGCCGTGACCCAGGAGGTCGATGAGGATCACGCGGTTGCCGCGGTCGGCGAGCGCGTCGGCCAGGGGGTAGTTGTGCTTGCGCGGCAGGAGGAGACCGTGGATCAGGACGATCGGACGTTCCGCGGCTCCCTGCTTGCGTCCCCGCTGCTCGAAGGCGATGCGGAACCCCTCGGCTCCGCCGAGGGCGGAGTTCCCGTCCCCTTTGTACCCGAAGGAAGGCACGGCCGGTCTAGCCCTTCCGGCCGCGCAGCTCGGCGAGCAGCTCGCGCTTCAGGACCTTGCCGGTCGAGGTCCGCGGCAGCTCGTCGACTACCTCGATGCGCCGCGGCACCTTGTACGACGCGAGCTCCGTATTGCACGCCACCAGCACGTCTTCCTCGGATACGGGCCCGACCACGAACGCGACGAGCACCTGTCCGTACTCCTCGTCTTCGAGCCCGAAGACCGTCACCTCGTTCACGCCGGGCACGTCCTCGATGACCCGCTCGACCTCGATCGGGTAGACGTTCTCGCCGCCGACGACGACCATGTCGTCGGAACGAGACTCGACGTACAGGTAGCCGTCGTCGTCGACGCGTCCGAGGTCCCCGATCGACATGTAGCCGTCGCGCTCGCTCTTCGGCTCACCCGACGTATAACCCTCGAACAGGATCTCGCTCTTGACGTAGAGCTCGCCGGTCTCTCCGGGTGACAGCTTGCGGCCGTCGGGGGAGAAGACCGTGACGTCGATGCCCCCGACGGGCTTGCCGACCGTCTGGGGCCGCGTCCTCATGTCGTGGGGCGTCGCGATCGCGACCCAGCCGATCTCGGTGGACCCGTAGAGGTCGTACAGGACGTCGCCGAACAGCTCGCTAGAGGCCCTGCGCAGGTCCTCGGACAGGACGGACCCGCTCGCGAGCACGATCCTCAACGAGGAGACGTCGTATCTGCTCTTCACCTCGTCGTCGAGCGAGACGATGCGCCGCATCATCACGGGGACGAACGAGGCCGCAGTCGCGCGGTGCTCCTCGATCAGCCGCAGCGACTCCTCCGGCTCGAACTTCTCCGGCAGGACCAAGGTCGCACCGAGAACGGTCGCGAACGTGAACGTCGCGAGGCCGAACGAGTGGAACATCGGCGTCGGGCAGAAGACGACGTCGTCGCGCTGGTACGGCACGACCGCGAGCAGGTTCGTGAGCGACGAGATGCCCGCGGCCGAGGAGTTGCGCGCGGCCCCCTTCGGCGTTCCCGTCGTGCCCGACGTGTGGATGATGACCTTCGGCGACCCGCGGTCGCGCGTGAACGGCGAGGGCGGAGAGGTCGGCTGACGACCCAGCTCCGGCGTGTAGGGGTCGGACCCGTCGAGCGCGTCCTTCTCGTTGCCGACGTACAGGAGCTGCACGCCCGGCGGCGCGGACTCCTTCACCTGGTCCGCGTGTGCGGTGTCGTAGACGAGCAGGCTCGGGTTCGCGCCCCGCAGCGTCGCCGTGAGCTCCTGAGGCTTCGCCCACGTGTTCAGCGGGCAGGCGACGATGCCGAGCTTCTGCGTCGCCAGCGCGAGCTCGACCATCTCGCGCCCGTTGCGGAGGAGCACGGCCACGCGGTCCTTCGGCCCGATCCCGCGGGCCTCGAGCAGGTGCGCGGCCTGGTTCGACCTGCGGTCGACCTCGCGCCAGGTGAGCATCCCGTCGCGGTCGTAGAGGGCCGGTTTGTCGCCCAGCGAGAGCGCGTGCATCTGGGAAGTGATACCCAACGACGGCCCGCGCATGAGGAGCCAGGGGAGCGCGTAGCCGAGACCGACGAGGTTCTTCGGACCGAGCGCGTTCGCCGCCTTCAATCGGGCCAAGTTGCGCGGCTGGGCGAACTGACCTATCTGCTTGAGACCGTCCCCGAGGGCTCCCATGGAGAGCCCAGCGTATTACCCGTCCCCCTGAGCGTTGCCGCGCAGCCCCGCGGAAGCCGGAGGTTCCCTCGACCCGAACGCGCACCTCATCACGTCTGCGTACTGGCGCCGGGACCACGCGGCCGCGATCACGTTCTCGTCCCCGCGGTCCTCGAAGCCTTCCGGCAGCTCGTCGCCGCCCCAGTTGTCCCGGACCGTGTACCCGTTCAGGAACTCCGCGACGTCGGCGCCGGTGACGTCCAGCTCCTCCATGACCTCCTCGTCGAGGAACGGGCCGACCGGGTTCCCGCTCTCGACGAGGGTCTGCCCCGCGGGGACCTCGAAGCGCGCGTCGACGTCCTCCTGGATCTGTCCCTGGAGCAGAGGCCACGCGCCGCTGCGTTCCGGCGAGGGAGTGTGGCCGTGGTCCGCGCTGAGGATCACCGCGTAGTCGCCGACGTTCGCGTCGAGCCAGTCGAGGAGCCGGCCGAGCGCCGCGTCCTGGGCTTCGAGCACGTCGCCCATCTCGGGCGAGTCCATCGTGTACTGGTGCCCCACGATGTCGGTCGGCTTGTAGTTCGTGAAGAAGAAGTCGGTGACCTCGTCGGCTCCGTAGCCCTCGCCTTCGAGCATCGCGAGGATCGCGTCGGTCTCGAACTCCACCCACGCGGGGTTGTCGT
>WUUC01047511.1_pt1 | contig 11016 bp, 9 predicted proteins | sample 6278441 | NCBI WGS metagenome assembly WUUC01 (sample SAMN13675441, study PRJNA597444) | soil metagenome | isolation source: soil | place: USA: Washington | collected 2017-10 | reverse complement strand
TGAAGCTCTGCCCGGCCGAGGAGATGATCTGGTCCAAGTCCTTCATCATGGAGCGCGAGCGCTTCGACGGGGCCGACATCGCCCACCTGCTCCATGCCCGCGCCGATGACATCGACTGGGACCGGATGCTGGAGCGCTTCGAGGGGCACCACCGCGTCCTGTTCGCCCACCTGCTCCTGTTCGGCTACATCTACCCCGGGGAAGCCCACCGCATCCCCGAGCCGGTCTTAGAGCATCTGCTCGCCAAAGTACGCGAGGACCGGCACCAGGCGCGCAACGACAAGGACCTCTGCCGGGGGCCGATCCTGTCGCGCGGCCAGTACCTGCTGGACGTCGAGAAGTGGGACTACAAGGACGCCCGCATCGCGCACGGCCACATGACGGAGGAAGAGGTGGGGATCTGGACCGAGGCCGCCCGCGAAGAGGAGAAGAAGCAGCTCGACAAGAGCTGATCAGAGTGGGAGGCGGGACCCTACCTCCCCGGCTCCCACCCTTCCGGAGCCATCTCGAACTCCGAAAACTCGAACGCCGGGGCGACCGTGCACCCCACCAGGGCCCAGCCGCCCACAGTCCGAGCGGTCTGCCAGGCGCCGGCCGGCACCACCGCCTGCGGTCTCTCTCCGGCCTCCAGACCGGACCCGAGGCGCACCGTCTCCCGGGCATGTCCGTCGGCCGAGATCGTCAGCTCGATCGGGGCTCCCCGGTAGTGATGCCAGGCCTCGGCGGCGTTGCGCACCCGGTGCCAGGCCGAGACATCCCCTTCCCGCAACAAGAAGTAGATGCAGGTGGAGCCGGGGTCCCGGAACGTCTCGCGGAAGAAGCCCCCCTCCGGGTGGGGCTGGAGGCCGAGGAGGCGGACCACCTCTCCGGCGTCTCCGCCCCCTCCGGCGCCTCCGACACTGCCGCTCATTCCGGCGCGATCTCCCAGCGGATCGTCACCGTCGCGCCGACTCCCACCTGACCCGGCGAGACCGGCGTGTCGGCCATCGACTCCATGGCCGCCATCCGCCCCTTGAGGAACGGCGGCGGAGAGACGGAGATCCCCCCTTCGGCGACCTCCAAGATGCGGACCAGGCGGACCCTGAGGGCGCGGGCCAGGGTGTCGGCCTTGGCGCGGGCCGCCTCGACCGCCTGGGTGAGCGCCTCGGCGCGGGCCTGGCGGTCGTTACGCAGGCCGAACATCACACCATCCAGGCGGTTGGCCCCAGCGCCGAGACCGGCGTCGATCACCGGCCCCACCTTGTCGAGCTGCTCCACCTGGATGGAGACCACGTTGGAGGCCTGGTAGCCGACGATCCGCGGCTCCTCCGGCTCGTTGCCCGGGCGCCCCTGGGCATAGACCGGGCCGAGATTCAGGTCGGAGGTCTGGATCCGCTCGGCCGGGATGCCGAGGCGGCGGACCGCCTCCAGGATCGCGCCGGCGGTGCGGCTGACCTGATCCTGGGCTTCGCGGGCGGTCGGCGCCTGGGTGAAGACGCCGAGGCGGACGGTCGCCTCGTCGGGGGTCACCCGGGCGTCGCCCTGGGCGGACACGGTCAATACGGGGATCGTCGGTGCGTCCACGGCGGCCTCCTCCTGGGCGGCGGCGGTGGATGCGGCCGCGAGTAGAAACAGGGCGAGCACAGAGACAGCGGGTCGGTTCATCCGGAGTCCTCCCTTTCGGCTCCCGAGTATATGCGGAGACGGAAGGGAGGACGGATGGACGGCCCGGGCTCAGCCTTGCCGGCCCAGCGAGCGAAGCTGGAACAGAGCGAGGAGAAGCAGGATCAGCGCGATGAACGCGAGCGCCGTGGCCAGCGGGCAGCGGTCGAGGAGCACTGCGATCAAGGTTCCGAGGAGAGCGCCCGTCCCCCCGGTCGCTGTGACGAGCGGCGCGGTCGGTGGCGGCTCCAGGACCCCCGTGCCGCCGAGACCGGGATCGTCCGTTTCACTGCTCCGCGCCATCGTCGGTGGCGGCTCCAAGACCCCCGTCCCTCCCTTGCCTGTGCGCGGAACGAGGATCGAGTGGCGCCAGATCAGAAAATCGATGGTTCCGAGAAGGCCGAAGACGAAAGCGATCGCGGCCAGGATGCCTCCAAGCTCGCACTGCCCGATCAGCAGCGCGATGGCTGCCGCCGCAGAAACGGTTGCCGAATAGGCAATCATCATCATGGCCTGCGGTGGCTCCTCTCTGACGCCGACTCCCCCCTGTCCTGCCATATCGGTTCTCCCTCTCAAAAAGAGATGACGTTGACGAAGGTTTTCTCCGGTACGCCTTGCATAGGCGCGGTGAATCGAAAATCGTTACCGCCTGCCCGGCAGCCCGTTGAGGATGAAAGGCGCCCAATGGTAGGGGTGATCGTATTCCCCCCGAATCATCTCCAGCTTGGCTTTACGCAGCGCCTCGGCTGCGTCGCCGCTCGTGTCCATCTGCCGGTAGAAGCGTGCCATGAGGTCGGCTGTCGATGTGTCCGCCACCTGCCAGAGGCTGACCGCCACGCTGGCGGCTCCGGCATAGAGCAATGCGCGGGTAACGCCGAGCAGCCCTTCGCCACGCACGTTCTGACCGAGTGCGGTATCGCAGGCCGACAACACCACCAGATCCGCATGCAGCTCCAGGTTGAAGATCTCGAAGACCTGGAGCAGCCCGTCCTGCTGCGGATCGCCGTCCTGGGCCAGCATGAGCCCGGACAGCTCGGGCTTGCGCTCGTTGAGGAAGCCGTGGACCGCGAAATGGATGCGACGGGCCGTGCGCAGCTCGGGGCTGGCCTTGACGTTTTCCTCGGACGCCTCCCCATCCAGGAAGAGCCGCACCTGGTCCTCTCTGTACAGCCGGGCGATCTCCTCGATCTCCCGGCGCGAGGCCTCCAGCCGGACCGGGGAGGCGAGGCCGGCCTGCCAGAGCGCCCGGGTCACGGGTCCGCTCACCTGGGTCTCCTCCGGAGCGGTCCCTCCGGACGGCCCATAGGCGGGATCGCCGAAGCCGACGAAGAGCTTGCCGGCCGGCGGCGGCTCCTCGGCCTGCGACTCCCGCAGCTCGGCCAGCACGCTTGCCGACGGTACATAGGTGATCGACTTGTCGAGGATCAGGTAGGGGAGGTCCCCCCAGAGCCTCCCTCCCGCTCGTCCGGAAGCCGGAGCCGGCGCGGTCAGCAGCGCCTCGAAGGGGATCAGGAGCAGGGGGCCGTCCGGGGAGACGATCAGCCGTGACTTGCCGCGCAGCAGCTCCGCCGCCGGCGCGATCAGGATGTCGTGCATCTGGTGCGCCGCCGCGGTGAAGCGGGAGTATGAGGTCCGGCCGGGCTTTTCGAGTCCCTGCCGCAGAGCGTCAGCGAGCTCTTCCAGATCGGCAGAACGGGGGAGCCGCCAGGCAGCCGTCGTCTCGCGGGTCACCACGAACAGGAACGAGGCCTGCTGTCCGACCGAGTACTCCAGGAAGGCGGTCTGCTCGTCCAGCAGCGCGGGGATGCGCTCGGCCTGCAGGGGGACGGGGTGACGAACGGCGGCGTAGTGCGGGTGCTCGCGCCGGATCTCCCATTCGAGCCGCTCCAGCTCCTCGCTGGCACGAGCCAGCTCGGTCTCCAGCTCCGCGGCGTGGGAGGGGCCGCGGAACCGCCCGGACAGGTCGTCGAGGAGCTGGCTCTGTAACCGCGAGATGCGGTCGGAGATCTCCGCCTCCCGGCTCTTGAGCTCCACCGAGATACCCTGCCGCACGTCGATGCGCCCCTCGGCGAGCAGGTCGAGCAGCGCCCGGGCTCGCGCCCGTTCGCTCGCGGCCAGGGCGGCATTCAGGTAGCCGCCGGCTGGATCGCTCTCGTGCAGCCGCATCAAGAGGTCGATGTAGAGCTCGTACTCGTCGCGGCGGAAGGCGAGGTAGGAGCCGCGCAGCCGGAGGCTCGCCACCCCTTCGCGAACCGATTCGACGATCCGCAGCGACTCTTCGGCTGCCTGAATCGCCTCGCGCAGGCGACCGCGCCGCGCCTCCAGGCGAGAGATCTGCGTCAGCGTCGTCGACTCCGCGACCAGGGTCTGCCGCTGCCGGCTCAGAGCGAGAGCACGTTCCAGGCACTCCGCCGCCGTCTCCAGGTTTCCTTTCTCCTGCCAGGCCTGGCCGAGCTGTCCAAGGATCTGGATCTGGCTCAGGCCATTCTTCGCCTCCTCGTAGAGCGACTCGGCCTCCTCCAGATGCTGGATCGCCTCGTCCACCCGCCCGAGCGCGAGAAAGCTGGCCCCCATTCCGGAGGAGAGGGACGCGTCCACCAGAGAGATGTCGTGGAGCCGGCCGATCTCCGCGACCTTCGCGTAATACTCCAGCGCCACCTCCGGCTCCTTACGGCGGTAGTGGACCCAGCCGATGTCCCGCAGGTGGAACGCCTCTCTCTCCGGGTTGCCGAGCTCACGGCTGATCTGCAGAGCCTGGTGAAGGTACTCGAGGGCTGCCTCGGTTTCTCCGAAGTAGAGGTTGGCCACCGCCAGATTGCTCAGAGCTACCCCCTCTTGCTCCCGGTCACCGGCCCGCGCATAGGCCTCGACCACCTGGGTATGGAGCTCGATCGCCTGTTGGAGCTCACCGCGGCGCAGCAGAATGCCGGCGATCATCTGGAGAGCCCCGACTTCGGAGACCGGGTCCTTCGTCTCTCGTGCCAGGATCAGGGCCTGTTGCAGCAGATCGTACGCCCGGGTCAGCTCCCCCTGGTCGCGGTAGATCCCCCCGAGCACGACCAGATTGATGGCCTGCCCGGCCTGGTCTCCCAGGGCGCGGTTCAGCTCCAGAGCGCGGCTCACCTCCTGCACCGCCTTGTCCGGATCCACACCGCGGTGGAACAGGGCCAGGTTGAAGCGAGTGACCGCCTCGTCCCTGGACGCCCCCAGGTCTTGCCAGAGGCGCAGAGCCTCCTCGTACTGCTGCTCCGCCTTCTCGCGGTCTCCTTTGGCGGACCAGGCGAGCCCGAGGTTGTTGAGCGCCTCGGCCTCGCCGCGCCGGTGGCCGGCGGAGAGCGCCAGGGCCAGAGCCTCCTCCAGCGCCGGGATCGCGCTCGCCGGCCCTTCAAGGATGCGGCGGAGGTCGCCGATCCGGCACAAGGTGTCGGACTGGCCCCGCGGGTCGCCCGCCGCCCGCCAATGGACGAGCGCCTTCTCGAAACCTGCGAGAGCCTTGCGGTTGCCCTCCCCGTCCTCGCTCTCCTGCCAGTGCGCGGCCTCGGCATGGGCCCGCTCGGCCGCGACCCGCTCCGGATCCTCGGGGCGGCCGGGGCGGATCTCCTCCAGGGTCGCCCGGTAACGCCCCTTCGGAGCATCGGCGGCGTGAGGGGTCAGGATCAGCCGGAGATCGCCGGTCACCGGGCTGAGCAGCGGCAGCATCTCGGGAACCCGCACGCCCCCCGGGCCGTCTACCACGGCCAGGACCTCCCCGGCCGGGCCAACCAGCGAGGCGGCCACGTCGAGGCCGAGTTGCTCGATCCGCAGCCGCAGATAGTCGCCGGTCGCGGCGGAGATCAGGATCTCGGCGCGCCCGCCACCCACCAGCTCCCCCTCCAGTGACTGGCCGGCCGCAAACCGCGCGGGGCTCGGCTCCACGGCGAAAGCGCGGTCCCCGACGCCGGGCGCGGGGGGGAGCGCGGCCGGCGGCGCCGACCCGCACCCCGGAGCCATGGCGAGCACACCCAGGAGAACCGGGAGGGCGAGGTGGGCTCCTAGGGCTGGAAGGGACACGCAGGGATCGGCCAGACGCTTCAAAGGTTTTCCGCCGTGATCCGATTCCTCTAATCTTAGTACCGAAAACGATCCGCTTCATCGATCCCCGGCTATCGGAGATAGGATTTAGAGGATGGCGAACGAAGACCAGGACATGGTCGCCCGCTTTCTGCGCGGCGAGGGGGACGCGGTGGGGACCGTGGACGGCTGGATCTCGCGAGCCGCCTGGCCCTACCAGCGCCGCCTGGTCAACCGCTGGGATGACGTCCTGCAGGACATCCGGCTGGAGATCACCCGCCTGTTCAGCCAGGGGAAGTTCCGTGGCGAGTCCAGCCTGCGCACCTATCTCTGGCGCGTGGTCAGCCACACCTGCCTCGACCAGATCCGCGCCGAGGGGAAACGCCAGTGGACCGACCTCGAGGAGCTCGAGCAGGGGACCGTGGACGGCCTCATGGTCGACCCCGCACCGGTGCGCCATGAGGACCGCGACCTGCTGCAACGCGTCCTGGAGCGGGTCTCCGGCGAATGCCGAGACATGTGGCGGATGATCGTCGCCGGGCTCTCCTACCGCGACATGAGCCTGCGCATGGGGGTGGCCGAGGGGACGCTGCGGGTGCGTGCCCTGCGCTGCCGGGAGAAGGCGATCGCGCTCCGCGCCGAGCTGCTCGCGCCCTCCTCGGCGTCTCCCTCGACAAGCGGTCGTAACATCGAAGCGTCTCCAACGCCTAGAAAGGTGGAGGAGACGCACGGCACATGAAATTCAATTGTGATGACGTAACAGAACGGCTCCCCTGGCTGCTCAACGGCACGCTTGGGGACGAGGAGCACGAAGCGGTCCGCGAGCACCTGACCCAATGTGCGAGCTGCCGCCGGGCCCTTAAAGACACCCGGCTCGCCTGGGAAACCTTTGACCAGCACCCGCCAACCGAGGAAATCGTCGCCCTGGCTTGGGGCGAGACCTCGAACGCTGCGCTTGAAGAGCACCTGAAGAGCTGCCCCCGCTGCACCGCCGAGCTCGAGCTCGCCCGCATGAGCCGGCGCCTGGAAGAAGACGAAAAGATCGTTCCCATGCCGGCACGGCGCACCCAGACGGAGATTGCCCCGGCAGCAACGAGAGGCTGGCGCGGCTGGCGGAACGCCGCGGTGGCCGCGAGCCTGGCCGGCGTCGTGGGGCTCTCCGGATGGCTGCATTCCGCCAACCGTGTCCAGAACCTGGAGGAGCAGATCGCCGCCCGCCCCGCCCCGCCGGTGGCCACGGTCCCGGCTCCCTCGCCGGCCTCGCCGACTGGCGCCGGAGAGCCCTCCACCCCCTCTCCGCAAGAAACCGAACAGGCGCGGCGGCTCGCGGCGGAGCTGGAGGAGCGGACGCGGGAGATGGAGACCCTGCGCGGACAGCTCCAGGAGCTGAACGGCAGGCTCGACCAGATCGCCGAAGCCCGCCCGGTTACGCCCCGGCCGCAGGTCAATGCCTGGGTCCGCGACGTCCGGCCGACCGGAGACGTGATCCGGGGCGGCGGAGCGGAGGGGGCGCTCGAGGTCCCCGCCCGCGAGTCGGCGGTCCTCTTCCTCGGCACCGCGCACCGGGAGACCCACGGCGACCACGCGATCGAGATCGCCGACGCCGCCGGCGAGGTCGTCTGGAGCCAGGGCGGGGTCGTCCGCGACTCCGCCGGGGCCGACAACTACACCCTGGCCCTCCCCCCGGGCACGTTGCGGCCGGGTGACTACACGATCCGGGTGTACGGCCTGAACGGCGGCCAGCGCGAGCCGGCCGAGACGTACGCGATCCGGGTGCGGTAGGGAATTTGCTTAGAAACGATGGGGAAGCCCCGGCAGTTCGCCGGGGTCCATGAATGAGCTGGAAAAGGAGGACCCTCCATGCCGACCTTCCCCACCCGCCTGACCCGGACCCTCATCGTCTCCTCGCTGCTCCTCGCGCTCACCGCCGTCGCTGGCGCACAGCAGGGGCAGCTTCCGCAGAGATTCACCGCCTTCGCCGTCAACCTCGGCGCCGATCGCCCCGCCGCCCGGGCCAACGTGGTGGAGATCAACATCGAGCGCTGGTCCACCGAAGCCGAGCGGACCTCCCTGCTCGACACCTTCCGGAAACAGGGGGAGAGCGCGTTGCTCCGTGCCCTGCAGGATACCGAGCGCGTCGGATACATACGCACTCCCGACAGCATCGGCTGGGACCTGCGTTTCGCCTACCAGGAGCCGACCTCTGACGGTGGGCGGCGCATCGTGATCGCCACCGACCGCCGCATCGGGTTCTGGGAGGTCTACAACAACACCCAGTCAACCGACTACCCGTTCACCCTGATCGAGCTCCGGCTCGGCAGCAACGGAGAGGGCGAAGGGCGCATGTCGCTGGCGACCCGGGTTGGGCTGAGCGAGAACGGCAAGATCCTCCAGCTCGAAAACTACTCCGCGCAGCCGGTGCTGCTCCGCAACGTCCAGCAAAAGAATTAATCAGAGCCGCCGCGCGCGAGGCGGCCGCGTCGCCGGGGCGGCGATCTGCTGGCGCACCACGTTCTCCTGCGTCACTCGAAGGGCGGGTAGTTTTCGAACCACTTCTTCGGGCGCAGGATCTTCCAGTCGCGCTTCCCATCGGCCAGCTCCACCCCGACGTCGAACCGCCCCAGGCTCGCGTAGAGGATTCCCCGGCGGTTCCCCTCCGCCACGCGGAACCGCCCCTGGACCTGGGCTTTGCCGCCGGCCACCGCCAGGTCGTCCACGTTCACGAAGCTCCTCCCCAACTCGATGTCCGCCACCGCCCCGACCCCCTGGATGTCGAGCAGGTTGTCGACCCAGCGCAGCATCCTTCCGCGGGCCGCGGGGGCGACCAGGGCAAAGATCGGGCGCGGATCGCTCAGCGTGCTCTCCAGGCGGGCGCGCAGGAACACCGGGGCCCCTGGCGCCAGGAGGGCGTGGTCGAGATGGGCGCGCGCCCACCAGGTGGCGGGGAGCTCCGGCGACTCTCCAGTCGCCACTCCGTTCACCAGCACCACGTCGGTCAGGTCGAGCCGGGTTCCCGAGATGTCGAAGGTCTTCTCCAGCAGGTCGGCGCGGCGCAGCAGGGTGTGCATCTCCAGGTTGCCACGCATGGTTTTGTCCTCGAACCGGGCACCGAGCCGGCGGGCGGACAGGCGCATCTCGCCAGAGCCGATCCATTCCGGCGCCGTGGCCCGGAAATGGGCGCTCATCCGCCCCGACCCCGAGGTCAGGGCCAGCCCCGAGCTCTTCGGCAGATAGGCGTTGTAGAACCGCAGGTCCGGCACCTCGGCGTGCGGCATCTCGATCGCCACCCGGCGCGGCTTGAACAGGCCGCCGAACCGCGGCTCGTCGCTGGCGGCCTCGATGCGCAGCCCCTGGCCGCTCACGTGCGCCTTGCCGAACCCCTGGCGGTGCAGGCGGAAGCTGTCTAGGTTCAGGGAGAGCCGCCCCTCCGGCTCTCCTCCCGCCTCCGCCGGCTCCTCCACCCACCAGCGGACCCCGCCGTCGCCTTGGGCCCGGTAGTCGAGGAAGGCGACCGCGACCCTTTCGGGCGTCGCATCCAGGAGACTGCCGGGGAGCGCGCGGCCACGGCGCAGGCGGAGGTCGGCGGCCACCCGGCCGCCGCTGATCTCCAGGTCCACCCAGCGGGTCTCGCGGAAGAAGACGTCGAGGAAGTCCAGGTTGCGGACCTGCCCTTGCAGCGAGAGCCGGCCGCTGGTGACCTGGAAGACCTCCATCCCCTTGAGGATCCGGGGCGAGTAGGGCTCGATGCGGCCGTCCAGGCGCCCCCGCGCGTCGGCCAGGATCGGCTGCGCCTTCTCCCCCGCGCCCAGGGTCAGCGCCCCCGAGCGGATCTCCATCCGCGTCGGCAGCACCTCCACCCGTTGGCGCGCCCGCATGTCGAACCCACCGGCGACGCGGGCGTCTCCGGCGAAGCGGATCTCCTCGACCCAGATCTCGCGCACGTTGTCCAGGTCCACGCCGATGATCTCGATGTGCCAGGGCTCCCGGCGCGGGCCCCGCGGGTAAATCTCCTCGGGCTTCGGGTCGGGCGGGTTCGAGTAGCCGGGGATCTGCGGATAGAGCTCCGACCGCCCTGGCCGGGTGCGCGGGGGGGCGTCGAGCCGGCGGCGCAGGCGGAACGCGGCGCCGCTCCCCTGGATCGGACCGAGCAGGAGCTCGCGGTCGCGCAGCTTCCAGAGATCGATTTCCAGGGTCCCGCGGTCCACCGCCAGCCACCATTGGAAGGTCGCGGTCTGGTTCCTCATCTCGAAGCCGGTCACGCGGACCACGCCAGGCCAGGGGGTCCACGCCGACTCCCAGCGGAACCAGAGGCGCTCGGGGCGGCGGTTGAGGCGCTCCTCCAGCCCCCCCTGACGCAGCCAGGCGTTGGCGATCACGAGGTAGGCGGGCCAGAGAAGCAGCGCGGCGATGCCTAAGGCCAGCAGCAGGCGGATGAGAATTTTTTTCATACGAGTCCCGCGCGGCACGGGCTTTGCGAGAGTCATGCCTGACATGGAGACCGAGACAGTGCATCAAGAGATCGTCATCGACTGCCCCGCCAGCGAAGCCTCCGGCCTGCTCGCCATCGAGAACCGGAAGGCGCTGCGTGCCCACGGCTGGGACATCGCCTTCTGGATCTGCTCCGACGAGGCCACGGTCGAGGAACGAGCTCGCCTGGCGCCAGGTCCGCACCGACGTGAACCCGCCGGAGCCGACGCCGGCCGGGTCTTCCGCACCCTGGTCGACGACGCCGGGCTGGCCGAAATCGGCCTGGCCGAAATGAGCCGGGGCCCGCTCGGCGCCACATCCGGTCCCCGAGGAGGATTCGCGTTTCCTGGACCCCGCGCGAGGATAAGATTCCCGGTCATGCCCCTGTTCGACCGCCGCTGGCTGATCCGTCTGCTGAACCTCTATCCGCCCTACCTCGGGGCCGGCGTCCGCGTCCGCGCCTCCGCCGACCTGCGGACCTTTGACGTCCGCATGAAGCTGCGCCGGTGGAACCGCAACTACGTGGGGACCCACTTCGGCGGCTCTCTCTACACGATGTGCGACCCGTTCTTCATGCTGATCCTGTTCGAGCAGCTCGGGCGGGACTACATTGTCTGGGACAAGGCGGCGTCGATCCGCTTCCGCCGCCCGGGGCGAGGGACCGTCCACGCCCGCTTCCACATCCCGCCGGAGCGGGTCGAGGAGATCCGCGCCGCCGCCGACTGCGACGGCAAGGTGGAGCCGGTCTTCACGGTAGAGGTGCGCGACGACAAGGGGGAGGTGGTGGCCGAGGTGGAGAAGTTGCTGTATGTGCGCAGGAAGGATTCTGTCCCCGCCCTCTGAGTCGTGTTACCCTGC
>WUUC01106177.1_pt1 | contig 11018 bp, 5 predicted proteins | sample 6278441 | NCBI WGS metagenome assembly WUUC01 (sample SAMN13675441, study PRJNA597444) | soil metagenome | isolation source: soil | place: USA: Washington | collected 2017-10 | reverse complement strand
GTCTTTATCGTAGTCAAAAAATGCGGCGTGTATAGAGAGGCCCTCAAAGTCCAGCCCATAAGCATTGGCTTGTTCTGTGAATTTCATCCCACCGTCATTGACGAATAACTCGTTTTTTCTTCGCGTGCCTCCAGGCGGGCCGGATTTGCAGAGGTAAATGTCCAGGAATCCATCGGCATTTATGTCGACAATACTTACACCTGTGACCCAAACACTTTCGCGGGGGATTCCGGCGGTTTCAGTAAGGTCTTCAAACTCAAGCTTCCCGGTGTTGCGATAAAGTTTTGATGGCACCTGGTTGCCGGAAAGAAAAACATCGATCAGGCCATCATTGTCGAAGTCGCCGAGTCCAACGCCACCACCATTAAAGAAACTGCGAAAAGTATAGGGGTTAAGCTGTTCAGAATACCGGAGCTCGTTCACAAAGTCGATTCCGGATTCGCTGGCGTCCAAAGATCGAAAGAGTGCGCCTTCCGGTGCGCGGTATTTTTCATTCCCACACGCCACCAGAAGGGCAATACCTGCCATCACCAACATCACCTGGTTTAATAAACGAGTGTTCTTCACTAATGCGGGGTAATCAATGTTAAAAATAGCATTTCCTTCCCCTATCTAAAAAAGGAAAAGGCAAACACGAATGTTTGCCTTTTCACAAATAGAGTATTTACTGTTACTAGTATCCAGGGTTCTGAGTAAGCTTGTTGTTGGCATCAAGCTGTGTTTTCGGAATCGGGAATACTGAGAAGGTTGTCATACTTGACGCCCTTGCAGGTTTGAAGCCCCATGCGTCGCCAAACTTCCCGAAACGGATTAGATCCTGTCTGCGGGTCATCTCGGCAAACATCTCACGTCCGCGTTCTGCCAGGAGGTTATCTTCTGTAAGAATTGCAAACGGGTCTACTTCAGCACGTGTGCGGACCTGGTTCACCAAAGTGAGAGCCTCGGCGCTTGCCGGGTCTAGTCTCCACAACGCTTCCGCGCGTGTGAGGAGAACATCAGAGAAACGGAAGATCACAAAATCGTTGCTCATGCTATTGGTTCCCTTTGTTTCGTACTCGTACTTACCAATTCGGGCGCCGCCTTGCCTCCATGAATTAGGTGTTAATTGATTGATTCTTGGAGTAAAATTCAAAGGTTCTCCATCCGGGTCAGGCTGAGGAGCCGACTCGCCTTCGAATGCAGGATCAAGCACCTTGCTTCCATTGGCATAGTACATCGGACCGACAAGGAAATTGGAGAGACGCTCGTCGAGTGTACCCTCGGTATCAGGTATTTTGTCGTCGTTAGCATCAACAGCAAGACCCAACCACACCGGACCTTGTGGCCCTGGGTTAGTCACGGGATCCGAATAAGAATTGTAGAATTCTTCAACTACCGCATAACCGTTCCATGGTTGTTCCTGGAACTCGAATTGTGATTGGCTAGCATAGTGAAGGGTCATCATTGGCCAGTTAAAACCGCCTGCATACACTTTGTCGTACGGGAATACAAAGATATTCTCTAACGATGCGCCATTGTCGATCGCGAAGTTATCGGAATAGAGCGGCTCAAGGCTGTACTTACCGCCGTCGATAATCGCTTTTGCGTCGGCAGCTGCTTCGGCCCACCTTGCTGTTCCTGTGTATACCTGCGCATTGAGATAAAGCTTTGAGCGCAAGGCGAGAGCGACCCACTTGGTCATCCGTCCATACGTCGATGCATCTTTCTCAACGGGCAGTAAATCGATTATCCCGTTGAGTTCCGAAAGAACAAAATTGTAAAGTTCGGTTCTTGTTACGGCGCCTTTTACTTCCAGATCAAGAAAGTCGATGGCAAGCGGCCCCCGGCCAAATGCATCCAGGATCCAGTAGTAATAGAGTGCGCGAATTCCGCGAAGCTCCGCGTAGTAGTTTGCGTTGATTTCAGATCCACCCGCTTCGAGTTCCTCGAACTGCGCAATCACCCTGTTAGAGGTGTTTATACCACCATAAAGGAAGGTCCAGGTGTTGTTGAAGAACCCATTGTCCGGCACCCAGTTGTGCAGGTGCAATTGCCGTAGAACACCACCGTCGTCCCAGTCACCGCCTTTGGTGGCGACGATCAGTTCGTCGGAAGCCAGCTCATTCGTTGACCAAAGACCGGAATGGTTACCGATTCCACCAAAACTGGTATAAGCGGCACCAAGACCAGCGATGATCTCGTCGTTCGTTTTATAGAAGTTGTCCGGAGTTACGGTGTTGAACAATTCTTCCTCCAGGTCAGTACAGGAGAATGTGAAAGCCAACGTGGCAACGCCAAGTATACTTCCTTTTTTGAAAAGTCGTGTCATAGAATTCATTGCTTTAGAATCCGAGGTTTAGGCCAAACGTGTAAGTCCTGGTAGTGAAGTAGGTAGACCTTCTTTCAATGCCGGATGCGAGTCCGTCATCAGGTTCAGGATCAACGTCGGTATATCTCACTTCAGGATCAACACCCGTATAATTTGTAATGGTAAACAGGTTCTGACCAGCAACGTAGATTCGCAGGTTCCTGATAGCAGATCCTGCGGCGAGCGGTATCGTGTAGCCCAGTGCTGCATTGTTAAGGCGCACATAGTCGCCCTTCTCCACGTGGATGCTATTGACGTAGGCCTTCGTTACACTTGGATCATAGAATTTGGTTTTTACAATGTTCCAGTTGTTGACGGTCGTTACTTCGTTGTTCTCATAGAATGCACGGTAGCTATTGAGGATATCGTGGCCGAAAGCGCCGTTGAAGAATACGCTCAGATCGAAGTTTCCATAAGTAAATGTGTTATTGAAACCAATCGTTGCCGCAGGCAGACCGTTACCGATAACTGCGCGATCTTCGTCGTTGAGTTCGACAACACCATCTCCGTTGATATCAACGAAACGATAGTTGCCGCCGATATCTGTTGTTCCGTCCGTGCCTTTAGTACCGACAGGATAAACGCCATCATAGACCTGACCCCAGAGGTCGCCAAGCGGGCTTCCTTCTTTCACGCGAACCAACTGCACAGCGCTTTGTCCTGGCGCACCCATCGATGCCCGATAGAGAACACCGGTTTCAGCAAATGCATATGTGTCGTTACGCAGGCTAACCACTTCTGTTTTGTATGTACCGATGTTACCCCCTACGGTCCAGCTGAAATTACCCGAGTTTACAGCGTTGTAACTCAGTGCCAGCTCGAATCCGGAGTTTTTCAGTTCACCAATGTTCACCTCTGTTGTTCCGAACTGATTCGGCGGAACAGGTACGTTTACTGGCAGGATCATGTCGCGGGTTGTACGGTTGTAATAATCGAACGTACCCGACAACTTATTATTAAGCATCACGAAGTCGAACCCGAAGTCGATCTCAGCTTTGGTTTCCCATTTGAGGTCCGGATTCGCGTTACTTTGAGGACCGTAAGCAGGGCCATACTGACCATTGTAAAAGAAGTTACCAGCTGGGCCAAAGCGCTGAAGCGAAATATACGATGAGCCAGGCTGGTTGCCCGTTACACCGTAACTTGCGCGAAGCTTTAAGCTATTAACCGCCGGTATATCAACCAGGTTGCTTAGCGTTACACCAGCACTTGCGGCAGGAAATATCCCCCATTTATTGTTGGCACCGAAACGTGAGGAACCCTCGTAACGCGCGCTTACAGACACAAAGTAATTGTTGTTTACGTTTACGTTGGCACGCCCAAAGAACGCCACCAGTGTGTTCGAGTTTGCATAGCTGCCAACACCGCCGAGACCTTCCCGGAAGTCGCGGGCAGTTCCCATGTTGTTATAGGTGAATGCATCAGTGAGGAAGTCTCCTCCTGACATTCCGAAGCCTTCATTGAAGAAGTACTGGTACGAGTATCCACCGAGTAACGCCAGGTTTGCGTTACCGAATGTTTTGTCATAATTGACAGTTGTTTCAAAAAGCTCATTGAAGCGTTCGTCTGTAGCGCGACCTGCTTGACCAAGTCCACCGCGACCACCGAATTTGGAAGTCTTTTCGATGTATGCGCCAAAGAAATCAGATTCTCGTTGAACAGAATAAAACGCCGAGGCACGCAGACCTTCAATGAAATCATTGAAGTCGTACTCGCCACGAATACTGACCAATTGCCTGGTTTCATTCTTGTCACGGATGTTCTGCTCTAATATTCCGAGCGGATTAAAGAAGTCAAATATCTCGCGTTCTGCGTAACCACCGTAGCGGCCGCCGGCCGTCGGGCTGCCCGAGAGAGCGTTGTCGTATACAGGCATAGTGGGGTTAGCCAGAATACCATAATTGAACGCTGCGTTCATACCTTCTTCAGCTTCTCTGGTTGTTGACGATAACGCGATCGTAAAAGTAGCGCGGTCTTTCAACGCCCTTTGCGTGAGGTTGATGCGGGCGTTCAATTGTTCGAAGCCCGAACGGATCTGGATACCATTGGCCTTTCTCAGGTTCAATGACGCACGGTAAGTGGTTTGAGCGGTACCGCCACCGAGCGAAAGGTTATGCACCATAGCATTACCGTTGCGTGTGATCACATCGAGCCAATCGGTTGAAGAGCCGAGGTCAACGTGGCCAGGCACCTGCCGATATTCCTCAGCCGACATCACGTCGATCTGATTAGCGATGGTTTCGACTGCAAATGAACCGTTATAATCCACTTGAACTTTGCCTGCTTTACCAGACTTGGTTGTTACGAGGATCACACCGCTACCACCACGACTTCCGTAGATAGCTGCAGCAGAACCGTCTTTCAACACGTCGATTGACGCGATGTCGTTAGGGTCAACCGTGCTAAGTGAGCCACCGATGATACCGTCGATAACGACGAGGGGCTCAACGTTTGCGCCAACCGTACCTACACCACGAAGACGGATGTTGAATCCGCCGTTAGGGTTTCCACCGGGACGAACAATGTTAAGGCCGGCCACTTTACCCTGGAGCAATTGCACCGGGTCATTCACAGTACCTTTGTTGAAGTCTTCCGCCTTCAGACTTGTTACTGAACTCGTGATCTCCTTTTTTTCCTGAGTACCGTAACCTACAACTACAACCTCAGACAGCGACTGAACGTCGGCAGCAAGGCTGATGTTGATGTTACTTTGGCCGCCCACCACCATCTCCTGGGTAGAATAGCCGACGAACGAGAATACGAGAGTTGCGTTGGCTCCTACCGATATCCGATAGTTACCATCAACATCAGTTACTGTTCCATTGTTGGTACCTTTTTCCAGGACGTTAACGCCAGGAACGGAAGCACCGTCATCAGAAGAAGTAACCTTTCCGGACACCACTTGCCCTTGTGCAAAAACCGTTGTGGAGGCGGCTAAGAACAAAAGCAAAATGGCGTGCCTGCACCTGGATAAGTACAATCTTACCATGCTCATTTTAGTTTGGGTTTATAATTGGTATGTAGATGAGTTTTCAGCCTTTATTTCTGTATTTTCGCCACCGCAAACGCGTAGACGTAAACACACTATTGCCTTGAAATCTCGTCTAATTCCACCGTTTTTGATAACAAATCCGAATATATTTTTAGGAAACGTTACCGCAACCGTTTTCGGGATCTGTTCGGACCCAGGAAAAATCACTTATAGCAGCTAACAACAGACGAAATGAAGTTTAACCAGGTCACAATAAAAGACATCGCAAGAGAACTCGGCATCTCTCCATCTACGGTGTCGCGCGCATTGAAAGATCATCCGGACATCAGTGCAGAAACCAAGAAAGCAGTGAACGAGCTTGCCGACCGGCTGAATTATCAACCTAACATCGTTGCGCTGAGTTTACGACAAAAGAAGACCAACACAATCGGAGTAATTATCCCCGAGATCGTTCACTTCTTCTTCTCAACCGTCATCAGCGGCATTGAAGACGTTGCCTACGAAGCGGGTTACAATGTGATACTCGCCCAGTCAAACGAATCGTACCAGCGCGAAGTCACCGACATGAAAGCACTCTTCAACAGCCGCGTAGACGGCATGTTGTTGTCCCTCTCGCGTGAAACAACCAATTTCGATCACATCGAGTCGATCATCTCAAAGGGAGTACCCATCGTGTTTTATGACAGGTTCTACCCTAACCCGAATACGAGCAAAGTTATCGTTGATGATTATGTTGGCGCTAAGGAAGCCGTACTCCATCTTATAGAACAGGGGTGCAAGCGGATCGCTCACCTTGAAGGGGCACCAAACCTCATTATTAGCAAAGACCGTCTCCGCGGCTACCAGGATGCACTGATCGAAATGAACCTCGAAGTGCGCGAGACTTACACCGTCGTGTGTCCAACTAACTCGTTCGAAGAAGGTAAACGCGCTACCAAGAAACTGCTGTCGCTCTCACAGCCACCTGACGCCATCTTCTGCAGCAACGATCCCATGGCGATGGGCGCGATCATGGCCATCAAAGAAAAAGGCTTAACCATTCCTGATGATGTCGCCCTGGTCGGGTTCAGTAACTGGTTCTTCGGAGAGGTGACAGATCCTTCACTTACAACCGTCGACCAACCAGGATTTGAAATGGGACAGGAAGCTGCACGTCTCCTGATCCGACAGATCTCATTAAGAGATAAAGACCAGGATGATCCGATCCCCGAAACAAAAATTCTAAAGACAAAGCTTATCATTCGGAATTCTTCGGTCCGGAAGAAGAAGTAATTCCAAGGTTTCAGGCCTGCCAGCAGACAGGTCACAAGTTGGTTGAACAAGTTCCCACGAATTGACGCAACACATGCGACTTGAAACCTGCGACATGAAAACTGAAACTATTTTCTAACATGCCCAATCCAGTTAGCCGTACCATCGGTAACCTGAAATCATTCACAAAGACAGATTCCGGAATACTTGCCGAAGGTTCATCCGGCTTTTTACGGATCACCTTCTTCAGCGATAGCATCGCAAGGGTATCATTGTCACCAACGAATAGCTTTGATGACTTCTCTTACGCTGTAGTTGGGCAGCCCGCACTCGCTATGTTCAGCGTTGTAGAGTCCCCAGATTCAGTTCAACTAAACACTCCTGAATTTCGCGTAACGATCTCACGGTCACCGATAAGGGTGTCTTTTGAGACACTGACAGGTGAGGTTATTAATGAGGATGATCGCGGGCTCGGAACATCATGGATCGGCGACCAGGTAACAACCTATAAGACACTTCAGGAGGGTGAGCGATTCATTGGGCTTGGCGAAAAGACGGGGCATCTTGACCGGCGTGGTTCTTGCTACGTCAACTGGACGACGGATGCTTATGCTTATCATGGCGGATCCGATCCGCTGTACTGCTCCACACCGTTTTACATCGGGCTTCATCACCAGCTGATGTACGGCATTTACTTTGACAACAGCTTCAAGACATTCTTCAATTTCGGCGCCAGCAACAATCGTTTCTCAAGCTTTGCTGCCGACTGTGGTCCGATGAACTACTATTTCATCCACGGTGAGAGCATTCCTTCTTTACTCGGGTCCTATACTTCCCTTACCGGCCGCATGCCACTGCCCCCGTTGTGGAGTCTCGGGTACCAGCAATGCCGTTACAGTTATTATCCTGACAAGGAAGTAATGACACTCGCGCAAACCTTCCGCGAGAAGAATATTCCCGCCGATGTGATCGTACTTGATATTCATTACATGGACAAGTACAAGATCTTTACATGGGACAATAAGAATTTCTCCGACCCGAAAGGCTTGTTGAAATTTCTTCAGGACAGAGGATTCAAGGTTGTCGTGATGTGCGACCCCGGTATCAAAGTAGAAGATGGGTATGCACCATATGAAGCAGGCAAACAAGACAAAGTCTTCCTTCAATATCCGGATGGTGAAAATTATACAGGACAGGTGTGGCCCGGTTGGTGCCATTTTCCCGACTTCACTAATCCAGCAACGCGTACCTGGTGGAAGAATCAACTGAAATTTTATACCGATCTCGGGTTGGAAGGTTTCTGGAACGACATGAATGAGATTGCCACATGGGGACATGCGCTGCCTGAAAATATCGAATTCGATTTCGACGGCAACAAAGGAACGACGAGGCAGGGACGAAACCTGTTCGGATTCCAGATGGCGCGCAGCACTTACGAAGGCACTCGCGAACTACTGAACGGCAAACGTCCATTTAATCTCACGCGATCGGGTTTCTCGGGTGTGCAGCGATACGCAGCGGTATGGACCGGCGACAATGTCTCTTATGACGATCACATGCTGCTTGGCGTGCGATTGGTGAATAGTATGGGATTAACAGGTATCGCTTTCGCGGGATACGATGCCGGTGGTTTTGTTGGCGAAGCCGGAACGAAACTCTTTGCGCGGTGGATCTCGATAGCGGCGCTTTCTCCTTTCTTCCGCGGCCATACGATGATCAACACACGCGATGCGGAACCATGGTCCTTCGGCGAAGAGGTCGAACAGATCGCGAGGAACTTTATACGCCTGCGTTACCAGCTCATGCCTTATATCTATTCGTTGTTCAATGAGGCGGCGGGTTCTGGTATGCCGGTGCAGCGGAGCCTGGCAATTGAACATCCGTTCGACGAGCTGGTCTACCATCACGCCTATCAGAATCAATATATGTTCGGGCCACACATTCTTGTAGCGCCACTTGAAAGCACGCGTGAGGTGGTGAAAGTATATTTCCCGGCTGGCGACTGGTACAGCGTTTACACCGGCGAATTGTTTACTGGAAACATTGCGAGATATATTGAAGCACCGATCCACCGGCTTCCGATCTTTGTTCGTGCGGGTGCAGTGATCCCGATGCGCCGCGCGGGAATCAATACGGCAGCACCGACCGACGAACTGGTGATCCATCTTTACTATGCCAGCAATGCTGCGCCGACAACATTTGCGTTCTATGAAGACGATGGTGAAACCTTTGCATTTGAAAACGCCGCGTTCAGCAAGCGCTCGTTGATCTTCAACAGTAGCGAAAGAAAATTAACGATCACCAAACAGGAAGGTTCATTTGCTTCGCCCTACCGTACGTTGAAAGTTGTATTACATGGATTCGACGAGGTTAAAGAAGTTCGCACGGTTGACGATGGGAATATTTACCCGGTGAGTGCGATCGAAAGTTCTTTCTTCACTCCTATCGAGAAATACGATCCGATTCATGATCCGGAGTGGATGGGATCGGAAACGATACAGGAGACTGTTGTGAAGATTGGCACTGAAGAGCTTCAGATTACTTTTTGATCGTTCAAGTCTCAAGTCTCAGGTTTCAAGTTTGGTCAATTTGAGAGTTGTGTAACCCTAACTTGCAAACTAACATGAAACGTGAGACATGAAACCTGAAAGTTATTGCCATATTAGCGTTTCAGTTTTATCATCTCCCCGATGAACCCATCAACATTTAAGCCACGACTAACCTTCTGGCAAATCTGGAACATGAGTTTTGGCTTTCTTGGAATCCAGTTCGGGTTTGCTTTACAGAACGCCAATACCAGCTACATCTTTTCATTGCTCGGTGCAGGAGTTGAAGAGTTACCTGCGTTGTGGCTCGCCGCGCCGATCACCGGGATGTTCGTTCAACCAATTATCGGTTACTATAGTGACAGGACCTGGCATCCCACGTGGGGAAGGCGCCGGCCATACTTTACTATTGGAGCCATACTCGCTTCGATCGCACTATTCATGATGCCCAACTCCCCTACGCTATGGATAGCAGCGGGAACGCTTTGGGTAATGGACGCATCGATAAACGTAAGCATGGAACCCTTCCGCGCGTTCGTTGGTGATATGTCGCCTCCCTCGCAACGCACGGTGAGTTTTGCCATGCAGAGTTTCTTTATCGGAACAGGTGCTGTTGTCGCTTCGATGCTACCGTGGATATTCGACCATTGGATGCATGTATCTACCTCAGCAGAAGGCGGGTCTGTTCCTGATAATGTGAAGTATTCATTTTACCTGGGTGGTGCGATGTTCTTCATCACAGTAATGTGGACTGTATTCTCCACAAAGGAATACCCGCCAACACCACAGGCGGAACAGGCATTAAGAAACCGCGAGAAGCGCAAGATAGAAGACGAAACATATTTCATGGATCGATTCTTATACATCGGTATATCATTGCTTTGTCTCGGCGTGATCATTTCCGGAACTGTAAAGTATTATGATCTACCGAAAGAGATGTATGTACTAGGTGGAGGTTTTATCATTTTTGCTATCATCCATTTCATTTCATCCATATATATCCAACAGGATAGATCATACGTGGGTATCGTTCACATGGTGAAAGATTTTCATACGATGCCTAAAACAATGGTGCAACTCACGTACGTGCAATTTTTCTCCTGGGCGGCGCTGTTCTCCATGTGGGTATACGCTACACCGGCAATAGCCAGTCATATTTTTCATACCACAGATGTAGAGAGTCCCGAGTATGGCGAAGGGCAATCGCTTGTCACCTTTTTGTTCGGCGTATATAACGGCGTTGCGGCTCTGACGGCTTTCCTGCTGCCGGTGCTGGCGCGTTATACCAGTCGCCGGATCACGCACCTGGTGGCGCTCACTGCCGGAGGCGCAGGCCTGATATCGATTTACTATATCCAGGATCCCGATCAGTTGTGGATCAGTATGGTTGGCGTAGGGATCGCATGGTCGAGCATTTTATCAGTGCCCTATGCGATGTTGTCCGGCGCTTTACCACCAGAGAAAATGGGCTACTACATGGGCGTGTTCAACCTTTTTGTCGTCATCCCGCAGATTATCGCTGGAACGCTTCTCGGTGTTTTGGTACGTTACGCTTTCGATGGATCTTCCATTCATATCCTGATCACCGGTGGCGTATCAATGATCATCGCCGGCTTACTTAGTCTGCGCGTGAAGGATGAACAGGAAATAACGATTAAAACCTGATGAGACATGAAACGAAAGTTGCTGTTGTTGATCTTTTCAATTGCCGCGACTCATCTCGCGGTTGCGCAACGTCTTACCTCGCAACTGGATATTCTCTATCGCGCCTTACTTATCCCAGACTCAACTTCCCGTATACAACAAGCGGAAAAAGTATGGAACGATTGGGTGCAAAACGGAAAAGTCCCTCTCATTGATGGTGACTCTGTTGCTTTCATCT
>WUUC01072071.1_pt1 | contig 11018 bp, 2 predicted proteins | sample 6278441 | NCBI WGS metagenome assembly WUUC01 (sample SAMN13675441, study PRJNA597444) | soil metagenome | isolation source: soil | place: USA: Washington | collected 2017-10 | reverse complement strand
TGATCAGCCGCTGGTTCTCCTTCCGGAGACGTTCGTTCTCCCTGATCGACTCACGCAGAGCTTCGACGAGCTGTTCAGCGGAAGTAGTCATTTTTATTCTCCAGTAGAACCGGCGGATGCCAGTGATGCTACCCAAAATCGGATAAATCGGTAAGCGGCGGAAACCTCGGTCCGCACACTTTTCAGACATTCCCCGGTAATTGACCGAGAATTGTTGAGCAAATACTTTCGCGTTGTTTTCCGCCGGTCAGCCGGCCAGTTTTCTCTCCTCGGCGGACAGTCGCGGGCCCAGGTAGTCCACGAGGGACGTGAGGTTCGGGTGGTCGAACACCAGCGTCGGCGGCAGCGCCAAGCCGGTCGCCACCGACAGCCGGTTGCGCAGCTCGACGGAGGCGAGCGAGTCGAAGCCCATCTCGTCGAACCGCAGGTCGGCGTCGACGTGGTCGGTCGCGCTGTGGCCGAGCGAGGCCGCGACCTCGGCCTTGGCCAGGTCGAGCAGTGCCGCGTCGTAGACGTCCCCGGCCAGGCCGGCCAGCGTCTCCGCCCACGACCTGTCCGAACCCGCCCGCTCGCCCGCGCTGCGGCGGGTGGTGCGGACCATGCCGCGGAACAGCGGCGGGCACGCGGCCCCGAGCGCGGCGAGCGCCGAGGTGTCCAGCTTGACCGGCACCACCCCGCCCCGGTCGGCCACCAGCGCGGCGTCCAGCCGAGCCATGCCCTCCTCCTCGGACAGCGTGAGGAAGCCGGAGCGGGCCATCCGCGACCGCTCGACGTCGCTCAGCTTCCCGGCCATGCCCTGCGACAGCGACCACGGGCCCCAGGCCAGGGACACGGCGGGCAGGCCGAGCGCGCGGCGGTGGGCGGCGAGCCCGTCCAGGAACGCGTTGGCGGCGGCGTAGTTCGCCTGCCCCGGGTTGCCGAGCACGCCGGCGAGCGAGGAGAACAGCACGAACGCCGAGAGGTCCAGGTCCTCGGTGAGCTCGTGCAGGTGCCAGACCGCGTCCACCTTCGGGCGCAGGACCGCGTCCACGCGGTCGGCGGTCAGCGAGGCGAGCACGCCGTCGTCGGTGACGCCCGCGGTGTGGATCACCGCGGTCAGCGGGTGCTCCGCCGGGATCCGGCCGAGCAGCGCGGCGAGCGCGTCCCGGTCGGCGGCGTCGCAGGCCGCGACCTCGACCTCGGCGCCCAGCCCGGTCAGCTCGGCGGCCACCTCCCGCGCGCCGGGGGCGTCGAGCCCGCGGCGGCTGGTGAGCAGCAGGTGCCGCACGCCGTGGCGGGTCACCAGGTGGCGGGCGGTGAGGGCGCCCAAGGCGCCGGTGCCGCCGGTCACCAGCACGGTGCCGCCGGGGGCGAACACCGCGGTGGCCTCCCCCGGCCGCAGGCGGCCGAGGCGCCCCAGGTGGGCGGTCCCGTCGCGCACCACGACCTGCTGCTCCTCGGTGCCGAGCAGTCCCGGCAGGAGGTGGCGGTCGGCGTCGGGGACGTCGACCAGCGTGATCCGGCCGGGGTTCTCCGACTGCGCGGAGCGGACCAGGCCGACCACGGCCGCGGCGGGCAGGTCGGTCACCGCCTCGCCGGTGAGCCCCTGCGCGCCGCTGGTCCGCACCACGAGCCGGGAGGCGGCCAGCCGCTCGTCGGCCGACCAGGTCTGCAGTGCGCGCAGCACGGTGTGGGTCGCGGCGCGAGTCGCCGCGGGCACGTCGGCCGCGGTGTCGCCGCGGACGTCCAGCACCACCGCGTCGGGTGCGGGGGCGCCCTGCGCGAGGGCCTCGACCAGCGCGTCGACGTCGGCGTACCCGTCCGGGCCCACCTCCGGGCCCACCTCGACGGCGGTCAGCGCGGGTGCCTTCGCCGCGGCGGGCAGCGGGGTCCAGTTCACGCCGAGCAGCGCGTCGACCCCGCGGTGGTAGGCGGCGTCCGCCTGCTCGTGGGTCATCGCGCGGCCGGCCATCGCCCGCACGTGGGCCACGGGCCTGCCGTGCTGGTCGGCCAGCAGGATCTCGACCGCCGAGTTCTCGGTCGGCAGCATCCGCACGCGCAGCGCGGTCGCGCCGGTCGCGTACAGGTGCACCCCGGACCAGGCGAAGCCGACCGCGACGCTGTTGTCGAGGTACTCGGACGCGCCGAGGATCAGCACGTGCATGGCCGAGTCCAGCAGGGCCGGGTGGAGGTTGAACTCCTTGGTCTCGTCGGCGTACCGCTCGGGCAGCCACACCTCGGAGTACAGCTCCTCGCCGACCACCCAGGAGCTCTTCAGCCCGCGGAAGTGCGGCCCGAAGGTGTAGCCCTCCTTCAGGAACCGGTCGTACAGGTCGCCCAGCTCGATCTCCCGCGCGCCGGGCGGCGGCCACTCGGCCATCTCGGCCCGCTCCTGCGGCACGACCGGCCCGGGCATGGTCGCGGTGTTCGCGAGCGCGCCGCTGGCGTTGCGGGTCCAGCCCCACTCGGCGGGCGCGTCGTCGAACCGGGAGTACACGGTGAACCGCCGCATGCCCGACCGGTCCGCCGGGGCGATGACGAACCGGACGGCGCAGCCGCCCTCGTCCGGCACCACCAGCGGCGTCTCGAGCACCATCTCCTCGAGGAAGTCGCAGCCGACCTGGTTACCCGCCTCGATTGCCATCTCCACGTAGCCGGTGCCCGGCACGATCACCCGGCCGAGCAGCGTGTGGCCGATCAGCCAGGGGTGCGTGCGCAGGGACAGCCTGCCGGTGAGGACGACCTCGTCGGACTCCGGCAGGGTCACCACGGCGCTCAGCATGTTGTGCTTGACCGGCACCAGGCCGAGCCCGGACGCGTCGCCGCCGCCCGTCCCCGGCTTGAGCCAGAACCGCTGGTGGGCGAAGGCGTAGGTGGGCAGGTCGACCCGCTCGCCGCCGCCGAACACCGCGGCCCAGTCCGGGCTCGCGCCGGTGACGTGCAGTCCGGCCAGCGCCTCCAGCACGGTGTCGGCCTCGGCGCGGTTCCCGCGCAGGGCGGGCACCAGCGCGGCGGGGGTCTCCAGGCACTGGCCGGCCATGCCGGTCAGCACGGCGTCGGGGCCCACCTCCAGGTACCGGGTCACGCCCAGCCCGGACAGCGTGGCGACCGCGTCGGCGAACCGGACGGCGCCGCGCGCCTGCCGCACCCAGTAGTCGGCGTCCACCGCGGCGACCGGCGCACCGGTCACCGTGGACACCAGCGGGATGGCGGGCGCCGCGTGGGTCAGTCCGGCGGCCACCTCGCGGAAGGCGGCCAGCACCGGGTCCATCAGCGCGGAGTGGAACGCGTGGCTCACCGCGAGCCGCTTGGTCTTGTGCCCGAGGTCCGCCAGTGCCGCCGCGATGTCCACGACGGCCCCTTCGGGCCCGGAGATCACCACGGCCCGGGGACCGTTGACCCCGGCGATGCCGACGTCACCGGTGAGGTGCGGGACGACCTGCTCCTCGGTGGCCTGGACGGCGATCATGGCACCGCCCGCGGGCAGCGCCTGCATCAGGCGGCCGCGGGCGGCGACCAGGGCGCACGCGTCGGGGAGGGAGAGCACACCGGCCGCGTGCGCGGCGGCGAGCTCGCCGATGGAGTGCCCGGCCACGTAGTCCGGGCGCAGGCCCCAGCTCTCGAACAGGCGGAACAGCGCCACCTCGACGGCGAACAGCGCGGGCTGCGTGAACCCGGTCTGCTCGAGCGCCGCCGGGTCGCTCCCCCACACCACGTCCTTCAGCGGGCGCGGCAGGTGCGGGTCCAGCTCGGCGGTCACGGCGTCGAACGCGGCCGCGAACACGGGGAACGCCGCGTGCAGCTCGCGGCCCATGCCGACGCGCTGCGCGCCCTGCCCGGTGAACAGCCAGGCGGTCTTGCCGCCCTGCCGGGTGGAACCGGTGGGCACCCCGGGCTTCCCGTCCGCGAGCGCGGCCAGCCCGGCGAGCAGCCCGTCCCGGTCGGCGCCGAGCACCACGGCGCGGTGCTCCAGCGCGGCCCTGGTGGTGGCCAGCGAGAAGCCGACGTCGGCGGGGGCGAGCCCGGGGTTCGACGCCACGAAGGACGCGAGGCGGGCGGCCTGGTCGCGCAGGCCGTCGGCGGACCGGGCGGACAGCGGCCACGGCACGACGGGCAGGCCGGCCGCGGGGGTCGCGGGGGCTCCGGAGATCTCGGCGGTCTCGGGCGCCTGCTCGATGATCACGTGCACGTTGGTGCCGGTCACCCCGAACGAGGAGACCCCGGCCCGGCGGGGTGCGCCGGTCGCGGGCCACTCGCGCGCCTCGGTGAGCAGCCGCACGGCGCCGGAGGACCAGTCCACCTGGGGCGTCGGCTCGTCCACGTGCAGCGTCGCGGGCAGCGTGCCGTGCCGCATGGCCTGCACCATCTTGATCACGCCGCCGACCCCGGCCGCCGCGATCGCGTGCCCCATGTTGGACTTGATCGAGCCGAGCCACAGCGGCCGGTCCCCCGGCCGGTCGGCGCCGTAGGTGGCGAGCAGCGCCTGCGCCTCGATGGGGTCGCCGAGCGTGGTGCCGGTGCCGTGCGCCTCCACGACGTCGACGTCCCTGGTGGACAGCCGGGCGTCGGCCAGCGCGGCGCGGATGACGCGCTCCTGCGACGGGCCGTTCGGCGCGGACAGCCCGTTCGACGCGCCGTCGGAGTTCACCGCGGAGCCGCGGACCACGGCGTGCACGCGGTGGCCGTTGCGGATCGCGTCGGACAGCTTCTCGACGACCAGGATGCCGACGCCCTCGCACCAGCCGGTGCCGTCGGCGGCCCCGGCGAAGGACCTGCACCGCCCGTCGGAGGACAGACCGCCCTGCCTGCCGAAGTCGAAGAACGCCGACGGCGTGGACATGACCGTCACACCGCCTGCCAGCGCCAGCTCGCACTCGCCGTTGCGCAGCGCGTGCGCCGCCTGGTGCAGCGCGACCAGCGAGCTGGAGCACGCGGTGTCCACGGTGACCGTGGGGCCGATGAGGCCGAGCACGTAGGAGATCCGGCCCGACCCGGCCGCGGGCGCGGCGCCGGTGTTGTAGTAGCCGCCGAGGTCCTCGTCGCTCGACATCATCAGCGTGCCGTAGTCGTCGCCGTTGATGCCCGCGAAGACGCCGGTCTGGCTGCCGCGCAGGGCGAGCGGGTCGATGCCCGCGTGCTCGAGCGCCTCCCAGGTGACCTCGAGCAGCAGCCGCTGCTGCGGGCTCATGGCCAGCGCCTCACGCGGGCTGACGCCGAAGAAGCCCGCGTCGAAGCCGGCCACGTCGGCCAGGAAGCCGCCCCGCCCCGATCCCGTCGAGTCCAGCCCGAACCGCTCGGAGAGCGCCTCCCAGCCGCGGTCGGCCGGGTAGGGGCCGGTGGCGTCGACCCCGTCCGCGACCAGCTGCCACAGCGCGTCCGGGCCGTGCGCGTCCGGGTACCGGCAGCCCATGCCGACGATGGCGATCGGCTCCGGCTGCCTGGTCTGCAACTCGCGCAACTGCTCACGGGTCCGGTGCAGATCGGCGGTGACCCGCTTGAGGTACTCCAGGAGCTTGTCGTCGGTCATCTGAGCCTCACTGTTTCCTCGGTCCCTCACGCCACACCCAAGTCATCGATGAAGGCGAACACGTCCTCCGCGGACGCCACCTTGAGCCGGTCCTCGACGTTGCCGTCGGTCCCCGCGTCCGCCGGGGAGCCGAGTGCGACGCCGTTGAGCTCACCCACGAGCGCCTGCAGCCGGGCGATGATCCGGGTGCGCTCGATCTCGTGCGCGGGCAGGCCGGCGACGACCTGCTCCAGAGTGTCCAATGTGGATACGACGGGGTCGGCCGCCGCCGCGTCGGCAAGCCCGAGCCTGCCGCGCAGGAAGCCCGCCAGTTCCGCGGGGCTCGGGTGGTCGAACACCATGGTGGCCGGCAGGGTCAGCCCGGTGGCGGCGGCCAGCTGGTTGCGCAGCTCCACCGCGGCGAGCGAGTCGAAGCCCAGCTCCCGGAACGCCGCGTGCGGCGCCACCGCGTCGGTGCCGTCGTGCCGCAGCACCGCGGCCGCGTGCGCACGCACCAGCTCCACCAGCTCGCGCTCCTGGTCGGCTTCCGCGAGCCCGGCGAGCCTGCCGACCAGGTCGGCCGCGCCCGCGTCCGGCTCGACCACCGACTCGGCGGCCAGCACGGCGACGGCGGCGGGTACCCCGCGCAGCAGCGGGCGCGGCCGGGCCATGGTGAACGTGGGCACGAACCGGGTCCAGTCGACGGCGGCGACGACCAGGTTCGGCTGCCCCTGCTCGACCGCCTGCCGCAACGCCTCCACGGCCAGCCGGGGTGACATCGGGTCGAGGCCGTAGCGGCTCAGGTCGCCCTCGGCGGCCATCGTCTCGCCCGCCCACGCACCCCAGGCGACCGAGGTCGCGACCCGGCCCTGGTGCCTGCGCCGGTGTGCCAGCGCGTCGACGTAGGCGTTGGCCGCGCCGTAGGCGGCCTGGTGCCCGCTCCCCCAGATCGCCGCGCCGGAGCCGAACAGCACGAAGGCGTCCAGGTCCAGCCCGGCGGTGAGCTCGTCGAGGTGGCGGGCGCCGTCGACCTTGGCCCGGCCGGTCGCGGCGAAGTCGGCGACCGTGGTCTCGGCCAGGGGCACCGGGACGGGCAGTGCGCTCGCGGCGTGCAGCACCGCGGTCAGCGGGCGGTCGGCGGGGACCGCGTCGAGGAGTGCCGCCAGCGCGTCGCGGTCGGCCACGTCGCACGCGGCGACGGTGACCCGCGTGCCGAGCGCGGTCAGCTCGTCGGCCAGCTCGGCGGCGCCGGGGGCGTCGGCACCGCGGCGGCTGGTGAGCACCAGGTGCTCGGCGCCGTTCTCGGCCAGCCAGCGGGCCAGGTGCGCGCCGATGCCGCCGGTGCCGCCGGTGACCAGGACGGTGCCGCGCGGCTGCCAGCGCGTGGCCGGCGCGGCCGGGTCGGCGGGCGCGGGGGTCATCCGCCGGGCGTACAGGGCACCCGCCCGCACCGCGAGCTGGTCCTCGACCTCATCCCCGGACTGGCCCTCGGTCGGGTCGACGTCCGCGGCGGACAGGGCCGCGCACAGCAGGCGCACCGAGGCGGGCCCGGTGTCGGGCAGGTCCACCAGGCCGCCCCAGCGGTCCGGGAGGTCGAGGGCGAGCACGGTGCCCAGTCCCCACACCGTGGCCTGTTCCGGGCTGGGCGGGTCGTCGGCCTCGCCGACGACCACCGCACGGGAGGTCACGCACCACAGCGGCGCGGTGACCTCGAGGTCGCCCAGGGCCTGGACCAGGGGGATGGCGGTCGAGCAGGGGTCGTCGTCGTGGGCGAGCAGGGACACGACACCGGCCACCGGCTCGCCGGCCACGGCGGCGCGGAGCGCGTCGGCGACCGCACCGCGCCCGGGCGTCCCGAGCGCGACCCGGACGACGTCGGCGCCGTGCTCGGCGAGACCGTCGGCGAGCACGTCGGAGCTGGCGTCCCCCACCACCAGCCAGCGGCCGGTCAGGGACGCCGGTGCCGGGTCCGGCAAGCGGTCCCAGGCGATCCGGTACCGCCAGGAGTCCACTGTGGCCTGGTCGTGCCGGTCCCTGCGCCACGCGGAGAGGCCGGGCAGCACGGCGGCCACCGCGTCCGGGTTCACCTGCAGCTGCTCGGCGAGCGCGGCGGCGTCGGCGCCGTCCACCAGCTGCCAGAACGCGTCCGCCGCCGGGTCCGCGGCGGCGACGCGCCGGTCGGCGGGCTCCACCCAGTAGCGCTGGCGGGCGAAGGCGTAGGTGGGCAGGTCGACGACCGACCCGCCGTACGGGCCGAAGAACGCCGCCCAGTCGACCGGGAAGCCGTGGCAGTGCAGTGCGGCCAGCGCCTCGACCGCGGTCCGGTCCCCCGGGTGCTTGCGGCGCTGGACGGCGAGGAAGGTGGCGTCCGCCGCGTTCTCCGGTCCCATGGCCGCGAGCACGGCGTCCGGGCCGAGCTCGACGAACGTGCCGACGCCGTCGGCCTCGAGGGCCCGGACCGCGTCGGCGAACCGGACGGTCTGCACGACGTTGCGGATCCAGTACTCGGGGGTGGCCATGTCGGTCACGTCCCCGGTGACCGTGGAGACGACCGGGACGGCCGGCGCGGCGTAGGACAGTCCGGCGGCGACCCGGGCGAAGTCGGCGAGCATGGGCACCATCAGCGGCGAGTGGAACGCGTGGCTCACCGCGAGCCTGCTGGTCTTGCGGCCCCGGTCGGCGAACGTGGCCGCGATGTCGAGCACGTCCTGCTCGGGGCCGGAGAGGACCACCGACGTGGGCCCGTTGACCGCGGCGATGCCGACGTCGCCGTACAGCTCCGGGGTCACCTCGTCCTCGGCGGCCTGCACGGCGACCATGGCGCCGCCCGCGGGCAGGGCCTGCATCAGCCGGGCCCGCGCGGTGACCAGCGCGGCCGCGTCGGCCAGGGACAGGATGCCCGCGACGTGCGCGGCGGCCAGCTCGCCGACGGAGTGCCCGGACAGGAAGTCCGGCCGCACCCCCCAGGAGCGGACCAGCCGGTACAGGGCGACCTCGACGGCGAAGAGCCCGGGCTGGGTGTAGCTCGTCTGGTTGAGCAGCGCCTCGTCCGCACCCCAGAGCACGTCCCGCAGCGGCCGGTCCCCGTGCTCGTCCAGCGCCGCCAGCACCTCGGTGAAGGCGTCGGCGAACACCGGGAACGCCTCGGCGAGCTCGCGGCCCATGCCGAGGCGTTGCGCGCCCTGCCCGGAGAACAGGAAGGCGAGCCTGCCGCCGGCCCGCGGGGTGCCCGCGGTGAGTCCGGACAGCGCGGCCAGGAGGCTCTCGCGGCCGGTGCCGGTGACCGCCGCCCGGTGCTCGAAGTGGGTGCGGGTGGTGGCCAGCGAGTGGGCGACGTCGGCGGCGGTGAGCTCCGGGTGCCGCGCCACGTGGTCGTGCAGCGCGGCGGCCTGGGCGCGCAGCGCGGCCGGTGTCCTGGCGGAGAGGACCCACGGGAGGGTGGGCGGCTCGGCCGGGACCGACCGCAGGGCGGTGCTGTCCACCGGGGGCGCGGCCTCGATGATCACGTGGCTGTTGGTGCCGGACAGCCCGAAGGAGGAGACGGCCCCGCGGCGGGGGCGGTCCGCGGCGGGCCACGGCCGGTCCTCGGTCAGCAGCCGGACGGTGCCGGGCGACCAGTCGACCTGCGGGGTCGGCTCGTCGACGTGCAGGGTGCGCGGGAGCAGACCGTGCCGGATGGCCTGCACGACCTTGATGATGCCCGCGACGCCCGCGGCGGCCTGGGCGTGGCCGAAGTTGGACTTGATGGAGCCGAGCCAGAGCGGCGCGTCGCGGTCGCGGTCGCGGCCGTAGGTGGCGAGCAGCGCCTGCGCCTCGATGGGGTCGCCGAGCCGCGTGCCGGTGCCGTGCGCCTCCACCACGTCGATGTCGCGGGCGGAGAGCCCGGCGTCGGTGAGCGCGGCGCGGATCACCCGCTCCTGCGAGGGGCCGTTGGGCGCGGTCAGGCCGTTGGACGCGCCGTCCTGGTTGACCGCGGACCCGCGGACCACGGCGAGCACCCGGTGCCCGTTGCGCTGCGCGTCGGACAGCCGCTCCAGCACCAGCACGCCCGCGCCCTCGGCCCACGCCGTCCCGTCCGCGCCAGCGGCGAAGGACCGGCACCGCCCGCCCTCGGCGAGGCCGCCCTGCCGGGCGAACTCGTTGAACGAGCTCGGGGTGGACATCACGCACACGCCGCCGGCCAGCGCCAGCGAGCAGTCGCCGCGGCGCAGTGCCTGCGCCGCCAGGTGGACCGCCACGAGCGAGGACGAGCAGGCCGTGTCCACGGTCAGCGACGGGCCGGTGAGGCCGAGCGCGTAGGAGACCCGGCCGGACGCGACCGCGGGAGTGGTGCCGGTGCTGATGTACCCGCCGAGGTCCTCGTCGGACAGCAGCGCCGGGATCCCGTAGTCCTCCCCCATCAGACCGGTGAACACGCCGGTCGTGGTGCGCCGCGCGGCGTCGCCGTCGATCCTGGCGTGCTCGAGCGCGGCCCACGACACCTCGAGCAGGACCCGCTGCTGCGGGCTCATCCCCGTGGCCTCGCGCGGGCTGATGCCGAAGAAGCCGGCGTCGAACTCGGTCGCCCCGGCCAGGAAGCCGCCGGAGGAGGACAGGATGGACTCCATCCCGAAGATCCGCGCGAAGGCGTCCCAGCCGCGGTCGGCGGGCAACGGGGAGATCCCGTCCCGGCCCTCTGCCACCGATGCCCACAGCGAGTCCGCGTCCTGGATACCGCCCGGATACCGGCATGCCATGCCGACGATCGCGATCGGTTCCCGTGCGGCTTCGATGAGGTCGGCGTTCTCGCGCTGAAGGGTCGCTATTTCCTTCAACGAAGAACGCAGCGCATCGACTAATTCGTCAGACGTGGCCATACCGTCCCCAAGCGCATCGGATGTTGTCGCCGCTCTACTACCTCTGCAGTGGCGTCGACATTACGCACCAGGGGTATGCCGGTAGCCAGTACTCGGTAATCAGCGGCGTGATTTCCGCAGGTCGGAAAAAGGGGCGAGCGGGAGTCGAGCACTGCTCGACTCCCGCTCGTCCGGGTCACCTGTCGGGAGCGTGCCGGACTAGTCGAACGCGGGTTGTTCCTCGCGGGACTTCTTCGCCGCGACCGGCGCGGGCGGCTCCGGCGGCGCGGACTCGCTGAGCCCGATCCTGTCGTGGAGCCTGCGCAGCGGACGCGGGGACCACCACGCCGCCTTGCCGAGCAGGCGCATGCCGGCCGGCACCAGGACGCCGCGGATCAGGGTGGCGTCGATGACGATGGCGAGCCCCGCGCCGAGTCCGAACATCTGGAGGAAGCTGACCCCGCCGGTGCCGAAGGCGAAGAAGTTCACCGCGATCAGCACGGCGGCGGTGGAGACGATCCGGCCGGTGTGGGACAGCCCGTCGACGACCGCGGCCCGCCGGTCGAGGCCGTGGTCGTGGCCCTCCTTGATGCGGCTGAGGACGAACACCTCGTAGTCCATGGACAGTCCGAACGCGATGCAGAACAACAGCATCAGCATGCTCGTGTCCAGTGGCAGCGGGGTGAAGCCGAGGAAGT
>WUUC01180223.1_pt1 | contig 11019 bp, 13 predicted proteins | sample 6278441 | NCBI WGS metagenome assembly WUUC01 (sample SAMN13675441, study PRJNA597444) | soil metagenome | isolation source: soil | place: USA: Washington | collected 2017-10 | reverse complement strand
GCTACGTGTTCACATGTGGCGCGATTTGATTGATGTTACGAAGCCGGGCGATACGTGGTCCACGCACGATGCTGGAGAGTTACACGCACGACTGATGGTGCCGATCCCGATCTGGTTGGCGCGTGTCGTATCAAAGGTGCAGTGGCGTCTAAGACGAAAGGTGAAGCGATGAATCCCAACACCGGTAAGGTCTACAGCAACCCGTATGACATCGAGCAGGCCACGAAGCGTGGCGAATCATTGATCCCAGTCAGCGAGCGCACAGCGGACATTATCAAAGCTGGCAGACAGGCGCGCAGGGCCGGTCTGATATCGGCGCGACAGCAGCGCAAGCAGCGCAAAGCCGCACACAGGTTGGAGCAACAGATCGCAGGAAAGTAGCATGCCTGAGTTATCAAACATCAGGAGTTTCCTAGGCTGGATTATCGGCAAGCGCGTAATCGATGTGACCGCCGGTGATCCACCTGACATCCCAGATGCCGACAAGGAAGACGAGCACTACATCGTGCTGCACTTCGATAACGGCGGCACGTTGGATGTCCCGATAGGGGAGCACGGATTCAGCTATTTCAATCCGGACGACGAAGACGAAGACGACAACAAAAAGAGCACAGAGGAAGACGATTCCAATCAATTGGAACAACAGAAGCATCTGCGCGTGCTTCCCATGCCGGTGAAGACAGAGCAGCAACCATTCACGGGACCAATCGACTGCATTACCCAATTCGCAGAGCAAGCCAAAGACGGCACGATCACGCCAACGCAAGCTTTAATCCTGTGGTTCAGTAAAGATCCAAACACCGGCATCATCACACCACACCGCTGGTATGCCAACATGAGCACCGTAGACGTGATCGCCATGTGTGAATTAACCAAACACATGGAAATCGAAGACTGGAAAGCACCGTGAAGAAACATTGCTGGCTACGTCTTCGCAGGCACATCTGGTATCTGGCAAGGGTGCGTATTCACGAAGACATCGTGACGGTGTGGTATCGCTGTCACGCATGCGGATGGGGCAAGCTGACGACACGACCGAAAGACAAGGACGGTTACTAACATGCCGAAGGTTGGAGAACGCGATCCACTGACCACCGCGCTAATCAACGAAGGGCTGATTCCGCCCGAATGTGTCAGCGTGAAGCTGGTATCGCAGGCGGATTCTGTTGTGCAACTACACTACACAGTCAACGTGCTGCCGGAAGACATGGCGAAGCTAGGCCGGGCACTGACCGCCGCTGCCGAACGTGATAACGATCCCGGTTACGTCTATGTGTCATGGGAAGAATATCGTGCGCACAGAGATTGGGATAGAGCGCGATTCGGCATGGAACCGATCAGTGATGAGTTGATGGAAGAAGCGAAACAGGCGCTAGGCAGACCACGCATACCTGTTGATGTCTGGGATTATTATCTGGAAGCGAAATCCAAATGATTTCCAACGCAGAGCTAGAGCACACACGCGCAGTCAAGCAATGGTCACAGCACGCACGCAAGGTCTTCAACGAGTTGATGACATCGGAGCCGTTGATCAATAAACTATTGAGCAAGTTACGCGCGCACGATCCGAGTAAAGACGTGATGCGCATTCACGACAACATCGATTGGTTGATTGCATTAATCGAGCGAGAAGCACACACACAGCGCGTGAATCGGTTGGCAGATAGACCATCGCGCAATCGGTGAGTGCTATAAGGGTGAGCACATGCCATCGTCGTTAAGTAAATTGAAATTGGCTCGCGCACGCGAAGATTTTGCGTGGCAACAGCGCGTGCGTGGATACACAGAGCGCAGCATCCTAGAACAAATCAATCAGCAGCCAGAGTTGGTGCCGCCGGGCACAAAGCCACTTAGTTCAGGCGGCATTCATAAGATTCTGGTTCGTGCCGAACAACGTGTATTAGCGCGCATTGATCGCAATGTCGAAACATTGAAGGTCAAGCAAACGCTTACGCTGGAAAACAATATCGAGGATTTGCGCAAGGCGTATGAAACGTCTACGCAGGCACAGGTGTTCCAGAAGCAAAAAACCGCCAACGCAGCACAGGGCGGAAAATCGCTGTTACAGAATGAGGTTGGTCAGAAGACGATGGTTGCCGACCACAGCATTCTGGGAGAAATGCGGCAGCACTTAGCAGAGATTAGAAAAATCTGGGGCGCGGATGCACCACTTAAGACAGATGCGACAATTACCGGAGCGATGCAGGTTGGATCGCAGGATTTGTCTAAATTGAGTGATGCAGAATTGCAGACGTTGCTGGCACTGCAACAGAAGTTGTCAGCGCCAGCACAGGATCAAACGTCAACGCCAGAACCAACAAGTTGAAACATCGCGTCAAGTTTTAACTTGTTGGTTCGGCTTACGATCACAAATGGCTGGTGTTGTATGCGTTCTGCATCGCGTGGCACGCCAGCGATAACGGAACGCACGATCAACGGCATGCCGTCGTTCGCACAGAACATCTGTGCTGCTGCATAGTGATCGCGGTTCACAGTAGCCTGACCACCGCAGTCCGGACACTGCACAACCAATCGAGTCGGAAACTTGGATTCCATCACACTACCCTGCCTTTGCCTTTCACAATTAGGAGTCTGGGAAACACGCATGAGTATGGGCCTGTCCAGCTATAGAATCAAGTGAAAAAATGCCGGGCCTAATCCTTCCGCCTATCATTGAAATACAACGCGAATTAGCTCGGCGCACGTTGCTTGGTTTCACGCGCCTGACGTTCAAAAAGTTCATCGAAAGCTGGCATCACACCATCCTGAGTTATTACCTGACGAAATTCGCGTTAGGTGAAATCCCACGGCTGATGTTATTCATGCCGCCACGTCACGGTAAGACCGAATTCAGCAGCAGACGCATGCCTGCGTTTATTCTGGGGAAGAATCCAGACGCGCGCATCATCGGCACGTCATACGGCGCAGATTTGGCCGGTTCGAACAGCAAAGACGTGCAGCAAATCATCGCATCGCCTGAGTATCAAGGCGTTTTTCCTAATACGAAGGTTGGCGGCAAAAAAGAAACAGAACATCTGTTCACGATCCTGAACCACGACGGTTACTATCGCGCCGCAGGTATCGGAGGCGGCATCGGCGGTTACGGTGCGTCATTCGGCCTGATTGACGATCCAATTAAGGATGCGAAGGAAGCGGAATCGAAGGTCTATCGGGATGGCATCTGGGAATGGTATTTAGGCACGTTCTATCCACGCTTGGAAGATCCCGGCCATATCCTGCTGACCACCACGCGATGGAACGAAGACGATTTAGCCGGGCGCTTGTTGCGCGAGATGAAGGAAAACGCCGAAGCGGATCAATGGGTCGTTGTGAATCTGCCAGCGATCTACGAAGTGGCGATGAACGAAGCAGGGAAGATCGTCAATCACGTATTGACGGAAGGTAACCATGTGTTACAGCCGGGATTGTTTGTCGATAAACACACCGGCATTTCATTCAAAGCCAACATCGAACTGCAAGACCCACGGGAGCCGGGCGAAGCGTTGTGGCCGTCGCGTTTTCCTATCGAGCGCTTGCAGAAGATTCGCGGCGTGCTGCATTCGTATTGGTTCAGCGCGCTGTTTCAGGGAATGCCGCAACCGGCAGGCGGCGTCATTTTCAAGCGCGAGTGGTTCAAGTTCATTGCGCAACAGAACCTGCCCACGTCGAACCTGACATGGTGCAGATATTGGGATTCGGCAGGCACAGAAGGCGCAGGCGATTACACCGTTGGTGCGTTACTCGCGTATCACGAACCAACAAAGACCGTGTTTATCGTCAACGTGGTGCGTGGACAGTGGAGCACTGGCACCGTTGATGACATGATCAAGCAGACCGCGAAGCTGGATGGATATAAGGTCCGTATTCGTGAAGAACGCGAAGGCGGATCGTCCGGTCTGGCAGTGATCAATGCACGTCGTAAAGAGTTAATCGGCTACGATTACAACGGCAAGCTGAAGACTGGTAAAAAAGAAACCGAATGGAAACCGTTGGCCGGATACATCGAAGGCGGCAACGTATTTCTGGTGCAAGCGCCGTGGAACGCGGATTTTATCGATGAACTGGTGCATGTGCCAACCGGTGATCACGACGATCAGGCTGATGCTGCGTCTGGTGGATTCAACGATCTGGTTGTTGGGCCGGGACCGATGCAGATAGTGAAGCTGGCTGGTTTTGGGTAGAAATTCACACGATGCGCATTTACACTAGGCAGCCAATGGAGTATCGATGCCCGTAAACAGCACGCACACACTGTATTCACAATACGTGGCGATGTGGTCACGTTGCCGTGATGCGCATGGCGGTTCAGACGCCATCAAATCGAAGGGCACTGAATACTTGCCGATGCTGGAAGGCATGGCAGCCACAGAATCGGTAGGTCTGGGCGTTGATCCGGCTACGCTTCAAGCAACAGCACTGACAGCCGTTCGACTCACACCCTACGCTGCGTATTTGAAGCGTGCGATGTTTTACCCTGCGATGGGGCGCACGGTGCTAGGGCTAATCGGCCTGTTGTTCAGCAAGGCACCAACTCCACCGGAAGACATCAAAGAAGAATTAAAAAAGCAGCTAAACGATGTCACGCTGAATGGCACATCGCTGCACGGATTCGCGGTGGAAGTCGCGCGCGAGCTATTAATCACCGGGCGTGTGGGCATTCTGGTTGATTACGCGATAGAGCCAGCGACAGTAAACGAAGATCGTCCGTATTGGGTGCTGTATCGCGCTGAAGATATCATCAATTGGCGTGTGCGTCGTATCGGCGGGCGCATGCAATTGACGATGGTGGTGTTGCGCGAGCAAATAGAAGCGAGTGCTGATGAATTCGATTCGACAGCCGCCACACAATTCCGCGTGTTGCGATTAGATGCGAATCCCGATGGCACAGGACGCTACAACCAACAGGTCTACAGAGAAAATCCAGAAAAGAAAAACGAATATCTTCCGGAACCATTGATCGTTCCAATGCGGCGCGGCGAAGCGCTGAATTTCATTCCATTTCAAATCTGCGGACCAACATCACTAAACGTTGAACCGGAACATCCGCCACTGGTCGATTTGGCCGATGTAAACATTTCGCATTTCCGCACCAGCGCGGACAGGGAACACGGAGCGCACTTCACGGCGCTTCCAACACCGTGGGTGAAAGGTCACACGATCACAGATGGCAGCACGTTAGGTGTTGGCGCTGGCACCGCGTGGGTGTTTCCAAACGAAAACGCATCAGCGGGCATGTTGGAATTCAGCGGCGCAGGATTAGCGTCACTGAAAGACATCATGGAAGAAAAGCGATTGCTGATGGCAACGCTTGGCGCTCGAATGTTGGAAACGCAAAAGAACACACAGGAAGCAGCGCAAACCGTAGCGATGCGTCACGCAGGCGAAGGTAGCGCGCTCGGTATCATGGCGGATACCGAAGGCAAGGCACTGACCAATGTGTGTAAATGGCATTTGTATTGGTCAGGCTTAGAACTAGAATCGTTCGATGAAGATCAAACGATTACGTTGAATCCGGAATTGCTTGAGCAGTTGACCACCGAAGATATCAGCAAGTTGGTTGCTGCGTGGCAGGCTGGCGCAATCAGTTACAAAACACTCTATTACAATTTGCAGTGGGGTGAATGGACGCGTCCGGATGTTGATGCAGATACGGAACTGGAAGATATCGAAGATGAAGAACCGGACGAACCAGCGGTGCCGCCAGTATTGCCCGGTGAGGCACCACCACCAATGCGTGCGGGTGACGAAGCACTGACGCCAGAAGAACGCGCAGCAGCGATGCAACAACGCAGGCGCGCTACACCACCAGAACCGGAATACGAATAGGAGCAGTAATCATGGTTGCACAGCGTAAGGTTCGGCGTGCATCAGCGCGCGAAGTAGCGAAGATTTCATTCTTTAAACAGAATGACGTTCGGCGTGATGAAGTGCTGAAGCTGATTGCGGTCAGTGGCACAAATTTTCTCAAACGTCGCGGTAGCCAGATGTTCGATTTGCGTCCACATGAAATCGAACCAGTTAGGGAATTTTTAGAGCGTTTACCGCGTGGGAAGGAAGCCGCGAAAATCATCAATGGTATTTCGCGGTTCGGAATGCGAGCGGCAGCGGACGCAGGATTGCCGCCACTGCGTATTCCAACGTCGGCGATCACTACATCGTTCAAGGCTGAAATTCTGGATGGCACGCATGTGCCCGGTGATACATACAAAATCGCGTTGTATGTGGCGGCATCAACCATCGGTGCAGCGACAACGGCATATACAGCTACGAACGAAGTAGCAAACGGCGGCGGTTACACAACTGGCGGCATGAATATGGCCGGTCGTCAGATAGTAACCGACGGCACCACGGTGATTCTGGATTGGACCACCGATCCTGTGTGGGTGGCATCAACGATCACTGCGCGTGGATGCATGATTTACAACAGCACCAAAGCGAATCGTAGTGTGGCAATTTTCGATTTCGGCAGCGACATTGCCAGCACCAACGGAAATTTCACCGTGCAACTGCCTGCACCAACGGCAGCCGCAGGCGCGATTCGTATCGCGTAAAAAGGATTACCAATGCGAGTTGTGAATGGTGAAACGGTCGCACGCACTGCGTTGCGACTATTGATTGATCATGTTGCCAAGCACCACGATTCTGCTGTCGATATCAGTGAAGACTGTGAACGATGTCAGGATGCAATCGTGCGTGCCGTGATGATGCCGTATCGAGCGGTGAACGAACAACCATCTACACCGGTGACACAGAAAGATCCTGAAACTGGCGAACCATACATGCATGAAGTGGAAAAGCTTCACAAAGGGATCGCCAGCGATAACGATTTAGTAGCGTTAGGTATTAAGGTGCGCACGCCAGATGGTAAAGCTAGATTTCATGAGCGAACTGTTGCCGCGTATCGGACGCATAGCTACAAGATTACAAAGAAACTACAGCGAGAAATTCAGATCGAACTGAAACGTGTGAACGAGCCAGAGCCAACACCAAAAACCATGCGCAAGCGTAAGACGGTAGCGCGCAGGAAGGCAAAATAATGACCGTCGCTTCATCACAGGTTTATGTCAACGAAGCGCCGGATACTGCAACCGCAGTTGCGGCGCATTTGATTGGCACGAAGAAGTATCAGACGTTCATTCCACTGGACGATTCTGGACATTTACAGCAGACAGTGCCCACCTATAACTGGTGGATTCCGGCGCAGTCTGTTGGTGCAAGTAAGTTATACGGTGATATCTACAACGCATCTGGAAGCAATCGCATTATCGAAGTGCGCGGCGTGTGGCCGATTCCTAGAAGCGATATCGCTGTTGCGCCAACAGTAGCCGTAGAAATTGGCATTTATCGCACCAGCACTGTAGGAAGCGGCGGATCAGCGTTCACTTATAACGGTGGTTCGTCTGCGTCATCGCATGTCATTACACCGTGGGATACGGTGAACGCAACACTCCCGGCACAGATCACTGCGCGCTCTGCACCAACCGGTGGTGCGGCAATTTCTGCATTGTGGTGGCCGAATTACGTGCTGACCGAAGAACTAAACGCAGCTACATATATGTCTGCGCTTACGAATCTATTGCCGGTCGGAACCATGAATCAGCGACTGACGTTGAACCAAGGTCAGGGAATGTTGATTAAACAGGGCACGGTTGCCAGCGTTGGATCGATTGGCTTTCTTGTGCTGTTCACCGTCATCGGTCCATAGTTCGGAGGCATTGTGGCGGCACCGCAAAACGATACAAAAGAATGGGTGTTCACGTCAGCAAAAACAGATCATCAGTTGATAGCAATTGCAGCAACGGAACGCTTTCAACTGTATTATTTGGAAATCACTGCCGCAAATAGCAATTCTCAGGATACGTCTGCGCGTGTTGGATTTGCAGCATCAACACTACCTGCTGTTTCTGAATCAGGTGTGTCAGGTGTGTTTTTCCGACATGGCGGAATTCCGAAGGGCGGCGGGAAAACCACGCACGCAGGCGGTGCGGCGGTCGCAACAGGACCACTAGGGGTGCCGCCACGGTTTACGTGTTCGAATCCACTAGGTGGCGATCTGACATTAATCATGACATATCGAATTCTGACGAATCAGGATGAAGCTGGAGGCTAAGCCATGACATTTCAGATTCGTCGTCGCGTTCGTATAACAACTTCAGAAGCGTTTGCCGAAACTAATAATGCGTCATCTGGACTAGGAGTATTCTTCACAACAAATTTTGCGATGCGTGGTCCGGACATCAAAGAAATGATGCACGTCACCGCAGCGAGTGGAGAACAGTGGAAGTGGGTTGGATATCGATCATGGCGTGTGGCAGCATCGTTCACAATTTCAGGTTCTATTACATTCACGCTTTACGGAAACTGCACAGTTGCGAATTCTGGTCGATGGGGTGTCCGGTTAGTCAAACGCACGAACGGCGGTGGTGATATTGAAACACTGATTTGTGAAGGCGTAGCAACAACTGACATTCCAACAACAAGTGGAGAAACAGTATTCACGCTAACGCCTGATGTCCCTGTAACACTTGCACCAGAAGAACGATTGTATTTGCGTGTGTTTGTGCATCGTCAGTCTGCCGGGTTTGATACCAGCACGTATACGTTCCGCATGGATAGCGGAGCTGGTAATTCGGTGTCACGATTCGTAACCGTGGAAAACGTAGCGTTAATTAACGACATGACGACGTTATTTGCACGACGAACGTCAGCGCTGATGAGCGGATTTCGTGATCTCTTAACAACAATGGGATCGTCTGCTACAACGTTTGCAACCGTAAATACAGTGTCCGGTGGAACAGAAGTTCCGTGGACGTTGACGGCTGGTGGTGCTGCGCTCCAATTCATCACCGCACGATTCAGAAATGCGTGGGTGTTTGATACGTTGGCGCAAATCTGGATCATGGAAGCATTAGCGCGTGAATCTGCAACGGCTGCGAATGCTACGTTACGGTTGAAAATGTTTAAACGTCCACCTGTAGGTGCTGAGACTTTGGTGTGGACGTATAGCAACACAATAGAATTCGGAACGACATTAGCCGGATATGGGTGCGGACAGGCCCAAGGCACGATCAATAATGTGACGCAATTCGTTGAAGATGATCGTCTAGTGATTCGTCCATACGTGATTCCGGCTCCAGCGCTGACTATGGGCGGATCGCGCACATGTGAATTTCATTACGACGGACCTGCTGTCGATGGTGGGGCTATACGTTTCCAAATTTTAGATCTTGCGCCGTTTAAGGCAGATTCAGAGCCTGATCGTGAATGGCTGCCAAGCGGAATGTCACTAAACGGATTAGGCAACGGACAGTAAATAGTGGCTGTCCGTCTTGATGCGACCACAGATTATCTAACCCGCAATCTGCGGATACCTGAGTATCCAATCACGATTGCGGGTTGGATCAATCTGGCTGCCATCGCTACCGGTTGGCCTACTATTTTTGCGCATTACGGTAGTTCAGGATTTGCCGTGCAGTTGGATGTTATTCCAACGGCTGGTGCCACTGAGCGCCGTATACACATCAACTTCTCACCGACGAATTCACCAGAAGACGTTAACGGAACCACGCAGTTAGCGTTCAATACGTGGTATCACATTGCCTATGTGCGCACTGGCACAAACGGCAATATTGTGCGCGTATATCTGAATGGAAACCTTGAAATCAACAACACATTTCTGTCGTTGGGTGCTGGAGGATTTACACAATTAGATTTTGGTTGGTTCAATGCAATTGCCAGCGATCAATTTAACGGCCGGTATGCCAACTGGAAAATGTGGTCCGGTGAGTTAACGCAGGCGCAAATTCAAGCAGAGCGAGACAGTTACGAACCAAGGTTAATGCTTGGTTTGGCGGCGTGGTGGGATTTACTGTCGCATACATCATTAGTTGACAAAACCGGGCACGGCCATCATCTGACCGGCAACGGCACGCTGACAACAGAAACAGGACCAATAGAAGCAGAGCCGGAAAACTTCACATCAACAGCGGTGCTAAGTGGATTACCGCTGTTGTTCACCACGTCGGCTATTTCCGGTGATGCAACGGCTGTTGTGTCTGGCGTGCAGGCAGCAGCAGCGAACGGAACGGTCACCAGCCGTGGCGATGCGCTTAATAGTCTGTCTGGCATATCAACAACCAGCGTAGCAGGCGCAACAGCAGGATCGGGCGCAGCGCAAGCGAGTATTAGCGGACAGCAGGCGACAAGCGCACCGGGCACTGCTGTAGCCGTTGGACAATCGCCAAATGCTACCGCATTCGTAACAGGCCGGTCTGTTAGCACATCCATAGGTTCAGTCACCACGCGTGGTGATGCGTTGAACGCGTTGAGTGGCAGACAGGTCACTACGACAGTAGGCGCGGTCACTGTCAGCGTGACTGTAGCGCACGCTCTGATCGGCACAGGAGCGACATCAGCAGTCGGAACAGCCGTTGGTAAGGGTGACGCGCTACGCGCCGTCACAGGCGTGCAGGCGGGCGCACAGCAGGGCACCGTCACGGCAACCGGTCAACGAACGGCACTGGTTCTGGTGACCGGCAGACAGGCGATAACCAGTCTAGGCATCACGACTGTAACCGGAACAGCAGTGGTGCCGTTGAGCGGAATACAGGATATCGCCGAACCGGGCACGGTTGTGGCGATTGCTGGTGGTAATGGTGTGGCCGTGCCCGGTGGGGCGCAGGCAGCCACGAATATTGGCAACGTGGTTGGCGGTGGTGATCTGTTATTCGCGTTGACTGGTCGGCAGATGACGGCATCGCTTGGCGCAGTGGAGATTTCAGCAGGTATCACCGTATCTACATTTGGTCTATCCGCTGCAATATGGCCGGGAACGCTCATTGCTGGTGGTGGTGTGACGTTCGAACCGTTCGGTGTAGAACTATTAACACTTGCCGGAACCGTGATCGCGGAAGTGTTCTACGATGTTGGACCTAAAGATGTAATCTGGCTGAAGGCGTCATATACACCGTTAGTGACATTGCGCGCGATGATTGCGGATCGTATGAATCTGAATGCGAA
>WUUC01059937.1_pt1 | contig 11019 bp, 12 predicted proteins | sample 6278441 | NCBI WGS metagenome assembly WUUC01 (sample SAMN13675441, study PRJNA597444) | soil metagenome | isolation source: soil | place: USA: Washington | collected 2017-10 | reverse complement strand
AGGCCGGCTCCTACGGCAAGGACGTGCGCGGCCTGATCCGCCAGCACCAGTTCAACAAGGTCGAGCTGGTGCACCTGACCACGCAGGAGACCAGCTACGACGCCCTGGAGGAGCTGACCCGCAACGCCGAGAAGGTCCTGCAGCTCCTCGATCTCCCCTACCGGGTGATGGCTCTGTCGACCGGGGACATGGGGTTCGGCGCCGCCAAGACCTACGACATCGAGGTCTGGCTGCCGGGTCAGAACGCCTACCGGGAGATCTCCTCCTGCAGCAACTGCGAGGACTTCCAGGCGCGCCGGGCCAACCTGCGCTACCGGCCGGCCGGAGGGGGCAAGCCGAAGCTCCTGCACACCCTGAACGGCTCCGGCCTGGCGGTGGGGAGGACGCTTGTGGCGATCCTGGAGAACTACCAGCAGGAGGATGGCACGGTGGTGATCCCCGAGGCGCTGCGTCCGTGGACCGGCGGTTTGGAGAGGATCGCCCCTTCCAAGTAAGCTTCACGCGACGCGAGTCGTCGCGGAGGGATGGCTGAGCGGTTTAAAGCAGCGGTCTTGAAAACCGCCGGCCGTTTACGCGGCCCGTGGGTTCGAATCCCACTCCCTCCGCCATTTCTTTTTCCTTCTTCCTCCCGAGTCTCCACGGTCCGCGGACAGTTCATCCAACATCGGAGTGGTCTGGACTTCCTTCGGGGAGGTTCAGAAAGGGTCCGTTCCTCGTTCTTTTGGGAGCGGGTCGCGGATTGGAAGAGGCAGGGAAGCTTCAAACAACACAGCGGAACTTTCCGCCGGTGGTGGGGAGCTTTCCCTGCCGTCCGGGGAACCTTCCGCTATGTTCACGACAGTGTCACGAACATGGCGGAACTTTCCGCCATGTTGTCTGACCACGACAGACAACATAAAGGGCCCTTCGGAAGGCCTCTCTGTGCCTCCGCGGAGCCTTTTCGATGCGTCAGAGGGCGTCCGAAGCCGGTCAGAATGTTGCGGAAACCTTCCGCCATGTTGTCTGAGCCTTCCGCCGCGTTTCCTGGACTGGACTGCGCCGGCTGCGGAGAGACCCCGTAAGTCATTGATCCTCCGCGGCTTCAGCGGGGCGGACCAACGAAGGAGGGGAGCCGGCCGGCGTTCAGCGGGTCACGGTTTATGTTGTCTGGGTGGGTTCGTTGTGTTGTTTTCGGCGTGACCTTGGGGGTTCTCGCAGAGACGGTCCAGTCCTTGACCACGACTGGTGTGGCGACCACACCGTCGGGCCGTCTCCACGGCCGAAGCCACTACCCTTCTACAGGCATGCGGGTCCTTGGCTTCGGGTATCGAGAGTCTGACATGCTTCTCGTCTTGTCATCTCTGGTGGTTGACATTGTCGAAGAGGGGGTAGATACTTAAGTCGAAGGGAGATGGAAGATGCCAGACCTTGACCTTGTAGCCCGTGGTCTCGCAAAGCATTGGCGGGTTCCCTACAACCTCCTAAAAGGAGGCCAGTCTGTGCAAGCTATTTCGGAGTCCCTCGTCAAAGCGCTGGCGGCTGAGCTTCGGGAAAGTGGAGGTCTACTCGGGTATGAGGACCTACTTTTAGCTAGTAAACAGGCACAAGCCAAAGGGAGCAAGGCCAGATCCCTGGCAGAAGCAAGCCGATCCATAGAACTTGCCTTTGGACAGCATCCGGCAGCAAAGATTCTGGCTCGAGCCGCTCAAAAGAACCTTGCGCTGATTGAAGCTGGACGAGCGCTTCCAGGTCCATTCTCGCTTGCGGAAGAACACGTACGCACTGTTCTGCGGCATCAGTTCTTTTCGAGAGTGACTCCGCGTGTTATTGGTAGGGAAAAGCGTTTCAGTGAAGTCAGCGAGGCTCGGGCATTCGAGACCAAAATATGGGCGGCGGTTGAGCATCAACTCAGAAAGATTGCACAGAGCTTGGTTTCCGACCCTACGGCTTCTACCCTAAGAGCACCTAGTTATCCTCGGCACCGCCTTACCACGGCAGAACTGATTGATATGCCACTAAGCGGTGGAATTTAGCCATGTCCAGTGTAGTACCACATAGGGTGGTCCGCGCTGATGGGGAAGGAAGAATCTCGATCGCGAGCGTAGATGGCGAGAATATCTCCTTCCATAGATACTCAGTTCAAAAGGAAGCTTTAATCCAGCCATTCGGCAGAAATCTACCCGATGTCTTGAACGACCTTATTGATTTGGCTTCTACCATCTATGTCGCGGATCGGTTGGTTCGTCGTCCGCGAGGAGGTAGCCGCCTTGGTCAGAGACATCTGCAGATCCACCTTCCAGTTTCAATTCCAGAAAGATGGAATAGTCTCGAAACTAAGAGTAAGCTTTGTAATGCGCTCTCCTATCTGACTGAAGACCGTTGGGACTTCATCTTTTCAGCGCGCAGGCCGTCTCAGGGTAGGAGTTCGCTTCAGCTGGTGCTTCCTTCTGATCCTCCCGCTGCCGCGGTACTATTCTCAGGAGGGCTAGATTCGTTGGCAGGCCTAGTCCAGCAACTCGCGGAGTGTGGGCCTCAGAATATTGCCGTTCTTACCTGTGCAACGAGTTCTCGGCTGAGATGCCGACAGCAAGAACTTTTGAGATCTGTTCAGCGGCGCACGTCTACCCAGTTGGTGCCTTTAGTCGTGCCGATTTATTTGAAGCAACATCGCCGTGAGTATAACCAGAATGAACCTAGCCAGAGAGTTCGAGGATTTCTTTTTAACGTAATAGGCAGCGCTGCTGCAGCCCTTGCTGGTTGTAGTAAAGTAGTGGTGAGTGAAAATGGCGTGGGTTCTATCAATCTTCCCATTTCGGATGCGCAGCTCGGGTCTCAGAGCACCCGAGCCACTCATCCGCTTGCTCTTCAAAAGATCGAAGGTTTTTTAAGATCAATAGGCGTTGAAGTGGGCATTAGTCTGCCTAATCTTTTCCTGACGAAGGGGCAGATGTGTCGTCAACTGAAGGATTCTCCTTTTGCGAGCTTGGCTGCCCGTTCAATTTCCTGTGACGGGTTTCCTCCGCGAGTAGTCGGGCCAGAGCAGTGCGGAGTGTGTACTTCCTGTCTCTTGAGCCGGCAGGCTCTATGGTCTGCATTTCTCGACGACGGTACGAGCGTTGAGCCGCGGCGCTACAGATATGATGTCATTCGCGGAATGGACGAGATTCCCTCAAGGGATCTTGCGCCTCTCTGGGACATGCTTATCCAAGTCGATAGACTGGAGCGGGCTGTTCTTTCTTCATCTCCTTGGCAATCATTGTCCATCGACTTTCCTGAGCTGCGGGAGGTTCAGGAGGCGATTGGTGAAGGACGTCCTTCTGCTGCCAAGGCTGAAATCCAACGAGATCTCGTCGGTCTATACCGGAACTACTGCGCCGAGTGGAGGGAATTTCCGGCCTACCCCGAGGGCTGGAGCTTCAGTAGTCCTGGCCTACTCGCAAGTGCTTAAGGTGCAAGGAGGCTCATCTATGGAGCAGAATCAACTTAGTCCTCTAGATCCTAGAACCTTGGGCGCGCGTCTTCGCGAGGCTCGTGAAGCACGGGGTTGGACGCAGCAGGCGCTGGCTGATCTTTTGGGGATGGCGCGTACTACAGTTGTAGCCATCGAAAAGGGAGAGCGGCAGTTAAAGCCGAGGGAGATTTTTGAGATAGCTTCCTCTTTGGGGCGTAGTGTTTCTAACCTTCTGCAGCGAGGTGCCCCGATAGAGGGATTTTCAGTGCAACTTCGGAGCAATCTGGCTCCACCTGCTTCGGGTAACTTGGACCTCCGACCGTACATTGAGGAATTTCAAAGCCTCTGTGAGGATTACGTTCGCCTTGAAACCTTATGCCAAGCCCCTCTTAATCGGCGCTATCCGCCGGAGTACGACATAGAGGGCACCGACCCTGATTTGGCCGCCGAAGATATAGCAGCAACCGAGCGCAACAGGCTGGGACTAGGCGAGATGCCTATAATCAGGCTTAGAGAAATCCTCGAGAGGGATGTTGGTCTTCGTGTCTTTCAGCTGAAACTTCCATCGAAGGTTGCCGGTATGTTTGCGTTCACCGACTCAGTTGGTGGTTGTATCGCAGTGAACCTCCGGCATCGGGTAGAGCGTCGTAGGGCAAGCATGGCCCACGAGTACGGCCACTTTTTGACCGCTCGCTACCGTTCCGAGATTACGCTTACCGAACGCTATGAGAGGAGGCCGGTAGGGGAGCGTTTCGCTGAGGCATTTGCAAGAGCATTCTTAATGCCTTCTTCAGGTTTACGGAGACGCTATCTAGAGATTGAGAGGGAGCGGAAGAGCGGGGCAACCTTGGGAGATCTATGTCGACTGGCGCACTTTTATGCCGTTTCTGTTGAAGCGATGGCTCGTAGGCTTGAGGAACTGCGTTATATTCCGAGTGGCACCTGGGATCGCCTCAAGCAAGAACGGTTCCGAGTGGGTGAGGCGCAAGAAATTCTTGGCCTTGAGCCATCCGGTCCTGATGATGAGCCGCTCTCAGCTCGATATGTTGCTTTGGCAATTGAAGCTTGGCAGAAAGAAGAACTTAGCGAGGGACAGCTTGCACGGCTACTGAGGACGGATCGTATTGGTGCTAGAGAAGCGATTCAACGTCTTGAGAGTATTGAATCTGATAACACCAGCGGTGAACAGGGTCACCTGTTCGATCTTGGGGCGCCGCTGTACTCAGCGCGTCGATAGGCTGGCTAGAGCATGCCGCAAGTACGGGAAGATTCTCTACTACTGCTGGACGCCTGCTGCATCATTAACTTATTTGCCACCAATTATATTGAGGACATTCTAGGTAAGCTCCCATACACTGTCGCAACCTCAAGGCTAATTTCTGAGAAAGAGATTCTCTCTATAGCAAGGCTTGCGGATTCCGATGATCAAGCCGAAAGAGAGGTGCTGTCGCTAAGGCCTTTGGAAAGTTCTCGTCATCTTTCAGTGTTGGACCTTGAGGATGATAGGGAATTTGCCGAGTTTATTCAGTTCGCGAGCGAACTCGATGAAGGTGAAGCATCGGTTTGTGCTTTGGCAGTTGTTCGGGGAGGAATTGTTGCTACTGATGACCGGAAGGCACTTCGTGTTCTGAGTCGAAGGGCACCTCATGTGTCCACGGTGCAGACACCGGAGCTGCTGTATGAGTGGGCCCAGATCTCGAAGATGCCGAAGGATGCTCTGACAGATGTGCTCCGTGCCGTACATCAACGCGCGCGCTTCTCTCCACGTCGAGACGCACCCCAATCCAAATGGTGGCGTAGCATTACAGGTGAAGAGTGAAGTGTAGGATAGACATTAATGCCGCAGGCGGGGGGTGGACTGACTCGCTTCGATTTGTGAAAGGAACTTCGCTGTTTTGACCAGGACCCTCTAACCCATCACATCTCACGCGCGAGCTGCCGGCAAAACTCCACTTCTTCTTGGGTCACAGGGGTCGCAGGATCACCGACGAAGACCGTCTCGTAGGGAATAATTTCGTTCGGCGCCGCGGCCTTCCAGCCGATGAAGTCATGGGAGAGATCGCTGACCTCGGCGGCGGCATTGCGCTCCCAGAACTCCTCGACGATCCGATCCGCCAGACGGAGCTCCTCCTCGGAGAAGAGCGAGACCTCCGGGACCCTCTCCGCCTGCACCCTCCGCTGCTTGCGCCCATAGATGTCGCGCTCGATTTCCACGCAGTCCCGGTCCTGCTTCATCTCGTTCAGGATCGAGAGCAAACCCTCGGGCGCTTGTCCAGGCGGCAGCTTCTCATAACGGTGTCCCGTGATCGATCGCCCAAGCTGGAGGTAGGCGGTGAAGTCGCAGTAGAAGAGGAGATGGCTCAGTTTTCCCATCGTGAATCGGGGATCACCCTCGCACCTGGAAGCCAGATACAGGATCAAATCCTTGAGCTTCCTGTTCTCATCTTGGCCCGCCAGAGTCCCAGTCACCCCGGTTCCTTCCGCCCCCGCAACCGTTCGATCTCGTCCTCAAGAGCCCGAACCCGCGCCGCCTCGGCAGCCGCAACCTCTTCAGCGCGCGCAGCCCTGATCTCCGCCTGATGTCGAGCTTCGGCTTCAGTGGTCGCTCGCACCTCCGCATCCCGCCGCGCTTCGATCTCGGTGGCAGCCCGCATCTCCGCCTTCCGGCGTGCGGCGGCTTCTTCGGCTGGGCGCAGCAGCGGAACCCCCGTGGAGGCATCGGTCAGGCGGAGACGAGCACTTTCCATCCGGAAGGCGACTCCTGTCGTGGTGCTGATCAGTGATCCATCGCGTTCCGGACGAATGGCGCTGTAGCGGCGCCCGGCCAGCCGGAAGCCCTGGACCTGCGATTCCAGGTGCTCGTCGAAGGGATCGAGCAGGAAGTATTCATGGACCCCCAGCCGCGCGTAGAGGTCCATCTTGGTGGAGAGATCCTTTCTCCATGTCTTGTCCGAGGTGACCTCGATCACCAGCGCGGGAGGCACGCCCTCCTTCCACAGGAGGTAGTTCCGGCGAAATCCTTTGGGTGCTCCGCGGACGACCATGACATCCGGCACGACGAACTCCCGCGGGTACCCTTCCCGGTGGAACATGAGGAGGTTGCTCGCCACGTACACGTCGGGCGTCTCCTCGAAACGCCTCTTGAGCGCTTCGCGGAGATACACGATCTCCTCGACATGGAGGTCCGTTTCCCCCATCGGTTCACCGTCCGACTCTGGGTAGAAGCTTTCTTCCTCGAGAGGGATCGCGGCCATACGTGCCATCCTTTCCCGGAGGTGCCCGGATCAGATCACAGGAGCGCGCCGAAGCGCAATGTCCCCTGGGAAGATGCTACCACGTGGACAAGACGGGCTGTAGAGGGCGTCCGGCTCCGCTTTTGCATTTCCTCCGATACTGGAGCATTCCCGCTCCAGAGGAGGAATGGATGGAAAGCAAGGCCAAGCTGCTCGGACACCCGCTCCACCAGATGCTGATCGTCTTTCCGCTCGGTCTCCTGGCGACCGGGGTCGTCTTCGACGCGATCCACCTGGTCTCCGACAACCCGACCCTGGCGACCGTCTCCTACTGGATGATCGTCTCCGGTATCCTCACCGGGCTCGCCGCGGCGGTTCCGGGGTGGATCGACTGGCTTGCCATCCCGGGGGGCACGCGGGCGAAGCGCGTCGGGCTGGTGCACGGGCTGGGGAACGTCCTCGTGCTGCTGCTGTTCATCGGCAGCTGGCTGCTGCGGCGCGACCTGCCGGAACAGCCGGAGACCGCCGCGCTGGTCCTCTCCTTCGCCGGAGCGGGGATCTCCCTGATCACCGCCTGGCTGGGGGGCGAGCTGGTCGACCGGCTGGGCGTGGGGGTGGACGACGGCGCGCACCTGAACGCGCCGAGCTCGCTGACGCACAAGAAGGTGTGAAGGGAAGAGAGGGACGCCGATTCATGAAGCATGTGGTCCTCCTGGGAGATTCCATCTTCGACAACGCGGCCTACGTGAACGGCGGGCCGGACGTGACTGCGCACCTCGAAGGGATGCTCCCGGCGGGCTGGCGGGTCACGCTCGCCGCGGTCGACGGCAGCGTGTCGTCGGACGTGCACCGTCAGCTCGCCGACATCCCGGAGGACGCGACGCACCTGGTGGTCAGCGTCGGGGGCAACGACGCGCTGGGTCATCTGGCGATCCTCGACCGCGAGGTCAGCTCCTCGGCGGAGACGCTGACCGAGCTCTCCGCGATCGCGGAGAGCTTCGAGGAGCGGTATGGCGCCATGCTGGAGGCCGTGCTGGGGAAAAACCTGCCGGTGACCCTCTGCACGGTGTACCACCCGAGCTTTCCGGACGAGGTGACGCAGCGCCTGGCGGTGACCGCGCTGAGCGTGTTCAACGATGTGATCCTGCGTCGCGCCTTCACCCTCGGCCTGCCGGTGATCGATCTGCGCCTGGTCTGCGACGATCCAGGCGACTACGCGAATCCGATCGAGCCCTCCGTGCAGGGGGGACGCAAGATCGCGGGCACCATCCGGCGCGTGCTGGCGGAGCACGACTTCCAGCGGCGTGAGTCGGTAGTCTTCGTCCGCGGGAAAACAGACTAAACGAGCTTCCCTCTCGATGGCAGTGGTTGTAGCATATCTGTTACAACAGTCCCGCCTGCATGACGGGGGAAAGGTGGGGGGATGGTGCGGATTCCTGCTGTTATCGCGATGCTTCTACTGATTGATCTGATCTTCGGTTTCCTTTACCTCTCAGATTACGCGGCCGGCCAGCCTCTCGGGGAGCTCACCTCCTTCATCGACCTCAATGGAGAGCAGAACCTGCCGACCTGGTACTCGTCGGTCCAGTGGTTCCTGGTGGCCGCCCTCCTCGGAGTCTTCGCCTGGAAGAACGTCGGGATGCGCGAGGCCGGGTCTTGGCTGCTGCTGGCGCTGCCGTCGGTGTTCCTGTTCTTTTCACTGGACGAGGTCGCGCAGATCCACGAGTGGCTGGGTGACAAAAGCGACATATTGCTCCCCGGCTCTGACCGCGCCAACACGCCGTTCTTCCACACCGGGATCTGGATGTTCGTGCTCGGTCTCCCCTTCCTGGCCTTCTTCGTCGCGCTGATCCTTTCAATGCGAGCCTACTTCCGGCGGGCGCCGGGCTCTCTCGTCCGGATGTTCGCCGGCATGGCGGTCATGCTTGCCGGCACGATCGGGTTTGAAACCCTGCACAACTTCGTCGATCCCGGTTCGATCTACGGTGCGCTGCAGATCGCCTTCGAGGAGACGTGCGAAATGTTGGGGGCCACCCTGATCCTGTGGGGGAGCTACGAGCTGTTGCGCGGACATGGGCTCACCTGGAGCCTCGACCGGGTGGATGCGTCAGCGAAGAAGCCGGCGGCCGCCGGCAGCCTCTCCCGCCCGACCCCGGCTCGGGTCTGAGATTACTGTTCGCGCTGGATCGCGGCGGCGACCTGCGCCGCCACCCGCGCGTTGTTGTGGAGCAGCGCGAGGTTGGCGGTCCGGCTGCGTCCCTCGGTGAGCTCGGCGACGCGGGCCAGCAGGAAGGGGGTCACGGCCTTGCCGCGGATCCCCTGGGCTTCTGCCTCGCGGACCGCCCGGCCGATCACCTCCTCCATCTCCACCGCCGGGAGCGCCGCGTCCTCGGGGCAGGGGACGCAGAGCAGCGTCCCTCCGGCGAACCCGGCATCCCGCGCCGCCGCCGCGATCGCGGCGGCCTCATCGGGGGAGTCGGCGCGCGCCTCCAGCGCCAGGCCGCTCTCGCGGGAGTAGAACGCGGGCAGCTCGCCGGTCTGATAGCCCACCACCGGCACCCCCCAGGTCTCCAGCCACTCCAGGGTCGCGGGCAGGTCGAGGATCGCCTTCGCGCCGGAGCAGACGACGAGGATCGGCTGGCGCGTCAGCTCCGGCAGGTCGGCGGAGACGTCGTGGGGGGCGCCGCGGTGGACGCCGCCGATCCCTCCCGTCGCCATGACGCGAATGCCGGCGGAGACGGCGATCAGGATCGTGCCGGCGACCGTCGTGCCGCCGTTGCGCCGCTGGGCGGCCGCGACCGGCAGGTCGCGCCGGCTGATCTTCCAGACTCCGCCCGGCCGGGTCCCCGCCTGTGACAGCCGTTCGAGGTCACGGTCCTCGAGACCGACGTGGACGCGCCCGCTGAGCAGGGCGATGGTGGCCGGCTCGGCGCCTTCAGCACGTACGGCGGCCTCCATCCCGCGGGCCAGCTCCAGGTTCTCCGGCCAGGGGAGGCCGTGCGTGAGGACGGCGGATTCCAGGGCGACGACCGGCCGCCCCTCGCGCAGAGCGGCGCGCACCGCTGGATGGATGGTGAGAAAGGATCCGAGACGCATGGCGGGACCGAGTATATGTGGACCTTCGGCCTGTTGCGGGAGTGGTGGATTGCTTCCATTCTCAATTGTCATCATCGCAGTGAGCAACAAAGATTGTCAGGTCGACTCCGCTGCTTTAGATTGGATCTTGCCGATGTCTCACCTGGGGAGCCGCCGCCGCGCGGCCCGCCCCGCCGTTTCCAGGCAGGGAGCTCTGCGCCGGGCCTCGGCGGCACAGGGGGTTCCCTGCGTCTCGCCGGAGTAGGAAAAAATTTGGAGCGACGAAGAGGGCAACAAAACATCGCGGCTCACGTATACTCATCCGGATTTATTCTATGGAGGGAAGTCTCATGAAGAAGAAGGAAATGGTGAAGAAGCTCGCGCTGTCGAGGGAAACGCTGGTTCGCCTGAGCTCGCCGGAGATGAAGCAGGCGGGGGGCGGGGCCTGGTCCGATGTCAGCATCTGCCCGGGAACCACCACGACGAAGGCGACGACCTACACGCAGGAGACCTGCTAGCAGCCAGGGTTTCCCGATGCCTCATGGGAGGAGGGCGCCCGCCTTCCTCCCCGTTGTTTCCCCCCTGATAGGCTCTCTCCCGCGACGGAGTCATCTCTGGGTAATTGCCGAGGAGATGCCCACCCCTCCGACGTTGACGAAGGCGGGAGGATTCGACATGAAAGCATTGCCTGGAGTTCCCGCCCACTGATGGCGCGCGCGGTCCTGGGTGACGACATCGATACGCTCGGCGCGTCGCTCGCCGCCCGGGCGGCCTCCTGTCCCGAAGCGCTGGCCTTCGCCATGGGCAGGGAGAGGCTGAGCTATGGCGGGCTCCGGGCCGACGCGGAGGCGCTGGCGGGTGGATTGGCTCGCCTGGGGGTGGGGCGCGGCGACCGGGTGGCGCTCCTGCTGCCCGCGGGTCTGGACTTCGTCCGCGTCTTCTTCGCCCTGCAGCGCCTCGCGGCCGTCCCCTGCGCCTTCGACCCTGGAGTGCCCCCGACGGCCGCGGCGCGCCGCATCGGCGGGATCCGTCCCTGCCTGACCCTGGTCGGCGAGACCACGGATGCCGGAGAGCTCGCGGGGGCTCTGGCGGAGGCGGGTCTCCGCTGGAGCGCGCTCGCGGAGGTGCCCCGGGGTGTCCTGGAGGGTGAGGGACTCCCGGCGTACCCACTGGCCGGCGGAGACGACGTCGCCCTGCTGCAGCCCACCTCGGGGACCTCCGGCGAGCCGCGGGCCGCGGTGGTCCTCCAGCGCAACGTGCTCGCCTCGCTCCGCGCCTCGG
>WUUC01148779.1_pt1 | contig 11021 bp, 6 predicted proteins | sample 6278441 | NCBI WGS metagenome assembly WUUC01 (sample SAMN13675441, study PRJNA597444) | soil metagenome | isolation source: soil | place: USA: Washington | collected 2017-10 | reverse complement strand
GCGCCCCGCCCGCAGACGGCCTGGAGCGGCGGCGACTGCGCGACGAGCCCGCCGTCGTGCACGTCCGTGACGACCATCCGCTGGCCGGACGGGAGAGCGTCACGCTGCGGGAGCTGGCGGGCGAGACGCTCGTCGTCGCGGGCGGCCCGGGCTCCCCCGGCTTCACCGCGGTCGTCGAGGAGCGATGCCGAGAGGCCGGCTTCGAGCCGGTGACAATCGCCGACCCCTATCCCGACCTCGGGCTGACCGCCGTGCGCGAGGGGCTCGGGATCGTCATCTACGTCCGCGGCGCGTTCGGCGACCACGTGGAGGGCTCGGCGTTCGTGCCGATCCAGCCGGAGGTCACGCTGCCGTTCGACCTCCTGTGGCGTCCTGACCGGCGCACCGGCGCGCTGGACGCGGTGCTCGCGGCCGCCGATATGGCTTGACACCGGATCGGTGTTTCCCTTTCGGGGCCGCGACGCGCAACATGGTCGCCATGACGTCTCCCTTCACCGGGTCCTACGTCGTCGACACGGACTACTTCGGCTTCGCCGACCTCCGGCGCATCCTCGACCTCATCGGCGCGGTGTGGGCCAGGCCGACCTGCGCCGCATCCTCGGCCTGATCGGCGCGGATGTTGTTGATTTGGAGCTGCCGGTCGGCCAGGCCGACACGGCGTTCGAAGCTGGTGGGGCCCTGCGCGGCGTCGAGTTGGACAGCGCGCTCAACGAGCTGGTGGGTGTGCTGCGGGAGCGCATGGAGCGCGTGTCTGCAGCCAGACACGTAGGCCTAACAGCGTTCAGTCGATCGGAGAGTGACCGAGTACCGGCGTAGTGGCCATCGGCCACCGGTCGACCTCGTCGGCTCACCTATTGCTGGAGTTCTCTCACTAGATGTCGTACACGTCCCCCGCCGTGCTGGTCGCGGCGCTCGCCGCCCTCGCCGCTGCCGCTCCCGTCGCCTCGGCGTCGATCACCTCCGCGCCGCTGACGATCGTCAAGTCAGGGAGCGACGTCACGTTCACCATCGCCGCGCCGGGCGAGTCGCCGACCCCGGACCGCATCATCGCCCTGTTGGTCGCGCCCGCCGGCGCGGCCGCCTCCACGTTCGGGGCGACGCTCGTGCAGGGCGTCGGCGCGGGCGCCATGCAGACCGCGGCGAGCACGGGCGAGTGCCAGGTCGTCGCCGGCTCCTCGACCACGATGGTCACCCTGCCAGAGATCCAGTACAGCGACGCGGCCGGCTTCACGATCACCGTGCCAGCGACCGCTCTGCCGGCCAGCTTCGACGCCAAGGCCGTGATCGCCGACAACTACGACACCGACACCTGCCGCATCGACCCCGACAACAACGGGCTGGCCACCACCATGGCGGGCGCCGCGCGCTTCCCCGTGCCGGTCGTCGCGCCGCCTATCGTGGCCCCGGCTCCCGCGCCGGTCCCTGCTCCCGCCCCGGCCGCCCCCGTCACGCCGGCCAAGCCCGGCGCCGTCCTCGCCAAGGACGGCATCAAGAGCGACTGGCTCGTCAACGGCAGCCCGGCCGCCGCGCCGAAGGCCGCCAAGGTGCTGTCGGTGACGGCCCGCTCGGCGACGCTGACGCTGCCCAAGGCCCCGGCCGGCGCCACCATCCGCGTGTTCCGCCGGGTCGCCGGCACCAAGACGTTCCGCGTCGTCAAGGTGACGGTGTCCAAGGAGAAGGGTGCGGTGACGGTGGCGGGGCTGAAGCCCGGCACGCGGTATGAGGTGAAGGTCGTGGCGGTCAACAAGGCGGGGAAGCAGAGCAAGGGATCGAAGGCGGTTACGGTCAAGACGCGTAAGGGGTAGCTGTCGCGCACAGACGCGGCATACGCAGCGACGGCCTCCATCGGCGGGGCCGTCGCTCGGCCGCATCCGCCTGCAGAGGCAACGGATCGCAATGGTACGGTCGGTACATGGAGCGGTCGGCTCAGAGTCTCTTATTCGGACGGGAGACCCGTACTCACCGTGCCTGAGGACGGCTCAATGATCCCCGTTCTAACGGGCGCCGCTCTCGAGGCAGTTCGACACCGCGGCAGCCATATGCAGATCATCGCCTCGGCGGGCTCTGGCAAGACTGAAGTGGTCTCTCAACGGGTGGTTGATCTATTGGCCGATGGCGTCCGACCTGACGGCATCGTGGCGTTCACGTTCACCGAGCGCGCCGCATCCGAGCTCAAAGAGCGTGTTATCGACCGGGTCGCCGCACGCCTCGGGCGCGCAGCGCTCGATCAACTGAATGGGCTCTTCGTCGGAACGATCCACTCCTACTGTTTTCGGCTTCTTCAACAGCACGTCCCGCGCTATGAGACATACGACGTCCTTGACGACAACCAGCTCACTGCGTTCCTTTCACGGGAAGCACGTCGGCTTGAAGTCCGCCAGCTCGACTCCCGCGACCGGCTCTTCGCGTCGATCGACGCCTTTCTCTCCGGGGTAGATGTGGTTGAGAACGAGTTGCTCGATCCGGTCGGCATGCCGGACCCGTTTGGCACCGTTCTTCGTGACTACTACGCCACCCTCGAGAGATATCGCCTGCTGACGTACGGCCAGCAGGTCGTACGCGCCGTGCACGAGTTGGAACACGCGAGGCTAGCCTCCCGGGTTCACACGACGCTCCGGCGCCTGATCGTCGACGAATACCAAGACGTCAACCCCGCGCAGGAACGCCTGATCTCGCTCCTCACCGGGCCGGCGGTGGAGCTTTGCGTTGTTGGGGACGACCAGCAGGCGATCTACCAGTGGCGCGGATCCGACGTACGGAGCATCACTGAGTTCACCAAGCGCTACAACAACGTAGCCACGTTCGCGATCACGACCAACAGGCGCTCGCGTCCACAGGTCATTGCCGTGGCCAACGAGTTCGCCGAGTCGATCCCGGAGCGGATCGACAAGCAGATGCTTCCGTTCCGACCCACGACCGGCACACACCCGGAAGTCGTCGTGTGGAGCGAGGACTCGGCGGCCGACGAGGCTGGGCAGATCGCCTGGCTGATCGACCGACTCATTGATAACGGGGCACAGCCACGCGATATCGCGGTCCTCGTTCGCGGTCGAGCATCGTACGCGCGACTGACCGAGCAGTTCTCGACCTTCGGGATTCCTGTGCAGCCGGGCGGCAGGACCGGGCTTTTTGATCAACCCGAAGGACGAATTCTGGGCAAGACGATGGCTTGGCTCGGAGAAGTCGAGTGGCGTGAGCAGTATCAGCGCGGCAGCCGTCTCACTGACGCCCAGGTTCTCGATGAGTTCCAGGCCGTCTTCGCCCTCGACGGGCCAGCGCGCAACCGGCTCCGCGTCTTGCTGCTCGCATGGAAAACGGTTGTGCCACGGACCGACCGGACCGCTGACCTCGTCGGCGAGTTCTACGAACTGCTCGATGTACTCGACGTGCGTGGTTGGAATCTCTCGGAGCCGCTCGAGGCAAACCGGCTCGGGACGCTCGCGAGGTTCTCGGCGTTGTTGGCCGACTACGAGTCAGTCCGTCGGCGTGCACGACCAGACGCCGACGCGGACGGCGAGCAGGTCGGAGGCGAGAGCCGCGGCACCTGGTACTACCGCAATCTCGCCTTGCACATCATCAACTACGCCCAAGGCGCCTACGAGGGATTCGACGGCGAAGACGATTTTGCGCTCAACGCGATCGATCTGACCACTGTCCATCGCGCCAAGGGCCTGGAGTGGCCGGCGGTCTTCATCCCAGCGATGACAGCGAAGCGATTTCCGTCCTCGCGCACCGGCGAGCTCCAAGACTGGCCCGTACCTCGAACGATGTTCGACGCCGCGCGATATGAGGGAAGCGATGCAGACGAGCGTCGTCTCTTCTACGTGGCATTGACGAGAGCGCGCGACTGGCTCTCGGTCTCACGGCACCAGCGAGTGACGAAGCAGCGGGTAGCCCAAAGCCCGTACCACGCCGAGCTGTCCGAGCATGAGCTCGACATCGGCGACGTCGTGTTCCCACCCATCGAAGGGTCGAGGGACACGAGTGCCGCGACACTCGACGTCACGTTCAGCGAAATGGCGTCGTTCATCGAGTGCGGGATGTCGTACCGCCTTCGCAACCTGCTTGGCTTCCAACCGCGGCTGGCCCAGGAGCTCGGCTACGGCAAGGCGGTCCATCACGTCCTTCGCTCGATCGCCGAGACGACTAGGGCAACAGGTCACGTCCCGACCTCCGACGAGATCGATGGCATCCTCGACTCGAGCTTCTTCCTTCCGACCGCCAATAAGGTCGCCCATCGCCAGCTGAAGGACGCTGCGCGGCGTCTGATCACCACCTACACGACGAAGCACGAAGCCGACCTCCACCGCATCTGGGAGACGGAGCGTCCCTTCGAGCTGCACCTCGACGACGTGACCATCAGCGGTCGTGCCGACGTGATCCTGGACCATGAAGGCGGTGTGCCGAGCGCCCTGGCGTTGGTCGACTACAAAACGTCAGTGCATGGCACGGCGCATGATCATGCCCTGCAGCTCCAGGTCTACGCCAATGCCGGCATTCGCGAAGGTCTCGACGTTCGGGCCGCGTTTGTCCATGACCTCAAGAAGGCCGCCCGAGATCCGATAGGCGTGACCGCGGCCGACATCGCCGGCGCCGAGCAGACGGTCACTGAGGCGGCTAGGAGAATCCGAGCTCGCGACTACACGCCGAATCCCGGAGCCCGATGCCGTGGTTGCGAAGTGCGGACGGTATGCAAGCACGCGCAGCACTGAGCTCGGCCGATTCAGACACTGAAGACTTTCAACACCTCGTCGCCGTAGTCGTTGATCACCTTCACGGCGATGCGACCGGAGTCCGGGCGCGCAAAAGGCCGCGATGTCGTGCCATAAAGCTCGGCCCACGCGTCTTCATCGATTTCGGCCTTCAGAGCGCGCTTCAGCCGCTCGTACGGCTTCTGGCTGCCGGTGAAGTAGCAGTGACGGACGAAGAACGACTCGCCGTCGTAGGCGGTGTCGATCATCCATAGCGCGATCTGCGAGGTGTCGTCGCTGCGCAGCTCACCGGTGTTCGGGTCATAGACATCCACGCCCCGAAGCTCCACGCGAAGCTCGCCGCCGACGTCTGTGATCGCGACGTCTGGTTCGCCGAAGACCGTGAAGAGGTTGCCCGCACCGGTCTTCTTCAGGTCGTCACCCATGACGAGGTCGGCGTTCATGCGCACGAGCAAGACGGGAATGCGTCCGAGCTTCCGCTCCACCGCGACCTCGGCAAAGTCATTGGCCGACGCCGCGTACTCGTTGTCTGTGCCGAGGACCTGGGGATCGAAGGCAAAAGCCAAGACGCAGAGGAGGTCTAGGTCGGTGTCCTTGATCGCTTCACGCGCAGCGTCCTTCACGAAGGCCGGGCCGACCGTCCCATACTGCGGGCCGATCGTGATGCCGATCCGGCTCGGCGTGCCTTCTTCAGCCTGCTCGCGCGTCGCGACCGCTTGGATGTAGGTGCCCGCGTAGGTTTCGATGCTGTCGAGCTGGAGACGCTCCTTCATGCGTCCGTTCTGGATACCTGCTGCCTGCAGGTTGGCCATGATCGACTGCTCGAACCCCGCGTCCCCGTGGCCCGAATCAGGAACGTCATCGGCATTCACAGATCCTGAGTCGTCTACGGCGCTACCGGCGAACCCGAGCGACCGATGCGGCGAAAGGCTTTCTACCGTAAACGGTCCTGCAACTCGGATGCGCTTCTTGTCCTCGTAGGCCTGGTCATAGAGCAACTCGTGCTCAGCGTGGCGGTTGATGGCCTCGTCGATCTCGCTCCGGGACATGCCCTCGCGAATGTCCGGATTGTTCGCAATCGATTTCAGTGTGATGTGTGGGACTCGCGCATAGACAAACCCGTGACGAACGTCGCGGGTGGACTGAGACGCCGGCAGGACCGAGCCTGTGAGCTCGGCCTCTTTATGACGGCCTTCCTCCGAATCGGTGAGCAGGTAATAGGGGTAGCGCTGGCTCATGAGACGTTGCCGTGCTAGAGCAAGTGCGACGCGCGAGGTGTCAATTGTGATCCAACGCCGACCCCATTGTTCTGCGACAGCTGCGGTCGTACCTGCACCACAGGTCGGGTCAAGTACGAGATCTCCCGGATCCGTACACATCAGCATGCATCGTTCGATCACCTTCGGCGAGGTCTGGACGACGTAGATCTTCTCGCCAGGACGTCCCGCGATGGCTGTGTCCGCCCAGTTCGTCGTAACACTCATCGCTGGGAAGTCGTTGAGGTACCGGACGTAGGCAAGAGAGTTCGCGCGAGGATGAACGCGACGCGCGGCGAGGAGCCGTCTCATTCCGGCCTCGTTCGTCTTCCACCGAGCTTGCAGAGGCGGCTTAAAGGTACGGCCGGCTATCTCTACCCCAAACCAAGACGCCGCGCCCTCACCCTTTTCGCGCCCGACACTCTGGCTCGTGAGATTGTCGAACCGCAACAGGCGCGCTCCATCAGGAACGTCATCACCGGAGTGAGGTCTACGAGCACCGTCCGCGAGTTCCACCTGCCGATACTCGCCGGTGCCGGTCCCACCAACTTTTCTGACGTAGAGCTTTCGAAAGCGTGCGACGGTCCGGTCCTTTGCGTACCACAGCAGGTAGTTCGCAACTCGCGGCAGAAACTCGCTGGTGGCGCCGGCCGTGGTCGCGAAGGTAATCTGTGCGACAAAGTTTTCGCTCCCGAACACTTCGTCCAACAACGACCGTACGAGGTGCACGTTCTCCTCTCCGATCTGGACAAAGCAGGACCCCGTCTCAGTGAGCAGGTCTCGGGCGGCCACGAGCCTGTCCCGCAAGTACGCCAAGTACGAGTGGATCCCCAGCTCCCACGTGTCTCGGAACGCCTTGATCTGCTCGACCTCGCGCGTCGCATCCGAGATCTTCCCGTCCTTGACATCCCGCTTGCGAGCCGACGACTGCCAGTTCGAGCCGAACTTGATGCCATAGGGCGGATCGATGTAGATCATCTGTACTTTGCCGCGCAATGCTTCGCGCTCGGTCAGGCTCGCCATAACGTTGAGCGAGTCGCCAAGGATCATGCGGTTCGACCAGTTTGCCTCGTGGCTGTAGAAGTCCACCAGATCGAGGTCGTCCAGACCGTCAAAGGACTCGAAGAGCGTCAGCTCGGGCTCGTCGTCGGACCGAGCCGCCGTCTGGCGGAGGTTTTCGATCAGCACCCGCGGGTCGATCTTCTCCTGGATATAGATCGGCGGAGCGTCGGCGACGAGGTCCTCACCATCGAGCTCGTCCTTTCCCTTCCAGACGAGTTGCGGGTCGAGCGTGGGATCTCGTGGGTAGCGCACTGGCCGAGGCTGCTGGACTTCGGGGGCGACGAAATCATGCGCGTCTGCCGTTGGGAGATTCGTCCGCTTGTCCGCATGCGTGATGGCGTCGACGGGGATCGGGCCGGCCGGCTTCTTCGGAGGCATCGTGAGGGTCCTAGCGCGCGACGCCGAGGAGGTCGCGGTCGTTGGTGTATAGCTTGCGGATCGCGTGGTCGACCGCATCGCTCTGGTCGGCGAGCGATGGGTTGCCGATCTCGATGTAGCCCCAGATCCCGAACGCACCCCAGTTGTTGACCGCGGCGCACCACTGGTCGCGGGCGGTGGTGGCTTTCGCCGCCATCGCCGTGGCGGACTTCAGCGTCCCGGAGACCTCGACGATGAGCGTGCGATCGACGTCGTCGGGCTCGGTCTTCAGCCGCACGAGGAAGTCCGGCACGTACTCGTGGGTCGTTCCCTGATGGACGTACGGGATCGTGAAGCCCAGACGCTCGTTTTTGACGTAGGACAAGACGCGGTTGTCGTCTTCCAACATGCGGGCGAGGCCCTCTTCCCATGAGTTGCCCTTCAACCCGTCGAGGACGACGTGGTTGAGCGGTGACTTGGTCGGTGGCGGGTCCATCACGACCTTGCGGCTCAGGAACCTCGTCTCGTCCGTGCTGCCCTCGGAATCGAACCGTCGGATGATCGGCATCACGAGCGGAGCGCGGCTACCTGGCCGGCGAACAATCGAGTTGAAGACCTTCTCCGCGGCGTGTTGGCACGCCTGGGTCAGCAGGAGATAGCCCGGGGTCGCGTCGCCCGCGTATGTGACGCAGCTTTCGAGCCACTCCCGGCTGATCGCGACGAGACGCGGGAAGAGCCACGGCTTCTCGACTGCGTCCATCGCGGCGAAGAACTCCTCTCGGGTCACGAGCGCCTTCGCGATCTTGTAGGCGACCTGCTGTGCGCGGGCGTCGCGCACGTCGTCGAGGTCAACCCTTTCCTCAGCTCCGACGATCCCCTGATTCGTGACCCACAGCGCGAGCGAGTCTTGGCTGACATGGAGGTTGGAGTCCTCGCCGAATGCCGCTTCGAGCTCTTCGTCGGGCAGCTCAATGCGGTAACCATCGAGCTTCGGGAACCGGATGGACAGGTCCACGCGGCTGAGCAGGGCGCGAACCTCGACGGCGGGGCGGGGATCCTTGCCCTTCGGCACTGTCTTGTCGCCGGGGAGGAACGTGAATGGCACCCCGTACACCTCGGCGTACTCAGGCGCGAAGTGACCGGTGCTCTCGTCGATCGCGTAGTTGCGTCGACGCAGGCCGCGACCGACAACCTGCTCGCACAGCAGCTGGCTGCGGAACGGGCGAACGCCGAGGACGTGGGTAACCGTGTTGGCGTCCCAACCCTCGGTGAGCATCGAGACCGATACCACACAGCGGATGTGCTCACCGAGCTTGTCCTTCTTGCCGATCGTGTTCATCGCCTCGCGGAGCAGATCCCCGTCGGTGAGCTTGTCGACGTCCGCGCCGGGGTTGCGTGCGAGGTACGCCTGCTTGAAGGCCGCGATCTCATGAGCGGCGTCTTTCTTGAAGTCAGCGGTTAGGGGCTCGCCCGACTCGAGCTGCCTGGAGTCCACGAGCAGCGTGCTCTGGCGCGTCGTCCATGCTCCTTCGACGACGTTTGTGAAGAGCCCGAGGTTTCCCGGGACCAACTGAGGCGTGCCATCGGCCTTCTCGAACCATCGGCCGGCGATCCAGTCGAACATCAGCTTTGAGACGACCGTGTTCGGACAGACGATGATCATGACCGGCGGCGGCTCGCCCAGCTCGGCAAGTTCGGCTTCGAATGCCGCATGGCTCTGCTCGTAGCTGCGATAGAGGCTCCGGAGGGCCCCCTCCAAGACGATGGGTGGCGCCCAACCCGCCCCGCCGAAGTCCTCGTCGGCCCTTCGTCTTCTAGGGAGCGGGGGGTCGATCTTGTCCCAGAGGTCGCGATAGGCGAGGCCCTTCTCCGGTGCGTCGTCGTCGACGGGGATCCGGGGCACCTTGACGATCCCAGACTCGATCGCGTCCATCAGGGAGAAGTCGCTGACCACCCACGGGAAGATGAAGCCCTCGTTGTAGCCCGAGCCCTTGAGGTAGTAGGGGGTGGCCGACACGTCGTACACCGTCTTGATGCCCACCGCACGGTGAAGGTCGGTGAGACCGCGGAACCAAACCCGTGCCTCACGGTTGCGCTCCTCATCCTCCTTCTCAGCCTCGTCGTCCGGATGTTCGAGGAGCTTGTCTTGGTAACAGTGATGCGCTTCATCGTTGAGCACCACCACCTCGCCCCTGCCGCTTCCGAAGCGCTTGAGGATGCGGGCGGCGATGAGCTCCGGCGTCTCCCGGAAGGCGTCAGCGACTTCGGGCTTGTTCCCGCGCAGCAGCGCCCGGGTCGTCTTCGAGACGCCCTTGATCTCCTTCGCGTCCTTTGGCAGGAACGCGTGGTAATTGACGATCTCGACCTGCGCCTGGAGCACCGCCTCCCACAGGTCCGGCGGAACGAGGTCGCGCTCGTGGTAATAGCTGTCTTCTCGCTCTGGCCGAAGCACACCAAGCCGATCTCTGATCGTGATGCCCGGAGCGACCACCAGGAATCGCTTGGCGAAACGGGCGTCACGCGGCGCATAGATCTTGTTCACCGTCTGCCAAGCGATCAGCATCGCCATAACTACCGTCTTGCCAGATCCGGTGGCCATCTTGAGCGCAACTCGCGGAAGGCCGTCGTTGTGCAGCGCGTTCTCGGGCTGCAGGCGCCGCCGATAGTCTGCCGTGCCGTGGCGTCCCGTCACCTCGGCGAGGAAGACCGCCGTCTCCACCGCTTCTCTCTGGCAGAACAGGACCGGGTCCTCGCGGTCAGCCCAGTGGGCGAGAAGCTTGCGTGTGTACGGCGTGACGCCGTTCCAGTTGTTCGCTCGCCACCTCTCGACCTCACGCCGGATGTCGTTGATGAGCGAGTTGAGCTCGCGGCGCTCGCCGGTGGCGTCCAGATCGAACGCGAGGGTCTCGTTCGAGTTTGGGCGCCCCTTCCTGCTCACCGGGATAGGGATGAACGACTCGCTCGGCCGACGTCCCGCCAGCACGGTCCCGGTCGGCCCGTGATCGCCCAGCTCGAAGTGCAGAGCCGGCGGCTCATACGGGGAGTTCAGGATTGGGTTGCTGAGATCGTGCGTCGTCACGTGGAGGAGACCGTATCGTCGGCTGCGGATCCCCGGTGGCTCTGCTACGGATTTATTCGTGTGTTGTTATAGGTCTGATCAGGGCGATAGCCAGCTCTGATATAGCCGACGCAGTCTCATGACACGGAAGGTTTCGTCATGTCGAGATCACGATCTAGTTGCGATCCTACGAAGAACGCTGGGCCTATCGATCGACTGAGAAGCACCATGTCTGATCACCTCGGCCCAGCGTCTCTGAGTCGTCGGCCACGAGCAAAGCGGATGACCGACCTGATCGCGCCCTTGACAGACTCGACCCACGCCAAGCCGCCCCTTGAGCACAAGTCCCCTGGCGAGAGGGGGTCTTCGTAGTAGCGGGGGCAGGATTCGAACCTGCGACCTTCGGGTTATGAGCGGACTGTTATAGGCCTTGAAACCTAATAGCCCGCTCTGGCGCGGCGGGGTGTGGTCTCACGAGAGAGGAGATCTCGTCATGTCGAGACCAGGATCGAGCCGCAGTGTGAGCAGGTGTCACGAGGGGTGTTGGGCCCTCTCGTCGACTGAGGGAAGCCATGT
>WUUC01076704.1_pt1 | contig 11021 bp, 15 predicted proteins | sample 6278441 | NCBI WGS metagenome assembly WUUC01 (sample SAMN13675441, study PRJNA597444) | soil metagenome | isolation source: soil | place: USA: Washington | collected 2017-10 | reverse complement strand
TACGCCCCTGAGGGGTGGCAGCCCGGCTTCACCCGCGTCATCCACGGCACCGGTGAGCGCGGTGTCTTCGTCAGCAACTCGCTGCCGCTGCCCGGGGTGACGCCGAAGTCGTGGCTGGGCGTGCTCGTGCTGTTCGACGGCGGGGAGGAGCCGGAGGATGTCGACCCGGCCGACCTGGAGGTAGAGCAGTGCTGACCTCGCTCGCCGCCGCCACGGAGGCGCGGCAGGGTTGGGCCGGGCCGATCGCCCTGATCGCCGCGCTCGCCGTGTTCCGGCTCCTCCAGCCGCTCATGCACAGGATCGGGAACCGCTCCCCTACCCCACCGTCCGCAGGTGGTGTCAAACCCATCACCGCAGGTCGGCTGCGGTTCACCCGCGTTGACCCCTCTCGTGACACCACCCGTGGACCGGCACAAACCGGACGTGACCCTAGGGCTGACACCACCCGCCAGCCGGCTGACACTGGGGTTGACACCGATCCGGCGCCCCGTGCCACCACCTTCCCAGCCCGTGACACCAGCCCTGAACCGGGATGGTTCGGACGCCGCATCCGCCTACCCGACGGGTCGTCGGTGGTCCGGTCGGCCCTGCACATCGCCCGCACCGGCGACTCCCCGCCGCCCGAACCGGAGCCGGAGCTGCGGGACGATTTCGACGACGCCCTCGACTTGGTGGCCGAGCCGGAACCGGACGAGCTCGACGACTGGCTGGCGTGGGCGGCCGAGAAGGACATCGGCTACAACGAGCGCGTCCGCCGGGCCATGGCCCGCTTCGGCGACTCCGAGTCGAAGATCAAGCGCCGCATCCGAGAGCTGAAAGACGAGGAGGACGAGACGTGAGCAACTCCGACCCGACGAGCACCGCCAGCGGGGGAGGCGTCGGCTTTGCCGGGCTGCTGACCGTGCTGTTCGTGGCGCTGAAGCTGACCGGCGTCATCACCTGGTCGTGGTGGTGGGTGGTCTCACCCATCTGGATCGGCTTCAGCCTGGGCCTGGCCGGGATCGGCGCGATCCTGCTGTTCGCCTACCTGCTGGCCACCCGCGACGAGCGACGGGCCGAGCGACGGAGGGGGCAGTCATGGCGGTGACCGTCAAGGAAATGTGGTGGTGCTCGCCCTGCCGGCGCCGCATCGCCGAGCCGCGCTGGCAGAACGCGGGCCGCCCCGACGCGTGGGCGTACCACCTGCCGCTCGGCGGCCGGTACGCGCACGGCATCACGTCGGCGCCGATGATCGAGGGTGAGCTGGTGCCGCAGCGCGAGGAGGCGATGACGTGAACCTGACCCGCTCCGGTGAGCACTGGCTGTGCGTCTGCCAGGGCGACGACATGCCGCACCCGCCCGCCCTGTGCACCGGCGTCCGCCGCGACGCCGCACCGAAGGAGCCGCCGGGGCCGCCGCCGGGGACCGGGTTGGAGCCGGGCTGGGCGGCACGGCAGGCGGCACAGGCAGACCCCCACAAGATCATCGAGAAGTGAGGACGTCATGGACGAGACGCCCGACGAGCGGCGCGCACGACTGCGACGGTGGGCCAGGGAAGAGACCGACCCGTACTACCGCCGCGAGTTCCTGCTGGCGGCACTGACGCCACGGCAGCGCTTCGACCGCTGGTGGTACTGGAACTGGCCGATCGTCGTGCCGCTTGTCGGTGCCGGACTGGCCGCTTTGGCCCTCGGCATCATCATCTACTGACGGACGGCGAGAATGGTGCCCGCTACGCTCCCGGCCATGAAGTCCACCTTTGCCGCAGCTGCGGCGGCCCTCGCGGTCGCCGCCACCACCTTCGCCCCCAGTGCAGCCCACGCCGCTGTCCGCGGCTGCGAGGCGTACACGTACACCACCGCGTCGGGCAGTGCAGGGCAGTCCCTGTGCGTCGACTTCGGCAGCCGCGTCAGCGACGTCGACTGCCCCGACATCGGCTACCAGGTCACCCTGCGGAACCGCGGCGTCGACCCGTGGTTGCTCGACCGGGACGGCGACGGCCGGGGCTGCGACGGTGCCGGTTCGGTCACCAAGCCGCAGCCGACCCCGACCGCACCGCGCACCACCGCACCGCCGGTCACCACAGCGCCGGCGACCCGGCCGCCGACGACGACCGAGCCGCCGGCGGCAACCGCCCGGCCGACCACTGCCGCGCCGACGACGGAGCCGCCCGCGACCGTCGAGCCGACGCAGACGGTTCCGGCCGGGTCGGGTGGCAGTGGGCCGGAGCTGCCGGTGACCGGGCCCAGCGCCCCGGTCCTCGCGGGTCTGGCCGCCGCGGTGGTGCTGGCTGGCGGCGGGATCCTGCTGGTCGCGCGTCGACGCCGGACCCGCTTCGAGTCCTGACGGACAGCAAAGAGCCGCGCCACCCGGAGCCCGAAGGCTTCAGGTGGCGCGGCTTCGTTGTGTCTGACGTCGGACGTGTACGCGAGGTGCGCGAGGCCGAAGCCTCGCGGTGATACCTCCAGGCTAACCCAGCCGGATGGTCTTCGGGGCTTCGGCCCAGGCCAGCGACGGCGGACCGTACGCCCGGGCCACCTCCGACAACACCTCCTGCATCCGGTCGACGATCCCCGCCGGTAGCTCGATGCACCACAGGAAACCCTGCCACCGGGCCGTCGGTGCCGAGGCGAAGTCGCCGATGATGCGGCCACCGCCGCGGATCAGCTCTTCCTCGAGCTGGTCGTGCAGCTGGATCCACTGGTTCTGCGACAGCGACACGTCGTTGGCGACGCTGACGAACACCATGACCGGCGGCAGCGGGGTCACGACGTCACGCCCGGGTCGGAGTGTCCGAGCCCCAGCCGACGCCCATGCCGCTGCCGGAGACGGCCGGCGCGAGGTAGATGCCCAGCGCCGACAGGACCGCGAACGCGATCAGCATGATGTCGTTGCTGTCGACCCCGCCGACGATGACCGTCGTGGCGACCTGCAGCCCGGCGAGGACCGCGCCGATCGCGGTCTTCGTCCACCGCGCCGACGGGGCGAGCGGGACGAGGTAGGTGAGGGCGGCGGTGCAGACGGCCACGGCGATGGCGACGCCCTCGCTGGGGTCGATGTGCTTGTCGCCGGAGAAGAACGGCACGGCCACGACGGCGACCGCGTAGATGAAGCTGACGATGAACTTCCCGTAGGTTTCCATGGGGACTCCGATCGAGGGCGGTACATCATAAGAAGGAGTTATGGTGCCGTCTACATATGCCCATCCATCGGGCAATGCGGACGCTGGCGGGCGAGCCTCACGAGAGGTGCGGCGGGCCTTCGGCGACGGACTCCCGTAGCCGGTCCATGGTCATGCCCGGGTCGTTGATCATCCGCAGCACCGACGACGCCCACCGGGCGATCTCGTCGATCTGCACCTGCGCCCGCCGGGCCGTCTGCTCCGCCTTGTCAGCGCGCTGGTCGGCTTCCTCGGCGCGTTCGTTGGCCTGCTCGGCTTTCGCCTCGGCCTCGTTCGCCCGCGCCCACGCCCGGTCAGCGGACGCCTCAAGCTTCTTCGCCCACTCCAGGGTGGCCGCGTTCAGCTGCACGTGCGCCTCGACCCGGGCCGGCCGGCGACGCAGGAACGCCCGGACGAGGGCGATGAGTCCGCCGCCGCCCATGAGTCCGCCGACGACCTGCACGAGGGTGATCCAGTCGGCGGCCTTCATCCGGTTCCCCTTCCCCGGATCTGCCGAAGATCACGGGTGACGATCACCGACCTGCGGGTGTTCGCGTACACCCACGCCCCGACAAGACCGCCCGCGACGAGTGCCTGCCAGCCGAAGGTCGCGAACACGGCGACACCGTAGACGAGCAGCGCACCGGTGAGGATCGTCAGCCCGGCCCGCTCGACTTCGAGGGAACGCTCGACGTCGAGGGTCCAGTACGACCCGGCGAACGCGACCGCCCCGCCGACGGCGAGGCCGATGGAGAAGACGTAGAACGCGGGCCCGGTGACGAGCCCGGCCAGGGAGCCGGGGCGGGGCGCTCCGGCGGTGAACATGACGCCGAGGATGACGGCCCACACGTTGAGGGCGACCTCGTGCGGCCGGTCCCGGCCGACGACGACGACGATCTGCGACGGGCCGGGCCCCGGGTCGTTGAGCATCAGGCGGTCGGCGGCTTGCTCGCGAGCGCGTTCTCGATGAAGGTCCGCAGCTCCTCGATGCTGGCCTTGACCTCGCCGAAGTTCTGGACGAACACGGCGTCGTCGCCCTGGGCGTCCTGCGCGGCGGTCTCCGACGAGGAGCCGAGGCGCTGGTTGTGCCACCCCTGACCGGCGATCGTCTTCATGTCCGCGCGGATGCCCGGGTCCTTGAGCGCACCCTTGAACAGGGTGTTGAACGTGGCCTGGTCCATGTCGTCCTCCTCGGGGATCATGCCGATGTGCTGCAGCCAGCGGGTCGCCAGGCGCAGCATGCGGTGACCGTCGGCGTCGCGGTGCTCGGAGATGTGCGTGTGGAACAGGTGCGAACTGTCGCCTGACTTGCGCCGGCCGAGCCGGTCCCAGCGGGCCACCGTGTTGCCGTCGGGGGAGTAGATGACTTCGCGGATGTCACGGGTGTCCGGGTCGCCCGCCTTGCACAGCTTGACCAGCCAGATGCTGAAGTCGCGCAGGTCGAACGCGTCGCGGCTGGTGACGACCCGGAACCAGCCGACGTCCATGCCGGAGGCGTAGTTGTCGAGGCCGTTGCGGTCACGCCGGGACTCGTCGACGGAGTACCGGTCGCGGGTGCCGCGGGCCCGGATCTGGTCCTTGCCCAGGTGGTAGGAGTCGCCGCCGTTGGCGTGGGCGGTGTCGCCGACGATGCCGACCTCGGCGGGGTCGAGGTCGGACTCGACGCGGCCAGGGTGCATGTCGAGGTGCTGCAGTAGCAGCGTGCGGGCCGCGCGGTGGTTGGGCTTCGCGATCGTCACGGTGCCTCCCGATCGGGTTGCGACATAACTGCGACACAGGCCGGATAGCCTGGGTGGTGCTGTTGGTCGGGCCCCCGCGGTCCCCCGCCGTAGGGCGGCAGCCTCCCTCGGGAGCCGGAGCCGGGCGACCGGCCAGCCGGGAAAGGGCGCAAGCCGACCAGCTAACAGACCTTGGCGTTCTTCGAGCTGTAGTAGGCGGCCTGCGCCAGCCGTACCGGGTCGTTCCAGTTGGCGGTGACGAACGCGTCCGCGTCGTTCAGCCACGTGTCGCCCAGCAGGCACCACACCGTCGTCGCCCCCGACATGGCCGTCGGCGACGGCGGCAGGCCGGTCAGCATCATGCCTGCGAGCGGGGTGTTGGGGTCGCCGTCCGGTTCGGCGTACATCGCCACGTAGGCGGCCGAGTAGCCGACCGGGTACGCCAGGGAGTACATGCTCTCGACGGTGTAGGCGTTGTGCGCGGCATCCTGCGGCGCCGGGCTCATGTTGTCCCGGTACGGCCAGAAGCGCGTCGTCGCGTTGTACGCGGACAGCTCCCGCTTGGTGATGCCCTGCACTAGCCACCACGGCACGGCGAAGCCGTCCTTGCCCGCCTCCATGAGGAACCAGGCCGCGCCGGCGTTGACGTTGTGCACGCACAGGCCGGTCTTCACGTCGGCGGCCGCGCGCGAGTAGGCGATGCACCGGCCCGCCGCGGTGTCGATCCGCGGGGCGGTCGCTGTCAGGTCGAAGACGGCCTGCACCTTGGCGCGGGGGACGACACCGGCGCGGTAGCCGTCGAGCAGCACCGGGCCCACGTGGCCGGCCAGCGACACGACATAGGTGGTGGTCGCCGGGTTGGTGGTGCCGTCGCCGTGGGCGTCGTAGGCGTAGCCGAGCCCGTAGCCGCCGTCCGGGTTGGCGGTGGCGTACAAGCGGGTCAGGTACGTCTGCGCGGCCGGGTCCTGCCAGCCGTCCGGAGACAGCCACGCCGTGGCCTGCGCGGCGAAGGCGAGGGTGAACGCGCGGTGCGTGCCGGTGGCGGTGAGGGTGTCGAGGCGGTTCCAGGCGCGCTGGGCGACCGCCCGCCAGTTGTCGGCGCGGGTCGGGTCCGGGTCGGCGCCGGCCGGCAGCGGATACAGGAAGGCCGCCGTGAGGACGGCGGCCGCGGCGAGTGCGAGTGGGCGTCTCATTACCGCAGGGTAGGTGATCGGGGTTAGAGCGGGAGAACGATCAGCTCGCGCTCCTCGAAGATTGCGCTCGTGCCGCCGGTCGTGCTGGCGTACTTCGCGGTGAAGGTGTTCGAGCCGGCCGTGAGGGTGCCCGCGTGCATGTAGACGTAGCTGGCCTTCTGCTTCAGCGACGCCGTCGCCGACAGGATCCGCAGCGAGTCCAGCAGGTCCATGGCCACGGCCGACGCGCCCGACACGGTCACGCCCATGTAGCCGCCCGAGCCCGCGGTGGCGTGGGAGATGTACGCCGACACGATCCAGATCGCCGACGTGCCCGTGTTCAGCGGGCCCACCGTCGGGCCAACCGTGGTCAGGTCCGTCGGGGTCGCCGACGTGGTCGACTGGGCGGCGCCGACGGTCTTGACCCGCGACGGGATCCGCTCGGCGATGCTGTTCACGCCGTTGCTGATGTACATCCGGCCTGTCGCCGTGGCCTTCGCCGCCGGCGTCTCGAGGATGTTGTCCCGGACGCTCGCGTTCCACTGCGCCGCGGTCAAGGTGGCGTTCGCGATCGCGGTGAGCGGCGTGCTGTACGCCATCAGAGCCTCCGGAGCTTTTCGGTATCGGGGTCGAACGCGAAGCCGAGCGCGGCGAGGGCGTCGTTGGCCTTGACGACCAGCTCGTCCTTGCCCGTCGCCGCGCGGGGCTTCGCCTCAAGCTCACGGTTCTCGGCGCGCAGGTCCGCGACGGTCTGACCGTTCGGATGGGCCTCGGCGACGACCCGGCCGCCAACGGTCAGCGAATGGTGCGTCTGCCGGTGCCCGGCCGGCGCCCAGTTCCGGTCGGCGTGCACCGGGCGCAGGACCAGTTCGGTGATGATGGCGGCGGCGTCCTGCGGCCACTCGACCCGCGCGGCGTAGCCGCAGCCGTCACCGGCGGCCGTCTGGCAGATCAGGGCGTCGGTGCCCGGGTCGACGCCGAGCGCGTTCTGGCAGCGAGGCCGCGGGCACTCGGCGATCCACCGGCCGTGGTTGACGACCGCGACCCACGGGCCGTACTCAGTTCGCGAATCGGGCATCATCGAATCCCTTACCTGCGACGTCGAAGCGGAACATGGTCGAGGCGGCGTCGATGCCGTTGATGCCGAACGCCCCGTCGTTGAAGCCCTTGCCGGCCACGTCGAAGGTGAGGACGTTGGTCGGCTGGGCGGGGTCGACGACCTGGCAGTGGAACCGCACCCGGTGGACCTGGAACTTCGCCTGCACCGTGTGCGTGATCCGCTCGATGATGAAGTCCGAGTTCAGCCCGAGCTTGTCGTTGCGGATCGTGATCCGGTCCGACACCTTCCGGGCCAAGATCTGCGCCAGGTACGTGTCGTCGAGGTTCTCGATCTCGAACGTCACCAGCGGCCGGTTACTGCCGAAGATCGCGACGACGCGCTGGGCGATGACCTTGGCGTCGTAGATGTTCGCCCACGGCGCGCTGCCCGCCCACGTCTGGCGACCGCGAGAGGCGACCGATCCGGCGTCTTCCTCGGAGACCTTCACCGTCCGGGCGACCGGGATCAGCGACGCCACCACCGCCATGCCCTGCACCACCGCGCCGGTGCCGCCCGCGGTCAGGGTCAGCACCAAAGACTGCCCCGAGGTACGCGACAGGGTCGGGGTGACGGCGCCGGACAGCAGCGCGTACTCCTGGTTGAGCACCGGCGCCACGGCGTTGACGAACGGATCCGACGCCTTCACGTCGATCGTGAGGGCCTCGTTCACGCCCAGGCTGAACGTGTCCTCGGTCTCCCAGATCCGCGCCGGTTCGGCCGGTTTGCGCTGGGCGACCTCGAACGTCGCCGTGTTGGCCAGATTCTTCAGGCCGTGGTCGTACGTGAACGTCCGGTTGCGGATCTTGAAGCTGCCCGGTGCCGACGGGCCGGGGATCGCCACGCTGAACGTCGCCTGCGAGCTCACCGACGCCGCCGTCAGGACACGGTGGTGGCGGTCGTGGAAGTAGAAGGTGCCGCCGGCGACGAACGCGATAGCCGAGGGGCCCTCGGAGTCGACGAGCTTCTGCACGGCGGTGGCGGCGTCGGTGCCGTCCTCCCACCAGTACGGGATGACCGTCGCCCCCGGATCGAGGTCCCGGCCGCCGGTCCAGCCGATCGCGTCCAGGATCACCGAGATGGCCTCACCGGTGCGGACGCCTGTGTACAGCGGCGTCGACAGCTGCTCGGCACCGGGCTTGCCCCACGCGTCCAGAGCGCCGCCGGTGAACGTGCCCGCCGGGTCGTCGGGGTCGACTTCGATGGTGTCGAGCTCACCCGCGAACAGGGTGGTGGTGGCGCCGGCCAGGGTCTTCTGGAAGACGACCGGTACACCCGGCCAGATCTTCCCCGCGATCGGCGACGCCGTGTTCTCCGGCGAGAAGTACCGCTCGGCGCCCGGCTTGTTGTTGGTCAGGCCGAAACCGAAGCTGCCGGCCGTCGACGCCGATGTGGTGCGGGCCGTGTCCCGGCCGTACGACACGACTAGCTCGCCGTCGTCGACGTAGCCGGTGGCATCCTCGAGGGCGTTCGCGTACGTCTGCTGCCGGGACCAGTCAACGCCGAGGAAGTAGCCGCGGACGGTCACGGGATCCTCTTCTTGCGCCGGGCCGAGTCGAAGGCGGTGACCAGCAGATCCTCGGCAGCCTGCTTGCCCGCGATGACCGCACCGGCCGGGATGATCACCTGGATGGTGGTGCTGGCCGAGCCGATGCCAGGGGTGACCGTCTCCGGGCCGCGCTCGCCGAAGCTGTACGACTTGCCGCTGCTCAGGCCGACTCCGGCGACCGGCTCCTTGATCACGCCGCCGTTGGCCATCGCGATATGGATGTGGTTGCGGTGCGCCTCCATCAGCGCCTCGTTGAAGCTGCCCTTGTTCCGGCCGCGGGTGTACGCGTAGTCGCGGTTCTTCGTCCGGTGGATCAGCTCGAGCGGGCGGCGGTTGGCCAGGAACGACGCGAGGCCGTCCTGGTTGAAGCCCATCCAGTCGACCGCGCGGCCGCTGCCGTGCCACTTCGGGTCGCCCGGCCTGTAGGAGTTGCCGAAGCTGCCGGACATGGGGCCGGTGGAGCGGATCAGGTTGACGATGCTGCGCCACACGCCGGAGTCGCCGCGCTGCGACGCCGGAGACCCAGGCCAGTTGCCGAACTGGAACGGGATCTTCGACGCGACCTCGGCCCGCGACGGCACGCGGGTGCCGCCCATGTCGGCCTCGAACACCCACCGGCGCGAGGTGTCCACCGGGGCGACGCGGCCGCCGGTGGCGTAGCCGGGGATCTGCCCGGTCGCGTGGAGCTCGTCGAGGAAGCCCGGCGCCTGCCGGTCGATGCGCCGCACCGTCGGCGCGTTGACGACGAACTCGCGGCCGTGGACGACGCCAGCCGGGGCGTCCTCGGGCAGGTTGCCGGTGCGGCCACCCTGCCGGAAGCCGCCGCCGCGCTTGGCCGGGCCGGCGTCGGAGCCGGTGCGCATCTTCTGCTCCACCGACGCGATAGACCGACCGGTGGCCAGGGCCTGCTGGTAGATGTACAGGTTGGTCAGGGCGCGGACGACTTCGCGGACACCGTCGAGGATCAGGTCCGTTTCGCGGGTCTTCGGGATCTGCCCGTACGTGCCGATCAGGTCCTTGGTCTTGTCACGGTTCAAGCCGAGCTTGACCGACTCGTTCTCGATCGACTTGATCCGGTTGTTGTGCTTCTTGCGGGCCTCGTCGATCGCGACGCCGGCGTTGATGTCGGCCAAGTACGCCTGGTTGGTGCTGGTGATCAGCCCGACCAGGGCCTCGCGGTTGGTGCGCCCGGCCTCGGTGTGGATGTCCAGGCTCTTCTTGTTGCCCTTGACGGCACCGCTCAGGCTGTCCCAGCTGGCCTCGTACGCCACGTTGGCGTCGGCCTGGCGGATCGTCGCGCCGTACAGGTTGTCCATCGCCGTCGACAGTGCGGTCGACGTGCGGGCCGCCGTGCTGTTCTGCCCGCCCAGTCGGTCCAAGGTGGTGGACAGCGCGGTCTGCGACGCCGTCACCTTGTCCTGCTCGACCTTCAGCGCCTTCTGCTTCTCCTTCAGCACCTCGGCGGACTCGGCCGCCTTCACCATCTCCTGGCTCATGCCGAACGTGCCCGCGCCCGTCTTACGCGCCGACTCGTTCGTCCGCTCCATCTCCGCGCCGGTCGCCTTCAGCAGCGTCTGGAGGACGAAGTCCCCGCCGATCTGCTTCGAGATTCCGTACAGCTCCGTCAACGCGTTGACCAGCGTGAACGTCGCCGTCGTCGCCGACGCCGTGACCTCGAACAGGGTCTTCAGCGCGTTGGCGCCCTCGTCGGCGTTGTCCTCCAGTGACGACAGGCCCTCGCTCGCCGACCGGCCGATCAACGCTAGCCCGTCCGCGATCTCCCGGACCGGCCCGGCCGACTCGCCGACCAGCCCTCGGAGCGAGCCGGTCAAGTCCGCAACGGCGGACGACGCGCCGCCCGCGATCGTCGGCACCAGCTTCGCGGAGTCGGCCAGCAACCCCTCGATGTCGATCTGATCGATGGTGCGCTGCACCTGGTTGAGGCCATCAAGGGCTGGCTTGACGAACGCGCCCGCCGCGCGGTTGAGCCGGGTCTCCAGCCGGTCACCGACCGCATCCGAGGCGGCCTTGACCCGGGTGTCCTTCGCCGCAATCGACAAGCCGCCGATGACACCGCCGATGCCGACGCCGCCGATGATGCCGCCCGCCACGGCTGCACCCAGCAGCGGCGCCGCCGAAACACCGGCCGCGACCAGCGCTGTCGTCATCGGGCCGCCGATGGGCATCTTCGCCAGCAGCGGGCCGAGGCGCTGCGAGAACGACAGCGCGAACTCCGGTGCCGCGTCCTCGCCGACGTCGCCGATGGACTTGCGGAAACGGGTGAGCTGGCCGAGCGCCTTCTCCGTCTGGATCTTCACCTCGACGGTGGCGGCGCTGCCGGACAGCT
>WUUC01064987.1_pt1 | contig 11021 bp, 14 predicted proteins | sample 6278441 | NCBI WGS metagenome assembly WUUC01 (sample SAMN13675441, study PRJNA597444) | soil metagenome | isolation source: soil | place: USA: Washington | collected 2017-10 | reverse complement strand
TGTCTGTGCTACTTCAAAAGGTGATGGTCCCATTAGTATCTCCTTCTATTGTCCACATTCCAATCAGGGGTGAAACCTTTAGGGGTTGCGGAAGCAGTGTCATTTGAAGCTGTCATTGGCCCCGGAACATTTGAATCCCCGCCTTGATTCATTGATTTCATAACCTGTTCAAGCATTTTTGCAAAAGCATCGCTTGATGCATAGCCGGCAGCTGATTGGCCGAAGGCTTCTCCAGTCGACATCGGCTTGGCAGCTCCTGCGCCTTGACCAAGGATTGAGCCTAACATATTTGACATGCGGTCTTTGCCTTTTTCTTGGAAATTCATGTACTGTTCATTGAGCATTTGGTCAAGATCAACGCCAGCACGTAGTAATTGGTCGTCTAATCCTGTGCCTCTTTGCTGGCCTGTAGCAATGTAGGATTGTTGTATCTGCGGAGATATCTGGTTCTTAAATCTGGATTTTGCCGGCTCTACATAAGACTTATTGAAGGCGGCCTCATCCATTTGAAAGAGGTCGGAATAGGGGCCTTGACCTTTCATAGAAGCAAGCAATTCATCGGCCGTCTTGCGAGACATTTTTTGCTGTTTCGTTTCCTTATTCCCAGGTTTTGATAGCATACCACCGCCAATTGAAGCGGCTGCTTGTATCAAGGCTGCAATAATCATCGGGTTCATAAATTACTCCTTCTACGATAGCGTAGTCCAGGTCACCAAGGTTGGCGACAAGTGATTTGTTAACATCTCGACTTTGTTCGTTGTTGTGTTAATATTAATATCCCCTTGGCTCAAGAAAGTGTCAGTCGGGCTGCCATCTGTTGGCACACCACCAACAGTACGCTGATAAATATCAGGTTTTCGATTAATTGCCACGGCAAGGATGGTATACATCTCTTGTAAATACCTCAAAAGTTCCTCTTGAGTCACTTCGTCGGGATCCGGGAATGTAAATGTTTCAGCGATTTTTGCCATTTAGCTACTTGTTAGTCCCCCAAGTTTGCAGTGAATCCGCATCGATGTTAAACGTAGTTGCGCAGATGGGCTTTCCTGTTTTAGTCTAAATGTAAGGAAGTTTGCCTCATGATCAACACTCATGGATACCCATTCCTGGGCTTTCTGATTATTGGTTGGGCGAATGAGAACATCTTGGATAAAAGGCGTTTCTTCTTGATCGGATAATACATCTACTTTCAAAAGGCCATTGTTTGTGTCTAGAATAAATTCCACATGAGAAACGTAGCATCTTCTGCCGAGAGGGCGATAAGGATTGAAAGGAATCGTTTCGGCAGAAAACGAAATAAGTTTAGAGAGCGTGCCGGTATTAAGGGTATAAGGATCAAATAAGCTAGAATCAACATTGATTTCCACACTGGTTGGGGTTGCTGAAATGACTTCATAAGCTGTAAAGACTACGGGATCATTTTCTGAACTATAATTATTAATTTGCGTCATTCCCTCAACGTTTTGAACGACAACGCGATCACCGGGGACGAAAGCGGAAGGGTTAACGGTTAGGGTGGTTGTTGCACCAGGCGCAATACTGGTGATGGCTGTGAAGTAATCGTCATAATCGGCATTAAGTTCGTAAATGTATCCAAGATTATCGCCGGCCAGCGTCTTTTGAATGGACTTGCCGATGCCGATTTTATTCCAAATCTCTTCTGTTGTGTCCCACATTTCCCATGAAGGGTGTTCAATCGTCTCTTCAATATCATCCCAGACAAGATTAATTCCTATACGGCTTTGACCAAAGACACTAACGCGCCAATCAAAGACTGCCCATGTGTCGAATTCATAATTCTTTACCAATACTCTATCTTGAGTAACCGATTCACCTGCCGCGTCAATATACGACCATAGGAATTGATTGTTAACCCGATCGAATCCGCCATAGGTAACATCAAAGAATTCTGCACTGATTTCATCAGTTGTGAAATTTGGCACCTTATTGTCAATCCTAAGCGATTGGCGCCCGTCTGTACCCACAACACCAGTGACACCCATAGAATCAACCTGATCGTCCCAGGATACGGCAGAGAAGGATGCATCAGTACCTACAACGCCAGGCACTCGACGAATGAAGTAGGGGTTGAATGCGTCAGTTGTCTTTTCAAGTATCCAATTGGATCTAAAGAAGTTTAAGCAAAGGTAATTTCCTAAATAGGAGCAGCCCTTGCAATATTCATAGGTGTCAGCTTGCAGCATGCCGGATCCAGCTACGCGGAATTTATCGCCATTGCCAGAAGCATCGCGAATGCCGGAATAAAGAACACCTTGGTTGAATTCTATATTGTTTACGGTTGGGACGATGAGATTTAAACGTTCTCCAAACCAAAAGACAAAATGGGCTCTGGTTAATGTGCCAGGATCTGGAAGAGGCGGTGAATAATCGGGGTTATCGCCAATATCTGTAAAATCACGGACATCGTTGTTGGTGGGGATGTAGAAAAAAACATGATCCATTCCCTTTCCGGTAAAGACAAAACGCGCGCCATTGTCTTTTGTTGGATATGCTGTGCCTGATATATAATCTTCCGGCTCCGTAAGACCAAATCCGGTATAGCCAGCTACAAAAAGCGACCCGCCAAAGGGTAGCTGATCAAAAACAGCTGTTGCCGTGTTGTAGCGATAGAGGAAGTTAGCATCGGCTGCTAACAACTCCCCTGTCCCATCAGGCTTAATAAACTCAAAGATGCCATATACTCGGCTTTCGTCGGTTAAACGAGGCGCGAATAGCGACATCCCCTTGCGAGATTGCAAAACTTGACGGTAAATGAAACCATTGACCATATTTTGAAAGGAGTCAGACTGCTGAAGGTAGTTAACCCCGGCATCGGAAACACCAGTCGGATAGCCTGTGATTTCATAGACATCCATTATCTTGCTCGATAGGTTACGTAGTATTTCCAGTCGTTCCCTGAAGCGGCGTCCGTTGTCCTAACTCTAATATTCAACCCACTTGCGTTTACTCCATTTCCGAGGCGAATACTATTTGTGTCTGTCCCGTTATTAATTCCAAGAGCATATGACCATGCTTGACAAACAGTTGCATTAGATCTGAAAAATCCTGCTTGACCAGCGTGTTGGGGATCGCTTGCACTATCCCTAAATATAAAGATTTCTCCATAGGTATTAGCAGGAACCGCCACCATATCTGAAAACGCGCTAGTAATGTTATGTGTCCCAGTCAGGTATGAAGGAATAAACTGATAAATACCATTTATGTTTCGATAAAAGCCCTCTACACGACCAATAGTAGGATTCACTTCCCTTAAATACATCACACCATCCATGCCAGCGCCAATGACAGGATCTACGTCATCAGGAGCAGCAGCCGTAGAAGTGAATGCTGGAGACTGTATGAAACGGTGTCTACCGTCTTCATTTGCTCCTACATTCCAAAAATGATCGCGCGTACTAGTGGTATTTGTACCAACGGGACTACTTCCCATAGTGTTCGTAATATAGGTCGTATTCTCACGACCTGTTACACCATTGGCTTTAACAGATTTAGCTCCATCGGGCCACAATGTATTCCAGGGCATATTTCACCTTTCTTTAAAGGTCTGGACTAATAAGAACGCCATAACTATATTTATATTTTGGGTTTTTAATCCAACGCCTAGTCAACGGGCTGCTTTTGCACGGCACCTCTCTTGATTAATCCAGACATAATTATTTCTTTTTTGTCGGTTTAACTTTAGGCTTCTTTGATTTACGGTCTTTAATAGCCCTTTTTAATGCAATTGCAAGTCCTGGGGGATCTCCCTTAACAGTTGTTTGCTTCTTCAGCTCTTTAGCATCGTATCTTTCATCTTTATCGACATATTTAGTGTCGCCTCGTGCTTTTTTCTTTTTTATTTTCATAAGTTAAAACCTTGGGTACGCCCTTGAGGGCTTGATTTGATTATGCATTCTTGTTAACTGCCATTTTCTCTCAGCTTTAAAGCCTTCCTGAATCAATCCGCGATCTTCGGCAGAATATCTAAAGTCTCTCGCGTAGTTTTGTGCTGCTCCATAGGCTATGTAACGCAACCAATGGCCAAATGGTAAGTTTTCATCCTCGGGATCATCCCCTGGCTCAAACTCTACGTTCTGTTTATAGCCGAAAATCTTCACCTGATAGGAAGTATTAGGAATTGTCCTGAACGTTAGCTCATTCCCATATAGCAATACCTCTGTCGGATAGCCTGGAATCAATATTTCACTGTTATTTATCCCCCAGGTAGCGAAAAAGTCTCCCGGATCTCTCCAAATAGGGAGGATGTTCCATGAAATCGAATTCTCTACAGGATCCAGCAATGAAATAAAGGCTTGTTGAGACATATTAACAAGTGTGTCGGCATCTTCAATGTCGGCTATATCGTAAACACCAGTTGTATTCGTCTCATCAATGGTGAAGGTTAACGCTCCGAAATTCTCGAACAGCTTCACATCATCCGACATGGTTAACGCATAGAAGTCGTTGATATATCTAACCAGCACCGGATCGCTAGAATCTGGATCATTCTCATTACGCCGGCCTATAGCACGGCGAAAGATGGTTAATATATCGGATAATGTTCTTACCGGAGCAACCATTATTGTTCTCTATAAACTGTTCTTAATGAAAATCTAGGATCTTTGTTAACTATACGTGTCTCTTTAGACCCATCTTTATTAGTAAACCAATCCCAGATTGGATAACCTTTCTCTGAAAGGTAATGCACAATGTATTCTGGTAAATCATAGGTTTTGCCAGGAACTAACGTTTCCTTGTAATGAATAATTGAGTTGCTAAGATAAACCGGCAATGGGTTGCTCGGCTGATCGTTTCGGCTAAAGATAACCCTTTGCTTAGGATGCAATTCAACAGGGCATGGCTTCAAAGGATATCTACAGATCTTTAGCTTTTTATTTAACCTTCTTGCCTCTTCGTTATATAACCTGTAATCCCTTACGCTATTTAAGGGCATATCTTCAATGGCAAGCTTTTCTGGCGTTGCCTTGGCAACGGCTGCCTCCATTACATCTTCTTCTTGATCAATAACGTTTGATTCTTGCTTCTTTTTTGACATGCTATTCCTCTTCGTCATCCGGATGATAAATAAATTCTTGTGCGATTAAGTTACAGTATCCACCTTCTACATAGGGCGGATACGCAGTTGAGTCTACATACTCATGCGTTACAGGATATTGGAGGTTGAATGTTGTATCGCCAGTCACAACAATCCTAAACCTGTAATTGTTTAGAGGGTCTTCGCCCCTCGGTGTCGGCATGACTCCATTTAAATCAGTCAATCGGACAAATTCATGTGTGCTATACCCATGAGCCTCTTCAGTCTCTACAGAGCATGGGAAACTGTTTGTTATCCCTATAATATTTGCCCTTCTTGGTATTTGTCCTTGCACCATAAAGCCTCTAATAAAGCGGGGATTTCTCCCCGCATATCAACCAACTACTAGACTAAAAGATCGCCAAGATCGTAAACTTGGCCATATTTTATAACTTCAATCAAGAACTCATCGCCGTCTCCGCCCATAACCGCAGTTCCCGCTGTGAGTCTGTACTCAATTGGGTCATATTGGAATGGGTTTGGATTGTATGGGTTGCTATTGGAGTATGGGAACACTTGTGGGTTATTCAAAGAAATAACATGTGTCTCAAGTGTTACGCGGCCGCCTGATACATACGCCGTAAAGGTCGTAGAATCAATTGGTTCTCCGGTAATGACATCTTTCAGAGAGAAATCGTCAGAATCAATAACCACGATCTTAAATCGCTTGTTATTGAGTTCATCCATTCCTCTTGCAGTTGGCATATCGGAGCCAAGATCAGTGAACCTAACGATCTGATCTGTTTGGAATCCGTGGGCGCCATCTGTGCTGACAACGCAAGGATCAGCTTGAGAGATTGCATCAATCAGCCTATGTGAAGATGCTACTCCTCCTTCGGTATCCGCAACAGTGAAGCCGTTGGTTGCTTCCAAAATAAAGTTGAAGGAAGCGCCAGCAGCAGAGTCAATAACTTGCTGTTGGAAGGCATCTCCCGCTCCTGTCTGATCACGAAACCAAACAGAAATTGGCAAACCTGCGGCCGTACCAGTCCAGTCAGTTAAATTATAAAATGTCACTTTATCGGGCTGGAAGTTGAAGGTAAATGTGTGAGCCGTACCGGCCGAAATGAACCTGTACGCCTCAGTCATTGTTTGTCCTCTAAAAAGATCTGACATTGTGTCCTCCTATTAAGCTGCGTTTTTAGTTGCGAGTAAGGTCACAATGTGCGAATCGTCGAGGATTGCAGCATTAAACCAGGCAGTGAATCCCATTGACTGGAATCTGTTCAGGTAATCGTTAAAGCCTAGCGGCTTCAAGATCACCTCTGTAGATACTTGGTCGATGCCGACATAGCCATAAGCATTAGCACCAACGAAAGTGTTGTTGTAAACTGGCGGATCATCATCGGAGACTTTTACAAGTGTCGATGTTACCCATCTGGCCTCATCAGTTGCGCCAAATTCAGCCTGCAACACAGGCTCTTGCGAACCGTATTGGGAAGTTGGTACAAATGCATCTAGGCCGCGGATATCGGGCTTTAATTTTACGTGAGCAGTTACCCACCAGCCAGCTTCCACAGGGCCTGTGCCAAAACGGGAAGTTCCCTCTATGGTCGGGGTCATTTTCTCAGTATCGTTTTCATCAAGGTATGCAATTGCACGGTCTACGTCCGCTTGGCTCAAGTTTGTGATCGCCTCGCCGTTTGTCCCGTTTAGGCAAGAAATTTGAGGGACTGAAGCATCCCAAACATCTCTTGTTACCTTGTCTAGCATAGTATGCATGCACTGTGAAAGGTTATCGGCAGTTTCATAAGCTGTGTCATCTTCGACAACAAGCAATACCTTTCTAGATAGCAACACTACCTTTCCAAATTCTTGAACCTTGACGTTGATGTCAAATTTCAATACTTGCTCCGGCGCCGGGTCGCCATCTTCTGGCAATACCACAGGATCAGAATTCAAGTTCTCTTGACGTCTAAATGCCATCGTATCGGTATTTTTTGTAGGCAGGCTAAATGCTTTACCAAATAGGTTGTGAACGTTACGAGGCTTAGAACGCTGTAATAACGCCCTATGTGCCCAACGGTCTGACATCGAGCCGTAGCCGGATGTTGTTGTTACAGACATGGTTACTCCTTTTGCCTACCTACGACGCTTTTGCGCTCTCCACTCAGCGAATTCCTTGTCGGACATGGACATCAGATCAACAGCCTGATTCATTGACGCAGCTTTTGGAATTGCTGCTGGTGAATTAGGAGAAGCTTTCTTTTGGGTTGGCTGCTTCATCTGCTGTTTCTGTTTGGGGGTTAATGCCTCCATCAATGTCCAAGCCTCCTCGTACCTATTCGTAGCGGAGCCAATAGCACCCGCAAGGTTAGGTCTTTGTTGTAAAAATTGAGTTAAATTTTCCATTACGTATTCATACTTTTCGGGATGGTCACGAAACCATGACTTCTCCTCGACTGCCCTAACGGCCTCAAACGTCACCTGACGTAAATCGCCCTTAGTTGCGGATTCGTAAGTATCGATCTCCTCTTCATGAGGCTGAGCTTTAACAGCACGCTGTTGACGCTCATACTCGATCTGCATCTCAAGCTCTTGACGCTTTTTACGCTCTTTTTGAAGAGCTGAAAGCGGCACGCGTGTTTCTGCAACTTCCTTTTCTTCCTCTACAACTTCCGGCACATCCGGCGCCTCTTGCTGCATCTCTGCAACAACAGTTTCGGCCACTTCGGGCTCTTGAAGGGATACGCCTTCTTCTTCCATAATTTACTCCGTATCTAACGTGAGATAATGCTCACGGCATCCGAGCGATTAGCCTCGCTACGAGGACATAGCGCCTTTTGCTTGCAGGTAAGCGACACCTGTTTGGTTGAAGTCAACCTTGAGTTTCTTGTTCTGCTTAGTCACCATCCAGAGCAACTCACATATTCCCTTCGAGTTTGATACCCAGAAAACCATCTGGTTGGATACGAAGGGGGGTAATTTGAAAGTCACAACTGGAGAGCTGATCTTAAATTGAGTAGGATCTAGCTTGTCAAAGCGTGCATGAATCACAAGAAAGTAATTACGCTTGAGATGCTGATTGCGTTCTACCGCTTTATCAACAACCTCATCGATGACCTTTTTCAACGCCAGTTTCTCATCTACAAACTGACGAGGGAGAAGTAGATTACTTCCTGGATCTTGCACAAGCGGCATAGCTTACATCCCACTCTTTCCGCGAAGTGATTCCTGCTGCGCATGTGCTTTCTGAAGCAATTTATTTGCTTTCTTTTGGTCAGCATTCATGCCAGGACCGCACACAGAAGATGTCTGACGCGCTTGCTTCATTGGATTGTCTTTGTATGAACACATTCCCTTTACGCTATTCATGAAAGCGCCGCCGCTTCCCTTTCCGCCTTTATCGTATGCCATGATTAACCTCCTTGGTTTACATCTTGCATAATGTTTTGATCTTGGTTGTTAACTTGATTCATCATTTGCTTTTGCTGATTCTCTTCGGAGCCTTGAGTTGCTGAATTGATCACTTGTGATTCTCTAGAAATCTCTGTGTTTACCTGATCCCGATCAGCTGATTCTTGTTGCTCCAGCATGTTGACAAACTCCAGTACCTGGAGCATCTTTTCAACTTTCATGTTGGCAATTTCTGTGATTGTCTTAGCTCTTGCCAAGGCAGCTTGTGCACGATTCTCTTCGGCCTCGGACGCTCTTTCTTCTTTAAGGGCGATATCTGCCTGGACACGTGCTCTGCGCTCTTGTGAGAGCGATAGCATTTGTTCTTTTTGAGCATTGGCAAGTTCAAGTGACATGCGCTCTTGCTCATCAATTTTGGCTTGTTGCTCGGCCTTTTGTTTATCCTGCGCCTCAATTGCCTTCTCAAGATCGCTAAGGCCAGACATTGAAAGAGCACGCACAATTTCGGATGCCGGCACATCAACAATTTCTTCACGCTTAAGGTTGACAAGTTCGTAGTAGTAGGCGTCTTTTTGAGACTTGGAACGCACGCCTTCTTTAATAACAACCTTGTATTCCTCAAACTCTTGGTCGTAGAATTGCTGGGTCGGCTCTTCATTGAGTATGCGCATCACCTTTTCTGGCGGATAATTGTGCTGGATTGCTTTCAGAACTAAGCCGCCAAGAACCTCTTGAGTAACTTCGATATTGTCGAATACCTTGCGGTTGCTGCGCAGGCCTTGCGCAATTCTTACCTGCGCCAGCCGTCCAGATATTTGGGTATTACCTTTTTCGTCGACTCCAATGACAGATTCATTGACGTTTGAAAGCGTGAGGGATAATTGATCTAAAATACCTTGATATTCAATTAGTGATGGGTTGGCCCCGCCGCCTTGCAATTGTTCAACCGATGCCAAACCTGCCGGCGCATTTTCCGGGTCAACACCAATTAGCTTATTTTGCCCGGATTGCTGCATGTCTGTCGGATCTGGAACTGATCCAATCAAGTACTTGAAGCCTGTCGATATGGTGGAATCCATCATATCTATAATTTTCATGTGGCGTTTGTTAAATTGGCGCTGGTTTGACCAAGTCGTAGACGCCATTCCTTGAATACGAAGCGACGGCATCCAAATAGACGGTTCAAAATAGCAAAGTAAGGGGGCGAAAGGATAGGACGTGACAATGCCGGTCTTATCCTCTCCACAATAAACACGTTCGCCGTTTAGCATGATGTTTAATTCGACAAATCCCCTATCGACAGTGCGTATTTCCATGTTTGGAACATCATTTCTGTCAATGCCTTCAACGTCTGAGGCTTCTCGTAAACGCTTTAAACGCTTAACGCCAAATTTCAGCTTTTCCTTCTCTTCTGGCTCAATATCGGTAATATCCCTGGTAAAGCCTGTACTCATGTCGCAAAGGAACGTACGAGGCTTAGAGATGCGTTTATAATACTGATCGTAGGCTAATAGATTGCGATTGCGTGAGAATGTCGTAAACTGAGGATGATATTGTAAAAACTTGTCGTCTCGATATCCCATTGTGATGCTTTCAATCACTTCAGGATCAACGAAAGGAAGCAATTGCTTGGCATAGTTGCGGTCAACAAGATCGCGAGTAATTGCAAAGGCGCAATCCTCTAATGAAATCTGCTCAAATGTCGGATCAAGGACGAATGAATTGTATGTGCGTTTGTGAAAGGCCAGATCGCCATTGATAAAGTCCTTGGAATAATCCATGTGCAGGCCAACAAGCGATATGCCCGACTTAAACATTTCATCAGCTGCATCTAAAAAGACCGGAAAACCTTTGCCCTTGTCCCAAATATAATAAGAAAGCTTAGTAAATTGGTCGCACGTCTTTTGATCTGAGCCCTCAACCGTGTCATAGATAATTTCATTGATATTGTCGCGAAGATAGCCGGAAAAGAATTGGATTGGCCGGCGCATGATGTTGAATTCAATCGGTTCCCGGCCCTCTTTAACGAGCGCTTGGCGCTCATCATCTGACCATGTATAGCCGGCAGATGCTAATGTATAAACTTGCGCATCTTTGTAATAAGGCGCCCAAAAGTCCGCACCATATCTGTAATTATCCAGAAACTCGCCACGGATTTCATTATCATTTAGCATAACTTTGTCACCATTAAACCGTGACATACAGAAACATGGATCTAATTTCAACTTAATTAGATGAGTTAGGCTAAATTATTCTTTTAGTTCGGCTTTCTACTACTTGTCTATGCTTTTGAAGTGATCCGGACATTGTGCCAACGGTCTCGATATGCTGAACTGCTTGGGCTAGATATTGCCAAGCGTCTGCAAAGTTTGAAGCTTCATTATGGTAGGGCTCTTCAAGGTAACGACCTGTCGGCTCATGCCATTTCTTGCGGTATTTACTTAATTGATCAAGAAAGGGTTTGACGCGTTTAATATTAAAGACTGACCGATCAATCAATAGTTTAGCATGTGATATGGATAATTGCTTATCACGCCTTGGCAATACCATGATCTTTGTGGCTGTGCCG
>WUUC01210346.1_pt1 | contig 11023 bp, 6 predicted proteins | sample 6278441 | NCBI WGS metagenome assembly WUUC01 (sample SAMN13675441, study PRJNA597444) | soil metagenome | isolation source: soil | place: USA: Washington | collected 2017-10 | reverse complement strand
CATTAATCCGCAGGGGCGAGCCGTACAAGAGTCTTGAGGTGGCGCGGGTTCCGCATCACGGGACGCGGGAAGCGTTCGTGGAGGTGAGTCAGGCCAACGTGGGGCTCATCAGGCGCGACCTGCTCGGGCAGCGCGCGGGGCGCGAGGCGCTGGCCGGGTTCGAGGTCGCGGAGCTGCTGTCGATGTGCTCGCGCGCGGCGGAACATTTCATGAGCGACGTGCTGCCTCTGGGCGAGGGCGAGCAGACGGCGGAAGACTACGTGCGGCAGGTGTCTGCGACGACGGGGCTGCCGTACGTGCTGGTGCGGCGGAACATGGGGAAGATTCGGGGCGTGCTCTACGAGATGGAGAGCGTGCTGGCGGGCCTGACGCGAAATTTAGACTTGAGAATTCTGGACAGAGGGTTCGGCGAGTCGGACGGCCACGCGCTCAGTTATTTCCCGCGCGCGGAATCGCTCGGCGTCGTGCTGCCGAACAACTCGCCGGGCGTGCACGCGCTCTGGGTTCCGGCCTTCGCGCTCAAGACGCCGCTTGTGCTCAAGCCCGGCAGCGCCGAGCCGTGGACGCCTTATCGAATCATACAGGCGCTCATCCGCGCCGGAGCGCCGCCCGAAGCCTTCAGCTTTTACCCGACCGACCACGCGGGCGCGGGAGAGATTCTGCGGAGCTGCGGGCGCGGAATGCTCTTCGGCGACGCCGCGACGAGCGCCGTCTGGCGAGACGACCCGCGCGTGGAGATTCACGGCCCCGGCTACAGCAAGGTCATCATCGGCGAAGACTGCATCGACGAGTGGGAGAAGTATCTGGATACAATCGTCGCTTCGTTCGCCGACAACGGCGGGCGCTCGTGCGTCAACGCTTCGAGCCTCTGGGTTCCTTCACGCGCGCGGGAAATCTCCGAGGCTCTGGCCGAGCGGCTTGCGCGCATACGCCCGCGCGACGCAGGAGACGAAGAAGCGCTGCTCGCTCCCTTCGCCGACGCGCGCGTGGCCGCGAGCATAGACGCTTCAATCGAGGCGGCGCTCGGCGAGCCGGGGGCGCGCGACGTGACGGCCTCGTATCGCGAAGGCGAACGGCTGGTCGAGTGGCGTGGAAGCTCTTATCTTCTGCCGACGGTCGTCCTGTGCGAGACGCCGGAGCATACGCTCGCGCGCAAGGAGTTCATGTTCCCGTTCGCGAGCGTCGTGGAAGTCAGTCAGGACGAAATCGTGGAGGCGCTGGGGCCGAGCCTCGTCGTGACGGCCATCACCTCTGACGAGAGTTTGATTCGGCGTCTGATTTCGTCGCCGCACGTTGACCGCCTGAACCTCGGCGCGGTTCCGACCTCGACGGTGAGCTGGGATCAGCCGCACGAAGGGAACCTCTTCGAGCACCTTTACGGGCGCAGGGCCTTCCAGCGCGCCGCCGCCGTCGCCGCTTCCTGATGAGAATCCTCTACATCACCGCCGGGGCCGCGCAGATGTACTGCGGCAGTTGTTTGCGAGACAACGCGCTCGCCTCGGAGCTGATTGCGCGCGGTCACGACGTGGTGCTCGTGCCGATGTACACGCCGACTTTGACGGACGAGCCGAACGTCAGCCGCGAGCGTGTCTTCTTCGGCGGCATCAGCGTCTACCTGCAACAACATCTCTCGCTCTTCCGTCGGACGCCGCGCGTGCTCGACCGCATCTGGGACTCGACGCCGATGCTCAAGTGGGCCGCGCGGCGCTCGCTCTCGACCAGCCCGAAGTTCCTCGGCGAGATGACCGTCTCGATGCTCAAGGGCGAGGACGGGAACCAGCGCAAAGAGCTTGCGAAGCTCCTCGACTGGCTCAAAGACGAGCCGCCCTTCGATTGCATAAGCCTGCCTTACACGCTCCTCATCGGGCTCGCCAAGCCGATTCGGGACGCTCTGCGAAGGCCCGTCGTCTGCACTCTACAGGGCGAAGACTTATTCCTCGAAGGTTTGCCGGAGCCGTACCGCCGCGACTCGCTCGCGCTGATTCGCGCCAACGTCAAACACGTCGATTCCTTCATCGCCGTCAGCGACTACTACGCTTCGTTCATGTCCGGCTATCTTGAGATTCCCGAAGACAAAATCAGGGTCGTCCCGCTCGGGATAAATCTTCAAGGCTACGCGCGGCGGGAGCGTCCGCCCTCGCGCCCCTTCACCGTCGGCTACTTTGCGCGCGTCGCGCCCGAGAAGGGCTTGCACCTTCTGGCCGAGGCGTACAGGCGGATGCGGGCTTCGGGCGACTTACCCGAAGCGCGTCTTGAGGCGGCGGGGTATCTGGGCGCGGAGCACGAAGGCTACTTGCGCGAGGTCGAGCGGAGTATGAAGGAGTGGGGCTTGGGCGACGAGTTTCAGTATCGAGGCGTGCTCGACCGCTCGCAGAAGATAGAGTTTCTGCAAGGGCTCGACGTGCTCTCAGTGCCCGCGACTTACGACGAGCCGAAGGGCATCTTCCTGCTCGAAGCGATGGCCTGCGGAGTGCCCGTCGTACAGCCGCGCAGGGGCTCTTTCACGGGAGTTATAGAGACGACCGGCGGCGGCCTGCTCGTCGAGCCCGACGATGCCGCGTCGCTCGCCGACGGCCTGCTCAGGCTCAGCCGTGACCCCTCTCTGGCCGACGAACTCGGAAGCCGCGGGCTAACGGGAGTGCGCCAGCATTATAACGTCGCGCTGATGGCCGACCGCGCCCTCGAAGTTTACGGCGGCTTCGACAGGCAGGGTGCGACGGTCGAGCAGGAGACGAGGCGCGCGGGCGCGGCCTGAGTAAGAGAAATGATGAATGCGGAATGATGATTGAAAGCGGAAAGCGTTCTTGTCTTTCAATTCATCATTCCGCATTCATCACTTCCGTTTAAGCGATGACCGGAGGTCTCTAGGGTTTGCTTGAAGTCTCAAATCTCTCGAAGGAGTATCCGACGCCGGGCGGCGCGCTGCCGATTCTCTCCGGTGTCTCGTTCAGCCTCTCGCGCGGCGATGCGGTGGCGGTGATGGGGCCTTCGGGTAGCGGCAAGAGCACGCTGCTCTATATCCTCGGCGCGTTGGAGCCGCCGACCAAAGGCGAGGTCACTCTGGACGGGCAGAACCCTTTCCGTCTACGCGCGGGCGAGCTGGCGGCTTTCAGGAACAGCCGGATAGGCTTCGTGTTTCAGGATCACTGCCTGCTGCCGCAGTGCTCGGTCATCGAAAACGTCTTGACGCCGACGCTCGTCGCGCGGGGCAACGGCGCGGAGACGGCTGCGCGCGCCCGCACGCTGCTCGAACAGGTGGGACTGGCCGGACGGCTCGACCATCGACCGGCTGAGCTTTCGGGAGGCGAGAAACAGCGAGTCGCACTGGCGCGCGCGCTCGTCATGAAGCCGCTCCTGCTGCTGTGCGACGAGCCGACGGGCAACCTCGACCGCGACTCCGCCGACGTGGTCGCCTCGCTCCTTTTGGAGCTTCATCGAAAGCAGGAAACCATCCTCGTCGTCGTCACGCACAGCCCGGAACTGGCGTCGAGGTTCCCGTCGCGATTCGAGCTGGTAGGGCAGCAACTTGTGAGAAAGGATGAAGGCTGAGGGATGAAGAATGAAACAGAAATGCTCAAGGCCGTCTTGAGCATTTCTGTTTCATTCTTCATCCCTCAGCCTTTACCCTTTCATCCTTCATCTCTCATCCTTCATTCTTTAACTCGATGCGAACCACCGACCTCCTCAGACGCAATCTGGCTTACTACTGGCGGACGAATCTGGCCGTCGTGTTCGGCGTGGCGGCGGCGGTGTCCGTGCTGGCGGGCGCGCTGGTGGTGGGCGAGTCGGTGCGCGCGAGCCTGCGCGAGTTGTTCCTGCAAAGGCTGGGCAAGACCGAGCACGTCATCGTCGCCGAAAACTTTTTCCGAGAACAACTGGCGGCTGACATTACGGCTGGCTTCGCTTCGGGCGGGGCGGATGGATTGGGCGCGGCGTGCCCAGTAATCGTGCTCGAAGGCACTGCGACGCAAGAGGGCAGCGGGCGGCGCGGGACGCGCGTGCAGGTCTACGGCGTGGACGAGCGCTTCTGGAAATTTCACGGGCGCGAGAACGCGGAAGCGAAGTCGCCGCGCGGCGACGAAGCGTTGCTGAGCGGCGCGCTCGCGGAAGAGTTGAAAGCCGTGGCGGGCGACGACCTGCTGCTGCGGGTCGAGAAGCCTTCGGCCATCCCCTTGGAATCTTTGCACGGGCGGAAAGAGGACTTGGGCCGCACGGTTCGCCTGAAGGTGCGCGAGGCGCTGGCGGCCTCTGCGCTCGGCGAGTTCTCAATCCGCCCGCAGCAGTCAGCCGTGCGCGCCGTCTTCGTCCCGCTCAGGCTTTTGCAGAAGAGTCTGGCGCAGGAGGGCAAAGTCAATACGCTGCTCGTCTCGGCGTCGGAAGGCTCTTCGGAAAGCGGCGCGGCTGAAGGCGCTTCGAGGACTGAGAGTCTGCGAAAGCTCCTTCGAGAAAAATTCACGGTCGAGGATTCAGGCATCAAGCTGCGCGCGCTCGACGCCGGGCGCGGCATCTCTTTAGAGAGCGAGAGCGGGCTCGTCAACGATGCTCTCGGCGCGGCGGCACTCGCGGCGGGAGAGAAGCTGAAGCTGCGTCCCGTCTCAGTCTTCTCTTATCTCGCCAACAGCATCCGCGCGGGCGGCAGAGAGGTTCCGTACTCGCTCGTTACGGCGCTAGATTCTTCGAGCTTCGAGAGACTGAAGGCCGCCGCGAGCGCAAAGACGACGAAAGGAGAGACTGGCGGCGCGTCGTCTTTGACGTCGCGGAGCGAAGCGCCGGGCGACGCCACGGCCCATACGGACATCATCCTGAACGAGTGGGCGGCGAATGACTTGGGGGCGAAGCCGGGCGACGAGGTGACGCTCGAATATTATCTCTGGACGGACGAGGGGCAGCTCGTCACGCGCGCGGCGCAGTTCCGTCTGGCGGGCGTCGTCCCCGTCGAGGGCGAGGCCGCAGACCGCGATTTGGTTCCGGACTATCCCGGCATCAGCGGAACCGAAAGCCTCTCGGACTGGGATCCGCCGTTCCCCGTCGAGCTTTCGCGCATACGCCAGCGCGATGAAGATTACTGGGACGAGCATCGAACGACGCCGAAGGCTTTCATCACGCTGGCAAGAGGGCAGGAGCTTTGGCAGACGCGCTTCGGGCGGCTCACTTCTCTGCGCCTCGGCGGGGCTGAGGGGGCGACGCCCGAAAGCGCGCTCGAAGCTTATCGCTCCGAGCTGCGGGGAGCGCTCGACCCGGCGCAGGCGGGGATGACGATTTTCCCCGCGCGCTCCGAAGGGCTCGAAGCGTCGAGAGGGGCCACGAATTTCGGCGAGTATTTTTTGTACTTCAGTTTCTTCCTCGTCGTCTCGGCGCTTCTGCTCGCGGCGCTCTTCTTCAGGCTCGGCGTCGAGCAGCGCTTGCGAGAGATTGGCGTCCTCCAATCGCTCGGCTTTCCTGCATCGCGCGTGCGCCGGATTTTTCTAGGCGAGGCGCTTGTGCTCACCCTTTTGGGAAGCCTGCTCGGCATCTTGGGCGCGTACGTCTACGGCAGGGTGCTGATGCTCGGCCTCGGCACTTGGTGGGTAGGGGCTACGGGGACAAAGGCGCTCTCGCTGCACGCTTCGCCGCAATCGTTCCTCGCCGGAGCGGCGGGAGGAGTGCTCGCCTCGCTCGCCTGCATCGTGTGGACTCTGCGGAGCCTCTCGCGCCATTCGACGCGCAGCCTGCTTTCGGGCAGCGCGCTCAACAACCCTCGGCCCGCGCGAAGGGCTGACGAGCAGGGCGCTATTTCATTTGCGCGCCACGTGTCGGCTCTCGTAAACGCGCGGCGGGCCGCAATCGTCCTCGGCCTCGCGGGCCTGTGTTTACTCTTAGCGGCGGCCTTGAACCTGACGGGGCAGGTCGCGGGGTTCTTCGGCGGCGGGACTCTGCTACTGATTGCGCTGCTCTGTTTTCAGTCCGCTTGGCTGCGCGGTGGAAGACCGGGCTCGATTGGCGGGAGCGGCTGGCGGCCCGTCATGCACCTCGGGGTGCGCAACGCGACGCACCGGCCCGGAAGAAGCGTCCTGTGCATCACGCTCATCGCTTCGGCTGCGTTTCTGATAGTCGCGGTTGACTCCTTCAGGCGAGACGACGCGCAAGCCGCGCTCGACAAAAAATCCGGCGGCGGCGGCTACGCGCTGCTCGCAGAGTCGCAGCTTCCCCTAGTCCACGACCCGAACACGGAGGAGGGCAGGGAAGCCCTGAGCCTTCTGCTCGGAGGGCCGGAGACTGAGCCGCTGCAAGGCGTCTCGTTCGCGCGCTTTCGCCTGCGGCCCGGAGACGACGCGAGCTGCCTCAATCTTTACAAGCCGCGCGAGCCGCGCATACTCGCGCCCACCGACGCCTTCCTGCGCGAAGGACGCTTCGCCTTTCAAGACTCTCTTGCCTCGACCGCCGAAGAGCGCGAGAACCCTTGGCTGCTCCTTCAAAGAGAGTTCGCAGACGGCGCTGTGCCCGTCATCACCGACGCGAACTCGATGACCTACGTGCTCCACCTCAAGCTCGGCGAAGACTTCTTGCTTGAGCGCGGCGCAGGCAGAGAGCCCCTGCGGCTGCGACTCGTCGCGGCGCTCGCCGACAGCATCTTTCAGGGCGAGCTGCTAACGTCGGAGAAGAATTTCCTGCGCCTCTTCCCCGAACAGGAGGGCCAACGCTTCTTCCTTCTCGACCTCCCTGCACCCGAACGCGCGGCTGCAATCGCGGGGGCTCTGGAAGAGCGCCTGTCGGATTACGGCTTCGACGTTGCGCCCACTTCCGAGCGGCTCGCGGCCTTCCACCGCGTCGAGAACACTTTCCTCTCGACCTTCCAGATGCTCGGCGCGCTCGGCCTCCTGCTCGGCACAGTCGGGCTCGCGGCGGTGCTCCTGCGCAACGTCCTCGAACGCCGTCGAGAACTCGCGCTCCTCCGCGCCTTCGGCTACAACCGCACGCACTTCGGCCTCATGGTCATCGCCGAAAACGCGCTGCTTCTCCTCTGCGGCCTCGCCACAGGCATGGCCTGCGCCCTCCTCGCCGTCGCCCCCATCATCTACGCGCGCGGCGGCAGCTTCCCCTTCCTCTCCCTCGCCGCACTCTTCCTCGCCGTCATCGCCTCCGGCCTCCTCGCCTCCCTCCTCGCCACCATCGCCGCCCTCCGCTCACCCCTCCTCGCCTCGCTCCGCGCCGAGTGACCGCATGAACCTCCGGGCGTTTAATCTGCCCGCCCGTAATCCGCCTAACTCCGAAACACAACGAGTCTCACTGAGAATTTGAAGGAGTGTTTCGTGTTATACAGACACATGGGCGTATTTGCTGGCAGCTAAATGTACGTAGGATAAGCGTTAGAGTGGCGCAAAAGTAGAAAGATTTGTATTGTATGGCTTCATGGAGCTAAAAGAACACATTCTTCACATTCAAGATAATATTCGGGCGGGACTTTTCGCCAATGAGGCCTCTGTCTCTCAAGGAATCGTGCTGCGTATCTTACAAGCATTAGGCTGGCCGATTTTTGATTCTCGTATAGTTTCTCCTGAATATGGCGTAGAAGGAAGGCGCGTTGATTTTGCCCTTTGCCACCCATCAGATAAACCAATGATCTTCATAGAAGTGAAGCAAGTTGGTCATAGTGAAGGCGCAGATAGACAGCTCTTTGAATATGCCTTTCATTTGGGCGTTCCAATGGCTGTTCTTACCGATGGGCAAGAATGGCATTTCTATTTGCCCGGCGAACAAGGTCTTTACCAAGAGCGTCGTGTGTATAAGCTCGATTTGCTTGAGCGTAATCTTGAAGAATGCGAAGCCCGTCTAAGACGCTATCTCGACTATCAAGCATCTTGTTCGGGTAAAGCCTTAGAAGAAGCAAGGAGAGATTATCAGAGTGTTGCGAAGGATAGACAAATCACTGCAACCCTCCCCGTAGCGTGGGCAAAACTCACGCAAGAACCTGACGACCTATTGATTGAGTTGATTGCTGATAAAGTTGAAAGTCTTTGTGGCTATAAACCAGACCCAGATACGGTAGCCTCTTTTTTAGTAAATGGCGCGAAGGCCACCGTAAGTCCTCAAAATAAGCCAATTCTTTCTCAGCAACTTAAAATTCAGAAAACGCCACCTACTTCTACTGGGCAGGCTAAACTTTCTTCTGCTGGTTTTAGATTACAGGGGAGCAATTATACTGCCAGAAATGCGCGCGATGTTATGGTTAAGCTATTTGAAGAATTAGCTCGAAAAGATTCGACATTCTTGGAGCGGTTTGCGGCTCGCCCAAAGCATGGTAAGAAACGCAGATTCATTGCTCGTTCACAGGTTGAGCTTTATCCAAACCGTCCAGATTTAGGCGAAGAACATTCACATCAGCTCTCTAGCGGATGGTGGATTGGTACAAACTACAGTAGAGAGAATATTGAGAAAATAGTAAGAATGGCTTGTGAGGTGGCTGGTCTTAATTACGGAACGGACGTAATAATTAAGCTTGAATAGATAGATTGCGACAATACCACACCTAACAACCCATCTGAGGCTATCGTGTAAGTAGGAAGCCAAAGAGTTATTCGAGCCAAACTAAGTGAAACAAAGCCTCAAGCTTTGCTTCTGCCTCTTTCGATGGCGGCACTAATAAGGTTCAAGGGTTCGTCTTGGGGGGTTAATCCACCTTCCAATGATAATAAGTAAAGTTTAAGTGCTGACTTGTGGGCGTTAGTGTAGAGGTACGTCAACTCAATTCCACTGAATAGAATTTTACTTGCCCTTAGCATTCCTTCAGGCCCGCTGTTAATTTCTTTCTTAAGAGTAAACAGTAAACGAGCAAGACATTCGACGGCGGCTTCGTCTTGACATAAGACGGGCTCAAGAATTGCCGTCCATGTTTCGTCGTCCGCAAGTGGTTTCTCGTCTTCGCATTCCATCCCTTTGCCCTTCGTGGCGCAATATGTGAATTCTGCATAAGTAGAATATGCTAATTTTGTATATCAGTCAATATGTTCATATAACATATTGGATGAAGAAGAATATTCACGTTGTTAATCACAAGCTTATGACTGACCTCTTGCGGGAAGTCAGGCTAGAAGGCGGCCTGACGCAGGCTGAGTTGGCCGCACGTATCGGAAAAGACCAAACCTATGTTTCCAGATATGAAGGCGGTCAGCGGCGGCTGGATGTGTTGGAGGTTAGGGATATATGCCAAGCAATCGGCATCACCTTGGAGAAATTCATCAAGAGGTTAGAAAAAACCTTGATGTAGTCGCGGCATGGACGGACTGATTAATGAGCCGATGCCCAATGAGCGTGCACCTTGAAAGTGTGCTCATTGGGCATCGAGATGATTGCGCCGCATCCTTAGCGCGGGATGCTTGTTTGAGAAGAGTCCGGTTAATTGTTACTCGAACTCTAGTACGAGGTCTTCTTCACAGAAGTCAAACTTCGCGGCGGGGGATACTCCGCCGTCGGCGAACTTGGCTTTGACCCACTGTTCGCAATTGCCTTCGTCCGTCGATTTGTCCCAGACCAGCGTGACGATCTTGCCGGGGGCGATGCCCTTGCCGATGTCGAACTCGCCGTAGGTTTTTCCATCTTCGGAGGCTAAGAGCGACGTGATGGTGCTGCTACTTTTGTTGTGCACCTTGTAGGTGTATTCGACCGCCGTCGCCTTGTGGGCGTGAGCGTAGTTAAATGCAAGGCCCGTGATGACGAGCGCGAAGACGATCAGCGTGACCTTTTTGAAGCGGTCTTGGACTTTCACTGGAAATTTTCTCCTGAATTTGATTCGGGTGTGTTTGGATTTATGCGGAGGGAACCGCAAGGCCCATTGATAATAAACGTTGAAGATACGTTTGGCAATCGGACGATGATTTCATAGTGGACGGGCCGCGCGCGGTCGTCCTTGGAGTCTGTTGAAATTCGCCGCCCCGAGCTGTCAAATTTAAGTTAAAATCCGCTCTACACTTTTTAGGAGGAAGACTTCAAATGCGCGGACGAATTCTCTGGGCGTGTCTCTTCGGTCTGACGTGCTTCGGCGTCGTGGCCTTCGGGGGCAACTGGCCGCAGTGGCGGGGGCCGGGGTTGAATGGGGTGAGCGAGGAGAAGGGCTTGCCGTCGCGTTGGAGCGCGTCGGAGAACGTGGCTTGGAAGCTGGCGCTGCCGGGCTTGAGCGGCTCGACGCCGATTGTGTGGGGCGAGAGAATCTTTCTCAACGTCGGCGAGGGCGACGAGTTGTTCCTGTGGTGCGTGGACAGGACGAAGGGCGCGGTCGCATGGAAGAAGCTGCTAGGGAGCGGCAACGTCAAGATGCGCAAGCAGAATATGTCTTCGCCGTCACCGGTCACGGACGGAAAGAGCGTATGGGTGATGACGGGGACGGGCGTGCTCAAGGCTTTCGACTTCGTGGGCCGAGAGCTTTGGTCGCGCGACCTGCAAAAAGATTACGGGGCGTTCGGGCTCAACTGGGGCTATGCCTCTTCGCCGCTCCTCTTTGAAGACTCGCTATACGTGCAGGTCTTGCACGGGATGAACACCGACGACCCTTCGTATGTCCTGCGCGTTAACAAGACGACGGGGAAGACGCTCTGGCGCGTCGAGCGCCCGACGGACGCCGCGAGCGAGTCGCCGGATTCCTACACGACGCCCGCGCTCGTGCGGCACGGCAAGTCAGTAGAGGTCGTCGTCACGGGCGGCGACTACGTGACGGGCCACGACCCTTCGACGGGGAAGGAGCTGTGGCGCGCGTCGGGTTTGAATCCGGATAGGAATCCCTTCTACCGCATCGTCGCTTCGCCGGTCGTCTTCGACGGAGTCGTCTACGCGCCGACGCGCGTCCGGCCCCTTCTCGCTTTCCGTCCGGGCGGGCGCGGCGACGTTACGAAGTCGCATCTTCTATGGTCATTCCAGAACGGGCCGGACGTGCCGACGCCCGTCACCGACGGCAAGTATTTCTACGTCGTCAACGACAGAGGCATCGTGTGGTGTCTGGACGCGAAGACGGGGCAGGAGATTTACGGGCAGAAGCGTCTGAAGAGCGGAACCT
>WUUC01061252.1_pt1 | contig 11023 bp, 10 predicted proteins | sample 6278441 | NCBI WGS metagenome assembly WUUC01 (sample SAMN13675441, study PRJNA597444) | soil metagenome | isolation source: soil | place: USA: Washington | collected 2017-10 | reverse complement strand
TCAGGATCTGAGGATTTCAGGATTTGAGTGGAAGCATTTGAATCCCGACATAAAATCCTGAAATCCTCAAATCCTGAAATCCTAAAATCTCGAGGATCACCATGCCCCGTGTCAAACGAGGAACCGTCCGCCGCGCCAAACGCAAGAAGCTGCTGGGGCTGGCGAAGGGCTATTACGCCAATAAGAGCAAGCTCTATCGCGCCGCGAAGGAGTCGGTCGACACGGCGCTCAAGTATGCGTTCGTCGGCCGCCGGCGCAAGAAGCGCGACTTCCGGCGGCTCTGGGTCGTGCGCATCAACGCCGCCGCCCGCGAACACGGGCTCACGTACGGGCAGTTCATCAACGGCCTGAAGACCGCGGGCATCACCCTCGATCGCAAGAGCCTCTCGGAGCTCGCCGTCTCGAGCCCAGCGGCGTTCGCGAGCCTCGCCAAGCAGGCGAAAAGCTCCGCGAAAACGAATGCGCGAGCCGAATAGTCTGTTGTCGGTAGTCGGTAGTGTCCGACTACCGACCTCCGACTACCGACTCACGGCTGCCGACTCCCGACTATCGACTCCCGACTACCGACTACCGACTCCATGGTTCTCCCCGACGAACATGCGGTCGCGGCGCAGATAGCCGCCTTTGACGCCGATCTACGCGCGGCAGCGTCCCTCCGCGACGCGCAGGCCATCCGCGACAGATTCCTCGGCCGCAAGAACAGCGTCGTCGCGTCGTGGATGCAGCTGATTGCCGCGGCCTCGCCCGACGAGAAGCGGCAGATCGGGCGCTACGCGAACGAGCTGAAGCAGGCGATCGAGGCGCGGTGGACGGCGTACGAGCAGTCCAATCTGCAGGCGCGCCCCGCGGGCGCGGTAGACGTCACCCTGCCCGGCCGGCTTCCCGCGCTTGGCCACCGTCATCCTCTTACGATCGTCCGCGGCCGGATGGAAGCGATCTTCACGCGGATGGGATTCGCGATCGTGGAGGGGCCCGAGGTGGAGGACGAGTGGCACTGCTTCGACGCGCTGAACATGCCCGCCGAACACCCCGCGCGCGACATGCAGGACACGCTCTATCTCGCCACGCCTGTCAAAGGCGCGCCGGATCGCCCGGACGACCGTCGGACCCTGCTTCGGACCCATACCTCCGCGGTGCAGATTCGGTACATGGAAGCGCACGAGCCGCCGATCCGCATCGTGGTGCCGGGACGCGTGTATCGCCGCGACGATCTGGACCTCACGCACTCGCCGGCGTTCGCGCAGGTCGAGGCGCTCGTGGTCGGCGAAGGCGTGTCGCTCGCACACCTGAAGGGCACGCTGCTGGCGTTCGTCCGTGAGATGTTCACGGCTACGTCACGCGTGCGGTTCCGGCCGAGCTTCTTTCCCTACACCGAGCCGAGCGCCGAGATCGACATCAGCTGCTGGCAGTGCGACGGCGCCGGCTGCCCGATGTGCAAGCGGACCGGCTGGATCGAAATCGGCGGGTGCGGCATGGTCCACCCCGCCGTGTTCGAAGCCGTCGGCTACGATGCCGAACGCTATACCGGCTTTGCGTGGGGTCTCGGGATCGAACGGATTGCGATGCTACGGCACCAGGTGGGCGATATCCGGTTGTTCTACGAGAACGATCTGAGATTCCTGGAGCAGTTCCCGCACTAGATCGACGAGTCGACCACAAGGAAGACAAGCTTGTGCTTTCGTGGTTCGTGATTTCGTGGCTACGTTTTTGGACCGATCATGCGTCTGCTACTCTCCTGGGTCCGTGATTTCGTAGACGTCACCGCGCCGATCGAAGAGATCGCCGAGACGCTCGCGCTGCGCGGGTTCGAGTATGCGTCGATCGACACGTTGGAGAACGGCGACGGAGTCGTCGATTTCGAGGTGACCGCGAATCGTCCCGACTGCCTGAGCGTGGTCGGGTTCGCACGCGAGATCGCGACCGTCTACGATCTGCCGTTCCGTCCCCTCTCGGCCGAGCGGGGCGGAGCCGCGGCGCTCGTCCCGGTCACCATCGGCGAATCGCCGCGCATCGATGTGACGATCGAGGACGCGGAGCTGTGTCCGCGCTACGCCGCCGCCGTTGTGGATGCCGCACCCGGTGATGTCCGGTCACCTGGCTGGATGATCGACCGCCTTCACGCCGCCGGCATCCGTCCGATCAGCCCTTTCGTGGACATCACCAACTACGTCCTCATCGAGCTTGGACACCCGATGCACGCGTTCGACCTCGCGCAGCTTGCCGGCGGCGAGCTGCGCATCCGCCGCGCGGCGGCCGGCGAAACGCTGAAGACGCTCGACGGCATCGAACGCAAGCTCGAGCCGGACATGCTCGTGATCGCCGATGCGCATCGAGCGCAGGCCGTTGCCGGCGTCATGGGAGGCGCCCAGTCCGAGGTGTCGGCTACGACCCGCAGCGTGGTGTTCGAAAGCGCGTATTTCAAGCCCTCGTCTGTGCGACGGACCAGCAAGCGGCTGGGGCTCAAGACGGAAGCATCGGCGCGCTTCGAGCGGGGGGCCGACGTGAACGCGCCGGTCGTTGCGGTCCAGCGGGCGCTCGCGCTGCTGCACCAGATTGGGGCCGGACACTCGATCGGCCCGGTCGTCGATAGGTATCCCCAACCTCGCGAGGGGAAAACGCTCCGCCTCCGGCACAACCGCCTGGTGTCGCTCCTGGGGATCGACGTGCCGGACGCCGAAACCGAGCGGATTCTGCAGTCGCTCGGTCTTGCCGTGTCCCGGTCAGACGACGGGTGGAACGTCGTGGCGCCCACGTTCCGCGTGGATCTTCAGCGCGAGGTCGACCTCATCGAAGAGGTCGGCCGTCATCACGGATTCGACAAGCTCGAGCCCGCGTTTCCGACGGTGTCCGCCGCGGCTCCGGCGCCGGACGCGCGGATCATCCGCGATGAACTGGTACGCCGCGCTCTCACCGCCGCCGGCTTGTCCGAAGCGGTGAGCTTCGGCTTCATCGAGGCGAAGACGGCTGAGGCTTTCGGGCCCTCCGGCGGATCGGACGGACTCGTGGGAGTCGCAAACCCGCTCTCCGCCAAGTTCGACACGCTTCGGCCGTCGCTCGTTCCGGGTCTCGTCGATGCCGTCGCGCACAACCGCCGCCACGGCCGGCGCGACGTGGCGCTCTTCGAGATTGGTGCGCGCTTCACCGCCGCGGAGGGCGAAACCCGCGGCGTGGGGCTGGCCTGGACCGGGGCGGCCGAGCCGGAGCACTGGTCGGGCGGCGCGCGCCACGTGGACTTCTTCGATCTGAAGGGTGTTGTCGAGCAGCTGTGCGAGGTACTGGCCGCGCCAATACGCCTCGACCCGACGACACTGCCCTGGCTCGTGCCCGGGCAGACGGCCGCAGTGTTCGCGGGCGGTGCGCGTGTCGGCGCTCTGGGTCTTGTGTCTCCCGCGGTTGTTGAGGCGCGCGGGGCGCCAAAGGGCGACAAGGTGTTCGCCGCGGAGCTCGATCTCGACCGGCTCGCGGCGGCGCGCCAGGCGCGCGACGAACGGGTGCGGCCGCTTCCGCGCCATCCCGTTGTCGTGCGCGATCTGTCGATTGTCGTCGCCGACACCTTGCCTGCGGCGATCATTCGTGGCACCATTCAGGCGGCCGCGGCGGCGGGCGACGGCAGCGAAACCGCCGCCTCGCTGGTGGCCATCGCTTTTTTCGATCGCTACAAGGGCAAGGGCGTCCCCGAGGGTTCGATCAGCGTGTCGATCCGGCTCACCTTTCAGGCCGCCGATCGCACGCTCACGGACGCCGACGTACAGCAGACGTTCGACAAGATCCTCGCGGCGCTCCGCCAGGCGCACGGCGCCGTTCAGAGATGACGCGACCCATCCGGAGATCGTATGGCTATTGCGAAGACGACGGCGCGTGGCGTGGAGCTCGAACCCATCGATCGGCTCGAGGAAAAAGTGAAACGGCTGGTCGGCATGGTCGAGCGGATGAAGGCGGAACAGGCGCGCGCCGCCGAGGACAATCAGGCGCTGTCGCGGGAGCTCGAGGCGGTGCGAGGACGCCTGGCGGCGACGGAAACCGTCGCCAGCGAGCTGACCAGCCTCAAGGAAGAGCGCGACCTTATTCGCGCGCGCGTCGGCGAGATGCTCGAGCAGCTCGAGGCGCTCAATCTGTGATTCCGTCAGTCGAGAGTCGCAAGTCTCAGGTCCCGCGTCTCGTCGTAAGTCGCAAGGCTACCCGATTTGCGCGACACGCGACTTGAAACCTGACTCGCGACACGCGACTTGAGACCTGCGACTCCCCCGATATGTCCGAAGGCCGTGTAGTCCCTGTAGATATTCAGGGCCAGAAATACCCCATCCGCAGCTCCCTCGATCCGGAGTACGTCGTGCGCCTTGCCGCCTACGTTGACGACAAGATGCGCGCCGCGGGCGAAACGACGCCAAGCGGCGACTCGCTTCGTCTGGCCGTCCTCGCGGCCCTGAATATCGCCGACGAGCTGTTCCGCTGTCGCGACGCCAGCCGCGACCGCGACGGCCAGCTCGCCGCACGCGCTGGGGAACTGGAAAGGATGCTCGACCGATTGCTGATGGCATAGGGGTGCAGGGTGAAGGGTGCTTGGTGCTTAGTCTGGGTGCTTGGTGCTTGGTGCTGGCGCCCGGCGCTGGGTGCCTCGCCCGAGTTCACGGTTCTGCTCAAACCGGCACCACGCGGCTTCAGCAATCAGCACCCAGCACCCAGCGGGCGCACCCTGCACCTTGCACCCTGCACCCTGCACCCTGTAGTATCGATAAAGCGTTCGAGTTCCCTGCTTTGCGCGTGATGGCGGCAGGCTCGTTTGAGCCAACGTTTCATCAAAGTGAGTCGCGACGGCCGCGTGGTGTGCATGCCTCTGTGTGAGGAAGCCTGAAGCGCGGTTTTTCACAGCGGTTCCACCTGCCTACGCAGGTTCATCGACCTCCCCACACGGCAAAGCGGGGCCTTTTCTCTTTCCACCCCAAGCAAGCGGCTGGGCGGGTTACGGGTGTTGCCGACATACGGGTACCTGATCGCCCTCCTCGTCACGATTGTGACCGGGGCCGCCATGTTCGCGGTCTGGGTCGCGAACCGTAAGCGCATCGCCGCCGAAACCGTCGGGCGAGCCGAAGAGCAGGCCCTCCGGATTCTCAAAGACGCCGAACGCGACGCGGAAACCCGCAAGAAGGAGACGCTCCTCGAGGCCAAGGAAAAGGCCCACGAGATCGTCACCGAGGCCGAGCGGCAGGCGCGCACCGACCGCCAGCAGGTTCAGACGCTCGAGCAGACTCTCGCGCGGCGCGAAGCGTCAGTCCTCGAACGCCAGGCCGCCGTCGACCGGCTCGAACGGGATCTCACGGCGCGCGAGCGGGCCGTGGCGCAGCGCGAGAAGTCGGCGGAGGCCGCCTCGCAGAAGTACGAGCAGCTGGTCGCTCAGCATCAGCGCCAGCTCGAGCACGTCGCGAGCCTCACGGCCGAAGAAGCCAAGGAACTTCTGCTCAAACAGATCGAGAACGACGCGCGGCACGACGCGGCGAACCTGCTCAAGCGGCTCGACGCCGAGGCACGGGAGATGGCCGCCGCCCGCGCCAAGCAGTACATCACCGAAGCCATCCAGCGCTCCGCCGCCGAGCATGCGATTGAGACGACCGTCTCGGTCGTGGATCTCCCCAGCGACGACTTGAAAGGCCGCATCATCGGGCGCGAGGGGCGCAATATCCGCGCGCTCGAGCTCGCTACGGGCGTCGATCTGATCGTGGACGACACTCCCGGCGCCATCATCCTGTCCGGCTTCGATCCGTATCGCCGCGAAGTGGCGAAAAAGGCGATCGAACGGCTGATTGCCGACGGACGCATTCATCCGGCGCGGATCGAGGAGGTCGTCCAGAAGGTCAAGGACGAGACCGACGAGGAGATCCGCAAGGAAGGCGCCGCCGTCGCCTTCGAGCTCGGGTTGCACGATCTCCACGCCGACATCCTGCGACTCATGGGCCGGCTGAAATACAGGACCAGCTACGGCCAGAACGTCCTCTCGCATTCGGCGGAAGTCGCGCGGCTCGCGGGGATCATGGCCAAGGAGGTCGGCCTCGATGCCCACGTCGCGGTTCGTGCCGCGTTCCTCCACGACATCGGCAAGGCCATCGACCGCGAGATGCAGGGCACGCACCTCGAACTGGGCATCGATTTCCTCCGCAAGCACGGCGAAAACGAGGCCGTCGTCATGGCGATGGCCGCGCACCACATGGACATCGACTGGCCGTCTCTCGAGGCGATGATCGTGCAGGCGGCCGACGCCATCTCGGCGGCCCGGCCCGGCGCGCGCCGAGACATCCTCGAGTCCTATGTCAAGCGGCTCGAAAAGCTCGAAGGGATTGCCGATTCGTTCAAAGGCGTGTCGAAGTCGTTCGCGCTGCAGGCCGGACGCGAGATCCGCATCATGGTCGAGAGCGAGAAAATCTCGGACGAAGAAGCGATCTGGCTCTCCAAGGACATCGCGCGGCGCATCGAGAACGAACTCGAATACCCCGGCCAGATCAAGGTCACGGTCATCCGCGAAACACGAGCTGTCGACTACGCCAAGTGAAGGTCGGCGATCTCACCGAGCGCGAGCTCATCGCCCGCATCCAGTCGCGCCTGCCCCCGCCCCCGTCCTGGATGCTTACCGGTATCGGCGACGATGCCGCCGTCGTTGAGGCCGAACGGAACCGGGCGGAAGCGCTCACGACCGACGCGCTCGTCGAAGGCATTCACTTCGATCGCCGTTTCACGCCGCCCGAAGCCATCGGACATCGCGCGGTCGCCGTCAACCTGAGCGATCTCGCGGCGATGGGCGCGGCTCCGCGCCTGGCGCTCGTGTCGCTGGCGCTGCCCTCCGGACTTCCGGCCGGCGAGTTCGACGGGATCATCTCGGGTCTGGCGGCGACCGCCGCCCGCTACGCCGTGCACGTGGCTGGCGGCAACCTGACCAGGTCTCCCGGCCCGCTGATGCTGGACGTCGCGATGATCGGCACCCTCAAACCAAGGCAGGCGCTGCTCCGCGGCGGCGCGCGGCCGGGCGACGAGCTCTATGTCACCGGCTCAATCGGGGGTGCCGTGGCGGGGCTGCAGTACCTTAAGAGCGCAATCCGGGACGCTACGGAGCCCGATCCACACGGGTCGGCCAGCGGCGCGGCGGGCGACGCATCGCCCGTTCATCCACCAATGGAGACCTGCGTCTCGAGGTATCTCTACCCCGAACCACGCGTGCGGCTCGGGCTTCTGCTAGGCCGGAACCGCGCCGCGTCGGCCTGTATGGATTTGAGCGACGGCCTGGCCGACGCCGTGAGGCAGGTTGGCGAGGCCAGCGGCGTCGGGGTGGTCGTGGACGCGGCCGCGCTGCCGATTGAGCCCGCGGCCCGCGGGTGGTTCGACGCCCGAGGCGCGGACCCTGTCATAGAGGCGCTCCGGGGCGGCGACGACTATGAGCTGCTCTTTGCGGTGCGGCCACGCCTCAAAGGCCGGCTCACGGCGGCTCGCCGGCACGGCGGTGTCGCGCTGACGCGCGTCGGCGTCTGCACGGACGCCCGCGAATTCCTCGTACGACGGGACGACCGTCTGTCGCCGCTTCCTGCCGGGTTCAGTCACTTCCAATGATTCACCTCACCCGGGCGCTCGTGCGCCGATGGCTGGAGTCGCTCCTGCACATCGACGACACTCCGCATCGGACGGCGGCCGCCTACGCGCTCGGCGTGTTCTTCGGATTTTCGCCCTTCCTCGGGCTCCACACGGTCCTGGGTGTCGCCCTCGCCTTCATGCTCAACCTGAATCGGGTGGCGGTACTTCTCGGCGTGTACTCAAACCTGCCCTGGATCATCGTGCCCTACTACGTCTTCACGACGATGGCCGGCGCGATCATCACCCAAGCCGACCTCCCCCCCGACTTCCGGGAGCGGCTGGACGAACTCTTCACCGTGTCGATCCGGGACGGCGATTTCTGGCAGCACCTCTGGACGCTGCTTTGGCCGCTTTTGTGGCCGTATACGCTCGGTTCCTTCCTCGGCGCCCTCATCCTGGCAGCCCTCGCCTACCGCCTGGCACTCGCCTTTCTTCGCCACCGCCGGCGGCGCCGCGATTTCAAAACTGTAATTTTCTGATTGCCGTGGCCCGAGCCTACAATGGATCAGCTATGTTCATTGCAGGCTCGTTCCGGAACAAGGCGCTGGCGACAAGCGTCGCCGCAATCGGGTTCGTGTGGGTCTACGAAACGACGATTCTCGACTCGAAGGACATGAAGGTGAGGCCGCTGCTGCCCGCCGACGTGACGCCTCCCGAGCCGGGAGCGGAGCTCAGTTTCACGGCGACCGCCTACTGCAAAGGGTTGGTGGCCGCTGCTGGTGTGGCCGCACAGGCCGGCGTCGCGGCTGCGGACCCCGGGGTGCTCCCGCTTGGCTCAGTCGTCGAGATCGACTCCCCCGATTCGCGGTACGACGGGATCTACACCATCATGGACACGGGGCCGGCCGTTCAGGGGCGGCTGATCGACATCTATATGTGGAGCTGCCACGAGGCGCTGAAGTTCGGCCGACGCCCAATCCGGGTGACGGTTCTGCGCCTTGGCTGGAATCCGCGCGCGACGGCGCCGGGGTTCATGGACCGTCTGTTCAGGCCACGGCCGCGGCGCGCGGACCCGGAGCCGCTCCCCGCGCGCCCGCTGCCGCAGCCCGACGCGGCGGAGTAGATCGGGCTTCGGGCTGCAGGCTTCGGCGGCTTCAGGCGTTCCGGCTTCAGAGAGAGCCCGGAGCTTGGAACCGAAACCGAGCCTCCGAACCCCGGACGCCCCGAAGCTCGGCCCGAACCCAGGACCTCCGAAGCCCGGAGCCCCCGGAGCCTGGAGCCCGGAGCCTGATCGTCAATCCCCCTGCCGGTACTGCAGCTCGAACAACTTGTAGTAGATCCCACGCCGCGCCAGCAGTTCCTGGTGCGTTCCCGCCTCGCGGATCACGCCCTTGTGAAGGACGATGATCTTGTCCATGTCCTGGATGGTCGAGAGCCGATGGGCGATGGCGATCGTCGTTCGCCCCACCATCAGCTTCGCCAAAGCGTCGCGGATGAGGATTTCGGTTTCTGTATCGACGCTGGAGGTCGCCTCGTCGAGCACGAGGACGCGAGGGTCGAACGCGAGGGCGCGCGCGAACGAGAGGAGCTGCTTCTGGCCGGTGGAGAGCGTCGCGCCGCGCTCGGCGACCGCCGCGGCGTAGCCGTCCGGCATGTGTTCGATGAAGGCGTTCGCGTGGACCGCTTCGGCGGCTCCACGGACCTGCGCGTCGGTGAGCGACGCCTGGCCGAGGCGGATGTTGTCACCGATGGTGCCGGAAAAGAGATGGACGTCCTGAAGCACGAGGCTGAACAGACCACGCACGTCGGCAAGATCGAGCTCGCGGATGTCCACGCCGTCGATCAGAATACGGCCCCGCTGCACGTCGTAGAAACGTAGTAGCAGGTTGATGAGGGTCGTTTTTCCCGAGCCGGTCGCGCCGACGATGCCGACGCGCTCGCCGGGGCGGACCTCGAACGATACGTCCTTGAGAACGTAGTTCAGATCGGCGTCACCCCGATCCGCGCGCGCCTGCTCGTACGAAAACCAGACGCGATCGAAGACGATGTGCCCCGCGGCCGGCGGCGGACGCCTTGACGGGTTCCGCGGCGATTCGATGGACACCGGTTCATCGAGCAGCTTGAAAATCCGCTCGGACGACGCCATCGCAGCCTGCATGACATTGAACTTCTCCGACATGTCGCTGATCGGCCGGAAGAAGCGAAGCGCGTACTGCAGGAAGGCGGCAAGGGCGCCGAGCGTGAGCGTGCCGGCCAGCACGTTGGCGCCGCCGTACCAGATGATCAGCGCCGACGCGAGCGCGCTCACCGCTTCGATCGCCGGGTAGAAGACGGCATAGTAGAAGATCGAATCGATGTTCGCGTCCCGGTGCCTGGCGTCGATCTCGTCGAACCGGTTGAAATTCAGTGTCTCGCGGCGAAAGAGCTGCACCGTGGCCATGCCGGTGATGTTCTCCTGCAGAAACGCGTTGATCCGCGCGATCCACAGGCGAACCACTCGGTAGCTCTCGCGTACGTTGCGGCGGAACCACTGCGTGATGAGCACGATGAGCGGCAGCACCGAAAAAGCGACCAGCGCCAGCTCCCAGTCCATCCAGAGGAGCACCACCATGATGCCCGCGAGCGTGAATACGTCGCCGAAGATGGTGACGACGCCGGCCGTGAAGAGATCGTTCAGGACGTCCACGTCCGAGGTGACGCGCGTCATCAGGCGCCCCACCGGATTGCGGTCGTAGAACCGGAGATCCAGCCGCTGCAGGTGCCCGTAGACCTGCATCCGCAGATCGAACATGATCCGCTGCCCGGTCAGCTGCATCGTCCACGTCTGCAGGTATTCGGCCGCGAACGCGGCGCCGAGCACGGCGAGGTAGATCGCCGCGAGCCGGTTCAGGCCTTCGAGGCGGCCCGTCGCGATGTGTTCGTCGATCGCAATCTTTACGAGGTACGGCTGCGCGAGCGCCGCGGCACCGCCGACGAAGATCGCGACGAGGGCCACCACGACCTGACGCCAGTAGGGCTTCAGGTACGTGAGCAGCCGCCGCATCAACCGCGCGTCGTACGCCTTGCCGAGAATCTCGTCTTCGTGAAGGGTCGTCACATTCGCTTCGCTCCGTGACGACCAAGGAACCCCTTCGTATCCTTTGTGTCCTTTGTGTCCTTTGTGACGCCGCGTAAGCGGGTTGTTCTTCCGACGCGAGTCACGACGCGGCCAGCTCCTCTTCCAACAACTGCTTCCGGTGCAGCTCCGCGTAGAGGCCGCCGTGGGCGACCAGCTCCTCGTGCGTGCCGCGTTCGACGACGCGGCCGGCGTCGACGACGAGAATCTGGTCGGCGTTCCGCACTGTGGAGATGCGGTGGGAGACGATGATGGAGGTGCGCTGCCGCATCACGCCGCGCAGGCGGAACAGAATCTCTTCCTCCGTATAGGTGTCCACCGCCGACAGCGCGTCGTCCAGGATCAGGATCTTGGGAT